>Ga0157357_1000006_pt1 | contig 137682 bp, 124 predicted proteins | sample AttcapACBM1_FD_111485 | JGI IMG/M metagenome (GOLD analysis project Ga0157357, IMG submission 111485) | Fungus gardens microbial communities from leaf cutter ant in Botucatu, State of Sao Paulo, Brazil - Atta capiguara ACBM1 | ecosystem: Host-associated > Fungi > Mycelium > Unclassified ... | reverse complement strand
CTGGCGGCCTTCGATCTTCGAAGGGAAGGATTCGACAATGGCCAAATCCAGATCTTCACACAGGTCTTTACGGACGCGGTTAAGCACTTCCATACCGATCTGCTGGTGCGCCATCTCACGACCGCGGAAACGCAGCGTGATTTTGGCTTTATCGCCTTCTTCCAGAAAGCGAATCAGGTTGCGTAGTTTGACCTGATAGTCGCCATCATCGGTTCCAGGACGGAATTTGATTTCCTTAACCTGAATAACTTTTTGTTTCTTCTTCTGTTCCTTAGAAGATTTGCTTTTTTCATAGAGGAACTTGCCGTAGTCCATGATGCGGCAAACCGGCGGTTCGGCGTTCGGGCTGATTTCAACTAAATCTACACCCGCTTCCTCAGCTTTTTCCAGAGCTTCGCGTAGACTTACAATACCAAGTTGCTCGCCTTCAACGCCTGTTAAGCGCACTTCTGTTGCGCGAATTTCACTGTTGATGCGATTCGGACGCGTAGGTTGTACTCGTTTTCCGCCTTTAATACTTTATTCCTCCAATTGGTGAAGATTGCGGCTGCGAATCTCTTGCTGCAGCTTCTCAACAAACACATCGACGTCCATCGACCCAAGGTCTTTACCACGGCGGGTGCGAACGGCCACTTTGCCAGCTTCCACCTCTTTATCACCACAGACCAACATATAAGGGACGCGACGTAATGTGTGCTCGCGGATTTTAAAGCCTATCTTCTCGTTTCTCAAGTCCGCTTTCACACGAATGCCAGCATTCTGCAATTTACGTGTCAAAGTCTCAACATATTCTGCCTGACCGTCGGTAATATTCATTACCACAGCCTGCATCGGCGCCAGCCAGCTTGGGAAGAAACCGGCGAACTCCTCGGTCAAAATACCGATGAAGCGCTCCATCGAACCCAGAATCGCACGGTGAATCATTACCGGCGTCTGACGATCGTTGTTTTCACCCACGTAGGTGGCATCCAGACGCTTAGGCAGGGAAAAGTCTAGCTGAACCGTTCCACACTGCCAGGCGCGGTCAAGGCAATCGTATAGTGTAAATTCAATTTTAGGGCCGTAGAACGCGCCCTCACCCGGCTGGTACTCAAACTCAATGTTGTTTTCATTGAGCGCCGCAGCCAGATCTTCTTCTGCACGATCCCAGGTTTCGTCAGAACCAATACGCTTTTCAGGACGGGTGGACAGTTTCACCACAATCTTTTCAAAGCCAAAGGTGCTGTACATGTCATAAACCATGCGGATACAGCTGTTCACTTCGGTACGCAGCTGATCTTCCGTACAGAAAATATGCGCATCATCCTGGGTAAAGCCCCGCACACGCATCAGGCCATGCAAAGCACCTGAAGGTTCATTACGGTGGCAGCTACCGAACTCAGCCATACGCAGCGGCAAATCGCGATACGATTTCAGCCCCTGGTTAAAAATTTGGACGTGCCCTGGGCAGTTCATCGGTTTGATGCAGTACTCACGGTTCTCAGAAGAGGTCGTGAACATCGCATCCTTGTAGTTTTCCCAGTGGCCGGTCTTTTCCCACAGCACCCGATCCATCATGAACGGGCCTTTAACTTCCTGATACTGGTACTCTTTTAGCTTACTGCGGACGAACACTTCCAGCTCACGGAAAATTGTCCAGCCGTCATTATGCCAGAAAACCATGCCCGGCGCTTCTTCCTGCATATGATAGAGGTCGAGTTGCTTACCAATTTTACGGTGGTCGCGCTTCGCCGCCTCTTCCAGACGCTGTAAATAAGCCGCCAGCTGTTTCTTATCTGCCCATGCTGTACCGTAGATGCGCTGCAGCATTTTGTTGTCGCTGTCGCCGCGCCAGTATGCGCCGGAGATTTTCTGCAGTTTAAAATGGTGACAGAAACGCATGTTCGGTACGTGCGGACCGCGGCACATATCGACATATTCTTCATGATGATACAGCCCGGGGCGATCGTCATGACTGATGTTCTCATCCAGGATGGTGGTCTTGTAGACTTCACCTCGCGCCGCGAAGACATCGCGCGCTTCCTGCCAACTGACTTTTTTCTTCACAACATCGTAGTTGGTCTCGGCCAACTGATGCATGCGTTTTTCCAGCAGCTCAATGTCTTCCTGGGTCAGGGTACGATCGATATCGACATCATAATAGAAGCCGTTGTCGATCACCGGACCGATCGCCATTTTGGTATCTGGCCACAGCTGCTTAATCGCATGGCCTAACAGATGCGCGCAGGAGTGGCGGATGATCTCCAGACCCGCTTCGTCTTTGGCAGTGATAATGGCAACAGACGCGTCGTCGGTGATGGGATCGACCGCATCAACCAGTTCACCGTTAACTCGTCCGGCGATGCAGGCTTTTGCCAGACCGGGACCAATATCAAGCGCGATATCCATGACGCTGACAGGGCGGTCGTATGAGCGCTGACTGCCATCAGGAAGCGTAATTACAGGCATAGAATGTCCTTAGTTGCAGTGGTAAGCCACACGAAAGCTTACATACAAAATTGAGTAGTGTTATTGACCTGGCGTTATGTCAGACCCACATTGTCGGAATGTCGCCAGGAGTGTAATGCGGGACGGATAATAGCAGTTTTCAGGCGCGAGCAAAACCCATGCGTTTGTCGCTAAGCCTCAGAGAGATCAAAAAAAAGCGGCCAGGCACTGTGCCAGACCGCGCTTTTTCAGACATCCTGAAGCCTGTTACATCGCGTAGGTCAGCATGACGGAAGTTCGGGTATCGGTACGGTCTGGTGCAGAAGCCGGTGGGTTGTTGTTCCAGGTCACGTTGTAGGCCAGCTTGAGGGCAAAGTGATCGTTAATAGCAACCTGTAAACCCGTTTCTGAGTTCACCGTGGTGTCTTCTCCCAGCGAGCTCAGCACGGAAACACCCTGAATGAACTTAGTGGTGTCGGTAAGTTGCCACTGATAGCTCACAGCGCCGTAAGCCAGCCCCTGCGTTTTGTGATCGCCGTCGCGGTAATCGTCGTAACGCACACCCGGACCGAATTCAGCACGCAGTGAATGCACCGGGCCGTTCAGAATCTGGCGACCATAACCGGCGGTCAGCACATCACGAGAATCATAGCCGTTATAACGATCGCTCAACCAACTTGCCTGACCAAACAGGTAGTCGTAGGCGCTCATGTTGTAACGCGAACGGGCACCCAGGTTGTAGGTTTCCGAAGAACGCTCATCGTTGGCAGAGGTGTTTGCGGCGTTACCCCACAAGCTGTAGGCCATTGATTCTGTGTACCAGGTCATATTGGTTTGCGCGGTCAATGATGAACTGGTGGTGTTACCGGTTTGTGCCAGGTAACCCGCAGAAGCAGAACCTTCAAAAGGCTTTTTCGCCGTTGAAGGGTCATCCATTGCGGTAAAGACAGCATTATCGGCCAGCGCCTGGTGACAAAACGCTCCGGCAGAGAGCAAAAGAACAGCAGACAGCTTGTTAAAGGCTTTCATTAAATGTGATCCGTGCAGCAGTTTTAAAAACGAAGATTCTGAAGGGTTTCCCAATGCGATCAATGCAATTTACGGTAACTTTTGTAAAAAAACATGAATTCGCTCAGAACGGCATACTTTAGCGTAACGCCGCGTATTCACTAGGCGTTAACCTGATTTCGGCGCGCATTATAGAGCCATTTTTGGCAAATGGCATCTTTTCATTTACAAGATTTACACAGGATTTTGCCTGGAATATCAGCGAAATTTGCACACAGATTGATCTGATTTTACGCCTCATCTCCTTCATTATTCGCCTGTTTTTTCACCCTGTACTACGCTGTGTATTATTTGAGCATACCGAGGTGCAGAATGAGCAACGGGAATTTACACCGCTATGTCGTCACGTTTCATTACCGGGAAACCGGTCTCAGTGACGTGCTGACGTTAACCGGAGCGATGACCTCCGGCGGCTTTTCTACCACGCTGATGGATGACAAGGGAAACCCGCATGAGCTTGGCACCAACAGTTTTGGCATTGTGACTACGCTTACGCAGGAGGGTTTGAAACAGCAGGTCATTGCCGCGGGCGAAAGCGCGCTGGGACAAACGCCCGACGTGACGCTCACCACGCTTGACGATTTTCTGCGCGACGCAGCACGTTCAACAGAGTAGTCTGTGCGCAGGCGCAGACTTTGCGCAGTGCTAACGCGTTACAATCTAATTCAGGCAGCGAATAAAGAGGATAACCCGATGTGGTCAGCCATTAGTCGTCTGTTAAGCGAGCAATTTGGTGACGCCGATATTACCCAACGCCACGAGCTCCCCGGTGGCGATGTGCATCCCGCCTGGCTGATTCGCTATGGTGAGCAGGATGTCTTTGTCAAATGCAACAGCCGCGATAAGGTTTCGCTGTTCAGTTGGGAAGCCGATCAACTCGCCCTGCTGCGCCGTACGCAGACCGTCCGGGTCCCCGAGGTTTACGGGGTGGGCAGCGATCGCGACTACAGCTTTCTGCTGCTGGAATACATCAAGCCTCAGCCTCTCGATGCGCACAGCGCACTGCAGCTGGGCCAGCAGCTGGCACATCTGCATCAGTGGAGCGAACAACCGCAGTTTGGTCTTGATTTCGATAACAACCTCACCACCACACCTCAGCCAAACAGTTGGCTACGGCGCTGGTCAGTCTTTTTTGCAGAGCAGCGTATCGGCTGGCAGCTGCAAATTGCCGCCGAGAAAGGCATTCTCTACGGCAATGCCGAGCTGATTGTCGACTGTGTGCAGCGCACCCTGGCCTCCCATCACCCGCAACCTTCCCTGCTGCATGGCGATCTGTGGCCCGCCAACTGCGCAGCCAGCCAGAACGGGCCATGGATTTTTGATCCGGCCTGTTACTGGGGCGACAGAGAATGTGATCTGGCGATGCTGAGCTGGTTTAACGATCTGCCCAGAGAAATCTTCGACGGCTATAATCAGGTCTGGCCGCTGCCGGATGGCTTCTCACAGCGCCAGCCGGTTTATCAGCTTTATTATCTGCTAAACCGGGCCAACGTGTTCGGCGGCAACTGGCTGGGGGCCGCGCAGTTTGCCGTAGGTCAGTTACTGGACGACGACGCGCTGGCGGCCGGCCAGGCTAAACCGGCCTGACCGGTTAGAGAAAACCGAGTAACGAAAGCAGAAAATATCCGGCGATAACAATCACGATGGGCAAAATATAGAGCGGGAAAATCTGCAGAAAAATGGTGTGACGAGGAATGCGCACCTTCTCTTCCACCTGCTGACGCGTGCGCCCTTCGCTGCCTTTCGCCTGTTCGAGGATCATCTGGTCTTCAATGCCTTCGCGGACATGGCGAACCTGCCTCCCCATACGCGCACCTGACGCTTCCAGGGCCAGCCCGATGAAGATCAGAATATAGATTAGCCAGAACCCCAGGTTCATCTGGCCGTTAAACTCCGGCACGGGCGAGTTGTGCCAGAAAATGTTCAGAAACGGCGTGTTAAAACGAATCATATCGACCATGACATGAATAAAATCGAGCATCACGGCATCAATGCCGGGTTTCTTTTCACTGTGTTTAAAGAGAAAACTCAGCAGTGAGATGATCGTGGAGAGCAACGCCAGTAAAAAAACTATCCAGCCGACAACGCGTTTAAGGATGGCAATACGGCCAGCCTGTTGATAGGTCATGATATCTCCTGAACCCAAAATCCTGTTAGCCTTCAGTCTAACCTGCCCTCAGGGAATTTTCCCAAAAAAAAGAGCAGGCTGCGCCCGGCAAGGCTCTCGTTAACCCCCGCCTGCGTTCGTGGTAAGGTAGCGGGATTATTTACAGGGGAGCGCCTTATGTCTTACCACCGCCCGGTTTACGCGGCTTTATTTGATATGGATGGATTACTGATTGATTCGGAACCGCTCTGGGATCGGGCCGAAATGGATATCTTTTCCACCCTGGACGTTGATTTAACGCGCCGTCATACGCTGCCCGATACGCTTGGGCTACGCATCGATCAAACCGTGCGCATGTGGTATGAAACGCTGCCCTGGACCGGTCCGTCGCAGCAGGAGATTACCCAGCGCATTATTACCCGCGTGATGGAACTGATTGCGACAGAACGTCCTCTGCTGCCCGGTGTTGAATCGGCCCTGAGGTTATGTAAGCAGCAGGGGCTAAAAACCGGCCTGGTCTCGGCCTCGCCGCTGTTTATGCTGGAAGCCGTGCTGGAGATGTTCAACCTGCGGCCCTGGTTTGACGTGCTGTCTTCGGCGGAGAACCTGCCTTACAGCAAGCCGCACCCTCAGGTGTACCTTAATGCGGCGGAGGCGCTGGGCATCGATCCGTTAAACTGCGTCGCGCTGGAAGACTCCGTTAACGGAATGGTTGCGAGCAAAGCGGCACGGATGCGCGCCATCGTCGTGCCGGCTGCCGTCCATCAGGAAGATGCTCGTTGGGCACTGGCCGATGTTAAACTCAGCAATCTGACACAGCTGATGCCCGCCCATTTACTGGGGTAATCGTGCCTGTGTTGTAACCTGTTGCACAGGCTTAAAAAATTAACGCTTCGTTACAGCGTCACAGGTTCTCATTTACTGGATAAATCCCTATACTGGATGCATCGACAGTTTTTGCAGCCAGGTTTTATCATGACGGCCGAGGGCCATATCTTTTTTGCGGTTGCCAGCGCTATTTTTGCCAAACGGGCCGAACTCACGCCGGTGATGGCGCACGCAGACTGGTGGCATTTGATCCCGGCCACGTTACTGACCTGCCTGCTTCCCGATATCGATCATCCCAAATCTCTGTTAGGACAGCGGCTTCGCTGGCTGTCCCACCCTATTGCGCGGGCCTTTGGTCATCGGGGATTTACCCACAGCCTGCTTGCGGTGGCGGCCAGCCTGTGGCTGTTTCAGATTAACGTACCGAAAAGCTGGCCCCTCCCGGCCGATGTATTGCAGGGCATGACGCTCGGTTATCTGAGCCATATTGTGGCGGATATGCTTACTCCCGCTGGCGTTCCACTACTCTGGCCCTGCCGCTGGCGTTTTCGCCTGCCGGTACTGAACAGCCAGAAAGGCAATCAACTGGAGCGAGCGCTCTGTTTATGCCTGATCGGTTACGCTCTGTGGTTCCCGGTAGGGATGCCTTCATTTGGTGAAAATGGCTGGCCCGCCCAGGTATTCGACACCTTACAAAATGGCGTTAGCCGTCTCATTTCTGCGCAATCTGAGCGTTAATTGCCCGGCAAAAAGGGTAAGGTTATAAGCTATTCCATTTGGATATAAGATTGCGCGATTTCTAACTGTTACCATTTCTGGATACGTATCTTTACGATCAAACCTCTGCTGCTCTCCTGACCAGGGAATGCTGCATTACATCGGAGTTGCTATGGATATTCCTCTTACGCTTAACGTCGTGGCATTTGTGCTGCTACTGCTTTTGCTGTCGCGCCTTGGCCGGGCAAACTGGAGCCTGTCGAAAAAGGTTCTGACTGGCCTGGTGCTGGGTGTGGTGTTTGGCCTCGCGCTCCAGCTGATTTATGGCGGCAACAGCGATATCGTTAAAGCCTCTATCGGCTGGTTTAACATCGTGGGTAACGGTTATGTTCAGCTGTTACAGATGATTGTGATGCCGCTGGTGTTCGTGTCAATTCTCAGCGCCGTGGCCCGCCTGCACAATGCCTCCTCACTGGGAAAAATCAGTTTTCTGACCATCGGCGTACTGCTGTTTACAACAGCAATTTCTGCCCTGATCGGCGTTTTTGTCACCGGCCTGTTTCACCTTAACGCGACCGGTCTGGTACAGGGCGCCCAGGAAACGGCTCGCCTGAGCGCGATTCAGAGCAACTACGTTGGTAAAGTCGCTGATTTGACAGTACCTCAGTTAATCCTGTCATTCATTCCTAAAAACCCGTTTGCCGACTTAACCGGTGCCAGCCCGACGTCCATCATCAGCGTGGTCATCTTCGCCGCGTTCCTGGGTGTGGCTGCCCTGCAGCTGCACAAGGATGATGAGGTCAAAGGCCAGCGGGTACTGACCGCCATTGATACGCTGCAGTCGTGGGTGATGAAGCTGGTTCGCCTGATTATGAAGCTGACACCTTATGGTGTGCTGGCGCTGATGACCAAAGTCGTTGCCGGCTCCAACGTGCAGGACATCATCAAGCTGGGCAGCTTTGTTGTGGCATCCTATTTGGGCCTGACCCTTATGTTTGTGGTTCATGCGCTGCTCCTGTCGGTCAACGGCATCAATCCTATGCGCTTCTTCCGCAAAGTGTGGCCGGTATTGACCTTTGCCTTTACCAGCCGCTCCAGCGCCGCCAGCATTCCACTGAACGTGGAGGCGCAAACCCGCCGCCTTGGCGTACCTGAATCGATTGCCAGCTTCTCGGCCTCATTTGGTGCCACCATTGGACAGAACGGCTGTGCCGGTCTTTATCCGACGATGCTGGCAGTGATGGTCGCCCCGACGGTCGGCATCAATCCTTTTGATCCGCTGTGGATTGCCACGCTGGTCGGCATTGTGACATTGAGTTCAGCAGGCGTAGCCGGTGTCGGCGGCGGAGCGACCTTTGCCGCGCTGATCGTCCTGCCTGCGATGGGGCTGCCGGTCACGCTGGTCGCGCTGCTGATTTCCATTGAGCCTCTGATTGACATGGGACGAACCGCGTTAAACGTCAATGGCTCAATGACCGCAGGATCGCTTACCAGTCGCTGGCTGGGCCTGACCGATAAACGCGTTTTAGAGCGCAGCGAACACAGTGAATTAGAGCACAGCTAATCACGCCAGACCTGGCGTCCACCGCCAGGTCTTTCTCTCTGTTTTTGTCTTATCTTCTCCTTATTTCTTCATCATCATCCTGTTCCCGTTAAGAAAACGTTAAGCGTGGTAAACGGGCAATAATGCACAGCATTTCCCCTTGTCTTTACGCAGCAAAAAGAGAATTCTGCAGGTAATAACTGCAGGAGAATGCTCATGAAAACGGTTATCGCCTCATTACTGGCGCTAGCAATTGTCGCGCCCACTCACGCGTTTGCTCGTCCCGGCGACTGGGGCCCGGGTCCACACTGGCGACCCGGCCCAGGTTGGCATGGTCCGGCACCGCGCTGGCACGGCCCCGATCACTTCCATGTTCTGCCGCTGGCCGCAACGGCGGTATTAATTGGCGGATTAACGTATTACCTGCTTAACGGCAGTTATTATCAGCGTCACGGAGAAGAGTACGTGGTGGTTGAGCCGCCTGTGCAAACCTACGAAACGGGCATGAGAGTGCTGGATTTTAACGGCAGGCGCTTTTATGTGCAGGACGGGCACTACTATCAGCGGGAAATTAACGGCAGCTACATTGAAGTGCCCCGACCGGCAGGATTGTAGCTATAAAAAAAACGGCTCACCCAATGGCGAGCCGTTTCTTATTTAAAGCGGCTAGTTACTGCTTAACCTGCGGGTCTGTGTCGTATTCAGCACAGCTCTGGAAGCCGTAGTTCATCACGCGGCCTACATCGTTGTAGCTGACGAAATAGGTTTGGGCTTTACCGTCACGCTCGCCGATAACGTAGGTCTGGCAGGTACCACGTGCATGCACCATGGTGATTTCAGTGGAAGCTGGGCCAGCAATCTGGCGTACCTGCTCGCGGGTCATGCCTTTTTTGACGTCCTTAACCACCGGCTTAGTCACGTAGCTTTCGGCACGATCGTAAGTCGTACAACCAGAGAGCGCAGCCAGCGTCAGCGCCGCAGCGATACATCCCATCACTTTATTCATCTTGTTGTTCCTCGTTTTTTGTCCATGTGCTGAAAAGCCTGGAACATAAAACGGTTTTTTTCAAGTTAATGACAGACTTAAACTCAACTCGCTCAGGATGCTTTGATAACATGCCCCGAGATGACCTTTGCGCAGCCGCCAATAAGTGAGACAGCACGCTTGCCGGGCCTGCCCTGGTAACAACCCTTAAAAGTGACAATGTCACATTTCACCTACAGAGGATACATGAAGCTTTCATCACCAAACCGCCTGGTTTATGCCATTACACTGGGATTGCTTGCCGCGCTGGGGCCGTTGTGCATTGACCTGTACCTGCCCGCGCTGCCCCAGTTGGCAACGGATCTTCAGACATCGACCTCAACGGCACAGCTCAGCCTGACGGCCGGGCTGCTCGGTCTGGGAGCCGGGCAGCTGTTTTTCGGGCCGATGAGCGATAAATTTGGCCGCCTGCGCCCACTGACGTTGTCCCTGGTGCTGCTGTTTATTGCCTCGGTGGGCTGCGCGCTGGCGCAGGACATTAACCAGTTGCTACTGGCTCGCCTGTTTCAGGGACTGGCAGGCGCAGGCGGTGCGGTGCTCTCACGGGCAATTGCTCGTGACATGTACAGTGGTCATGAACTTACCCGCTTTTTTGCCCTGTTAATGCTGGTAAACGGCCTGGCACCTGTCGCTGCACCTGTACTGGGCGGCGCACTCATGACCTTTCTGAACTGGCGCGGTATCTTTGTGGTGCTGGGCTGTATCGCGGTTTTACTTATCCTGCTGGCGCGCGGAAAGCTGCATGAAAGTCTGCCCGCCGGGCGACGCAGTCAGGGATCGGTCTTTTCTGCCTATGCGGCGCTGGGCCAGGTTATTACCCATCGCCCTTTTATGGGATTTTGTCTGACGCAGGGGCTGATGATGTCGGGCATGTTTGCCTATATTGGCGCCTCGCCGTTTGTTCTGCAGGAACGTTATGGCCTGTCACCGCAGGCGTTCAGCCTTTGCTTTGCCGCAAACGGTTTCGGGCTAATCATCGCCTCTCAGACCAGCGCCCGGCTCTGTCCACTGTGGGGGGAGTTTCGGGTGCTAAAAGGCGGGCTGACGTTGGCAGGCGTGGCATCCAGCCTGTTGCTGATCGCGGGAATAAGTCATGCTCCCCTGCCGCTGTTACTGCTGGCCCTGTTCTTTACCGTTGCCAGTAACGGCGTGATTTCCACGACGGCGGCCTCACTGGCGATGCAAAGCCAGGGGCAGCGCGCCGGTAGCGCTTCAGCCGTGATTGGCGTGACGATGTTTACCCTGGGGGCCATTGCCGTACCGGTGACGGGCATCGGAGGAACATCAGTAATCAGTATGACGCTGACCGTTTTTGGCTGCTACATGCTGGCTATACTGACGTTTATGGCTTTGGCGAAAAAACCGGCATCCGGTGCAAAAACCCTGTGATTCCGCCTGCCCTGATAAAAACAGCTGTCGCTTTGGCTTGTTGTTTACAGGGATGCGCGTTAGCGTTAAAACAGGCGTTGTATTGTGCCAACGAGCGACAGACTTGAGGAGATGTTGATGTCACTGCAGCAGGAAATCATTACCGCACTCGGCGTTAAGCCGACTATCGATCCACAACAGGAAATCCGCACTAGCGTTGATTTCCTAAAAGCGTACTTAACCCGTCACAGCGGTGTTAAGTCGTTGGTACTCGGTATCAGCGGCGGACAGGATTCAACCCTGACCGGCAAACTGGCCCAAATGGCAATAACGGAACTTCGGCAAGAAACGGGCGATAAAGACTATACCTTTATCGCGGTGCGCCTGCCTTATGGCGTGCAGGCCGATGAGCAGGACTGTCAGGATGCACTGGCCTTTATCCAGCCGGATCGCTCGCTGGTGGTCAACATTAAAGAAGCGGTGCTGGCCAGCGAGCGGGCGCTGAAAGACGCGGGCATCGTCCTGTCCGATTTTATCCGCGGTAATGAAAAAGCCCGCGAACGTATGAAAGCGCAGTACAGCATTGCCGGCATGACCAAAGGTGTGGTGGTCGGTACCGACCACGGCGCAGAAGCCGTTACCGGTTTCTTCACCAAATATGGCGACGGCGGGAGTGACATCAACCCAATCTTCCGCCTGAATAAACGTCAGGGGAAACAGTTGCTGAAAACCCTGGGCTGTCCCGAGCATCTCTATCTGAAAAAACCCACCGCCGACCTTGAAGACGATCGTCCTGGCCTGCAGGATGAAGTCGCGCTGGGTGTGACATACGACATGATCGATGACTATCTGGAAGGCAAAACCATTGCGCCGGAAAGCGCGAAGATCATTGAAGGCTGGTACCTGAAAACCGAGCACAAGCGTCGTCCGCCTGTGACCGTTTTCGACGATTTCTGGAAATAATCCCCCTCATCTTTATCCGTTAACATCGCGCCCGGTCAGCTCAGTAGCCGGGCGCTGCCATGTAATAGGTTCCCGATTAAAAACGCTGCCAGTCAGCGTCACCCGCCGCTGCCATCGCGTTGCGGGCAGGAAGTGGCACGCGGTCTGCACGTCCGACCCTGCTGCTTTGGATCGGTGCCTGGCGCTGCATTTTGGCGAGCGTGAAGGTAGCAACCAGCTGGTTGAGGGTTGAGGCCTGATCCATTAATGAACGGGATGCAGAAGACGCTTCTTCAACCAGAGAGGCATTTTGCTGCGTCACATCATCCATCTGGTTTACGGCCAGGTGCACCTGATTAATCCCTTGAGACTGTTCGTTTGCAGCAACCGAAATCTCATCGACTAAATCGGTCACCTGACGGACCGCGTCTGTCATGCGCGTAATATTGTTACCCACGCCTTCTGCCTGATTCGAGCCGGCTTCCACATGGAGCATAGAAGCTTCAATAAGCGCTTTGATCTCCCTGGCAGAAGAAGACGATCGCTGAGCCAGATTGCGCACTTCCCCTGCCACCACGGCAAAACCACGCCCCTGTTCGCCTGCCCGCGCCGCTTCAACCGCCGCGTTAAGCGCCAGGATATTGGTCTGGAATGCAATACCTTCAATCAACGCGATAATATCGGTAATTTTTGTCGAGCTCGTCCGGATATCGCCCATGGTCATCAGCATCGCCTTCACGCGTGACGCACTGTCTTCAGAGATATCACGCGCGTTTTGGGCAAGCTGGCTGGCAAGTCGTGTATTTTCTGCCGTCTGACGCACTGTTTCACTCAACTCAGACATGCTGGCAGCCGTCTGTTCCAGGGAGGCAGCCTGCTCTTCCGTACGGGAGGAGAGATCTTCGTTGCCCGCAGAAATTTGTGCGGAAGCCGTGCTGACCGACTGCGCCGCGCTTTCTACTGCGCTGAGGGACAGGGCAACGTTTTCCACCAAATGGTTAAATGCCTTTGCCGTCAGGCCGATTTCATCTCTGCGAGCGTCATCTGCACGTAATGTCAGATCCAGATTTTCGCTCGCGGCTTCCATTGTGTGGCGCATCGAGTTGAGCTGACGACGAATAGCAAAAATGGTTTTAAGCGTAAAAAAGCCCAAAAGCAGTATGGCTGAAGCTGAGCCGGCAATCAGAATGAGTAAAGTATGACGATAGGTGCTGTCATTTTCTTTACGGAGTTGATTACCAATATCCACATTGAGTTGCAGCTGTTTCTGATAATCGTTAATCAGCTGTCGGGTTACCGCACCGATACCGCTATTACCCTGCAGCATCGACAAAGAAACCGCATCGTTCTGTGCGCGTGAGGCGGTGAGAAAAGCAGGCAGATCCGCCTCAATTTTTTTAATGGTGACAAATGCCTTTTCGGTCATCTGTCGATCTTCCTCACTGGAAATATCGTTCTTAAGGTAATTCTGGTTGAGCAGCGAAATATGGTTTAAGACACCGTTGATTTCTTTCTCAATCTGCATCTGCTTAGCGGGATCGGTCATGCTCTGATGATGGTAGAGCGCGATGATAATGGCGTTGCTGCCGTCAACCATTTTGGCGATATCAGTAATAGAAGGAAGGGTATTTTCCTGCACATACTGGAAACGGTATTGAAAACCGTCCGCCACAGAAACCGCCACGATAACCATGGTTATCAGCGCCATGCAGAGAAGAGAAAAGGTCAGTAAAAGCCGCTGTGTTATAGTCATATTTTTCACCTGGTTGTAATTAAAACAGTTAATTCGTCTAAAAAATTCAGACGCAGACCTTAACTATCGACATAAAAAGGTGATAACAGCGCCCAAAACAGGCATTGTTTATTAAGCATTTAACGTGGATGAATTATTTGAAAAACAATAAGTTATTATTATGATGACGTATAAAAAAACACATCGTTACGCACTGTAATAAATCCTTAACCAATTCTTAACGCTCCACCCTGTTTTGGCGCTCGCGGACGGAAATCTATGAAACCTAATCCTGTGGTCATCCCCCTTTGCCTGCGCGGGATTGATGCGCTTGCGAGGCTCGTCAATAGAGGGAAAGCCACAAAGGTTGGATTGCGATCGCGTTATGCAACCTGTTAATCAGGCCATTCATGAAGGGCGTTGAGGGAAAAACGTTGCTCCGCACAGGGCCTGTTACAGGTTCCCCTGGCGGAATACCTGATGGACAGGCTACATGCTTACCGTTAGCATACTTCGCGCTCGCTGCCCGCTGGCGGCTCCTTTAGACGTTGAGTTTTATGCCTGCTAACTTATCACGCGCAACCTTAATCGGTTTGAGTGCGATTCTGCTCTGGAGCACCACCCTTGGCCTGTTGCGCAGCGTCAGTGAGGCGTTTGGCCCGACCGGCGGCGCCGCGCTGATTTATTCCACGACAGCGATTTTACTGTGCCTCACGCGCGGCATCCCCCATCCGCGCTCCCTGCCAGGGCGCTATCTGCTTGTGGGCGGCACCCTGTTTGTCGGCTATGAAATTTGCCTGGCGCTGGCGATTGGTCTCGCCAGCAACCGTCAACAGTCGCTGGAACTGGGGATGATCAACTATCTCTGGCCATGTCTGACCATCCTGCTGGCCATTCCGCTTAATCAACAGCGTTTTCGCCTGTGGCTATGGCCCGGACTGCTGCTTTCCCTGTGCGGAATCATCTGGGTGATGAAGGGCGCCAACGAAGATGTACTGGGCCAGATGACGCAGAATATGACCCGCAATCCCACAGCCTACCTGCTGGCGTTTATTGCGGCATTAACGTGGGCACTCTACAACAACATCACGCGCCGCTTTGCACGTGGCAGCAACGGCGTCACCCTGTTTTTTGTGGTGACGGCTCTGGCGCTGTGGCTCAAATTCGCGTTGTTCACCCCTCAGGAAACCATGCAGTTTAGCCTGACTGCTGCTGCAGAAGTGCTGTTTATGGGCGCATCGACGGCGCTTGCCTATTCGGCCTGGAACTATGGTATCCAGCATGGCAACCTGACGCTGCTGGCGACCGCATCCTACTTCACGCCGGTGCTCTCGGCGCTGCTGGCCTCGCTGTGGCTGGACCTGGTGCCGGCGGTGAGTTTCTGGCAGGGCGTCGCCCTGATTACCGCCGGGTCGCTACTTTGCTGGCTGGCGACCCGACGTTTATAAATCTCAGACTGGCGAACGTTTAACCTGCCTGTTACACTGTATGGACAACCAGTACAGGAGTCCGTTTTGGTAAGACGTGCAGCGACCCATCGCCTCGAATTTGACGCGGCAACCATTTATGAATACCCGGACCATTTGCGTGAATGGCTGGAAGGCCTGCCCAATCAGCCCGGCGTTTATACCTTTCATGGCGACAGCGAGACCTTGCCGTTGTACATCGGCAAAAGTGTGAATCTGCGTTCGCGTGTGATGTCCCATTTTCGTACGCCAGACGAAGCAAAGATGTTGCGACAGTCGCGGCGCGTCAGTTGGATCCCTACGGCGGGCGATCTCGGTGCGCTGTTGCTGGAAGCGCAGATGATCAAAACGCAGCAGCCCCTGTTTAATAAACGTCTGCGCAAAAACCGCCAGCTCTGTTCGCTGCGCATTACTCCAGAGGGTAAACCGGACGTCGTCTATGCCCGTGACGTCGATTTTAGTCAGTCACCGAATCTGTTTGGGCTTTACCGCAGTCGTTTTGCCGCGCTGGAACGCCTGAAACAGCTCGCCGATGAATATCAGCTCTGCCACGGTTTACTCGGTCTGGAAGCGGTGAGTGCCAGCCGGGGCTGTTTCCGCTCTGCCCTGCGCCGTTGTGCCGGGGCCTGCTGTGGCAAGGAGCCCGTCAGCGATCATCAGGACAGGCTGCTGTCTGCGCTGGAGAGCGTGCGGGTATTCTGCTGGCCGTGGCAGGGTGCCGTGGCGCTGGTGGAGGAAGGCAAACACATGACGCAGATCCACGTTATCGATCACTGGTTTTATCTGGGCTCGGTAAACACGATCGAAGAGGCAAAAGCCCTTAAACGTGGCAAAGGTGGATTCGATCATGACGGCTACAAAATTCTCTGCAGCCCGGTGCTGTCTGGCAACTACCCTGTTATTCCCCTCTAACATAAAAAAACCGCCGACACTGCCCACATCACATGGACAAGGCCGGCGGTCTTCAACCGTGTTTACTGATTAACGTGCAGCTTATTGCGCGGGTGCAGGTGCGGGTGCCATCTTGCCGTGCATCGGACGTTTTTCAGTCAGGTGCTTTTCAAAATTGGCGTTGTACTGTTTTTTCTGCTCCGGCGTCAGCACGTTATACAGCTTATTCTGCGTTTCCATCATGGCAACCGCGTTTGCTTTCGCGTTGGCCGTCATTTTGTCTGCCTGGGCTTCAGCCTGGGCTTTATCAAAGCTGTCAGAGGCGATGATGGCATGGGTTGCACGACGCTCATCCAGTGACGGACGCTGCATTTCACCACGGCGCTCTTTCATAATTTCATGCATTTTGGTTTTTTGATCGGCGGTCAGATTCAGACCGCCGAACATCATATCCATACCGTGCCGCATTGGTTTATGCATCGGCTTTTCCGTGCCTGCCGGTGGTGGTGTCAGATTATCTGCCTCAGCATGAACAACCGATGCCGCGCCAAATGACAGAGTAGAAGCCAGTAACAGAGAAGTTAATTTACGCATCACAGTGTCCTTTTTATTCACTTGTTCAGTTTCGTAACGACAGCACTCTGTCGCGTCTTCGGAAACAAGCATACGACGCTGAACGTCAATTACTGAGAGCGAGAGTAAAAGCGTGAAAGCGCAAAAGCCACAATTCAGGCAATCATGGAGGGATTAAGAAGAAAGAGGAGAGGAATTGAAAAAGAGTATGAATAATCAGGCGATTTCGGATAAATCGTGGAGAATTGTAATGCCTTTAGCAGTAAAGCGGAAGGTGTCTTCCGCCTTTTTGTTTGAATAAGGTCAGAGAGGCAATGCCTGGATTTGTTCGCTTTCTTCAATCAACATCAGGCCCGCCCGCAGCCCCAGCGCAACACGCGGGTTAGGAAACAATACATACTCCCGCGCCTGCTGCACGAAGTAGCGTTTTTCCCCGTCTTCAGCCAGTAAGGCCCCCTGCGGGAAGGCGGTGAAGTTTTTGGTGTCATCACTCATATGAAGCTGAAAGTTCTCGCTGTGGCGGGTGATCTGCTGGCTTACCCGATAGCGGCGCGGAACGGATTGCGCTTCCGGTAAGGTCTCGCCATACAACAATGCTGCCAGCGCCTGGGCAGCCGCGCTAAACTGGGTTAAATCGTTTTCGCCAAAGGGCCGGGCCTGCCCCAACTCCAGCGTACAGCTGGCTGCGCCGAAATGCTCACAGCTGAAATGGGTGAAGGTGCCCGCTGGCGAACGGTGGAAAACCAGCGCCTCCAGTCCGGCTACCGCCAGCCAGTGCAAAAACGCCGCCGGCCATGGCCGATCGTTTCTGGGCATTACGCCAAAACGCGTATGATAAGAACCGCGCAGGGCCGTATGCATGTCGAGGTGCCAGCGGGTTTCATCACACTCGCCCAGTTGCCAGAAATTCTCCAGCGTTTGTTCCAGCCGCAGCACTCGCCGCGCCTCATCCCCGTCATCAATCTGTTGCCAGCGTCCGCCGAACAGTCGGTTAATGTCGTAGGCCACATAGCGTTTTCCTGCGCGCAGCGCTGAGGGATTACCCAATACCACCAGCATGCGCTGCTGAAGCGGCTTCTCGCCCTGAAGTAAGGGCGTGATGAGCTGGTTAAGCATTTCTACAGGGGCAGTCTCATTGCCGTGAACCCCTGCAGAAAGCACCAGCGCCTGTTTAACCGGCGTTTTGGGCTCCATGAGAAGAATACCGTGATACAACCACTGCCAGCGAAGATGCGCCGTCTCACCTTTACGCTTACGCGGTGCTTCACCAGACAGCGTCTGCTGTAAAAAGTCCTGCATCGTTCCTCCTTAAAACCGGAAGCGGGCAGCCCTCATGGCAGCGCCTGCTTCACTGCTGAAATGCATACACATTTCCTAAGTCTAGCAGTCTGGTCAATTCATCAAGGGCAACCCGCCCTTCCTGCAGCAATTGCGGATCGGTTAAATCGTCTTGCGTTAGCCTGTCGCGGTAGTGACGGTCGACCCACTGGTTGAGCGTGGTGAACAGGCGATCGTTCATCAGTACCGCAGGATTCACCGCCCGTTGCTCATCTGGCGTTAACACCACGCGCAGACGCAGGCAGGCCGGTCCACCGCCATTATGCATGCTTTCCCGCAAATCAAATACCTGTAATGACTGCAACGGTCCATCGCGTTCTACCTGCTCGCTCAGGTAGCGCCATACGCCAGGATGCTGGCGGGACTCTTCAGGCAGCACCAGCATCATGCTGCCGTCGGCACGGGTCAGAAGCTGGCTGTTAAACAGGTAGGTGCTCACCGCATCCTGCACGGAAACCCGGGAGGTTGGCACTTCAAGCGCGACAAACCCCGGAACACATTCGTGCAAGCGACGCAGCAAAGCGGGCTGATCGACAAATGCCTGCTGATGGCAGAACAGCATTTGCTGATTGCTGACCGCAATGACATCGTTGTGGAAAACGCCCTGATCGATGACCTCCGGATTTTGCTGAGCAAAGATCACCTTGTCGGAGGCAAGCTGATGAAGACGGGCGACGGCTTCGCTGGCCTCGCGGGTTTGTCGGGCAGGATAACGCTGCGGGGTCGAGCCAGACTGGTTATCACGACCGTAAATAAACAGTTGTACGCCAGCATCGCCATAATCGCCGCCCAGACGATTATGGTTGGCGGCGCCTTCATCGCCAAACAGCGCGACCTGAGGCAGCGCATCATGCACGGAAAAATGGGCCGGATCGCGAAATATGGCCCGCAACAGCGCCGCCGTTTCCGGGGCTTCAATCGCGCGATGAAATTTATTATTGAGGTTGGCAACGGTAAAATGCACACGACGATCGGCGCTGTCGGCAGAAGGCGAAACCGTGGCGGCATTTGCCACCCACATCGCCGAGGCTGAACTCGCTGCGGACAGCAGCGCCGGTGCGGTTTTCCCTGCTTTTTCCAGCACCTGTGCGTCGCTGCCGCTAAAGCCCAACTGACGCAGCACGGCGATATTAGGCCGCTCATGGGGCGGTATCACGCCCTGAACGAATCCCATATCGGCCAGGGCTTTCATTTTCAACAAGCCCTGCTTTGCCGCCAGGCGCGGGTTCGACGGCTGTCGCTGGTGACGCGTGGAGGCTTCGTTGCCAAATGACAAGCCCGCATAATGGTGAGTCAGTCCGACCAGACCGTCGAAATTCGCTTCAATCGCTTTCATTAACGGGCTCCTTGCGGCGAGAAGTCGAGGCCCGGCGACAAGGCTTCAGGAAGGCTAAGCTCAGGTGATTCCAGCGAGGCCATCGGCCAGGCACAGTAATCCGCCGCATACCACGCGCTGGCACGGTGGTTGCCCGATGCACCAATACCGCCAAAAGGTGCCGTGCTGGCGGCGCCCGTCAGGGGTTTATTCCAGTTCACGATCCCGGCCCGCGCTTCCAGCAGCAGTTGTTCAAACTGTGCACGCGAGGGCGAAATCAAGCCGCATGACAGACCATAGCGCGTCTGGTTGGCCAGACGAATTGCCTGAGGATAATCGTCATAACGGATCACGCCCAGCAGCGGCCCGAACACTTCCTCATCAGGCAAACCGTCCACCGCCGTCAGATCAATAATCCCCGGGGTTAATAATGCCTGTTGGCGATCGGGCCAGCGCATCGCCAGCAGCACCTTGCCGCCCGCCGCGACGCGCTGCTGCCATTCGGCATAAATTTTTTCGGCAGCGGCGCAGGAGATGACGCTGCCCATAAAAGGTTGGGGACTGGCGTTCCAGGCGCCCGGCTGCAGCCTTCCTGCCACCTCGATCAGCCGCTGCAGGAAGGCATCGCCTGCGGCACCGCGCCTGACCAGCAAACGTCGGGCGCAGGTACAGCGCTGACCTGCGGTAATAAACGCCGACTGAATCGCAACATGCACCGCGCCCTCAATATCCGCCGGATCTTCAACGATCAGTGCATTGTTACCGCCCATTTCCAACGCCAGCATTTTTTCCGGCTGCCCGGCAAACTGGCGATGTAACTGATAACCGGTATGCGCGCTGCCGGTAAACAGCAGCCCGTCAATCTCCTGTTCCGCCGCCAGCGCCTGACCGGTTTCACGGCCGCCCTGGACCAGCCCGATGACGCCGGCAGGCACGCCCGCCGCCTGCCACAGCTGCACTGTTTTTTCTGCGGTCGCAGGCGTAAGTTCGCTGGGTTTAAACACGACACAGTTTCCCGCCAGCAAGGCCGGCACGATGTGCCCGTTGGGCAAATGTCCCGGAAAGTTATAGGGGCCAAATACCGCCAGCACGCCATGAGGACGATGACGCAAGGCGCTGTCGCCCTGCTGCTGTTCCCCGGTGCGCTGATGATAGGCCTTCACTGAAATACCAATTTTATTGATCATTGCGGTGACTTCGGTCAGGGCTTCCCAGCGCGGCTTGCCCGTTTCCTGCGCGATACACTCGGCCAGGGCCGTTTTATGTGCCTCAAGCTCTGCCGCAAAGCGTTCGACCAGGGCCTGACGCGCGGCAAACGGCTGTCTCGCCCATGCCGGAAATGCCGCCCGCGCCGCCTGGCAGGCCGCGCTCACCTGCGCAGTTGAGGCCGCTGAACCTTGCCACAGGATTTCACCGCTGACCGGATCCTGTTTGGAAAAATGCACTGACTCGCCATTGAGCCAGTGTCCGTTAATCAGGTGCGTCATGCTTTTTTCTCCTCGCTCCACAGCGTCACGACGCGCAGGCTGTCGCCCGGCTGGCAGTGTAACGCCTGCAGCTGTTCATCATTGAGCTGAACACTTTTCGCCATGGGTTCGACAGGTAAAAGTGCAACACGAAACTGGTGATAATCGCTATTCGCGACTAAACAGAGCGGCGCATCCTGTGGCGCATCCCCCCGTTGAGCCGTCAGTACCCGGCTTTCGCGCACCGCACGAATGTCGTCGATATCGCACTCCAGCGTGGGGCCACCATCGAAGATGTCGATATACTGGCGATAGCGAAAGCCTTCGGCTTCCAGCACCGCACGCGCGGGGGCCGTTTTGGGATGTACCTGACCAATAACGGCCTGCGCTTCTGGCGTCAGATAGTGCAGATAAAGCGGGTGCTTGGGCATCAGTTCGGCGATAAAGGCTTTTTGCCCGGTGCCACTCAGAAAATCAGCTTTGCGAAATTCCATTGAAAAGAAGTGAATGCCCACGCTGTCCCAGAACGGTGAATGCCCCTGCTCATCACTGACGCCGCGCATTTCGGCAACCACCCGCTCCATAAAGTATTCGCGGAAGTTCGCCATAAACAGAAAACGGGATTTCGACAGGAGATAACCGTTTTTGCCGTCGCGGTAATCGGCATCCAGGAACAGCGTGCAGAGTTCGCTGCTGCCGGTATGATCGTTACTTAGCGATAAGGTCGGTAAGGCGGCGTAAACGTTCAGCTCTTTCGAGGCGTGCACCTGTGTTCCTACACGAAAGTTATACCAGGGTTCCTGCAGCCCAACCGCAACCTCAATGGCGCAGATCCCCACCGCACGATTATCCTGGCTGTCGGCCAGTACAAACACATAGCCCTGCTCGGCCCGCGGCAAACTGCCCTGCCAGGTTTGCAGCGATCGCTCAATTCGGGCCTGTAAGGTGGCGCTGTCAACCGGCAACGAGGTCAGCCCGCCGCCCGTTTTCGCCGCCAGTTCCATCAGTTGGCTGAGATCGTCCCGTTCGACCGGACGGATCACCATCATGATGTCTTTCCTTGTAGCAGGTGTTCACACGCCTGGGCAAAACGCGCCATGCCGGTCTTCACTTCCTGCTCGCTGATGTTGAGCGCAGGCGCGAAGCGCACCACGTTGGCTCCGGCAATCAGCACCATGACGCCATATTCCGCGGCGATAAGGTTGATCTGTTTCGCCTTGCCCGCAAAGTCGTCGCTGAGCACGGCACCGATCAGTAACCCCAGCCCGCGCACCTCTTTAAACAGGTGCAGACGCTGATTAAGGTCGTTTAGCGCCGCGACAATCCAGTCATGACGTTGCGTGACACCGGCCATCACTTCAGGCTGGTTAATCAGTTCCATGACTTTTCCGGCCACTGCGCCCGCCAGCGGATTGCCGCCATAGGTCGTTCCGTGGGTACCTACGCCCATGACCTGAGCCAGATCCTCGCGCGTCAGCATCGCCCCTATAGGAAACCCGCCGCCCAGCGCTTTAGCACTGGTTAGCACGTCCGGCGTCACGCCATAGTGCATATAAGCGTAAAGCGCGCCGGTCCGGCCCACGCCGCTCTGCACTTCGTCGAAAATTAACAGCGCATCATGTTTATCGCACAGTTCACGCAGCCCACGCAGGAAGGCGGGTTCGGCGGGCACGACGCCGCCTTCCCCCTGAATGGGCTCGACAATCACGGCGCAGGTGCTGTCGTTAATCAGGTCTGCCGCAGAGGCAAGATCATTAAAGGCGGCGTGCTGAATGTCCGCAGGGAGCGGCGCAAAATCCCGCGAATAGGCGGGCTGGCCACCCGCTGAGACCGTAAACAGCGTACGGCCATGAAAGGCATTCTTAAACGCCACGATGCCGCTTTTATGCTGCCCGACTCTGTCATGGGCCACTTTACGGGCCAGCTTAAGCGCCGCCTCGTTAGCCTCGGCACCGGAGTTACAAAAGAAAACCCGATCGGCAAAGGTGGCATCAATCAACTGCTTCGCCAGGCGTAAAACGGGTTCATTGGTGTAGCCGTTGCCCGTGTGCCAGAGGCGTGAGGCTTGATCCTGAAGTGCCTGCTGGAGAGCGGGATGCGCATGCCCGAGCGCATTAACGGCAATGCCCCCGGCAAAATCGATATAGTCTTTTCCCTGCTGATCCCAGAGGGTTGAACCTTCAGCACGGACGGGTACAAAGCTGGCGGGTGCATAAACGGGCATCATCCATTGATCAAAATCCTGACGCGAAACCTGCAGTGACATAGCCCTTCTCCTGTTCCCCAGCGGGTAACGTATTTGTATGTTAATTGTTAAAAATATAATAAATCTCGCCCTACTCTAGTTTGCAGATAGCGTGCCAGCCAAGGACTAAAATGCATAAAACAAGCTGGGTTTAGTAATATCAACAGGTTACGAAAGGTCACCATTCACTTATTTTGCATAAATAGTGAATAGTTATCTGACAAAGGCGGGATGGCAGAGCTTTTTAAAGCAGAATTATGCATTCGCGGGATGAAATATCGCTTTTGTGATCGCTGATAAACTATCTGCTCAAAATAGTGCAGCAACCGCCTTAAATCAGGGCAGTTGCACGGCTGTCGTGCAGAGGAGGATAAGTATTAGAGATAACGTTAATGCGACAGGCATGATTTTTATCGGCGTAATTTAAAAAAGTGATAAAAAAATACTCACCCTCTCAATTTAAATATATTTATATGAAACTGGTAATATTGTTTCGCAGGTTATCATCAGAGCGTTAATAAATTACCGATCGCCGATTTAATTATCACTAAGCAACCTAATGGTTAACCATCAAACCTGTTTTGTTCATTTATTGCACGAGGTGTGTTGATTATTTAGACAGAAAGGCTAGCAATATCATTTTTTTGCCATATTGCATTTCCCCTTTCTATAAAAATCACTAATCATCTGTTTTATATGCTTTTCTTGCATTTACATTGCTGGCAGGGTCATAAGAAAAAGCACTGACAGGTAGCACCATCGCCGCCAGACTGGCTTGATTGGGATTTAGTTCCTTAAAATACACAATTAGTTACACTTATTGCGCTAGGCTGAATTAACAATTTGTGTCATTTTCTTTTCACCCCAACAGAGGGGAAATAATAATATAACCACAGGGTAAATAATAAATGATGAAGCGCACATTAGTGGCGGCATTAATGCCGTTACTGATCGGTCTGTCTACTGCTCAGGCCGCACAGATTTATAATAAAGACGGGAATAAGCTGGATATACAAGGCAAGGTTAACGTATTGCGTTATTTTTCCGACGATAATAGCAACAACGGTGACGCCAGTTATGCACGTTTAGGTTTTAAAGGTGAAACCGCGATTACCGATCAACTCACTGGTTACGGTTTCTGGCAGTACCAATACAGCCTGAAAAACTCTGAAGGTAGTGATGCTAACAACGGTAACAAAACCCGTCTGGGCTACGCCGGTCTGAAATTCGGCCAACTGGGTTCGGTGGACTACGGCCGTAACTACGGCCTGGTTTATGACGCACTGGGTTATACCGATATGCTGCCTGTGTTTGGCGGTGATTCAGCGAACTCTGATGCGTTTTTAAGCCTGCGTTCGGGCGGCCTGCTGACCTGGCGTAATAAAGACTTCTTTGGTCTGGTTAAAGGCTGGAACGTTGCGGCGCAGTATGAAGGCAAAAACGATCGCACCAGCACCACTGATACAGGCCTGGAAGTGCGTCGCTCTAACGGCGATGGCTTTGCCCTGTCTACGTCCTATGACTTTGATTTTGGCCTGAGCTTTGTGGGCTCCTATGCCAGCCTGAATCGTATTGCGGCGCAAAACACTGCAGCCTTCGGTCGGGGTGATAAAGCACAACTGTGGGCAACAGCAGCCAAATATGACGCCAATCAGATCTATCTGGCAGCCATGTACGGTGAAACCCTCAACGCGACTCCAATTAACGGTGGTTTTGCGAATAAAACGCAAAACATGGAAGTTGTGGCACAGTACCAGTTCCTGAACGGCTTCCGACCCTCTATTGGTTACGTCGCCTCGAAAGCGAAAGATCTTGAAGGAATTGGCGAGGCTGATCTGTACAAGTATACGGCAGTTGGTGCGACCTATTACTTTAATAAAAATATGTCAGTGTATGCTGAGTACAAAATTAACCTGCTGAAGAAAAACAACCCGCTGGGTCTGGCAACAGACGACATTACGGGCGTAGGTATGACCTACCAGTTCTAATCGTTTACCCTCATTGCAAAACGGCCCGGCCTGTGTCTGACGGGCCGTTTTTTCATCCGCCAGCCTAAGCCCGATCTTCCCACTCACACTTCAAACCCCTTTAACAGCGCCAACGCTGGGAGTGAGAAATCACGTCGACGTTCAACAGCCTGCGGGTTCAATAATCACCCGCGCTGTCAGTTCGCGGATAAGATTTTCGATGATGTCAGCGCGTGCACTTCCGTCTGAAGATATCGCCACAATCCCGAACGGGATCGGTAAAAGACACAAAATGTCGCCTCGAGTCTGACTCGAGAAGGTGAATACGTCTGCGCATCCAGGCTGGCAGCAAGAAGAATCAAGGCCACCCAGTAACCGCCATTTTGAAAAGATCGCAGGCACTTTCCCGCACGACAACATACTCTCCCTCTCTCGCTCTGTAACCTTGCTTATTCGCTAAAACTCAGGCTGTTACTGGACGAGGGCATCTGGACAGCACCCTCAACCGCGGGCTCATCCATCGACAATGGCGCTTGCACTTTCAGGGTGATCCAGTTTGAAGTGACGCGCTGCTGTTTACTGTCTTCCACCGTGACCGACAGACGGTACTCATTGCTGGCGCCCGGCGTGCTGTCCCAGGGGGGAACGATCACGCTCCAGCCATCAATGGCATTATTGTTCGGCGGTGATGTCAGGCTCAGTGCATGAGTATCGCCCTGCCAGCTCAGCGCCTTAATGCTATGACTGGCGCGCAGTTGCAGCTTGAGCGGTACGCTCTCACCGGGATTAAGCTGCCACGGCGGCGTCGCCAGGAATACAGACAGCGTTTTACGCTGTCTGTAGGCCATCACCGGGTTTTGGCTGCGCGTCACCGTGTCGTAGCGGCTGCCCCGTAAGGAGCGAGCTTCCGCGACGTTATTGGCATCCAGCTGCTTGCTCAGCGCGACCCCAAAGCGGTAATTGAGTTTGAGGCCAAGCTGATCCTGGCTCTCTCCGGCACTGCTGGTTTTGTGGCTGGCCGAAATGGTCACCAGCGGCACGGGCGTATAAGACAGCCCCAGCGAGAGCGCCGCCGGGTTATGGTAACGGTTGCCGCTGTTAAACAGGTCAACCTTTTCCCCCAGATATTGCTGATAGCTGAATGATACGCCCAGCTGACGATAGAACGGCAAATAGCTTTGGGTGGTGATGTCGTAACCTTCGGCCATGCGGGACTGCTGGCTGTCACCGCGATTACGCCATCCGGACAAGGGATGATAGTAGTTAGCAGAAAAGCGCAGATTGTTGCTCCAGGCCTCAGTGCCCACCGAGGCGCGCTGAAGTCCAGTGCGAAAGCTGCGATCGATAAAACTGTTGTACCCCAACAGCCAGTTGCCTGCGTCCCAGCGCTGACCCAGCCCGGCATTACCAACAACGCCTTCAACAGAGTCGTGCAGCCCAAGCTGACTGAACGTAAGGTAGCGATTCTCATCAGCCAGCGGGCTGAACAGATTGCCGCCGGTGCCGTCAAAGTTGCCGGCCATGTCCACGTTTAAGTTGAACTCGGCGTTGCCATAAGGCGACAGTAAAGACTGCCCTTCACTCTCAACCCGCGTCGCCACTTCGTCGCGCAGTCGGTCAAAAGCCCACTGCCCGGCCTGCTCGCCCAGGGTCAGATCACTGCTGCTTTCATTGGCTTCCGCAATACTTTTGGCCGCCTTCGCCAGCTTTTTGCTCCAGTCATGGTTATCTTCGACGTTGCCAAGAGAAGGAAGATCGTCCAGTGACTGGCGAAAACGCGTGGGATCGCTAAAAGGGGTTTCCGACACCTGATGATCCGTTTGCAGCGCACCGGCGGGCAGCGCCAGAAGCGCAGTCAGAGCAGCGAGAGAGAAAGTCACAGGTCTAAACATCAAATCATTACGTCCGGGCATAAAAATCATCAGGTGGTTTCTCAACGAGAATGATAAAACCAGCGCTAATTATTTTAGCATAATGTGACCCAGATTCATGACTTGACTCGATATTTGTGCATCTGTGAGCCACCTGGCCGCCTGTCGCGGCCAGACAACCCGCTTGTTTCAGGAAAAAATTAGCCCGCCATCAACATTAACGGTTTGTCCGGTAATGTAGCGCGCATCATCCGATGCCAGAAAGGCGACCAGCCCGGCAACGTCCTGTGGCTGCCCGGCACGTTTAAGGGGAATGTTCTCTACCCATTCCGCCATCAGCTCGCCTTTACCATAGGTTTTTTGTTGCGTGCTCAGAATTTCGCCCCAGACGCGATCGTTGTAGTCCCACATTTCGCTTTCGATGATGCCAGGGCAAAACGCATTAACCGTGATATTCCAGCGGGCCAGCTCCAGCGCCAGACTTTGCGTAATGCCAATGACGCCCATTTTGCTGGCAGCATAGTGCGGCGTGTAGATAAATCCTTTACGCCCCTGCCCTGAAGACGTGTTAATCAGGCTGCCGCCGTTTTGCTGCACCATGTATTTAGCTGCTTCACGACAGCACAGCCAGACGCCCGTGGTGTTCACCGCCAGCACCCGTTCGAAATCGCTTTTGGGCATATTCCCGAAGGTATCAATCGTGATAATGCCCGCGTTCTGAACCGAAACGTCAATGCGGCCAAAGCGCTCAAATGCCTGCTGATACACCTGCTGCACGTCGTTCTCATCGGTTACATCCGCCTGCAGGGCCAGAATCGCGTTGGCGATGGGCCGCAGGCTGTCCGCCGTGGCAAAAACACGTTCAGAATTGGATACCATCACCAGGTTTGCGCCGTCCTGGGCAAACCTGGCGGCAATGCCTGCGCCGATACCGCGACAGGCGCCGGTGATGACAACCGTTTTCCCACTAAAATCCCGGTTCATTGTGTTCTCCTGTTATCCATGACGAATGTCAGCATGGGGCACCGCCGGCGGCTGCTTATCATGGCGGCGCAGTAGTATCACTTTGCTTTGTAAACGCTGCTGGAACTGGTCGATCACCACGGCGGTGACAATCACCACGCCCTTGATCACCATCTGCCAGAAATCACTGACGCCCATCATCACCATGCCATCGGCCAGGAAAACAATCACGAAGGCACCGATAATGGAACCCGACACGCGGCCACGGCCGCCTGCCAGCGCCGTGCCACCCAGCACCGTGGCACCGATGGCATCCATCTCAAACATGTTGCCTGTCATGGGGTGCGCGGTCTGCAGCTGAGAAGCCACCACCAGCCCGACTAATCCGGCACACAGCCCGGAAAAAGCGTAAACAAACACTTTGACTTTGATGATGGGCACCCCCGCCAGCCGCGCCGCCGACTCATTGCCGCCGGTGGCATAGATATAGCGCCCAAGCGGCGTTTTCCGTGTCAGGTACAGGCCAAGGAGTAAAAAGCCGATCATCAGCCAGATGGGAATAAAAACCCCCAGTACGGTGCCGGAACCCAGCAGTGCGAAACCAGTATTGCCCAGCGCGGGCATACCAACCAGATTGGCGTAGGTGGCGCCATCGTTAAACAGCAGCGCTGCGCCACGGGCCACATACATCATGCCCAGCGTACAGATGAAAGGGGCAACGCCGAGGCGAGTAATTATCGTGCCGTTGACGATGCCCACCAGCGTGCCAAACAGCGCGACCGTGAGGATCACTTCCGGCACATTAAGAAACAGTCGCGCGCCATTCCACAGCGGCACGCCCGACGTCAGTAACGCGCCCGCCACCATGCCGCAGATCCCGGCGACGGCACCGACAGACAGATCGATACCTCCGGTCAGGATCACCAGGGTCATGCCGATGGCCAGCAGCCCGGTAATCGCCACGTGCTGGGTCATAATCAGCAGGTTCGACGGCGTCAGGAAATTAGGCACCATCACGCTAAAAAAGCCGACCACAATCAGCAGCGCAATAAAGGTACGCGCCTTGAGTAAGTACATGTACAGCAGATATTTTTGATTCATCTTATTCTCCGGCAACCTCAGGCTTGCGGGGTGGATGCACTAATCAGTTTTTCGCGCGTTGCAGCGGCACGGGGCAAATCGGCAGTAATACGGCCATCGGCCATGACCAGAATCCGATCGGCGAGCGCCATGACCTCATCCAGTTCGGACGACGAAAACATCACCGCCAGTCCCTGCTGCGCCAGTTTGCCAATCAGGTGATACACATCGGTTTTGGCCCCGACATCAATGCCGCGGGTGGGCTCATCCAGCAACACCACCGCAGGTCCGGTCATCAGCGCTTTTCCCAGCACCACCTTCTGCTGATTTCCGCCGCTTAATGCGCTGATAGGCAACTCGCTGTCGCTGACTTTAATCGCCAGGTGCTGAATCATTTCATTGACACGCTGCCGTTCTTTGTCAGGGTGCACGATGCCCAGCGCCCGGCGAAAGCCGCGCAGGCTGAGATTCGACAAGGTCATATTGGCGCTAATCGACATCAGCTCGATCACGCCTTCACCTTTACGATCCTCCGGCACCAGCGTGATGCCGCGCTTCAGTCGCTGCTGGAAACTGCAGTTGTCCAGCCGCTGTCCACCTAACTGAATCTCCCCACGCTGACAAGGCAGTAACCCGGTTAATCCCTTAAACAGCTCTGTTCGTCCGGCGCCCAGCAGGCCATAAATACCAATCACTTCGCCTTTGCGCAGGCTGAAACTCACCGCATTGAGCCGGTAGCCACCGTTCTGATGCAGTGCGGTGAGCCCCGCCACCTGCAGCACCGTCTCCCCCTGCGGCGCGGGTTGATAGTCGAAGTGCTTTTTCTTGTCGCCAACCATTTGTTCAATGATCCAGGGCACGCTGACGTCGCGCACCTCACGCGCGGCGATGAAACGCCCGTCCCGGAAAACCGTAATGTGGTCGCCGATCTCCATTAGCTCTTCCAGCCGATGGGAGATATAGATAATGGTGACGCCGCGTCGCTTGAGCTGTTCAATGACGTTGAACAGCACTTTAACTTCCGACTGACTCAGGGCGCTGGTCGGTTCATCCATAATCAGCACGCGCGTATCCTTCGACAGCGCGCGGGCGATCTCGACCAGCTGTTGATGACCAATGCCCAGCGCATCCAGCGCAGCATAGGGATCGACGTCCAGTTCCAGCCGTTCCAGCAGTGCTTTGGCCAGCTGATACTGATACTTTTCGTTGATGACGCCGCGCTGGAAGAACTCATTGGCGATAAAGATGTTGTCCATCACGTTCATATTCGGGAACAGGTTCAGCTCCTGAAAGATAATGCTGATACCCAATTTTTCGGCCTGTTGGGTGGAGTGAAGCGTCACAGGTTTGCCATCCAGCAGAATCTCGCCTGACGATGGGGTTTCCACCCCGGCCAGCATCTTCATCATGGTGGATTTGCCGGCACCGTTTTCCCCGATGAGCACATTGACCTTGTTGCGATAAACCCGGTAGTTAACCTGATCCAGGGCGGTCACGCCGGGATAAACCCGCGACAGGCCGCGCGTCTCAATAATGACGTCGTCTTGCTGTTCAGTAACATGCATGATCACCTCCTCACTGACGCGTGATCTGGGCGGGCGTAATATCGGGTAGCGCGTGGGGAATGTCCCAGCTGCTAAAAACGCCGACCACGTCAACCCGGTCGCCCGGTTTTACGGCGGCGTTATGTATCATGGTGACCGCCTGCTGATTGATGGCTTTACCAAAGTCGCTAAACATCACCTGATCGTTAAAATCCTGATAGCTGGCCCCTTTGTAAGCATCCCGCAGCGCCGTCCCACGGATGATGGGCCCGTTCTGAATAGTGACAGTGTCACCTGATGCCGCTTTAACTTTCATTTTGCCGTTACGTGAGGTGGTATCCAGCGCCGTGACTTCCCCACTCACGCTGACGCTGAATATGCAGGGATTCTCGCTCTGCGCCCGGTAGCCCAGGGCGCGACAGGCGCTGTCCAGATCCTTCTCTGACTGCAGGCGCTGAGTGAGCTCGCCCAACGGCTTTGCCTGCGCCACGATCTGTGGCACCAGCTTCTGCTGCCAGAGTTGCCCGATATTGGCCATGTGAGGATTCGGGGGATTCTTGAGGTCGGCCAGTTCCTGCTGCGACACAATACGACAGCTACCCAGTGCCATCACGATCGGTATCAGCCAGAGTCGGTTGTACATGACATTCTCCCTGGCGCCCGTCAGTACGGGCGCGACAACAATGGATTACGACTTGTAGTTAAAGTCCTGTACGTTTTTTGCATTGTCCGGTGTGATCAAAATGCCGCGAAACATCACGCGCTGCTTCTCAGGCTTCACGCCTTTCTGGATGTAATTATCAAGATCGGTTACGCCCTGAGCGGCAATGGCCTGCGCCTGGAGCATCACGGTGGCTTTTAACGTTCCGGCCTGCACCGCATCGCGTTCATCGTTACTGCCATCAATGCCGACGACCACGACATCATTGCGTCCGGCCGCTTTCAAGGCGGCAATGGCGCCTAACGCCACCGGGCCGTTACCACAGATAACGCCTTTTACATCCGGGTGAGCCTGCAGAATACTGTCCATGATGCGCTTGCCGTCGATCAACGTGCCTTTGGCATCCTGACGCGCGACGCTTTGCATATCCGGATACTGTTCCAGCACCTGATGGAAGGATTTCGAACGGGTGACGCAGTTATTGTCGGCGAGGTTGCAGGTCAGCTCGGCGTATTTCCCTTTTTCTCCCATTTTCTCAACAAACACGTTGGCCACATCAGAGCCCGCCTGGAAGTTATTGTGGGTAATCTGTTCCAGCGCCACGTCATCTACCGGAATTTCACGGTTGATCAGCACCACCGGAATACCGGCCTGTTTGGCTTTTTGGATGGCCGCCACGCTGGCCGTGGAATCCGCGTTGTCCAGGATAATGCCCTGCACTTTTTTGCCGATAGCCGCATCAATCAGCTCGTTCTGCTTCTTAACGTCTTCACCGTGAGAGAGCACCGAGGTTTTGTAGCCCAGCGCCTGAGCTTTCACGTTGGCGCCCTTGGCCTCCGAGGCGTAATAAGGGTTATCCAGTGAGTTAACCAAAATCATAATGGTGCCTTTTTCAACCGCCAGCGCGGTGTGAGAAAACAAACAGGCGGCAAGCGTGGTGCAGAGCAACGTCGTTTTTTTCATGGTGTGTCTCGCTATTAGGGTGATGGCAGAGGAAAACGAAGCCTGGCGGTGGCCTTACCAGATGGTAAAGCCACCGTCGATCATCAGGTCGGCCCCGGTAATCATGTCGCTGCCGTTGCTGGCAAAAAACAGCACGGCGGCGGCGATCTCGTCGGTGTAGGCAAAGCGGCCTAACGGGATCAGTTTTTTCATTTCGGTGCCCTTCTCACCGCGCCAGGCTTTTTCCCCCATCGGGGTCAGCACCACAGTGGGCGACAGGGTGTTCACGTTAATGCGGTGCGGAGCAAACTCTTTCGCCATCACTTTGGTCATGCCCAGTAACCCGGCTTTGGCGGAGGTATAAGCAACGTGGTTGTCGATAGCGATGGACGCCGCCTGAGAGGCGATATTGATGATCTTGCCGCCGTTGCCCGCCTTGACCATCTGCTTGCCCGCAGCCTGTGAGCACAGAAAAGGCCCGGTCAGGTTCACGGCGATCTGCTTTTGCCACTCGGCAAAATCGGTTTCCAGCACGGGCTGAAGCATCACGTAGCCGGCACAGTTCACCAGAATGTCGATATGACCGTAGTGATCAACAATGGCGTCGAACGCCTGCTCAACGTCGGCAGGATCGGTTACATCGCAGCAAATAAACTGCACCTGTCCGGCCAGGGCTGCGCGCGCACTGTCGACCTTATCCGCTTCAAAGGGCGGATAAAGCAGCGCCAGGCTCGCCCCTTTCTCCAGCAGCATCTGATTACTGGCCATGGCGATGCCGCCCAGCCCGCCCGTCACCACGGCCACTTTGCCGCTCAGATTCATTGTGGTGTCTACGCCATAGCGCAGGTTAACGTCATATTCACCGCTCATCCGACTGTCCTCTCTGGTATTTTATTTGCCGCATTCATTTTCGAACAAAAATATAAGCTATCGAATTGATGGTTAATGTGGCTAAGATCAAATTTCACAACACTGCGTGCCTGGCGGCGTGATTCGCTTCAAAGCGCGTGATCCCGGTTGCAAAACGCCTGAGTAATATGGATTGTGTTGCTGTCGCGAAGGTGAAAGGGATAAAGCATGGCGCATATTGACTTTCGAACGAAAATAAACATCTTTTCATGCTGACTCGCAAAGGCGAAATCTGCGGGTTAAACTCTGCGACAACGCGTTATCGCTATAAGCCCGATGCGATTAAAAGAGGGAGCGTTTCGATTGAAAAGCAAGACTGAGCAGCTAGCTGAAATGCAGCAGCGTCGTGACAAGATCCTGGAGATGATTCGGGAGGACGGGACGGTGACGGTGAAAGCGCTGACGAAAACGTTCGGGCTGACCGAGGCCACGCTGCGAACCGACCTGCGGATGTTGCAAAAACAGGGTTTCGTGCAGCGCTACCACGGCGGCGCGACCCTGATGACCGGCAAACAGAATACCGGCCTGCTGCAGCTGGAACGTCAGACCCACATGGAAGAAAAAGACGCGATTGGGCGCCTGGCTGCCCAGCATATCGAAAACGGTGATACGGTGATTTTCGATTCTGGCACCACCACCACGGCTATCGCGGATGCCATCAGCCACATCCGGCGTTTATCGGTAGTGACCACCGCCGTGAATATCGCCCTGAAGTTGGGTGGCGAGCCCGGGATCAATGTGCTGCTGACGGGCGGGACCTTTAAATTTCCGACGCTTTCAACGTCCGGAGACAAGGCCGCCAGCTTCTTTGAAAACGTGCTGTCAGAAAAACTGTTTCTCGCCACCGCCTGTATCTCGCCACGGCTCGGCCTGAGCTTTCCCAGCGAAACCGACATCAAAGTAAAAATGGCGATGATCAAATCCGCCAGCACCGTCTACGTCGTGGCCGACTCCAGCAAGATTGATAAGGTCTCGATGTTTGCGCTGCCCTGCGACTGGAGCCACATCCACTACCTGATTACCGACAGCGGGATCAGCCAGGCGCACATCTCCGCGTTTGAGGCATTGGGCGTTAAGGTGCTGGTTGCGCCCTTACCCGCTCGCCGCGCCCCCTGATGTTAACGCGTAGCCTTGGCGACCTGATTATCACGCCTGGCAAATGGCCGCCTCTGCGCCCAGCCTGACGAGCAGGTCGGCTCGATAGTAGCGAACCACGTCTCCGACGATCAGCAACGACGGCGACACCGGTTTATGCTGCGCGATCGTCTCTGGCAGCCCTGCCAGCGTTGTCACTAACACCCGCTGATCCTGGCGCGTGCCGTTTTCGATAATGGCGACCGGCGTATCCTCCCTGCGGCCATACTCACGCAGACGGCTGCTAATGACGCTGCTCCAGCTCAGCCCCATGTAAAACACCAGCGTCTGATTACTGGCTGCCAGCGCGGCGGCATCCAACTGAGGCTCACCGCTGCGCCCGTGTCCGGTAATAAAGCGCAGGGACTGGGCGCAATCCCGGTGCGTCAGCGGAATCCCGCTTGCGGCGGCACAGCCGACGGCGGCCGTAATGCCGGGCACGACCTCACAGACAATGTCAGCCTGCTGCAGGCTCACCATCTCTTCGCCACCGCGACCGAAGATAAAGGGATCGCCGCCTTTCAGCCGCACGACGTTGCGCCCGCTGAGCGCCAGATCCACCAGCAGTTGATTGATCTGCGCCTGTTTCAGGCCGTGGTGACCGGGCCGTTTACCCACGTCGATGCAGAGCGCGCTGTCCGGCACTTCCGCCATGACCGCCTCACTCACCAGGCGATCGTAAACCACCACTTCAGCGCCGTGCAGTAAACGCAGCGCTTTTACCGTCAGCAGGTCGACATCGCCCGGCCCGGCGCCCACTAACCAGACGCGGCCGGGGCGGGACGCGTTTTCGGGCGCCAGCAGTTTATCTAAGGTGTGAATAGCCAGCGTCATAATTCCTCCGAGACAGAGACGGAAAGCAGAAGGTGTTTTAGCTCCGGCAGGCAGGAGCCACAGTTGGTGCCACATTTGAGCGCTTTGCCCAGTGCCTGGGTGCTGTGGCAGCCCTGACGAATAGCATCAAGAATCGTTTGTTCGCCCACGCCATAGCAGCTACAGATAATGCGTCCGGTCGCCGGGGCCTGCGCCGCCTGGCCTGCCAGCAGCGCGTGGCGTTCAGCGGCGTCCGCCGGTGCCTGACGAAAGGCCTGAGCGACCCTGTCGTGCTGGATTTCAGGTAAGCGCTGGTCAGCATAAAAGGCCAGCTGCAGTTCACCGTCCCGCCATGCCAGGAGTCGATAGCTGTGGCCGCCATCGCTGGCGGTTTGCAGTTGCAACCCTTCAACGCTGAACTGAGACGCCAGCCAGCGCTGCGGCTGGTCCTCTCCGGCCAGCGCAAAGCGATGCGCGCCTTCATGCGGGGTGCGCGCCCAGTAACGCAGCCCGGCCGGTGGCGCACTGTTTCTCTGCCAGAGCCAGCCCTGCCAGCGGGGTTGTAATAACTGAATTCGCACCGCTGTCTGTTTAAAGGCGGGCTGAGCCGAAACCGGGCAGCGGGTCGCGGCCACTAAACCCCCGACGTTACCCTGCAGGCTGAACTGACGGTTCCAGTGCATCGGCACAAACAGCTCCCCGCGCCGCAGACCGCTGTCCAGCGTCACGCGCACCACCATCCATCCCCATTCAGACTGCACGCGCGCCAGCGCGCCGGCAAACAGGCCATAACGGCGCGCCTCTTCCGGATGCAAGGCGGCAAAAGGTTCGTCACAGTGCTGCATCAGGCGAGGCACCAGGCCGGTGCGCGTCATGGTGTGCCACTGATCGCGTACGCGCCCGCTGTTCATCAGTAAGGGATAACGGGCACTGCGCCCTAAAGGCGGCGGCGTGGCCGGTGGCAGCAGCCGTGCCTTGCCATCGGGATGATAAAAACGCCGGTCGCTGAACAGCCGGGCACAGCCTTGTGGGTGACGGGCATTGACGGGCCACTGAACAGGCGTCAGCGCATCCCACTCGGCATCGCTGAGCTGTGCCAGGCCGCTGATATCAAAAGCGCGTTCGCCGTGGTTCTCAAAGCCGGACAGCGCCGCATGCTCGCGGAAAATCGCCGCCGGATGGGTCCAGTTAAATGCCTGCCCGAAGCCCAGCCGCTGCGCCACCTGCGCAAGCAGCCACCAGTCGGGTTTGGCTTCCCCGGCGGGCGCAACAAACGCACGCTGACGGGAAATACGGCGTTCAGAATTGGTCACGGTGCCGTTTTTTTCGCCCCAGCCCTGGGCGGGGAGCAGAATATGGGCAAAGGCTGTGGTATCCGTGTGCGCCAGCACGTCGGAGACGATCACCAGCGGACAGTTGGCCAGCGCCCGGGCCACGCGATTGCCTTCCGGCATTGACACAGCCGGATTGGTGCCCATGATCCAGACGGCTTTAACCTCTCCCCGATCGATCGCGTCAAACAGCGCCACGGCGGTTAGTCCGGGCTGGCGGGCAATGGTCGGGCTGTGCCAGAAACGCTGTAAACGATCGCAGTCCGCTTCGTTAAAGCTCATGTGTGCCGCCAGCTGGTTGGCTAAGCCGCCCACTTCACGTCCGCCCATGGCATTGGGCTGGCCGGTGAGTGAAAACGGCCCACAGCCGGGACGGCCTATTTTTCCGCTGAGAAGATGCGCATTAATTATCGCATTATTGTTATCGCTGCCGCTCTGTGACTGGTTGATGCCCATGCACCACAAGGTCAGGACCCGATCACGCTGGGCAAACAGCTGATAAAAGGCCACCACCTGCGCATCGCTGAGATCGCAGTGCTCCGCAACTTCAGCTATTCCCCACTGGCTGGCTGCCTGCAGGGTGGCTTCAACGCCGTCCAGGTGCGGCAGCATTGTCGCCTCAATGCCCTGATTCTGGGCCAGCCAGCGCAGCAGGCCTGAAAACAGAGCCGGATCGCTGCCCGGCCGCACCGCCAGGTGGAGATCGGCGATATCACAGCTGGCGGTGCGGCGCGGATCGATCACCACCACCTGCATCTCCGGCCGCTGCTGTTTCGCCTGTCTGAGTCGCTGAAAGATGACCGGATGGGCCCAGGCCGCGTTAGAGCCGACCATCACAATCAGATCCGCCTGCTCCAGATCCTCATAGCAGCAGGGTACCGCATCCGCCCCGAGCGCCCGCTTATAGCCCACCACCGCTGAAGCCATGCAGAGGCGCGAGTTGGTATCGATATTGGCGACGCCAAGAAAGCCTTTCATCAGCTTGTTGGCTACGTAGTAATCCTCCGTGAGCAACTGGCCTGAGCCATAAAAGGCCACGGCCTCAGGGCCGTGCTCTGCGATAATCTTTCGAAGCCCGTCAGCGGCGGCATCCAGCGCCGCCGCCATGCTGACCTGCTGTTGATGAATACAGGGATGCAGCAGACGTCCCGTCCGGGTCAGTGTTTCCCCCAGCGCGGCCCCTTTAACGCACAGTCGCCCGCCGTTGGCCGGATGCAGCGGATCGCCACTCACCTGTGCAGATTCGCTGTGTTGCAGGGTCACCTCGACGCCACAGCCCACGCCGCAATAGGCACAGGTGGTTTTCATGATGCCTGCGCCATCAGGTTAAGCGGACGGTTAGCGACCCAGACCTGGCCATCCTCCAGCTTCACCGGCCAGCAGCGCAGCTGATGCTGCGGATCATCCAGACTTTGGCCGTCGCGCAGGCGCACGCGCTGTTTGTAGAGCGGTGAAATAACGACGGGTTCACCGGCCACATCGCCGAGAATGCCCCGCGACAGCACGCTGGCGTCGCTGCCCGGCTCGCGATCTTCCAGTGCGTAACAGTCGTCGCCGAAACGGAACAGCGCAATGCGCACGCTGCCGAGGCGCGCACCGATCCCCGCTTCGGCCGGAATGGCATCCAGCGAACAGACTTCGCTCCAGGTTTCGGCGGGCAGGTGCATCAGCGGAATACCGCTGGCGGTGTGCGGCTGACGCTGACCGCGTACGCGCGCATAGTGCAGCGTTTCATCCGGCTGATCGCTGTTCACCGTGGCGGTAAACAGCGCACGGCGCGATGGCTCTGCCAGCGTGGTCTGCCATTCACACTGATACGTTTCCACAACCTGCTGCATTTCCTGCTCCAGCACTGCGGCAATACCGAGGCTGTCATTGATCACGACGTCGCGCAGGTAATCCAGGCCGCCTTCCATGTTATCCATCCAGACGCTGGTGCGCTGTAAGCGCTCCGCCGTGCGCACGTAGAACATCAGAATGCGATCGACATAGCGGATCAGGGTTTCATCATCCAGATCGCTGGCAAACAGCTCGGCATGGCGCGGTTTCATGCCGCCATTGCCGCACACGTACAGGTTCCAGCCCTTTTCTGTGGCGATCACCCCGATATCTTTGCTCTGCGCTTCCGCACATTCGCGGGTACAACCCGAGACGGCCATTTTGATTTTGTGCGGCGCGCGCAGGCCTTTGTAGCGATTCTCCAGATCGATGGCGAAGGCGGTGGAATCCTGCACGCCGTAGCGACACCAGGTCGAGCCAACACAGGATTTCACCGTACGCAGCGACTTTCCGTAGGCATGGCCGGTTTCAAAGCCTGCTGCCAGCAGGGTTTCCCAGATCTCAGGCAGTTGATCCAGCCGTGCGCCAAACAGGTCGATGCGCTGACCGCCGGTAATCTTGGTGTAGAGATCGTAACGTGCCGCCACTTCGCCAATGGCGATCAGCCCCTGCGGCGTGATCTCCCCGCCCGGCACGCGCGGCACGACGGAATAGGTGCCGTCTTTCTGGATATTGGCAAAGTAGCGATCGTTGGTATCCTGAAGCGGCAGATGGGCCGGTTTCAGCAAATAGTCATTCCAGCACGAGGCCAGCAGAGAACCGACCAGCGGTTTACAAATCTCGCAGCCGCAGCCGCGCCCGTGGCGCGCCAGCAGGTCATCGAAGGTTTTGATTTCATGGATGCGAATCAGGTGGTAGAGCGCCTGACGTGAATAGGCAAAATGTTCGCAGATATCTTTTTTCACCTCAACGCCCAGGTTTTCCAACTGACATTCCATCACCTGTTTTACCAGTGCCGAGCAGCCGCCGCAGCCCGTCGCGGCTTTGGTGCAGCTTTTAATGCTGGCCATATCGCCACAGCCACTCTGCACCGCCTGGCAAATATCGCCTTTGCTGACGTTGTGGCAGGAGCAGATCTGAGCGCTGTCGGGCAGCATGGCAACGCCCAGACCTTTGGCTGGCGCACCCTGCAGCGCAGGCAGAATCAGCCCTTCCGGCGCCTCGGGCAGCGGCATCGCGTTTAACATCATCTGCAGCAGCGTGGCATAGTCGCTGCTGTCACCGACCAGCACGCCGCCCAGCAACCGCTTACCGTCAGCGCTGACCACAATTTTCTTATAAATGCCTTTCGGACCGTCGGCCCAGTAGTAGCTCAGGCTGCCTGCCGTTTTCGCGTGCGCATCACCAAAAGAGGCCACTTCCACGCCCAGCAGCTTCAGTTTGGTGCTCATATCGGCCCCGCTGAACCGGGCTGGCTCGGCGGCCAGATGCCCGGCCAGCACGCGCGCCATCTGATAGCCCGGCGCCACCAGGCCAAAAATTTGTCCGTTCCACAGGGCACATTCGCCGATAGCGTAGATATCGTCATCGCTGGTCTGGCAGACGTCATTGATCGTAATGCCGCCGCGGGGGCCAACGCTGATATCGGCGGTGCGGGCCAGCTCGTCACGCGGCCGGATGCCCGCAGAGAACAGCACCAGATCGGTGGCCAGTTCGCCACCATCGGCAAAGTGCAGCACCAGGCTTCCGTCTGGCTGGGTCGCAATCTGTTCAGTCTGCCTGGAGGTGTGAACCGTCACGCCCAGTGAATCAATTTTCTGCCGCAGCATCAGCGCGCCGCCTTCGTCCAGTTGCACGGCCATCAGGCGCGGCGCAAACTCAACGACGTGAGTTTCCAACCCCAACTGCTTCAGCGCATTGGCGGCTTCCAGCCCCAACAGGCCACCGCCGATGACCACACCGCGCTGGCTTTTACCGGCACAGGCGGCGATCGCATCCAGATCGTCCAGCGTGCGGTACACAAAGCAGCGTTCGCCCTCATGTCCCGGCACCGGAGGCACAAACGCGCGCGAACCGGTCGCCAGCACCAGTTTATCCCAGCACAGTGCTCTGCCGTCGCTGTCGTGCAGACTACGCTGCTGACGATCGATCGCCTCCACCCGACAGCCGCTGCGCAGTTCAATGCCGTGTTGGGCAAAAAAGTCCTCGCCAACCAGCGAGAGCTGCGCGGCCTCTTTGCCGGTGAAGTACTCAGACAGGTGCACGCGATCGTAGGCCGGATGGCGCTCTTCGCCGTACACCACGACGTGATACTGCTGATGCAGATCACGCGCTACCAGCTGTTCCAGAAAATGGTGGCTGACCATGCCGTGACCCACGACGGCTAATACAGGTTTAGAGTGATTCATCACGGGGTTTCCTGCAGCCTGCGGCTGCGTTTCAGGTTCATCAAGGCCAAACAGCGTATTGACAGAAACCTGCCTGGCGTTATGCAGTTGGTTCAGCAACGCGGCACCCTGCTGGCAGTCGCCATACAGCAGCACACCGTTGAGCCGCCCCTGTTTGAGAAAAAGACGTCGATAGTGACCGGAAAGCGGATCGAAACTGGTGACGGAAGGGGCTTCACGGATATCACCCGCGCTGAACAGCGCGATCCCGCTCACCTTAAGACGCGTGCCGGTGGCTTCACTGTAGAAATCAGCCTGAGGACATCCCGCCAGTTGGGCGGCCAGCACCGCCGCCTGCGCCAGGCAAGGCGCAACCAGGCCAAAGGTTTCTCCGCTGATTTCACAGCATTCGCCGACCGCATAAATCCCGGCTTGGGCGGTGCGTAACTGCCGATCCACCAGAACGCCGCGCTGACAGGGAATGCCTGAGGCCTGGGCCAGGGCGATGTCTGGCTGCACGCCCGTTGCGATAACGACCTGCGCCGCCGCCAGCTGTCGGCCATCGTTGAGAGTCAGTGACTGCGGGCCGATTTCTGCGACGCTGCAATTCAGTTCACAGCGGATACCGCGTGCGCTGAGCTGGGCAAGCAGTAATTCCCCTGCCATGGCGTCCAGTTGCCGGTCCAGTAAGCGCGACTGACGATGTACCAGCGTGACATCGCGCCCTTGCGCCTGAAGGGCTGCCGCGGCCTCAATGCCCAGAAAACCGCCGCCGGCGACCACGACCGGCCCGCTACCGGCCAGCAGTAAATCCACATCCTCCAGCGTGCGGAAAGCCGTTACGTGCGGCAGATCGATGCCTGCCACCTGCGGCATGCGCGGTTGCGATCCGGTCGCCAGAATCAGACGATCCCAGTGCAGCAGGCGCTGGCAGGTGCGCAACGTGCGCGCCGCCACGTCGATCTGCTCAGCCGTTTCCCCGGCCAGCAAGGTGATGCCCTGGCGCGCGTACCAGTCACGATCGTGAATCTGGATTTGCTCCACGGTTTTTTCGCCAGCCAGCAGCGGCGACAACAGCACGCGGTTGTAGTTACCGTGTGGTTCACGGCCAATGACCGTAATGTCATAACGCTCCGGCGCCAGCTGCAACAGCGTTTCCACGGTGTGCATGCCCGCCATCCCGTTACCGACCACCAGCAGCCGTTGTCTCATGGTGTTTTCCTTACGCCGCCGAGGTCTGTTTTTCGTAGAGAAAATGCAGCACTTTTTGGCGCAGCTGGTGATAGCGCGCATCCTCAGCCAGCGCCACGCGCGAACGCGGTCGGGGTAAATCGACGGTAAGTATGTCCCCCACCTGGGCGGCGGGGCCGTTGGTCATCATCAGGACCCGATCAGAAAGCAGCACGGCCTCATCCACGTCGTGGGTGATCAGCACAATGGTGGTATTTAACTCCTGCTGAATACGCATCACGCTGTCCTGCAGGTGCGCGCGGGTTAACGCATCCAGCGCGCCGAACGGCTCGTCGAGCAGTAAAACGCGCGGCTTCATTGCCAGGGCGCGGGCGATGCCGACGCGCTGCTTCATCCCGCCAGAGAGCTCGCCGGGACGCTTGTGCAGGGCATGGCTCATTTGCACCCGGTTGAGGTTGTGCTCGATCCAGTCGTGCATCTCCGCCTTGTTCATCTTGCCTTTAAAAACCTGCTGCACCGCCAGTTCGACATTCTGAAACGCCGTCAGCCACGGCAGCAGAGAGTGGTTTTGAAACACCACCGCCCGCTCAGGGCCGGGACCGGTGACCTCGCGGTTATCGCACAGCAGCACGCCGCTGGTGGGTCGGGTCAGGCCGGCAATCAGGTTAAGCAGCGTGGATTTACCGCAGCCGGAGTGACCGATCAGACTCAGGGTTTCGCCCTGATGAATATCGAAACTGACGTTGTCCAGCGCCAGAAAGTCTCCGCCCGAGGTGGTAAAGCGCTGGCTGACCTGTTGTACGCGAATGATAGGTTGCATGATGTTCCCCTTATTTATCCCAGCTAAAACGACGCGCCAGCAGCATCAGTCCCTGCTCAAGCAGCAGGCCGACTACACCAATCAGCAGAATGGCAATCAGGATGTTTTCAACGTTTAGGTTGTTCCATTCGTTCCAGATCCAGAAGCCAATGCCCAGACCGCCCGTCAGCATCTCCGCCGCGACAATCACCAGCCAGGCGATGCCAATCGAGAGGCGCACCCCGGTGAGGACGGCAGGCAGCACGGCGGGAAACAGGATGCGACGCATAATGGTCCATTCAGAGAGCTGCAGCACGCGCGCCACGTTGAGGTAATCCTGCGGGATGCGCTGCACGCCTTCTGCGGTGTTGATGATCATCGGCCAGATCGAACAGATAAAAATGGTCCAGCTTGAGGCCGGTTCCGCCCGCTGGAACAGCAGCAGACCGATAGGTAACCAGGCCAGCGGACTGACCGGACGCAGCAAGGCGATAATGGGATTGAACATGCGCGCCACAAAGGTGAAACGCCCCAACAGAAAACCGGCGGGAATGCCCACCAGCGCCGCCAGACCGAACCCGATGGCCACGCGCTGCAGCGAGGCCAGGACGTTCCAGCCAATGCCCTGATCGTTAGGGCCGTTGTTATAGAACGGATCGGCAAACAGGACTTTCGCCGCCGCCCAGGTCGCGTAAGGCCCCGGAAAGCCCTGGCTGTACAGCGCCGCGATCTGCCATACCAGAAGCAGGAGCAGGACACCGCACAGCGCCGGAATACAGCGCTGTAGCAGCGGACGCAGGCGCGCAGGCGGGCGCACTTTTTTAGGCGTAACCTGGAGGGAAACCACCGTTGCCTGAGTGGGCGTATTGACCGGCTGCGCCAGTGGACGAGTCTGGGTTTTCATCAGGGCCTCTCTTAACGTTTGATCGCGAAGCTGGCGGCATAGGCGGCGGGATCGGTGCCATCCCATACTTTGCCGTCCAGTAAAGTGCTGCTGCGCATGTCGCTGCCGGGCAGCGTGACGTTGCCGACCGCGCTGGCAGCCTGTTTGTAGATATCAATACGGTTAATCTGCCTGGCGACGGCCAGATAATCGGGATCGCTGTTGAGCATGCCCCAACGCTTAAGCTGGGTCAGGAACCACATGCCATCGGAGAGATAAGGGAAGCTGACGCTGCCGTCGTGAAAGAAACGCATCGCATGGGGATCCTGCCATTTTTGACCCAGTCCGTTTTCGTACTGGCCCAGCATGCGCCCTTCCAGCGTCTCGGGTTTGGTGTTGATCCAGGCGCGTCCGGACAGTACCTGCGCCGTTTCACGTCGGTTATCGTCTGACGCATCGATCCAGCGCGCGGCTTCCAGCACCGCAGACGTGAGCGCGCGGGCCGTATTCGGGTTGTCTTTGACCCACTCTGCGCGGGTGCCCAGAATTTTTTCCGGATGATCCGGCCAAATCTGCTGGCTGGTGGCGGCGGTGAAACCAATATTGTCGCTGATCGCCCGCTGGTTCCACGGCTCTCCCACGCAGAAGCCGCTCATGTTACCAATCTTCATATTCATCACCATTTGCGGTGGCGGAACCACGACGGTGCGCACGTCCTCAAACGGGTTGATACCGGCGTTAGCCAGCCAGTAATAGAGCCACATGGCATGGGTGCTGGTAGGAAAGGTATGCGCGAAGGTCATGCTGCCCTTCGCCTGGCTGCCGATAGCCTTTTTCAGGCTGGCGCCATCGGTCACCTTCTGCGCCTTGAGCTGGTTTGACAGTGAGATGGCCTGACCGTTGTTGTTTAACGTCATCAGGTTCGCCATATCGTGCTGAGGACCGGCGACGCCCAGCTGCAGGCCATAGATCAGGCTGTAAAGTACGTGTGCTGCATCCAGTTCACCCGAAGTGAGTTTATCGCGTACCGCCGCCCAACTCGCTTCTTTGCTGGCCTGCAGCGTCAGGCCGTATTTCTTGTCAAACCCCTTTACCGAGGCCATAACCACCGGCGCGCAGTCGGTCAGTGGAATAAAGCCGACGCGCACGGTCGGTTTTTCTGGCGCGTCGGAACCTGCCGCCCATACCGCGTTGCGCAATCCCGGCAGCAGCCAGAGTCCACCGACGGCGGCGCCGGATAACAGCAGTTGACGACGAGAGAGTGAAACTGGCGATTTGCTCATCTTTACCACCCTGAAGAAATAAAAAAAGGCGTCCTCCCCACTGCTCTCGCAAGGGGACGGACGCCTTTATCCAAAGCACTCGCTCTACCGCCGTTGGCAAAGCAAATACGTACACTCTTTAAGGTAAAGCAAACCGCGTGCCAGAATTATTTGCCGTCACGTCTGCCCTGCGCGGCGAGAGATGGCGGATTTTTAATCGTTTTTGCACGTTGGTGACGCAGGTCACGCACAAGCGTTGTGCAGCTAACCCTTTCGGGTTAGCGCTTCACTGTGGCCGCGACCGTCACGATCGCCTGGGCGATTTCCGGCAGCCGTTTGTTTTGATCCATCGCGCTTTTGCGCAGCGTCTGCCAAGCCTTTTCTTCGCTCAGGCCATGCTGCTGCATCAACCAGTTTTTAGCCTGATCGAGCAGCTTGCGCTCTTCGAGCGTAGCGCGCATGGCGGCCAGCTCATTGGCCTGGCGCTGCAGATGCTGAGACTGCTCACCAATCAACGACAGTAACGATCGCCCCAGTTGTGGGGCGAGGCCTTCGCTGTTAAGCGCGGTGGGCCGGGTAGCCAGCCAGTCTGCGCCAGACACATAGAGCGTGAAGTCACAGCCTGACGGCGCCACGCTCAGGGGCGCGCCAGCCTGATGCTGCGCCAGGGCGATAGCGTCCCGGCAGTGCGCGATCAGCACAGCAGACAGTTGGTCCTCCAGCGACTTCATTTGATCGATGCGCTCAGATAGCAGCGAGAACCAGTGCAGCGCCCCGCTGTCGTCGCGCCTGCCGTCGGTACAGGCGATGCGCCTCAGCCGCTCAATTTCCCGGCTGGGCTGCGCCAGCGGCTGCCAGTTGAGCAGCACGGTCTCATCGGCAAACTGCTGAAAGGTATTAAAGCTCTGTTCCTGCGCCTCAATAAGCGCCACCATCGTGCTGCGCTGTTCGGCCGTAAACTCCCCGGCCGCAAATCCGGCCGCGCCCTGGGCCCGCTCCTGTCCCGTCAGCTCTTTGCCCTGCATAAAGCTGAACAGGGCGATAAGTGCCCGGGTAATTTCCGGATGGCTGGCGGTGTCGGCCGCTTCAAACACCAGATTAAGCAGGCTACGAATAATCGCATTGAACGCCGCCATCGCCTGCGCATGTGTGACGTCCTGACGGGCGATCTTCTGGCGCAGAACCGGCAAGTCTGCCAGTGCCTGTAACGCTGTCGCGATCAGGTTGCAAAAGCGGCTGTATCCGGGTTGAGCCTCCGCTCTGGGTAATGCCCGGCTGAACGCAAGCTGGCTCCGGCTGACATCCTGCTCACTTGCACTGCGCTCCTCGCCATACAGCCGCCCTTGCGAACAGATCCACAGGTTGCTGGCCCCCCGTTCGCGCTGCAGCTGATGAACCAGCTCGCAGACCGTAGTAATTAATTTACCGGTCTGCCGAAGTCGCTCCAGACTGGCAATATCGCTTTGCCGTGAGGCCTGCAACCAGCTCAGTGCGTCATCCATTGCTCAACCCTCTGAATGCAAAAAAAGAGTCAAGCAAAAGCCGTGCCGCTTCCGATCGCAGGGCCATAAGGATGAGGGTGCCTGAACAATGACCGCCAGGATCGCAGTCCAGGCAATGCGTGCTGTTAAATTGTTATTGGCGCTTAGGCTTTTTTTTGCCTGTCATCTGACTGTGCCACTATCCAGCCCGACGTGTCTGGCTGGCCTCGGCATGTCTGCTTTGCCCTGTGCGCGACAAGGTGAAACCGACACGACAACGCGGTGTGATAAGAAGGTGATGAACGCGCTTTACCATGCTATATCATTGGGTGCAATGGTTTGAATTCTCAAAAGTCTTAGGTAGACTGAGCGCTGTACAGGATAAATGTCATTTACCGCATTATCTTAACGGCTTACCTACCCGACTGCGCTTCCTCCCCAGTGAAGGTGAACAGCCGTGTTCTGATAAACAACATGCAGGTATATTGATAATATCGTGAGGAAAAAGGTGAAAAAAAATTTAGCGTTTATCCTGTTAGCGGGACTTTTATTGTCCGGCTGTAAAACGCCACCGCCTGCGGTGAATGATGACACCCTGGTCACCAGTGATGTGAACGGTGTGAAACTGGTACACCGTCATGCCGTGGCGGCACCAACAACCTTTACGCCCATAAATCAAACCTGGCGCGCCCTGTACAAGGCGTCGGTGATGACCCAACCCGATTACGGCGGCAAGGTTGTTCGTTACCTGGAGGCGGGAAAGTCTTTTGAGGTTCTTGGCAGCGTTGAGAACCACTGGCTGGCCATTGCTGATAAGCCGGATGGCATGTTAACCGGTTACGTGCCGCTGAAGGCGGGCGTAGAAAGTCATCGTTATGATGACACGTTACGCAATGACCGTCCGCGTCCGCGAAAAACTAAACAAGTGTGCGTTGACGTCGGAGGCGACAGCAAAGCCTGTCGTAATACCGCGACGGCGACCTGGATTCTGAACTAATGAAATTAACTACCTGCCGTGCTGGTCACGTTGCCAGAAACGCTATCTGTCGCGGGAAGAACACACAGTAATGAGCGTGGAATCCTCACCGCGAGAGGTCACGACCTCGGGTACCGAAAATCTTTTGCTTAAAGCGGCCGCGCCACTGCTGAATGCGGTGGTGCAGATTCGTCAGGCCGCCACGCACGACGATCCTGCGGGTTTACGTCAGTCACTGATTGATGAAGTGCGCGTCTTTGAACAACGCTGCAAGCAGGCGGGTTTGCCGTTTGAAATGATCATTGGCGCACGTTACTGCGTCTGTAGCGCGCTGGATGAGGCGGCCGCGCAAACGCCCTGGGGCACGCGCGGCGTCTGGTCCGGTAACGGCATGCTGGTCACCTTTCACAATGAAAGCTGGGGCGGTGAAAAATTCTTTCAGCTGCTGTCTCGCATCTCGCAAAGCCCTCAGCAACATCTCTGGCTGCTGGAAATCATCCATTACTGTCTGTTACTGGGTTATGAAGGTCGTTATCGGGGCAGTGAAAAAGGCCGGGCGCAGTGCGACAGCCTGCGGGCACGACTCAAGGCCCTGATTGATGAAACCCGCGCTCAGCAGAGTACCGATTCCGCCCCGCTGGTGCAGGTGCATCCGCTGGTCAGCACGCTCGCGCGGCCGATGGTGCCGCTCTGGGCCTGTGCGATGCTCGTCGCCCTGATCGGCTGTCTGATTTACAGCGGGCTGAACTGGCGACTGGGCAATGCGGCCGAACCGCTGCTGCGCAGCCTCTACAACATGCCGCTGCCGCAAATCACGGTAAATCGCCGCCCTTCCTCGCCGCAGGCCCTGCTGGATTTACGCCAGCGGCTCAATGACGTGATCGCCGCCGGTCAGCTGGAGGTCAGTGATGGCGCGTTTGGCAGCAAGGTGATTATTCCTGCTGACAAGCTGTTTGCCGAGCAGGGAACGGTCATCAACCCGGTTGGACGGGCCATCCTGGCGCGGGTTTCCAGCGCGATGAAAGATGTGAAGGGCACGATTCTGGTGTCGGTGTTTACCGACGACAAGCCCGTGGACGGCAGCCGCTTTGCCTCCAGCTACGAATTTTCTTTTGCCCGGGCGCGTTCCGTCAGCCAACTGCTGCAGGTGCAGCTCGCTGACACCCACGTTATCCGCTCTGAAGGACGCGGTGACAGCGATCCCCTGCTGCCGAACGACAGCAGCGAGAACCGAACCCGCAACCGCCGTGTTGAAATTACGCTGTTCGCCGCACCTGAAACACTGAGCACTCACCAAGGAACACACTGATGCGCGCTTCTTTTCGCTTATTTTTAACGCATCGACTGCTGTGGAGCTTTATCGGTGTAACAGCACTGAGTTGCCTGATGTGGATGCTGGGGCCGCTTATCACCTGGAATGAAACCCGTCCGCTTGAACCCGCCCTGCACCGCGAAATCGCCGTGAGCACGCTTTATCTGCTTTGGATCGTGCTTCAGTTAATCCCTGCGGTTTACCGTGCCTGGTATAACAGTCGTCTGCTGGATCGGCTGCAGGTGGTTGAAAGCGACGATCCCGCCGAGCGTCAGGCGACGGAAGCCCTGCTGAGTCAGCGTTTTAGCGAAGCGGCCATGCGCCTGAAACGCACCCATTTTGGCCGGCGTCAGGGCAGCCTGTGGGCACGCATCAACGCGAATTATCTTTACCAGCTTCCCTGGTACCTGATGATTGGCGCGCCGGGTGCCGGTAAAACCACCGCGTTGCTGAACGCCGGACTGAAGTTTCCCCTTACCGATACTTTTGGTAACGAGGCTGTGCGCGGCGTCGGCGGAACACGCAACTGCGACTGGTGGTTCACCGACAGTGCGGTATTGATCGACACAGCCGGACGTTATGCGTTACAGGAGAGTCAACGCGCCCGTGATGCCAGCGAGTGGCAGAGCTTTATTAATTTGCTGAAGCGCTATCGTGCCCGACAGCCGATCAATGGCGTTATCATGAGCATCAGCGTCGCAGATTTGCTGAGCGACTCGGCCGAGGCGCGTTTTGAGCAGGCTAATGCCCTGCGCGACCGCCTGAACGAACTGCATCAGCACACCGGTATTCACTTCCCCGTGTATATCATGGTGACCAAGACCGACCTGCTGAAAGGCTTTATGAGCTATCACGGCTCGCTGGATAAAGCCCGACGCGATGCCATCTGGGGATTCACCTTTCCCTGGGATGCCGGTAAGCCCAATAAGCAGGACTGGCATCCGCACTTTGACCTGCAGTTTACCCAGTTAGAGCAGAAGCTGCAGCTACAGCTGGCCGATCAGATGACCCACGAGCGCGATCTCAATGAGCGGGCAGAGTGTTTCCTGTTTCCTCAGGAGTTCTCGTCTCTGCGCCCGCTGCTCAGCGAATACCTGGACATTGTGTTTTCACCCCGCGCTGAAACCGTCGCCTGGAATCCGCGCGGGCTGTTCTTTACCAGCGGCACCCAGGAGGGCTTACCTTTCGACAGAGTAATGGGTGAGCTCAGCCGCAAACTGCAACTGCGCCAGGCCGGTTCCCATTCGATTGCAGCCTGGGACCGCGTGAACCGCAGCAGCCCGATTCCCGGAAATAAAGGCCAGAGCTTTTTTATTCGCGATCTGCTGAGCAATCTGGTGTTCAGGGAGAGTGGTCTGGCGGGCAGCAACCGTCGCTGGGAGTACCGCAATCAGCTGCTGCACTGGATTGGCTACGGCATGCTGGCCGGCGCGCTGGTGATCATGAGCGGCTTATGGCTGACGAGTTACTATCAGAACCAACACTATCTGCAGCAGGTTACGGCGCGATTGCCGGTTATCTCACAACAAAGTCAGCAGGTGATACATCAGCCCGCTGATAATATTTTTGATCTGCTACCCTTTCTGAATAACCTGGTGAAGTTACCCGTGTCCGACCAGTTTTCTCTCGATAATCCGCCGCTTACTATGCGAGCCGGTTTATATCGTGGAAACCAGGTCAGCGATGCAGCCTGGGCGCTTTATCAAAATGCGCTTAAGTCTTTATTGCTGCCCCGCGTGGCGCAACAGATCACCAACCTGCTGCGTAATGACCCGGGGGATGATAACGAGTACAGCCGAAATGCGCTGCGTGCTTATCAGATGCTGTATCAGCCGAGAAATTATGATGGGGAATTCCTCCGCGCCTGGCTGCTGCAGAATCTGCAGCATTCGTTACCGGAGAAGGTCAGCGCCCGGGATTTGCAGCAGCTGGACTGGCACCTGAGTCAGTTGCTCGATCAGCAAATTCAGTCGTCACCCTATGCTCGCGACAATGCGCTGATGATGCGCAAGCTGGCTGATAACTTAAATAATGCGGGTCGCGACAGTACCCTGCTGGCCACTGCGCCGCGCAAAGCTCAGCGCCTGACGACGCATAACCCATAATAGCGAGGTGAACATGCCTGTCTCTCTGGCCCCTGGCTGGTACGGTAAATTACCCTCCACGGGGGACTTTTTGCATCATCGGTTAACCGAGCAGCTGATTGCGCCCTGGAACCACTGGTTTCAGCAAGGTCTGGTGCACTGGCATCATCAGGATGATGCGGTGAGCGCCGACTTCCTGCGCGCCCCGGTCTGGAATTTTGTGTTACCGATCACCCCAATACGCAATCAGGTGCAAATGGGTTGCCTGCTGCCCTCCTGCGATCGGGTAGGCCGTGCCTGGCCACTGCTGGCGCTGCTGAGTTTCCCCCTGGCCCAGTGGCATCCGGCACAGTTAACGATTTCGGGCGACTGGTATCGGGATCTGGGCGCGACACTGTTGAACGCCGTGACGCAGCAGCAGAGTCCGGCACAGCTGGAACAGGCGATCCAGACCATGACGCCGCTGATGATCCCGGTACAGCAGCACTCCGATATCATGGATGTAATCGGTTTCCAGGATTTACCTTGCACCCTGAGCTGGCAGGACGTTGCTGAACGTTTCGACCCTCAGCAACATATTAGTTACTGGTGGAGCAATCGCAGTGACGGTTTCGTTCATGCCACGCACAAGCATAGCGGCAACCTCACCCCCGAACTGTTCTCATTACTGTTTAATCCGGCGGCAGGTGCACAGCCGGGTCGCAATGGCCTCTATCCACCGATGTTTGAGTGAGGCGTTGCTACTGTCCTCACTGACGGGATAACTCATGCAATTTACCATCGTTCAATGCACGTCTGATGTTCCGGTGAAAACCGTCACCTTTCATCCTCCCGGCGGCACGATTGGCCGCAGCCAGGATAACGACCTGGTGCTACCGGATGAAGCCCGTTCTATTTCCCGCCTGCAGGCGCTGGTGCACCTGTCAGGCGAAGGCGAATGCCGTCTGACCAATCAGGGCAGCGTCACGCCTGTTGAACATAACGGTGTGGCGCTGAAGCGTGGCGTGCAGGTGCGCCTGAAGCACGGCGACGCCCTGCGCATTGGTGACTACGCCATCGACGTGCGCGATCCGGCAGTTCACGGCGTAAACAGCGATCCCCTGGCGTTTTTTACCGACGCTGCGACGCGAACGAATCCGCTGGATATTCCCGACCATGCCGACGTAGAGGAAGTGGTGGAAGAGCCTGTAGTGAAGCGGCCGGAACGGCGCGGCGACGCGAGGCTGGCCATTGATCCCCAGACCAGCGAAACTTTTCACGTACCCTTCGCCGCTGGAGTGGAGCAGGACAAACTGGTGGCGGCCCTGCTCGACGGCATGGGCCTTAATAACGGCCATAATACGGCTATCAGCGAAGAGCAAATGCGCACCACGGGCAGAATGTTGAGCCTGTTCTCGCAGGGGACGGTTGCCCTGCTGTCATCACGTTCCATTCTGAAACGTGGCGTGAAAGCCGAAATGACGATGATCCTGAACGAGGCAAATAATCCGTTCAAAATCCTGCCTTCAGGCAAAACGGTTCTGATGCAGATGTACCAGAGCCAGATGCCCGGTTTTATGCAGCCCGAGCAGGCCGTGCGCGATGCGCTGGTCGATCTGCAGGCGCACCAGCTGGGCATGATTGCCGGGATCCGCGCGATTATCGCCGCGATGCTGCAGTCGTTTAATCCTCAGGGACTGGAGGAGCAGGCGCGCGCTGACGGTGCCGTATCCAAAACCCCGTTCTCGTCCTTTAAGAAAGCCGCCCTGTGGGACTATTTTACTCGTCGCTACCAGCGCACCGCCGGCGAGATCGAAGACGATTTTCATACGCTCTTTGGGGAAGCCTTCCTGCATGCCTACGACATGGAGGTCAATCAGTATAAAGACTCCCAGACGCGCACGGACGACGCATGAATATTGCCTTTGCCAGTCATTGTCAGCAGGGGCTGCGCGATGAGAATCAGGATCGAACCGGTGTGATACTGGATGCGCGCAAAGCCTGCTTTGTCGTGTGTGACGGCGTGGCTGGCCTGCCCGGCGGCGATCAGGCCGCACAGCTGGTATGCGATGTGCTGATTGAACAATTGCAGGATTGCGAGCAGGTTACCCCCGCCGTGACGCATCAGGCGGTGGAAAAGTGCCGTTCAATACTTGAAATGGCCCAGGGTAATAATCCGAATTTTTCCACCATGTGCACCACGCTTGCGGGCCTGTTTATCGACCGCACCCGACAGCGCGCATGGTGGGCGCACGCAGGTGACAGCAGGGTTTACCACTTTCGTCACGGGGTGCTGAATGAGGTGACCCGCGACCACAGCCTGGCGCAAAAGTTGAGCGATGCGGGCTATGAAAATACCGGAATTAACAGTAATTTACTCTATAATGCGCTCGGCATAGAACCCGCTCATCCTGTGACCTTCGCTGACGAAATTTTGCTGGAAGATGGGGATGCGTTTTTAGTCTGTAGCGACGGTTTCTGGCTGAATCTGACCACCACGGAAATGGAACAGGCTTTGCGCATGGTCAATGACTGTGATGAGTGGCTGACGTTAATGGCGCAGGCGGTGAGCCGCGACGTAAAGAAAGACAACCTTAGCGCCCTGGCGGTGTGGATCGGTGAGCCGCAGGATGCCACCCTGCTCTACACGCTGGCTGACTCAGCACGTTTTCTGCCCTCAGGCTATTGATTAAAGGAACTCTATGAAATTGTGGTTGCCCGCTATAGCCACGTTGTTTATGGCCTTTGCTGCGCAGGCGGAAAATTATCGTGTGGTGTATTCACCCAGTCTTGAACTGGAAGTGTACATTGACAATGTTGCGGGCAAAACGCCTGATGACTGGTGCCAGGAAACGCTACCGATCCGTATCGTATCGGGCAAAGACCAGGATTCAGCGATTTTAAAATCCTTTCTGCCGCGCGTGGGCACGCTATTAGCCAACCAGTGTAACGAGCTGGACGTCTTGCCCTGGCAGATGATGGACGGTGAGGGCAAGGTGCTGGCGACCGGCAGCGCCAGCAAGCTGCAGAACTGGCGAATGATCGTGAATACCGATGCAGCCGCCCCGGCACCACGGGCCAGCGCAGCCAGTCCGTCGCGTCCGGCAGACAACACGCCGCTGCAGCATTTCGCTTTACCGAACGGCTGCCGTTTCCGCACCGCGTGGGACGAGCGTGGACTGTCGATATTTGTGCCCGACAAAGGTAAGCAGCAGTGCTCATCTGAGGGCTGGCTGGAAGGCAAAAGTGAAATAACCCTGAGCGGTGGCGCGCAGCCACAGACGGTTGCGGTCAGTTTTTACCAGGGTTATCCCCTTGCCAACCTGACGCTCACCGACCAACGCCTGCAAATTGTGGATGTGAATAAACAGCGTATGATTCTGGCCCGATCCGATGCGCCAGACAGCTGGATTGTATTGCCCTTTGATGAACAGCAGCATCTGTGGCGCTTTGACGGAACCTTATTGATCAAAGCCGATCAGGCGACGACACAGCAGGATACTACCGCGCTGGCCTCGCGCATCAGCACCCTGCGCAGCCGCTGGGCAACCGGTTTTACGTCGTCGCAAAAAGTGAATGTGTTACTTGTCGATGCCTTGCGCGCGGATCGGGTCGATCCTGGCGCAGGTGCATGGCGTAACATCAATTAATTACCGCGTAGCCTGACAAGCAGGCCCCGTTCAGAGAGTCTATTATGTCGGCTAATGACAGTCAGAAAACAATACCGAATGCCTTACCTGACGGATATCGTTTTAACGAGTTCGAAATTAAAGAGGTGATTGGCGGCGGCGGTTTCGGCATTGTCTATCGCGCATGGGATCATCAACTTGAACGCACCATTGCGATCAAAGAGTACATGCCTGTGTCGCTGGCGGTCAGAACACAAGACTTATCGCTGGAGCTGCGCGGTGAACGCTTTCAAAAGCTGTTTAACGCCGGTCTGAACAGTTTTATTCAGGAAGCCCGACTGCTGGCGCGCTTTAACCATCCCGGCCTGCTGCACGTTCTGCGTTTCTGGGAACAGAACGGCACCGCCTATATGGGAACGCTCTACTACAACGGCATGACGTTGAAAGAGTGGCAGATCACCAGCCATGAGGCGATTTCAGAAGCCTGGATTCGCCGCCTGCTGCCGCCGCTGTTAGGGGCGATTAACACCATTCATCAGGCTGGCTATCTGCATCGCGATATCTCGCTGGACAACATCCAGATTCAGGAAAATCAGCTGCCGGTCCTGCTCGACTTTGGCTCCGCCCGTAAAGAAATTGGCAACCTGTCCGACGAAACCGAAATCATGCTCAAGCCGGGGTTTGCACCGATTGAGCAGTACAGCGAAGAAGGTGAAAGCGAACAAGGGCCGTGGACGGATATTTATGCCCTGGGCGCCGTATTACATACGCTGATTACAGGTGCCCCGCCGCCGGTCAGCGTGGTGCGCTGCATTGAAGATAACTACCTGCCGCTGGTCACGCGCAAACCGGCAGGTTACTCGCTGCCGCTGCTGCACGCGATTGACTGCGCGCTGATGATGAAGCCCCACGATCGCCCGCAGAATATCGATGAGTTTGCCGCGTTAATTGATTTGCCGGTTAGCGACGTTGAGGCGGTGGTGAACAGCCTGCAACAGCGTAACGACGAGCAGAATAACAGCGAGGCCGCCTCAGCCGATACCGCGCCACCGGTCGTGTTAGCAATGAATCATGGTGCCACGGCGGCAGAACCCGTGACCGGACGTAACGTCCGTCGTCTGTCTCCAGGATTAGTGGCACTGGCCGCTGTGGCGCTGATTGCGGTTGCGGTGGTGGTCTGGATTGAGAATTCGCGCGCGCCTACGGCGTCCCTCGTCAATAAGGGCCCGTCATCATCGGGCGCCGTAACGGGCACGGTGCCTGCCGGGCTGGCGATGGTTTACCTTAAGCTCACTAACGACGAGCAGGTGGTACTGAACGGCCAGCCCGTTGCAGTACGTGCCAGCAGCAACGGTTTTGCGGTGCTAAACCTGGCCGCCGGGCAGTACCGCATTGACGTACGCGCCGGTAACAGGCTGCGCAGTCAGTCACTGGTGATCGATAAACCCGGCACCTGGCTGATTAATCCCACCAATTAGTGCGCGGCAATACAGGATAAGGGCAGCCTGGCTACCCGTTTTGCTCAAGGATTTACTGTCTCAGGCCTGTTTCAGCCAGTCTTGTTGCAACGCACGTACCTGGTGCGCCAGACGGATCAGGTCTTCCTCCTCCATCCCGCGCCGGGTCAGCTCGGCTTCCAGCGAGAACAAATACTGGGCATTCGACCCCAACGGCCCGGTAGCCGCGGCAATCAATGGCGCAACGGCCTGCGGACAGGTGTCATCCTCATACAGCGGGTGACGCGGATCCATAATAAACACCAGCGCGGTCACGCGGCGGCCGTCTTCCAGTGAAAGTTCACACCAGGTCGGCAGGTAGCAGCCGGTAATCATTTCTCGCTTCCACAGCAGCGCCAGCTCGTCGTGCAGGCGCGCTTCCGGCAGACGAAAGGCCAGCCCTTGGGTCATTCCGCCCTCTTTCAGCGCCAGCATGCGGCCCGGATGTGCAGCCGTGCCGCGTCCTGCGGTGAGGCGTAAACAGAATGCCCGATGCCAGCCGTCCAGTGACGCCGATGCCACCTCGTCTGCCTCAAATACCGGGTTCCACATCAGCGAACCGTAGCCGAAGATCCATACCGGGCTGTGATCGGGCCGACACGCCAGGGTTGCTGCCAGCGATGCTGCACGCTGTTCACAACTCCACAGGAGTGTTTCCTCGATATCACCAAATGACGTTTTACAATCTGCTTTTAATAAGAATTCCCGGGTTAGCAATGCGACCTCCTCAACGTTCACCACATCCTATGCAAGTGGCTCCTCTGCTCTGTGACGTTCAACATTCACTGGTTCACGCTCTGTTCATTTAACTGACATTAATTATTAACACAATGAGTTGCAAGCAAGAGTCGGAGTAGAAAGTAAAAATCTACTTATATTGCGGTATTAAAAGAAAGGTTAATTAGATACCAAAATCTTATTTTAAAAAAATGCTGAGATGTAACAGCTCGTTATCGTGGATTATGGACACGATAATAACGGCTTTTTATTAATAACAAATACGAAACAAATACGACAGGTCGTTAATATCGGATTGGGCGCATGAGGGACAACGGCGGAGGCTGCCGCGCCCGCGTTGGCAGGCGACATCATTATTGGGGCAGGCGTTGAAGCAGAAACACAGCATCCCGTTCGGGGCGGGATGGGTGAGCGCGTCGGCTGAGCGGATGTTATTTTTTAGGATGCCATTTATCATCATCCCCTTTTTGATATTCATGTTTCACCGCGGCCCAGGCCACCTTATGTGCAACCTCTTCACGGGATTCATCCCCACGGCGATCGTCAGGGTCTTTGTACTCTGTCCATGCGTGGTTAAAAGCCTGCTGGTAGATGTCCTGCGCGTGGGAAGGCAGAACACGTTTAACAGGCTCCGGAAGATCGCTTCGCTTATCGTAGGGCATAGCCACTCCTCAGTTAACAGGGGAATGAATAAGCCTGGCGCAGATGGCCATAAATGCAAACCGGGTTTTATTGTGCCTTCCGCGATTTTCCTCTTCAACGGCGGGTTAACGCCCCAATTTCACTGCATTTTATGGGGCTAAATGCCAGGATAACTCTGGTAATTGCATCTTCTTCCCTCTGATTTAACAGAGGAAACGTGCGATAAGCGAAAGTTATTCGCCCTTCAAACAAAAAAAGCCTGAAAGTAAAAAGCGGTAAATTTTCACATTCATTGTGATTGAAAAGTTAAACTGCGTAACCTATAAGTTTCAATGTAATGATGGGTAAATGAATTACCCCTTTTATTCAGCAGAGAGGATGGTGAATGCCTTCACATGAAAAAACACGTCACAAAGAGTTTTCACTAATACTTCCCCTTATTGCCCTGGGCATACTCTATTTTTTTAGCGCACAAACCTCACTGCCTGTTGTGGTCGGTATTAACTTACTGGCGCTGTTGGCGATCCTCAGCAGCGCCTTCAGCGTCGTGCGCCATGCGGACGTTCTGGCTCACCGTCTGGGTGAACCCTATGGCTCGCTGATTCTCAGTCTTTCTGTGGTGATCCTCGAGGTCAGCCTGATTTCGGCGCTGATGGCCACCGGCGATGCGGCACCGGCGCTGATGCGCGATACGCTTTATTCCATCATCATGATTGTGACCGGCGGTCTGGTGGGCTTCGCGCTGTTGCTGGGTGGAAATAAATTTGCCACTCAGTATGTGAATCTGGCTGGGGTAAAACAGTATCTGATTGCCATTTTCCCGTTGGCGATTCTGGTTCTGGTGTTTCCGAATGCCCTGCCGGGTGGAAACTTCACCACGGCGCAGGCGCTGCTGATCGCTGCGATTTCTGCCGCAATGTATGGCGTTTTCTTGTTGATTCAGACCAAAACGCACCAGAGCCTGTTTATCTACGAGCACGAAGATGAAAGCGATGACGGCGATCCCCATCACGGTAAGCCTTCTGCCCACAGCAGCGTCTGGCACGCTATCTGGCTGATTATCCATCTGATTGCGGTCATTGCCGTGACCAAGATGAATGCCAACCCCCTGGAGCATTTGCTGAGCGAGATGAACGCACCTAAGCAGTTCACCGGTTTCCTGGTGGCCTTATTGATTCTTTCGCCGGAAGGGCTGGGCGCGATAAGGGCTGTATTGATGAATCAGGTTCAGCGCGCCATGAACCTGTTCTTTGGCTCTGTGCTGGCGACCATTTCACTGACGGTGCCCGCCGTCTCCATCATCGCCACCCTGACCGGACAGGAACTGATCTTTGGCCTGGAGCCGCCGCAGATGGTGATTATGATTGCGTCACTGATTCTGTGCCAGATCAGCTTCTCAACCGGCAGGACCAACGTACTGAATGGCGCGGCCCATCTGGCGCTGTTTATTGGTTACCTGATGACGATAATGCTGTAATCCGCTGATCCAAGACAAAAAAAAAGAGCGACTATTCGCTCTTTTTTCTTATCGGCAGCCGCTGGCTTAGTTGCTGGTATCCAGCGCCGGGAAGCTTTTGACCAAATCATCAATCGCTTTCATCTGCACCAGGAAAGGCTCCAGCTTGTCCAGTGGCAACGCCGACGGGCCATCGCACTTAGCACTGTTGGGTTCCGGATGCGCTTCGATAAACAGACCCGCAATGCCCACGGCCATACCGGCACGGGCCAGCTCTGCCACCTGAGCACGGCGCCCGCCCGAGGCGGCACCAAAAGGATCGCGGGTTTGCAGCGCGTGCGTCACGTCGAAAATGACCGGAGAATTATTGGTCACCTTCTTCATCACGTTGAAACCCAGCATATCCACAACCAGGTTGTCATAGCCGAAGTTACTGCCGCGATCGCAGAGAATGACTTTGTCATTGCCGCCTTCGGCAAACTTATCCACGATATTGCCCATCTGGCCGGGGCTGACAAACTGCGGCTTCTTGACGTTAATCACCGCGCCGGTTTTTGCCATTGCTTCGACCAGATCGGTCTGACGCGCCAGGAAAGCCGGCAGCTGAATCACATCCACGACGTCGGCAACCGGCTGGGCCTGGGATGCTTCGTGAACGTCGGTAATGATTTTCACGCCAAACGCCTGCTTCAGCGCCTGAAAAATCTTCATGCCCTCTTCCAGGCCGGGACCACGGTAAGAGTGAATTGAGGAACGGTTGGCTTTGTCAAAAGACGCTTTGAACACGTAAGGAATGCCGAGTTTGTCGGTCACTTTTACATAGTGCTCGCAGATGCGCATGGCGAGATCGTAAGATTCCAGCACGTTCATGCCGCCGAAGAGAACAAATGGCAGATCGTTTGCGACCTTGATATCACCGATACTGACGACTTTCTGTGTCATGCCCTTTCCTTATCTGGGGTGACGCTTAATGCAGCGTCACGCGTTTTTGTTCGATTGCGTGAATCTGAACTTTGATCATCTCGCTGACCGGGTCTTCAGGACACTGTTCAACGAAGTAGGTTAAGTCATTTAACGCGATATGTTCGCACTCAAGCTGAGCGTAAATTAAACCACGATCGCGAATTTCATAGGGATCGCCCGGATCAATTCGCAGAAGTACCTGACTGACGTTCAGGGCCAGCTCCATCTGCTTCTCTTCCATCAGGGCCGCTTTCAGCGTATCCAGCATCTTGCGCATGACGCTCTCGGTTTTGGCTTCGTCCAGATCGTCATCATACAGACGCGCCAGCGGACTGATATTGCCCTTCAGCCACACTTCCAGCGTGTGCGTGTCCAGGGTTTCCCCGTTAAAGGGATTAATCAGCCACTTGTCGCCGTCGAGCCAGTCGGCGCGCAGAATCAGCTGCGTCGGGAAAATCACCGGCATCAGGGGTAATTCCAGTTCAGCCGCGATATGCAGCAGGATCACGCCCAGCGATACCGCCGTGCCCTGACGGGTTTTCAACACTTTATCCAGCCAGAGCGCATCTGACAGGTTATAGACGCCGCTGGCACCGCCAAATTTCCACTGCTTGTAAAACAGCTCCAGCAGCTTTTCGAGCTTTAAATCGGCATCCTGTTCATGACTGACGTAGTCACGGGCTTCAGCCACTAACGCAGCTAACTGTTCTTCAACCGACAACGCCGGGAAATCAGTGCGGATGGCCATCGTGGCACCAATCACTGCCTCACACAGCGGTGTCTCACTGTAATCGAGTTGTTCGGTGGAGCTCATACTATCCCCAGTAACGGCATTTTACTCAGTGCCAGCTTAATGATCGTCACCAGCGCAATCAATGCCACGATAAAGGCGATCCAGCGGATGCGGTCAGAACGTGGGCGGCGGCTTAACGCAACCGACCCAAGGGCAATATAGATAATAACGCCTAACAGCTTCTCAGTCAGCCAGCTTCCCTGAGGCGAAAACGGATAGAAATGGGTGATCATCACCAGCGATGCACCGCTCAGCAGCAACAGCGTGTCATTGACATGAGGCAGGATGCGTACCCAGCGGCGTTGCAGCATCGCAGAGCCTGTGCGCTGCCAGTAAAATCGCAGCAAAAACAGCAAAATAGTTACTGCCACGGTCAGCAGGTGCAGATTCTTGATTAGCGGATAGTAAGCAAACATCGTTCATCCATGTTGTTCTTGAGTATTCTTCAATAGCGCGCTCAGGCCGGGTGCGGGGCTGCCTGCCCAAACGTGACCCGGGGGTTGCCGCCATAATCATTCGCCGTCGCCACCGACAGGTAATGATGCTGCTGCATCAAGTGGCGCACGGCTTCGTCCTGCTGCCAGCCATGCTCCAGCAGCAGCCAGCCGCCTGGCTGTAACCAGTTTATCGCCTGCTCGATCAGCAGCCGTAAATCCGCCAGGCCCGCCTCTTCCGCCACCAGCGCACTGCGTGGCTCAAAACGCACATCGCCCTCGTTAAGGTGGCGATCGTTTGCGTCGATATAGGGCGGATTACTAACAATCAGGTCGAATCTGGCTGGCGTAATCTGCGCAAACCAGTGGCTTTGTATGAAGGTGGCGTTAGGTATGGCCAGATGCGCGGCGTTGCGCTGAGCTAGCGCGACCGCGGCAGGAATGCGATCGACACCGATGACGTCGCAATCCGGACGTTCGCTGGCAATCGCCAGGGCTATCGCCCCGCTTCCGGTGCCCATATCCAGGACGCGTGCGGGTGACTCAGGCAGATGCGCCAGCGCCTGCTCCACCAGTATTTCGGTGTCAGGACGGGGGATCAGCGTCGCGTCGTTCACCTGCAGCGGCAGCGACCAGAACTCCCGCTCGCCGATCAGATGCGCAACAGGTTCGCCCCGGGCGCGACGCGCCAGCAGCACATCTAACTGTTGCAGCTGCGCTTCCGTCAGGAGAGTTTCATCAAACGCCACCAGCCAGCTGCGGGATTTGCCGGTCACAAACCCCAGCAAAATCTCTGCGTCTCGTTTCGGACTGTCGCCCCCACACAAGGTGGCGACCGCCTGTTTAAGCCAGTGACGGATATCCATCAATCCTGACCGGCCAGCGCGGCCAGTTGGTCAGCCTGATATTCCTGCACAATAGGTTCAATCAGACTGTCCAGCTTGCCTTCCATGGTTTCATCCAGACGGTAGATCGTCAGGTTGATACGATGGTCGGTGACGCGGCCCTGCGGGAAGTTATAGGTCCGAATACGGTCAGAACGGTCGCCGCTGCCCAGCAGGTTGCGGCGCGTACTGGCCTCAGCTTCGTGGCGTTTTGCCATTTCGGCCGCATGGATACGCGCGCCCAGTACGGACAGGGCTTTGGCTTTGTTTTTGTGCTGAGAACGTTCGTCCTGGCACTCCACCACAATACCGGTTGGCAGGTGGGTAATACGAATCGCAGAGTCGGTGGTGTTGACGTGCTGACCACCGGCCCCTGAGGAGCGGAAAGTATCAATTTTCAAATCAGACGGGTTGATTTCCGGCAGCTCGGCCTCCGGCAGTTCCGGCATCACCGCCACCGTACAGGCGGAAGTGTGGATGCGTCCCTGGGATTCGGTTTCTGGCACACGCTGAACGCGATGGCCGCCTGATTCGAATTTAAAGCGGCCGTAGGCGCCTTCACCCATCACGCGGGCGATCACTTCTTTGTAGCCGCCATGTTCGCCCTCGTTGGCGCTGACGATTTCAACGCGCCAGCGACGTGACTCGGCGTAACGGCTGTACATCCGGAACAGATCGCCGGCAAAAATTGCCGCTTCGTCGCCGCCGGTGCCGGCCCGCACTTCCACAAAGCAGTCGCGCTCATCGTCTGGATCTTTCGGCAGCAGTAACAGCTGCAGCTGTTGCTCCAGGGACTCACTTTTTTCCCGTGCTTCCAGAAGCTCTTCCTGCGCCATATCGCGCATCTCAGGATCGTCGAGCAACATTTTGGCGGTTTCGATATCGTCCTGGTTCTGCTGCCAGTCGCGGAAGCAGCGCGTGACATCGGTCAACTGAGCATATTCACGCGACAAAGCACGAAAGCGGTCCTGATCGGCAATCACGCCGGCATCGCCCAGCATCGCTTCCACTTCTTCGTGGCGCTCCTGCAGCGCTTCCAGTTTAGCAACAATAGAGGTTTTCATTTAACTGTGGGATTCCCGTAACAGATGACGACAGCAGTGTGCCTAATCGAGACCCAGGCTGTCGCGTAAAATCTGCAGGCGTTCGCTATCGCCGTCGCGGGCGGCCTGCTGAAGAGATTTGGTTGGAGCATGAATCAAACGGTTGGTCAGCTTATGGGCCAGTTCCTGCATGACTTTCTGCGGATCTGCCCCCTGCTGCAGCGCCTGGAGCGCACGGCCTTCCAGCTCAGCGCGAATATCGTCTGCCTGCGAGCGGTACTCACGAATGGAGTTGACCGCGCCTTGCGAACGCAGCCAGGCCATAAAATCGCTGCATTCCTGCACCACAATGCTTTCGGCCTGCACCGCAGCGGCTTTACGCTGGGCAAGGTTTTGCTCAATGATGGCCTGCAGATCGTCAACGCTGTAAAGATAGGCGTTGGCTAATTTGCCCACTTCCGGCTCCACATCGCGAGGAACCGCAATATCCACCAGCAGCATCGGCTGATTACGACGCGCTTTTAACGCGCGCTCCATCATGCCTTTACCGATGATCGGCAGCGGGCTGGAGGTGGAGGTAATCACGATATCGGCATCGGCCAGGCGGGAATCAATATCGGCCAGGCTAATCACTTCCGCACCGACTTCGTTAGCCAGCAGTTCCGCACGTTCACGGGTACGGTTCGCAATGATCAGCTTTTTCACCTGATGTTCGCTGAGATGACGGGCCACCAGTTCGATGGTTTCTCCCGCACCCACCAGCAGCACGTTCACCGTGGACAGCGACTCAAAGATTTGACGAGCCAGCGTACAGGCGGCAAAGGCCACGGAAACAGCATTGGCGCCAATATCGGTTTCGGTACGAACGCGTTTGGCCACCGAGAAGGTTTTCTGGAACATGCGTTCCAGCTCGCTGCTCAGCGCATGACCACGCTGAGAGTCGGCAAAGGCTTTTTTGACCTGCCCCAGAATCTGGGGTTCACCCAACACCAACGAGTCCAGCCCGCTGGCCACGCGCATCAGGTGGCTAACCGCCTCGTTATCCTGATGCCAGTAGAGGCTGTTGCGCACGTCCGCTTCATCAAGCTGATGGTATTCACACAGCCAGCGCACCAGACGTTCCTGAAGATCGACCTGTTGCTCTACACTGAGGTACAGCTCGGTTCGGTTACAGGTAGAGAGCACGACGCCGCTCTGCACCATAGGCTGGGATAACAGGCTGTTTAAGGCCTGCTCCAGCGACTCCGGCCCGAACGCAACGCGTTCGCGCAGAGCAATGGGTGCAGTTTTGTGATTGATTCCGAGTGCGAGCAGCGTCATAGCGTTTTAGGTTGGGTTATCCCAATAAATGTCAGGGTTTTGTGAAGCGCATTCTACAAGATGCAGCAGATCAAGAAAAGCCATACAAAAGCTATGACTGTAATAAGATTAAGCCGATCATAGCGTTTTTGCCGTATAAGAGCATTGACGGTTAAAACGCGGATGGTTAGCGTTACCTGTTATCAATTAAAAATGTGTCCGAGGAGATGACCACTTGATGCTGACTTCTACACGCAACCTGTTGCGCCTTTTACCCCTTGCCAGTGTTCTGCTGGCTGCCTGTAGCATCAATAAACCACAAGGTCCTGGCCCAAGCGTCACCGCGCCACAGTGGCAACAGCATCAGCAAGCCGTCAGCCACGTTACCCAGTATCAGACGCGCGGCGCGTTCGCCTATCTGTCGGATAAACAAAAAGTCTATGCCCGCTTTAACTGGCAGCAGACCGCGGCCGACCGCTATCGCCTGCTGTTAACCAACCCGTTAGGCAGCACCGAGCTTCAGCTGGATGCTCAGGGTTCAGTGGTGCAGATTGTGGACAACAAAGGCAAACGTTATGTCAGCAACGATGCGCAGAAGATGATTTCGCAGCTGACCGGCATGGATATCCCGCTGACCAACCTGCGCCAGTGGATGATGGGCCTGCCGGGCGATGCGACCGATTACCAGCTCAACGATCAGTACCAGCTAAGCAGCCTGACCTACAAGCATGACGGCCAGACCTGGCAGGTGACCATTGCTGACTATGACAACAAGGTCAATCCACCGCTTCCGGCCAGCCTGGAGTTAAAAGAAGGCGATCAGCGTATTAAATTACGTATGGATAACTGGACGCTGAAATGATGACCACCTGGCCTGCTCCGGCAAAACTGAATCTGTTTTTGTACATCACCGGTCGTCGGCCTGATGGTTACCATAATCTGCAAACCCTGTTTCAGTTTCTTGATTATGGCGACAGCCTGACAATCACGCCCGACACGAGCGATGAGATCAGGCTGTTAACGCCGGTGCCTGGCGTGCCGGATGCGCAAAACCTGATTGTCCGGGCGGCAGAGAGCCTCAAGTCGGCGGCGCGTGAAAACGGCAGCCTGCCTGCCAGGGCCGGTGCGCGCATTGCCATTGAAAAGCGTTTGCCCATGGGCGGCGGGCTGGGCGGCGGCTCGTCGAATGCCGCAACCGTGCTGGTTGCGCTAAACCACCTGTGGCAGACCGGCTTTTCCCCTGAGGCGCTGGCGGAGCTGGGCGTAAAACTGGGCGCCGACGTCCCGGTTTTTGTTAAAGGCTATGCCGCCTTTGCCGAAGGCGTCGGTGAGGTGCTTTCTCCAGCATCGCCTGCAGAAAAATGGTATCTTGTTGCCCATCCAGGCGTCAGCGTGGCCACGCCGGTGGTCTTCAACGATCCGGCGCTTACCCGTGACACGCCCGTGCGCAGTTTATCAGCACTTTTACAGGCTCCGTTCGTCAACGATTGCGAATCAGTAGTAAGAAAACGTTTTCGTGAGGTTGATGAGCTTGTTTCATGGCTGCTAGAATACGCGCCGTCGCGCCTGACGGGGACAGGTGCTTGTGTGTTTGCTGAATTTGACACCGAGCATGCTGCTCGCCAGGTGCTGGAACTTGCCCCACCATGGGTGCGCGGTTTTGTAGCTCGAGGCCTTAACGTCTCGCCGTTACAGCGTACTCTGCAAGGCGATTAGCGATAGCGTGACTGTGTCACCCTGTTCCAGACACAGCACGTTTCGCACTCACATACCCGTGTGAACGTTCACGACAGTATTCGCCGGTTACTGTCATGACGTTCATTCTCTGGACGCAAAGCCTGAGGTTCTTCTCGTGCCTGATATGAAGCTTTTTGCTGGTAACGCCACCCCGGAACTAGCACAACGTATTGCCAACCGCCTTTACACCAGCCTGGGAGACGCCGCCGTTGGCCGTTTCAGTGATGGCGAAGTAAGCGTACAGATTAATGAAAATGTACGCGGTGGTGATATTTTCATCATCCAGTCCACCTGTGCTCCCACCAATGATAATTTGATGGAACTGGTCGTGATGGTCGACGCGCTGCGTCGTGCTTCAGCTGGTCGTATTACCGCTGTTATCCCCTACTTTGGTTATGCCCGCCAGGACCGCCGCGTGCGCTCCGCCCGCGTGCCTATTACGGCTAAAGTAGTGGCTGACTTCCTTTCCAGCGTCGGTGTTGACCGTGTTCTGACGGTTGACCTGCACGCCGAGCAGATCCAGGGCTTCTTTGACGTCCCGGTTGATAACGTATTCGGCAGCCCGATTCTGCTGGAAGATATGTTACAAATCGGTCTGGAAAACCCGATTGTTGTGTCTCCGGACATTGGTGGCGTAGTGCGCGCTCGTGCCATTGCCAAACTGCTGAACGACACCGATATGGCAATCATCGATAAACGTCGCCCGCGTGCGAACGTTTCTCAGGTCATGCATATCATTGGTGACGTTGCGGGCCGTGACTGTGTGCTGGTCGACGACATGATCGACACCGGCGGCACACTGTGCAAAGCCGCAGAAGCGTTAAAAGAGCGCGGTGCCAAGCGCGTGTTCGCTTACGCTACGCACCCTATCTTCTCTGGCAATGCGGTGGAAAACCTGCGTAAATCTGTTATCGATCAGGTTATCGTCTGTGACACCATTCCGTTATCAGAAGAGATGAAGTCGCTGCCAAACGTCCGTACCCTGACGCTGTCAGGTATGCTGGCCGAAGCGATTCGCCGCATCAGTAACGAAGAGTCCATTTCGGCAATGTTCGAACATTAATCTTCGCAGGCCGGGCATTATGCCCGGCCTTTTCTTTTGTCTCCTGTTTATTCCCTCCGACAAAGCTGCTTGGTTTTCAGAAATTTTCATTATGAGTGACCTCAGTTATTGTCACGATCACTACGAAAAACTCTTTCGCTGAAATTATGTTATCTGGCCTTTTGCCTTTTTGAGTTGAGTGGTAATTTGCCCGCACTTTTTATTGCGATCGCCGCCCACTATGAACCTCGACGTCTTTACGTTATTTATTTGCGAACTCTACGTACTGGGGTTTATGAGCCTGATTATGATCTTTGCCTGGGTCGGATCTCACTATGACCGCATTTTGGGCTATGTCTGTGTCGCCATCGTGCTCACGCTTGTTGCCTTTTTTCTCAGCAGTTTGCGCAGCAGGGGCGACCAGTTCTTGCCGGTGGCCGTAAGCAACGTATTAGTGATGCTGGCCTACGGGGGGTTATTTAGCGCTTTTCGCACATTCTGTGGTAAATCCCCAGGCATGACCGGCTTAGCAGGGGCGGCACTGTGGTCTCTGCTCTGCCTGTTTCCGACCTTTTATTACAGCTTATCACTGCGTGTTTTGGTGCTCTGCCTGCTTTGCATCGCCTATACCGCCGCACTCATTTATCTGCTCTGGCTGGCACGCCGTGATATGAATACCACCTTTTGGCCCGCACAATTATTGCTCTGGACTCACCTGCTTTTTCACGTCGCCCGGTTATTTCTGGATAACACCCGTCCTGTTGGCATACAGGGGGCGATCAGCGGTTCTGACTTTTCGATCTGCGTGATTCTGGAATCCATGCTTTTCGTGATTGGCTTCACCGTCACCATATTAGCTATGGTGAATGAACGCACCCGTAATGCACTTAAGGACGCCTCGCTTCATGACCCGCTAACCAATATCTGGAATCGTCGTGCACTGTTTTCCGGGGCGGACGCTATGATCCGGTTTTGCCTGAAGCAAAACAGAGCGCTGACGGTCGTGTTATTCGACCTTGATCATTTTAAAGGGATCAATGACCGCTACGGGCACCAGCAAGGGGATCGGGTGTTAATTGATTTTTGTAACAGGGTCTCGGGAACGCTGCCACAGGATGGCCGCTTTGCAAGACTGGGCGGTGAGGAGTTTGCAGCACTGCTGCCGCTCCGCTTTGAGCAAGCCCGAGTGTGGTGCGAACAGGTACGCCAGACCGTTCAGCATTCGCGTCCCGGCCAGATCGCCTATTCAGTCAGTATCGGTTTTGCGACTGCAGATAACGGCGAAATAGATTTTGGTCAACTGATGGCTCTGGCGGATAAAGCACTCTATCGCGCCAAAGCCAAGGGCAGAAATCGGACAGAACCTTACCTGGTTATGTCAGAAAATCTAATGTGACGAATGATGGGTGCGGCGACAGCGTTTATCGCCATAATGGCGCACCCAGTAATAGCGATCTTCTACTTTTTCACGACCGCTAATACAGGCGCCTACCAGCCATAACAGTGCGCCAAAGAAAATGCCGAACATCGCGCCCTGAGCCAGCATCTGTGGTAAATCAAGCGAAGGCAGCTGGTTGATAATCGAAAAACCGATGCCGAGAAGCATGGTCACGAGTCCAATTCCCATCAAGGCATTACCTGCCATGCGTGAGTGATGACGTTTCATCTTTCACCTCCTTTATGCGCGGTCGGATGAGCGCACACAATGTTAAACTGATAGTAGTGTAGGCAATGCCCTCAGGCTAATTTGTGCACTAACTCACATAAAGGCTAGATGATTTGTGACCAATACGTTATTCCAGTTTATTGATTTAGATGAAAAATAATTAATCACTGACACTAATAATTTCCCCTGCGCGGTCTTTGTGATCCGCGTCGCGGCACAGTAAACTATCGCCCTTGAGTTATTACAGCAGGATATTCCTTGTGAGCAGCATAAAACTGATTGTGGGCCTGGCGAATCCCGGCGCGGAATATGCCGCCACGCGCCACAATGCGGGTGCCTGGTATCTGGACTTGCTGGCTGAGCGTCACAATCAGTCGTTGAAAGAAGAAGCCAAATTTTATGGCTATACGGCACGACTGGCTTTAGCCGGTGAAGACGTGCGCTTGCTGGTGCCGACCACGTTTATGAACCTCAGCGGCAAAGCCGTGGCAGCCATGGCGACCTTCTATCGCATCGCGCCGGAAGAGATCCTGGTGGCCCATGATGAACTGGACCTTCCCCCTGGCATCGCCAAATTTAAACAAGGCGGCGGACATGGCGGGCATAACGGCCTGAAAGACATTATCAGCAAGCTCGGCAACAACAATAACTTTCACCGCCTGCGGATTGGCATCGGCCATCCCGGCGATCGCAATAAGGTCACCGGCTTTGTTTTGGGCAAGCCCCCAGCCAGCGAGCAAAAACTGATTGATGATGCCATTGATGAGGCGGCGCGCTGCACCGAACTGTGGCTAAAGGAAGACCGCATCAAGGCGATGAACCGCCTGCATGCCTTTAAGCCTGTCTAATCGCCCAGATTGTCGCGAATCTGTGTATAATGCGCGAAAATTATCTTACGTTTCCGGCGGAGCCTGCTAATGGCTCTGCCCATACAGCTATAAAGGGTACTAAACCATGGGATTCAAATGCGGTATCGTGGGCCTGCCAAATGTCGGTAAATCCACTCTTTTTAACGCGCTGACTAAAGCGGGTATTGAAGCGGCTAACTTCCCCTTCTGCACGATTGAACCCAACACTGGCGTCGTCCCTATGCCAGACCTGCGTCTGGATCAGCTGTCTGAGATCGTTAAGCCGCAGCGCGTAGTGCCCACCACCATGGAATTCGTTGATATCGCCGGCCTGGTGAAAGGCGCCTCCAAAGGTGAAGGCCTGGGCAACCAGTTCCTGACCAACATCCGTGAGACCGAAGCGATTGGTCACGTGGTGCGCTGCTTCGAGAACGACAATATCATTCACGTGAATAACAAAGTCGATCCGGCTGATGATATTGAAACCATCAACACCGAGCTGGCGCTGGCGGATCTGGACACCTGTGAACGTGCTCTGCAGCGCGTACAGAAGAAAGCCAAAGGCGGCGATAAAGACGCTAAAGCAGAACAGGCCGCACTGGAAAAATGCCTGCCGCATTTAGAAAATGCGGGCATGCTGCGCGCGCTGGATCTAACGGAAGAAGACAAGGCCGCCCTGCGCTACCTGAGTTTCCTGACGCTGAAGCCCACCATGTACATCGCCAACGTCAACGAAGACGGTTTTGAGAACAACCCCTACCTGGATAAAGTGCGCGAAATCGCGGCCAAAGAAGGTTCTGTTGTGGTGCCCGTCTGCGCCGCCGTTGAGTCCGACATCGCCGAGCTGGAAGATGAAGATCGTGATGAGTTTATGGCCGAGTTGGGCATTGAAGAGCCAGGCCTGAACCGCGTGATCCGCGCCGGTTACTCCCTGCTGAACCTGCAAACCTATTTCACCGCTGGCGTGAAAGAAGTTCGCGCATGGACTATCCCTGTCGGTGCCACCGCGCCACAGGCCGCCGGTAAAATTCATACCGACTTCGAGAAGGGCTTTATCCGTGCGCAGACCATCGCGTTCGAAGACTTTATTGCCTATAAGGGCGAGCAAGGCGCGAAAGAAGCCGGAAAAATGCGTTCAGAAGGTAAAGAGTACATTGTTAAAGATGGCGATGTGATGAACTTCTTGTTTAACGTCTAAATAAAATGTGTTGTCTCATGAGATGTCAGAAAATATCATGAAACTCTCAAAACCCTCTAAAATCCACGCAACTGCGTGGATTTTTCATAGTATCTCAAATTGATTTTACAAACGCATGATAAAGAAAAAGCGTAAGTAACTTCCTCCACACGATCTACCTCCTCCCAAGAAAAACACCGAAATGATAGCGACCGTAGCAAGTTATAAGTAAGCATTTATAGAAATCCTGAAAGGATTTTTTAAGGTGCAGAGTTCAACAGGGTTGCTCCAATAAGAGAGGTCAGAAGTGGTATTCGCCATGCTGCTATCCTACTACGCTTAACGAATACGACTGTTTCTTCGCATTCGCAACAACCATCTGGCATTACTCAGCCTGGTAAAGACGTCCCTCGCCCGACCTCGCCTTCCGCCACACTTCATCATCCGTCAGTTCAGTCTGGATGAGTTCAATCGGCACGCCAGCATCGTTGATCATCGCAACAAAAAAGCCGTCTATCGGCTCATATGGCCCAAGTATAACTTCCTCATCGCGAATGGCCTCCAGGAGATCGGCCACCTTAAATGCCACATGTGGCACAGTACGGATCAGATGATGCAAAGGTGAATCGGCTTCAAAACGGTGCCACTGCACCCGGAACAGGCCTGGGTTGTCGGCGGTGTACATGCCGGCACGTTGACTGTAACTGCCGTCTTGTAGGCCATCACTGACTGGAATCCCTAAGTGGTGAAAATCATACTGCAGGTGTTTTTTCAACGTTGTACTCCTGAGGGTTAATGTCTGTCAGACGGATAGGGTAACAAGCCAGTAATGATCAGCTGCATTTTCGCGCCATCAGACTCACCTAATGGCGCGTCAGCCCCGTTTGATGAGGCAGAAGCCGAATCAAATCCCCATCACATACTGCGCGATTTTGAAATAAATGATGAGTCCTGTACCGTCGATGAAGGTGGCGATAAAGGGCGCTGAAACCACCGCCGGATCTACCCCCGCCTTTTTCAGTAACATCGGTATGATTGACGACACAATCGCGCTCCACACAGTAATGGCCACCAGCGAAAGACTGACAACCAGCGTGACCTCTGCGCCAACGCCCATCATCCATGCCCGTATCCATGCCGCAAGGCCGATAGTGGCCGCGATCAGCAGGGACGTAGTGATTTCTTTGCGCAGCACTGCGCCAAGCCTTGCCAGACTAACCTCCCCTAACGCCATGGCCCGCACCAGGGTGGAGGTGATCTGTGTGCCGCTATTGCCGCCGGTGCCAATCAACAGAGGAATAAAAAAGGCGAGCGCAATTGCCGCCTCCAGCTGATCTTCAAAGGCTTTCAGGACATTGCCTGTATAGGCCTCAGCCACAAAAAGCATCAGCAACCAGACGGCTCTTTTTCGCCAGAGCGTCCACGGACTGGTTTCAAGATAAGGTTTGTCCAGCGGCAGACTGGCGCCCTGACGCTGTGCATCTGCGGTGTTCTCATCCGCAATCAGGCGTGCAATCTCCCGTTCACCCAGCACACCAACCAGCGTATGGTTGGCGACGACGGGCAGGATATCGATATTCTCCTCCATCAGAATATGGGCAATATCACCGCGACTGTCATCCGGCGTCACTTTCGTGAAAGCATGACGCATCATCACACCAACCTGTTTATCTTCATCATGACATTGCAATAATGTTTTAACCGCAAGCGTGCCGCGTAAATGGTAATCGCGCGCGGTAATAAAGACTAACGAGGGGATCTCATTTGTTTTTAACTGCGACAGAAAATAAAGCTTCGCTTCTTTTACCGTCAGTGTGTAGGGGAGCGTAATAAAATTCGGGTTCATATACTGCGCAACGGAGGCGTCATTTACGCCGTCAGCATTGAGGCGCGAACCGGTAGAAAGATGCTGTATTTTTTGCATTGAAGTGTCCCTATATCGGCTAAAACGTCATCAGCTAATCGTACAGGGGCGTAACCAAAGAGGGAGTGAACGTAGGCTATCTCCGCGTCCAGGTTTTAGCACTATACAACGTATCTGATTCATTAATCAGAAGTTACCTTGGGCTGAACCTTAATCCGATAAAGCCTGTCTTAACCTTGGGCATCTCTCGATGTCGTCAGATCAGTAACCTGTGTTTGTATAGGAGCCTCGCCAAACGAGATACTGTGTACTTAAAACGCGGCTAATATAGAGGGAGAATGCTGATATAAAAAGAAACAATCCATTCTTATTGAGAATACGTTTAAGGAATTACAAAAATATAAATAAAATTACTTTACATTAATATTCTTGTTGGGCAACCATAGAAATCACCCCTTTCTAAATAGTTCAGCGTAATCAGTGACGCTTCCTGTGCCATTTCATTTCCCATCCCAATGAACATTCTTCAATAATCGTTGGTAAAATGTGGGAGCCTGTACCTGTGTTTACCCAGATACTGTCTTAGCCGTTTATCAGTAACGTCATTTAACGCATGCACGTCTCCATTCTGCAGGGATGAATCTTTGCTAAGAAGGCTCACGAGACATTTCAGGCACACAGTCAGCTTTCAGACATAGTCGCTATCTTTAAGACCGATCCCTTAACACCTGATAATGGGTACAGCCAGCCCATATCACCGCTTTTCCTTTGCATCCTTTTTACACCTCGCCATTTCTTTTTTACGCCACTTTTACACGCCGGGCGTTTTAATCAACGGCACCGGGTACTCATGGCCCATGCATAAGGAAGTCGTTGATGAAATGCGTTAATGCGCCCTTTTCTCTGCCTGTCAGTGGCAATGCCGCCTTAGTCGAGCTGGCTGAGCAGCAACGTCTTCGGCTGATGTCACCCCGTAAATGGTTCAGAGACGCGATTGAGGTCAACACCGATCCGGCCAGGCTTAACCCGCGGCTGATTGCTCAATGGCTGGGGGCGACGATCCCCGATGCGCGCCTTCTGACGCTGGCGTTGAACAGCAGTCTCTGTTTTGGCGTCTACCGCAATGCACGACAAATCGGCTTTGCACGCGTCATAACCGATATGGCCGAAACCTGGGTAATCCAGGATCTGTTTATTTCGCCAGAATATCGCTTTATCGGTCTGGGATCCTGGCTATTGCGCTGCTGTCTGTCGCATCCAGGTGCCTGCGGCTGCCATCGTATTATCGCCCTGAGTGAATCCGCCCCGGAGTTTCTTCAACACAACGGCTTCATCTGTCATCCCTCACTGCCGGGTATTTACGTGACGCCGCCTCAGTATCACGGCGTTGACTACCCAGCAGGCTCCGATATCACACGTAGACATTAAGCGACTATAACGATGAGCAGCCTGCTTCAGTTTCTCATTCGGCCTCAATTATCCAGCTGTTGGTCGTTAAGCAATGCGACTGACGAACCTCTGTCTCACAAGGAAAACACCATGTCAGGTCTTATCCTGGTATCACATAATCATTCTCAACGTTCCACGCTTACTGCGATTTATGAAGGCATTCTCGCCCATCAAGGTGGGCTCTGGGTGAGCTGGGATGGCCAGACCGCAGTTCTGCCATCGGATACGGCAAGACCTCTGTCATCTCAGCAGAAAGATCACTATGAAACCCTGACCTTTCCCCTGACACCCGGCGAGGCGAATGAGGGTTATCACAATTACGTTCATAAAGGACTCTGGCCTGTTTTCCACCAGCGCCCGGATCTGGCCCGTTTTTCCGCTGACGGCTATCGGGAATATAAAAATATTAATGAGGCTTATGCGCGTGCAATTTGTGAGCACGCCCTGCCCGAGGACAGAATCTGGATACAGGATTATCATCTGCTGGGTTGCGCCCGCTATCTTCGCGAAGCCGGTTTGACCAATCCAGTGGGCTTTTTTCTGCATCAGCCTTTCCCATCGGGCAAGATGTTTGAGGCCATTCCCGACTGGCGCTGGCTCACCGAATCCCTGCTGTGCTGTGACGTGATCGGTTTTCAAACGGTACAGGACATGAACAACTTTATTGTCTGGCTGGAAAGTGAATTCCGTACAGAGCGTTTGGCTGGCGACAGCTTTCGGGTACAAGGCCGTATTGTCCGCCTCGGCGTCTTTCCTGTGGGGATTGACCTTGACGATGCCCGCTGTCTGCGCGACAGCAATAGCTGTGCCTTCATGGAAATGCAGTGCCGCGAAAACTTGCCAGAAAATACCGTACTGAGTGGTGGCCATCTTGATGACAGTGCCGGGCTGCCTTACCGAATCAGCGCCGTGGAAGTGCTGCTGCGCAAACATGCTGTTTACCAAAAAAATATTACCCTGTTGCAGCTGGCTCCGCCCTCTGCCGGGTATGCGCATCGCGCGCCGGAAATCAGTCACACCTTAGAAACCCTGTGCGGAGAGTTTAACGGCGTGCACGGCATGATGAACTGGTATCCAGTGAACTGTCTGACGCATGCTTACAGTCGGGAAGAGCAGGCGGGAATCTATCGCGCTTCCCGTGTTGCGCTGGTGACCCCACTGATGGCGGGCATGAGCCTGATGGCGAAGATGTATGTTGCACTTCAGGATCCCGATAACCCTGGCGTGCTGATCCTGTCACAATTTGCAGGCGCAGCAGAGCAGATGGACGGCGCGATAATCGTCAATCCTTACGATCCCGATGCGATGGCCGATGCCATTCATAGCGCACTGCTGATGCCGGTAAGGGAACGGCGTCATCTTCACGCGCGTCTGATGAAGGGATTGCATTTGCACAGCAGTCATCGTTGGTCTCAGGCATTTTTGTCCATGCTGAGCGATCAGCCCGTGATGCCCGGGCCGGTCGTCGCAACCGCCCCCTCTTTGCGTCTGAACAGTAGTCGGGCCCGATACTGACGTTACCGTCCTCAGTAAGCGGCAGGTCTGCATCGCCTCTGCTTTGCAGACCGGGCTTTTAGCTGCAAGACAACGGTGAAATAGCCTGAAAACGGCTCAGCCCTGAGCCATTTTCATCAAGCTATTGAATCGCAGCCGCTGGTGCAGCGTTGTGATAACGGCTGAGGCGTGCGTTAACGAGAAGCCGAAAGGGTTTGCAGCACTTTCAGCTCGGCCACCGCTTCCTGCATGGCATCCATTCCCGCCGTTAAGGTGCGCAGGCTATCCAGCTGTTTCGCCATACCTGCCCGCTCATGGCGGGTGCGGTCGCTCATCGCCGCGATGGCATCGGCTGCGTGGATACTGCGCTCTGCCATGTCCGTGGCAGTTTGCACGGTGTTTGTCGCCACGTCGCGAATACGGGAAATCGTGCTGACCGCATCGTTGATATTGCTTGCCGTGGCTTCAGCCTGCTCTTTGGAGGATTGCGCCAGACGACGCACTTCTCCGGCGACAACCGCAAATCCCCTGCCCGCCTCACCCGCACGGGCGGCTTCAACGGCCGCATTAAGCGCCAGAATATTGGTCTGGAACGCGATATTGCTGATGCCATGCGTAATGACGTTGATACCATTGGAGATCGCCTCCAGATCGTCCAACCCGTCGCCTAAGCGGCCCTGTGCCTGCTGGCTCTCTTTGGCGATATCGCTGATAGCGCGGATGCTGCTCTCGGCCATCGTCAGCGCCTCGCTCTGGCTCTGGGTTGCCGCCTCAAGCACCGGCAGTGCCTGGACGATAGGCGCTAACTCCTGCTGATAATTCACCACGCGCGCCAGCACGCCGGACTGCACCCTGTTCAGCGCCTCCCAGCGACGCAGGGCGCGCTGAGCGTAGTGAGCCGCATAGCTGGCATATTCCACCGGGAATTGCGCCATCGCATTGACACGGTGATTAAAGAACACCAGCGCAGAGAGCGTCTGGTTGATCGGCACACCGAGAATCTCACCAAAACTGGAGAAGCCGGCGGCCGGGATCCCTTTAAAAAAATGCGCATCGTGCAGCTTATCGGCATTCCCCACGCGACGCAGTATGCAATCGTTCATCAGAATCGCTGCCGGTTTGCCGTGGCGTTGGGTAAAGGCCTGCCAGTCACGCTGCGTGGCCTGTTTAAAATCGGTTTCACGCATTAAGTAAAGCCGATCGCCAAATTCCAGGTCGCAGAAAAACTGCACGCTCTGGCTGGCCATTTTCGCCACGGAACGAATAAAGAAGGCTTCACCTACCTTGACGGCAAATGTCAGACCTTTAAGCCGCTCGCTGAGCTGCTGTTCGTTACAGCCAAGGTGTTCGGCCAGCGCCTGGGTGAATGGCTGCTGCTGTCCCTGCGCGTTGAACACCGACGTCAACGTACGCTTTACCGGATCGGCCTCTGCAATCAGCCAGCTTTTATTTAGCGGCTCGAAATTCTGGCTTTTGAAGGGTGCGAAGGATTTACCTGCTGCCATTTTACAGAACACGATAACGGCCTTGCCCTGCAGCACACGACCGCCGACACCCATCCATGTGCCGTCAAAGGTTGCACGTCCTCCTGCGGAGCCACCAATCGCCAGGCACGGAAAGCGCCCGGTGTTATACCAGGCCTGCATCAGAAAGCCTTCTGATGCGGACAGTCCGTCGCAGTAAATCATCGCGAAGGTGCGATCGGCAGAAAGCGGCATGCGCAGCTTCAGTGCGGCCAGTTCATGCTGAATGGCGCTGATGCGATCGGTCGCCGTGTGCGTGTCGTGAAGATGCAAATCGACAATGTGCGTTTCATGCTCCGCTATCAGGTTGCGAGGCAGCCAGAGCCAGCTGCCCTCTTGTCCGTCTCCCTTGCAGTAAGTTGTCTGCTTACCGCTGGCACTGAGCGCCCCGTTCGAGGAGAGCGTAATAACGGTCAGATCCGCCGATGTTAAACGTTGCCATGCCTGACTGACCTTATGAAAATCTGCTTCTGGCGGTACAAACGTCAGCAAAATACCCGCAGCACGTTTGCTAAGGCCTGCAGCAGAGAGCGATGCAGGTAAGCTTTCACAGTGAAAGATCCCGTCGGCGGGCTGAGCTGCCCCTGCAAAACGGGAACCGGTTAAGCTTCTGGTCATTGTCTTAATGACAGACATATTGTTATTTCCATTGTAATTAAAAGGAATGCACGTGCTGGTGTTGTAAAAAAAGAGGGCCAAATGCTGCACCGGTATGACCCGAACGCATGAGCCCTCTTCAGCCCCAAAAATGAGCTGAGCATGCGTTATCGACTCACGCGGCCATAGCTTCAGCGATTACCGGGATGATTATTAGCGATGCGTGCGGGTAAACGGTTGCGTTTGATGTCCGTCAGGTACAGAGAAGGTTTGCGCCAGTTTAAAAGCATGAACGTCGGTTCAGAGCAAGAAGTGGTCTTTTGTTAATTTTCCAGAAATGAAGTGGGTATGCTTTGACTTTCCGCCTTGATGAACACCTTCACAACAGGATGGACAAGATGAAACAGGTCAGGATTTATACACTCAAAGACAGCCAGTCAGCAGAAATTTATTTTCACAAACACTGGCCCCGACACAGGGTTTCTCTTTCTGCTTTTGACATTTATGTCAATGATGTCTACCTGGGAGAAAACTGTCAGGTCATTGCAACAGTGACCTGTCAGGAGGGAGCCGATATACAGGCTATCAATCAGAAATACATGAGCAGCGAGGCGTTCATGTCAGATATGAAAGGTTTCGACATGTCTTCAATCCTCCGGGTGGACGAAATTACCATTAAAGAAACACTTTTCTGACCACGCGATGTTCTCAAGGCAGGACGTTAACAATGTGATTTTTTAACGTGGCAAATCATGCATAGCGGGCCTGGCCGGGACCCGCCAGAAAGTAAGTCACTTAGCTAACAGAGGAGGGACAGACGGGACTTCCGGCGCATTATCAATATCACGTTGAGTCATCCGGAAGGCTTCAGGATAATGTTCCCGCTCCGTTCTTCGGGCCGGCTCTGTGTCGCGCCATGTGTAGAGGCAATGCTGACACTGATGCACCGTCCATATCCCCTCAACTGGGGATGTTGCCATGATTTCAATGTGCTCATCAGCACAACGTGGACAAATCATACTTTCTCCTTAACCGCGATTTGATAACAGGGAGGTTAACTTCTCAACCCAGATTGAAGTTTCTGGCAGGTCTTTTACCGGCTGACTGTAGTGGCCGCGGGTGTCCGGTGCGACGGGAGTCGTTGCATCGATCACGAGTTTATCCGTTATTCCCGCAGGGCTGGAACCCGGATCCAGCTCCAGTACGGACATGTTTGGCAGTTGAACGAGATCGCCTTGCGGATTGACCTTTGAAGACAGTGCCCACATCACCTGAGGCAGGTTAAAGGGATCGACATCCTCATCGACCATGATCACCATCTTGACGTAGCCCAGACCATGCGGGGTTGTCATCGCCCGAACGCCTACAGCACGGGCAAATCCACCATAACGTTTCTTTGTAGAAATGATGGCCAGTAATCCGTGTGTATACATTGCATTCACAGCCTGCACCTCAGGGAAATCCGCTTTCAGCTGTTGATACAAAGGGACACAGGTTGCCGGGCCCATCAGATAATCAATTTCGGTCCAGGGCATTCCCAGATACAATGACTCGAATATTGGCTTAGTGCGGTAGGAGACCTTATCAATCCGTACAACGGTCATATTGCGACCGCCGGAGTAATGGCCGGTGAATTCGCCAAACGGTCCCTCAATCTCACGTTTGCGCCCTTCTATCACGCCTTCAAGAATGACTTCCGATCCCCACGGCACATCAAAGCCGGTCAGAGGCGCGGTGGCGATGGGGTAAGGGCTTTCACGCAGTGCACCTGCCATCTCATATTCTGACTGGTCGTATTTGAGCGGCGTGGCGCCCATCAATGTAATAATGGGGTCATTGCCCAGCGTGATCGCCACTGGCAGATCGTCGCCACGTTCTTCGGCCTTATGGAGATGAAGTGCAATGTCATGCATCGGCACGGGCTGTAGCCCGAGTTTACGTTTACCTTTCACCTCCATCCGGTAAATGCCGACGTTTTGCTTACCGAAATGTTCTGGATCAAGCGGGTCACGTGATACTACGCAGGCCTTATCAAGATAGAAACCGCCGTCGCCGTCGTTCAGGCGGAACAGGGGAAGGATGTCGAAGAGATTGATCTCTTCACCATCAACGGTATTTTCTGACCAGGGCGCATTGTCGCGCCGCTCTGGTGCCACAGGAAAAGTGTCCCAGCGACGAATGAATTCCTCTATCTGCTGTTTCACGGGGGTATTCATTGGGAGGCCCAGCGAAATTGCATGGTTTTGCCAGGAACCAATGGTGTTCATCACAACATGAGCATGATTGAACCCCTTTATTTTTTTGAATGAGATTGCCGGTGCACCTTCACCAATACGGCCTGTAGCATTAGCGGCCGCAGCAATATCAGGTTCGGGTAAAACCTCTTCATCAATCTCAAGAAGCTGCCCCTGCTCGTCCAGAGCCTTAAGGAAGCTACGTAGGTCATCAAAAGCCATTATTTACTCTCCATACTCAGGGATTTCTTAGAATTGTTCAGGCCTTTCCAGCGATTTGCCTTTGGCGAGGCAATCCCAAACTGGTCGAGAACACGAGAAACGACATGATCGATCACATCATCAATTACTGCGGGGTGGTTATAAAAAGCGGGCATGGGCGGAACCATGGATACGCCAAGACGGGAAAGGGCGAGCATATTTTCCAGGTGAATGGTGCTGAGAGGCGTCTCTCTGGGGACCAGCACAAGTTTTCTGCCTTCTTTAATGACGACATCAGCAGCCCGTCCAATAAGGCCTTCCGCGTATCCCATGCGAATTCCCGCTAAGGTTTTCATACTGCAAGGAATAATGACCATCCCATCGGTGTGAAAAGAACCTGACGAGAGAGTAGCGGCCTGGTCGGACGGGCCATACACAACATCAGCCATGTTCATCACCTCACGCGATGAAAAAGGCGTTTCGAGTTCAATTGTGGTTTTAGCCCACTTGCTCAAAATCAGATGCGTTTCAACCTCGTTGATTTCCTGCAAAATGCTGAGCAGAGCCACCCCTAAAGGGGCACCTGTTGCTCCCGTCATACCGATTACAATTCTCATCTGACTTCCTTGCAAATAACGTTCGTGTACGAATGAAATTAACGGTAATCTACTCCAACCCATAAAGTCAATTGATTTCCATGGTTACTATTTTCAGTGTGACCTTTTGTATCTGGTGATAAAGAATGTTTAACGGTGGGATAATGATTTAACATTAACTAAATACGAGGATGACAGAGCCAGAGAAAAGTTAATATGAACAATGACTTGAGCAACCTTTTCTTCCATTTGACGAGGCAACTTCTACAGGAACATACCGCCCTGTGGCAGGAAGCGATGCCCTTTCTGACAAAGCAGCAGTATGCTGTTCTTTCAGCCGTTCATGCTAAACCGGGAATCGAACAACTGGAATTAACAGAGGCGGCGTTAAGTTCGAAGGCTACGCTGGCAGAATTGCTGGTTCGCATGGAACATAAAGGTCTGATACAACGTGAAGAAGGAAAAAAAGACAAACGTCGTAGATTTGTTACGCTTACCGATCAGGGTGAAGAGATGCTTAACACTGCATCACCGATTGCTGAAAGCGTTGATTCACATTTTCTGAACAGGTTAGAAGACCATGAGCAAAAGGAAATCATAAGCCTTCTTAAAATCATGTTAAAAAAACAGGCTTCCTGAAAGCATCCCGTTATTCTTCAGAAACAGATTTAATGGCAGGGTTGTGCCTTGATCGGGCATGACTCACGCAACGCTGAGTAAATCAAAGGTCGGCGGGTCACTGAAATGACAGAGAAAACAGCGCTGGTTGACGGGGCGAAGCAAGAAACCGTCTGAGTGCTCATCTTTGCCCTGACTAACACGCACTTTAAGGATTTCAGCATGACCACTTTTCATCAACTCAACGCCACCAGCCTGAATGGCCAACACATCTCGATGGCCGACTATGCCGGCAAGCTGGTTCTGGTGGTGAACACCGCCAGCCATTGTGGATTCACTCCACAATATGCAGGTCTTGAAGCACTCTACAAAAAGTACGCTGCGCAGGGGCTGGTGGTGCTGGGTTTCCCTTGCAACCAGTTCGGTAAGCAGGAACCGGGCAGTGCCGACGACATCGCGCAGACCTGTCACATTCACTACGGTGTGAGCTTCCCCATGTTCGAAAAAGTAGAGGTTAACGGCCCCGGAACGCATCCGCTATTCCGTTACCTGAAAGCGGAGTTACCCGGTGTGCTGGGTGGGCGGATTAAATGGAACTTCACTAAGTTTTTGATCGGACGCGACGGCAAACCACTCAAGCGTTTTGCACCCATCGCTACGCCGGAAAAAATGGAAGCCACCCTCCTGGCGGCACTTGAAAGCTAACCAGGGAGGTCAAATTTATCCTTGGCCATTTTCTACAAACTGATGCTATCCAGACTGGATTACCCTTTACTGATCGCTCGCAACGTCTTTTAACGCTATAACTTTGCTCATTACGCAAAGAGCCGGTCGCTTAATAAAAAGCATGCCCTTCTCTTGGGCAGGGATGGCAGGGATGGCAGGGATGGCAGGGATGGCAGGGATGGCAGGGATGGCAGGGATGGCAGGGATGGCAGGGATGGCAGGGATGGCAGGGATGTTGCTATATCCTGTCCTCAGCGCGCAATACCGGTATCCATTCATTTTTAATGCCACTATCCAGCACTGAAGCGTAATCGGCCAGGCGCGACGATTTTCGCCTTTACCACGTGTTACTTGAGGCAAGCGGATGAACATTGACTGGCACAGCGCAGAACTGACGCGCATGACGATCGTGGATAAAAACTATAAAAATACGCAAAATGTGCGCCGCTTTATGGTTGCACAGTGCGGAGAACGTTTCCGGTTCGATCGGGATTTTATGGCCTGGATACGCAATGACATTCCCAAAAACCAGGGAGAAGTGGTGGATGAGTGGAAGCGCAGAAAGGCTGGCTGACACTCACAATCTGTTCATCCCCTCTCCTTTTTACTTTCGGGCATCTGTGCAGGCACCGTTTACGTCCGCACCTGGTGCCAGCGCGTGAAAATAACGGCCAGCAGGCGTACGCGGCGGTTATTTTATTGCGGCTTTACAGAGCCAAGCCTGACTGGGTGACAAAAAAGGCCCGATCGCCGATCGGGCCTTTGCTCATACACAGGTCATTCACCGAATGTCTGACGCCGTTATTTCGACAGCAGTTCTTTACGGATGATTTCTGCACCGGCGCTGAGGGCACTCAGCTTGCCCCGGGCAACCTGACGGGATAACGGCGTCATGCCACAGTTGGTAGAGGGATAAAGCTTATCGGCATCCACAAACTGAAGGGCTTTACGCAGCGTATCGGCCACTTCTTCAGGGGTTTCGATCGCGTTGGTTGCCACATCAATGGCCCCGACCATCACTTTTTTGCCGCGAATCAGTTCGATAAGATCCATCGGCACGCGAGAGTTTTGGCATTCCAGCGAGATGATATCGATGTTCGACTTCTGCAGCTTAGGGAAGACTTCTTCATACTGACGCCATTCGGTTCCGAGCGTCTTTTTCCAGTCGGTGTTGGCTTTGATGCCGTAACCGTAGCAAATGTGCACAGCGGTCTCGCACTTGAGCCCTTCAACGGCGCGTTCCAGGGCGGCAATGCCCCAGTCATTCACCTCATCGAAAAACACGTTAAATGCCGGTTCGTCAAACTGGATAATATCGACACCCGCCGCCTCAAGTTCCTTCGCTTCCTGGTTAAGAATTTTGGCAAATTCCCAGGCCAGTTTTTCGCGGCTCTTGTAATGGTTGTCATACAGCGTATCGATCATGGTCATGGGACCCGGCAGCGCCCATTTGATCTGTTTATTCGTCAGCTGACGTAAAAATTTGGCATCTTCAACGAAGACCGGCTTCTGACGGGCCACTTCACCCACCACACTCGGCACGCTGGCATCATAACGATTACGGATTTTGACGATCTCGCGTTTTTCAAAATCCACACCGCTAAGGTGTTCAATAAAGGTGGTCACAAAGTGTTGGCGCGTTTGCTCACCATCGCTGACGATATCGATACCGGCGCGATCCTGATCGTCCAGAATCAAACGCAGTGCGTCTTTCTTGCCATCGATTAATTCTTCATTTTCCAGTTTCCAGGGCGACCACAGTGTTTCAGGTTGCGCAAGCCAGGACGGTTTTGGCAGGCTTCCCGCCGTGGAAGTCGGTAACAAAGTTTTCATAACAGGTAACCTTATACTGAGTTAATCAAAGAACGTAATTAGCAGACCATTGCTCAAGAACATTTTTGTAGGGTTTGATGAAGTTCTTCTCGGTAAACTTCCCTTGTTCAATAGCCAGATGGCTACGCTCTTCTCGGTCGTAAACAATTTGCGTTAAAGAATAATCCCGATGGCTCAGGCTCGGTTGATATTCAATACCAGCCGGCGAGTTTGCATTATAGATTTCAGGGCGATAAATCTTCTGGAACGTTTCCATCGTACTGATGGTGCTGATGAGTTCGAGATTAGTGTAATCACGCAGCAAATCACCCGTAAAATAGAACGCCAGGGGCGCAACGCTGTTTTCAGGCATAAAATAGCGCGCATGTAATCCCATCTTACTGAAGTATTTATCGGTCAGCGAATATTCATCCTGCTGGTACTCAATGCCCAGTACCGGGTGACGGTTGCCGGTGCGGACATAGGTGTTTTTGCTTGAAACACTCAGGCAGATCACCGGTGACTTGCTAAAATTCGCCTTGTAAGCCTCTGATTGCAGGAAGCATTTGAAGATATTGCCATGCAGCTCGCCAAAGTTTTCCGGGATAGTAAACACCGGATTATTTTTGTTGTGCTCTGACAGCAAGACGCTGAAGTCATAGTCACGCACGTAAGAAGAGAAGTTGTTCCCCACAATGCCTTCAATACGTTCGTCGGTTTTTTTATCGACGATACTGGTTTTCAATATTTCGATAACCGGGAAAGCATCGCGATTATTTTCCACATTGATATTCATCTCAACGGAAATGATCTCAAGCTCGACAGAATAACGGTCCCCTTTCGGGTTATCCCAGTGCGCCAGGGAATTAAAACGATTATCCATCATCACCAGGGCGTTACGCAGGTTTTCCTGGCGGTTCTTGCCACGGGCCAGGTTAGCGAAGTTGGTCGTGATGCGCGTGTTTTCTGACGGATTGTAATTCTCATCAAAAACACTGCTCTTAATCGTAAAGGTGAAATTGTTATTCATCGTGTCTGGATCCTGAATTCTGATGTAAAAACTGCGTTATTTGCCAGACCGGTCTGCTTGTCTCGTCTGCTTCACAGTTTTTAACGCGCCTGCAATCAATAAGCATATTTTATGCCAGAGTCGTAACATGAGTGAAAGCGACTTAATTTCACATTAACATGAGCCTTCTTCATGGTGGTCCTTCCGTTGCTGCACGAACCCCTGCCCACACAGTGGCTGGTGGGCATGGGGAGCGCAACGTGCAGAGTAAAAAAAGGCCTGCCGGGGCTGACAGAACGCGGCTAACACTCGGCAGGCCGCCTCTCTCCTGCCCTGTTCCAAACGCTGCCAGATGTCAGCACCTGCCATGGTCATGCAGAAAGACAAGACGCAACAGGATGGCCAGCGGTTATTTCTTTTTGGTGAGCATCGACTTTAGATCGGCAAAGGGATTGTAGGTGGCGGCCCCCACATCATCCTGCGCATCCTCGCCAGCCACAACGGAGGTGCCGTACTGATCGGCTTCCGTATACTTTGAGTGTTCATGATCATGGCAGTACAGGCACAGCAGCTCCCAGTTACTGCCGTCTGGCGGATTATTGGTGTGGTCGTGATCGATGTGGTGAACCGTTAATTCCCGCAGGTTTGAATAAACAAACTCCCGCGAGCATCGCCCACAAACCCACGGATAGATTTTTAACGCTTTTTCACGATAGCCACTTTCCAGCCGCGAGTAGTTTTTGGGGATCAGAGCCATGACCGACGTTACCTGTATGATGAGAGTTTTTCACTTGTGATTGCAGCAGGCTAACCTGCTTATCGGATGACTTCAAGTTGTATGCCGGGTCCGTTTTTTGCCCGTTTTTCGCGCCGCCAACCTGCGCCGTTCAGTGCCAAAGCCAGAAGCTCATTTCCTGTCTTTTTAGCAATGCCAGGGTGCGATAACGTTATGTGTGCTGGATAAAGGGACAGGACCAGAAGCCGGTAACCAGGCCCCCTCATCGGCCTGTTAAAATGCCAAGCCTGCCCTGAATGATTTCACCTGACCCGATACAAAACGTGCATGTTATTCTGCACAGACATGCATTGTAAGCATTTCCCTTAACGTAAGCCTTCCAGCTTTGGAGCGTCCCAGACAGAATAAAAAATTCGTTCATGATTTCAGGCCTTCTCTAAAGCCGTTTTTCCTTTGAATTTATGGAGCAGAAATGAGAACGCAGAAACGTTGCATAGGTTATATCGCCATTGTGGTTGATGACTACGATCGGGCTATTGAGTATTACACTGACAAGCTGGGCTTTATTCTTGTTGAGGACACACCGCAGCCGGGTAAACGTTGGGTGGTCGTCACGCCGAATCCGGAAAGCGATTGTCATCTCCTCCTGGCACGCGCCTCAAATGACCGCCAGGAAAGCTTTATTGGTAATCAATGCGGCGGCAGAGTGTTCCTGTTCCTGCAGAGCAATGATTTCTGGCACGACTACCAAGCCATGAAAGCGAAAGGTGTGACGTTTTGTGAGGAACCACGAGAGGAAGAGTATGGGCTGGTTGTGGTTTTTGAAGACCTCTATGGCAACCGTTGGGATCTTTACCAGAACAGGTAAACCAAAACGACAGGCCTGTAAAACAGGAAACAGAGGTTCACAGATAAGGGCTGCCATCTGACCTTGTGATGTGATTACCCATGCTCAATGCGGTGGTTCAGTTTCCTTAATCGCTGGACATCGATGACAGGGGCCATAAATATGGATGTCTTCCGATCCCAGAGCTTCAGCAGATAAAGGCATTATGGAAGAAAAGCTAAAATTTATGATGTTGGCGCTTGAGTACTCCCGCCAGGCATTACCCGAATGCAGACCCAATCCCCCTGTCGGATGCGTGATCGTTCATGACGGCGAGGTTGTTGCTAAGGGGTTTACACAACCGCCAGGCCAACACCATGCTGAGATCGACGCGATCGCAAAACTTACCTTCCCCATTAGCGAATGTGAAATATATGTCACGCTTGAGCCCTGCTCTTTTCAGGGCAGAACGCCTTCGTGTGCTTTAACAATTGCAGAGCTAAAGCCAAAACATATTTATATTGCCATGGACGATCCGCACCCGAAGAACAGGGGAGCGGGACGCACTATTTTAAAAAAGGCAGGCATCAGCTTTACATCGGGCATCGGAAAGCAGGCGGTCGAGAAATTTCTTTTCCCCTATCTGGACACGTCTTCTTCATAAACATCACTTTTATCGCCGCATTGGGATCTCCGCGGGACGTTATCCCATAATCATCCCGACATTTTCGTCGTGATGGCACTTACCGCCCGGCCAGAACGGCCCGGCTTTGCCAGTAGCCAATAATCTGTTCTGTGGGCACGCGCAGCTCACTCTGGTTAATGCATGAACGGGCAAATAAGCGGATGCCCGCACGCTTGTTAATTTTCCCGCCCCCCGCCGCTGACTGGCAGAAAAATCGCGAGATGAATGTTATGATTAACCCATTCTATTCAGTCACAAAAGACACAGGTGCAAACCCTGAGGGCAAGATATGAACAACGAAGTCTCACTGAAATACTATGACATTGCCGATGAGTATTCGTCAGAAACGGAAACGCCGGTAAGCGAATCCGAGCGTGACGCCCTGGCACACTATTTCCAGTTGCTGATTGGCCGTTTAATGAATAACGAAGAAATCAGTGAAGAAGCGCAGAAAGAGATGGCCGTTGAAGCGGGCATTAATGAACAACGCATTGATGAGATCGCCACCTTCCTGAATCAGTGGGGCAACGAAGACTAATTCCGGTAAATGCTGCCCGCTAAAGCACCTGTGCCGGAGCACAGGTGCAGGCGATAAACACTATACCGCGTGTTGGCTAAAGGATGCGGATTCCGCTTCCTCATCGGTAATGTTGGGTTGAGAAAAGCTCGCTTTAACGCCCCAAAAGTAGCAGGCCAGCGACGCGACAATAATGAGGATCATATCGAGTGGTGCGTCAATCATACCGCTTCCGCCGTAGGTACCCAGCATAGAAATCACCATGACCGCGATGTAATAAGCCAGCAGCCACCAGGCGCACTGCAAATCCTGACTGAACTGGTTGCTCTTTTTGCCAAAGATCGCGTAAGCGACCCAGGCAACAATCAGAATCGGAATCAGGATCTCATTAACAGACCAGCCGCTCCAGTAAATCAACAGCGTACTGGCAACAAACGCCAGCGGGCTGAGAACCGCCGCAACGGGCAGACGAAACGGACGCTGCATATCGGGCAGGTGTTGACGAAAAGCGCCCAGGGTTATCGGGCCGGGCATGTAAGTAAAAACGGTTGCCGACGTCACCGCGCCGATTAAACCGCCCCAGACCTGAAACTCGGAAGGCAATGTCCAGGCGATGGCCAGCAGCAGCGACAGCCACAATGCACCGCGCGGTACGCCAGATTTTGCATCCACTTTGCCAAACACTTTAAACAGATGGCCATTACGCGCCCAGGCAAACAGCACGCGCGCGGCGCCGGCCAGGTAGATGTTGCCGGTCCCGGCCGGGGAAATCACCGCGTCGATCAGAATCAGGTTAATCAACCAGGTCAGCCCCAGGCTGCGCGCCAGGTCTGCATAGGGAGACTGGAATATCTGCTTCAGCCCTGCCCAGCCATGTTGTGACAGCAAATCGGTCGGTACCGCCCCCATGAACGCATACTGCAGGGCCAGGTAAATCACGAAGCTGACAGCAATGGCAATACCGATTGCCAGCGGCACGTTGCGCTGTGGATTTTTAGCTTCACTGGCAAAATCAACCGCCTGACGAAAGCCAAGATAGGCAAAGACGATCCCTGCCCCCGTCAGTGAGCTGAAAACGCCATGAGCCCCACCCGGCGGTGAAGGTGGAACATCAAGGTTCGTCGCATGGAAGTAAAGCAGAAGTGTGACGATTGTCAGCAACGGCACGATAAATTTGAAGGTGGTGACAATCGTGTTCACCCGCCCAAAGAAGCTAACGCTCCAGTAGTTGAGCAGAAAAAACACCACCAGCAGCCCAATCTGCACGCCAAACCCTAACCCCGTTGGGCTGCCGTCCTCATGCCCCAGTGCGGGCCACCAGTAGATCGCATACTGACGAACGGCCTCAACTTCCACCCCTGCGGTGCTGGTATAGGCCAGCAGCGAGCTGACACCAATCACGAAACCAACGATGTTGCCGTGCGAATAATTGGGATAGCGAACAAAACCGCCGGCGCGCGGTAGCGCTGAGGACAGCTCGGCGTAAACCAGGCCAATCATCAGAACAATCACGGCACCCAGTACCCATGCCCAGCCGGTATGGCTGCCCGCATAGCCGGAACTGTTAAGGGCGGCATATAACCAGCCCGAACCGATCATTGAGCCGATGCCAAGTAATGACAGATCGACCAACCCTAATTTCTTTTTAAGTCCCGTAGATGCCATGCTATGCCCCTGTCTGATTATTGGATGTTGTAGGTGGGAATAAAGCATATTGTGTGCCAGCAATATTTTGCTGTCGTAATAGTTTATGTAAGAAACATTCCAGATCACATAACCTGCCAGATAAGGGTTTCAGGAATCCGTTTCAACAGAAATATAAAATATCCGTAGGCGTGAGTAGCGATGTTAAGCATGAGATCAGGGTGCAACGCGCACTGCAATGATCCAGAAAATATATAGCGATGCTATTTGAAACATTCCGTCACCAGTGCAAAAGTTGTGACATATATTCAGGGGACAGGTCGTTAGCAACGCCTTTAGTCAGTTGAATGACGCCACGCAAAATAACGCGACGTGAGTTTCCCCGTCATCCCTTTGCTGTCAGGGCCTGCGTTGCAGTGATGGAGGAGCATCGAGGTGTCAAGCAGACTGCGTAAAAATGCGGATGAGGTTGGCCTTTTTCACCTCACACCCGATATTTCAATGCGTTTTCCCATCTGGTGTTTTATGAATAAAAAAGAAAGTTAAAAAAGAGAGGGGTCATCAGACATTCAGCGTAATGATGCTGCTGCGCCCTGTGTTAATGATTATGGCAATAAGAAATCATCGTCTGAAAAAGGTGCCCTCTGTCTCCTTGTTTTTTTTTAGTTCAAGGATCAGCAGAAGCACCCTATATTCAACTTGAGGCTATCCGTTGCGGTAACCGCATTTTAATCTGCCATCAGTCCACAATAAACAGCGTCGCCCCTTCTCTGGTGGTTGATCGATGGGCTTCGGCATCGTCGGCAACCTGATAACTCACGCCCGGCGTTAATACAAACGTGCGTCCATCATCCAGCTCTGTGACCATTTCGCCTTTCAGGCACAGAAGAATATGCCCTTTTATACACCAGTGATCGGCCACGTAGCCGGGGGAATAGTCGACCATTCTGACTCTGATATCGCCAAACTTTGCCACGCGCCAGAGCGCAAACCCGCTATCACCCGGATGCCGTTCTGCCTCTATCTGTGCCCAGTCTGTTATCCCGAAAGGGATATTTTCCATTTTCATTTTTCATGCTCCGTAAGAGATTCAGGATTTATTACATGGCTTCGGTCACCGTCGAAAAAGCGCACCACGTTTTCGAACGCGGTGCCGAAATACAGGCTGTAGCTGTCCTTCTCGACATAGCCGATGTGCGGCGTGCAGAGCACGTTGGGCAGTGATAACAGCGGATGCGCGGGATCGTATACCGGCTCCTGCTCGTAAACGTCCAGAGCGGCAAAACCCGGGCGGCCCTGGCGCAGCGCACTCAGCAGCGCATCGGCAGCCACCAGCTCAGCCCGGCTGGTGTTGACGAACAATGCATCGGGCTTCATCTGCACCAGATCGTCGCGCGTGATATTGCCCTCGGTTGCTGCCACTAAGCGCTGATGAACGGTTATCACGTCGCTGGAGGCAAAAAATGCCTCACGGCTGGCTGGCACCATCACTCCCTCCTGCTGCGCTTCCTGCCTGGCGCGATCGCTGCCCCAGACCTGCACCCGCATACCAAATGCCTTTGCATAAGCCGCAATCCGCTTGCCAATTTTACCGTAGCCCAGGATCCCCAGCGTCTGGTTACTCACGCCCTGCCCCAGCTCTGCCTGCCAGTGACCGGCGCGCATGGCGTTAACGGCCTGAACGAACTTTCTGCGGGCTGCCATAATCAGCAGCCACGTCAGTTCAGCCGGTGCAACGGGCGAACCGACGCCCTCGACAATCGCCACCCCCGCCCGTGAGCAGGCCGCAATATCGATATTGCGGGCGACCTTACCGGTCTGGCTGATGAGCTTTAGTTGCGGCGTGCGCTGTAAAAAGGCCTCGTCAATGGTGGTGCGCTCACGGATCAGGATCAAGGCCTGAGCCGTCGCCAGCGCCTGTTCTGCATCAGGATCCAGGCTGATATCCCCAACAGCGGTACAGGTAAATTGGGGATGGCATTGCAGGCAGTCGAGGCCTGCCGTGGCCTGATGATAATCGTCGGGAATACAAACCTGTATCGTCATGGGATCGCGCGCCTTAAGAATGGAGTTGGCTTGTTACCGTCGGCTGAATAACCGCCCTACATCATTAAAACAGCCTCTCGGTTACGTCAATGTCCTTGTGCAGGATGCGCGCCATGCCGCCCGAGGCAGTGCGAAGTGAGCGCCGGACGATGTCATTCGCACCTCAGCGATTGCTCGCCCTTTCCCCGTCACTTATCTCGCTCTAAAACATCGCAAAAAAAGTCGAATAAAAAAGTCGAATAAAAATCCGCATACGCACGTTCACTCATCATAAACCTGAAGGAGAGAACGAAAGCCATGATTCACACACAACCCAAGAAACCCCGACAGCGCTACGACGGAATGACCCTGGCGCTGCACTGGATTACCGCGGCCAGCGTCATCTTTTTGTTTGCCAGTGCGCACATCTGGGAATGGCTGGAGCGCGGAACACCGCTCCGGAAAGGCTTACAGTCAGTGCATATTTCCTGCGGGATCGTGCTGGCGCTGGTCATGGTGATCCGTCCGGTCTGGCGGTTAATGAGCCAACGTTCGCCGCGTTACGCGATGCCCGCTGCCGCCGTTTCACGTCCGGCAAAATTGCTTTCTCACTGCGTTCACGGTGCGCTCTATCTGCTGCTGTTCACGCAAATTGTGCTGGGCTTTATGTTTCGCTGGGCGCAGCAGGAACCCTTTGGCTTTTTTGGCCTGTTGGATCTGAGCGGATGGGTGCATGTCGATCCTCTGCTCAAACATGCTCTGGGTGAATTACACAACAATGTCGCCTGGGCGCTGATTATTCTGGCCGCGTTCCATGCTCTGGCCGCCCTGTTCCATCACTATTTTCTCCGCGATAACGTGCTGCGCCGCATGCTGCCCGTTCGCCTCTTTCGTTAACTGGAGCACTACCATGAAAAACACCGCTTCACTGCTGCGTACCCCAGGCCGTAAACTGCTGGTTCCGGCCCTGCTGTTCGTTATCCACGTCGCCCCGGCACTGGCCGCAGGCGATGACAGCACCAACAGTAAAATTCCGGACTGTCCGCGCAGGCAGGTTTACGACAGCAAGACCAAACAGTGTGTTTCCGACAAAACGGCGCGCCTGAGTGACGAAGACAAGACAAACTATGCCTATCATCTGGCGAAGAAAGGCGACTATCAGGCCGCGCTTACCCTGCTGGATAGTCTGAAACAGCCCGACACCGCAGAAGCCTGGAATTACCGGGGTTATGCCACCCGAAAACTCGGGCGTACCGACGAAGGGATCGGGTATTATCAACGCTCGCTGGCGCTTAACCCGCGCTATGCGAAAGTGCGCGAATACCTGGGCGAAGCGTGGCTGATTAAGGGCCGTCCCGACCTGGCAAAAGCGCAGTTGAAAACCATCGCCAGCCTGTGCGGTACAGGATGCGAAGAGTATCGTGATTTGCAGGCCGCCATTAATGGTCATCCGGAATCCTGATACCTACGATGAGGACAGTCACATCACGACCAGCGAAGTTCGCCAGCAGCTTGCTGCCCATCTGACGCGCCTGTGGCGCTACGGGCTGGTGCTGTCCCGAAACCACGACGTTGCTGAAGAACTCGTGCAGTCTACCTGCGTACGCGCGCTCGAAAAGAGCGCGCAGTTTACGCCGGGTACCCGGATAGATCGCTGGCTGTTCTCGATCCTTCACTCTATCTGGATTTCCGACCTGCGCGCCCGCCGCGTGCGGTTAGGACAGGGCTTTGTTGAAAGTGAGGAACTGCTGGCGCCAGACACGCGGGAACGTGATGATGAACGCCTGCATTTTCAGAAAATCATGCAGCGCGTCAGCGCATTACCAGAAGCCCAGCGCAATACCGTCTTTCTCGTCTATGTTGAAGGATTTACCTATCAGGAAGCCGCAGAGACGCTGGCCGTACCCATCGGCACCATTATGAGCCGGCTGGCAACCGCGCGTTCGGCGCTGGCAAAATCGTTCGATGCTCAGGCTTCTGCGCAGGAGAAACGCTCATGAACACCCTACGCTTTGCGCCCCCCTTCAGCGACGAAGCGCTGGTGGCCTGGCTGGATGGCGAAATGAACCCTGATGACGCACGCAGGCTCGAATTACTGCTGGAAACCGATGCTGAACTGGCTGAACGCATCGATGAACTGATGAAAAGCCAGCTCGACTTTGACACGGCCTTTGCGCCCTTACTGGATAAGGCCCCGGAAGCAAAAATGCAGCGCCGGCTCGACGCGTTGTTAAACGCGCCAGCGCAGGCACCCGCCGCCGATGTTGTCGCTACCGCGACATCGGGCATTAGCCGTCGTTCGCTGATTGCAGCCTCGCTGAGTTTTCTGATGATCGGTTCAGGCCTCGGCTACCTCGCCCGCCCGGCTAAAACCAGGCTGAGTGAGAGCGAGAAGATTCGCGATCTCGAAGCCCAGTACATGTCGCTTTACAGCGCAGAAACGCTGCTGGATGCGGATAACTCCCCTGCCGCATTACAGCATGGTCTGGCCCGCACCGCACAGGATATTGGCCTGCATCTCAATACGCAGCAGCTTTCCCTGCCGGATGCAGAGTTGAAGATGGTGCGCATGTTGCGCTATGACAGCACATCTATCGCGCAAATTGCGTGGATCCATGCGGAATATGGCCCGATGGCGCTATGCATTTCGCCGGACGCCCAGCCTGCCTCAACCGGGCTTCAGCGCGAACAGCGCCATGATATGCGCCTGGTCTGGTGGCACCACGGCGGCTATCAGTTTGTCCTGATTGGTCGCAACCCGGACGAAGCACTGGCAAGCAGCGCCAGCGCCCTGAAAAACGCCCTTAGCGCTTAACGGCGTGGGGCGCTTTCAAGGCACATGACTGGCCTCTGCCTGAATATCAATCTTGATCGTCACCGTATCATCCACCAACGCGGTGAAGCGATCCATATGGTAGGCCGAGCGGGAAATCGTGGTCATGGCATGCAGCGCGATCCGTTCATCGCGTTGCGCCGTGCGGTCGTGCTCTTCCATCGTGGCTTCCAGAATGACCGGTCGCTGAACGTCTTTTACCGACAATGAGCCAAAAATCCTGAAATTGCCGTTGCCCTGCGCCACGATCCGGCTGCTGGTAAAGACGATATTGGGATAACGGGGAGCATCAAAAAACATGCTGCTTTTTAACTGATACGTCAGCAGGTTGTTGGACGCGATAAGCGTGGTGACCGGAATAGTGACCTTCACACGATTATCCATTTCATTTGCCGGATTCAGCGCAACCTCGCCGGTTACGCCCGTTAATTTCGCATGCGAAATACCGCCAAATGCGTGCCATGACAGCCCTATCGCGGTGTCAGGTGTGGAAATCGTGTAGTAAAGTGAAGCCGCGTGGGATAACGGATTCAGTAGCAGCCCAGCAACCAGAACAGATACAGCGCGCGTCATAACGGGATTCTCCAGTAAACAGACAACGCATTAACGCGCCAGGTAGCAACTTTATTCGATTAATACTTACAGTTATATAACATTTGAACGGATGTGGATCCCGCCTCATCGCTTTGATGTGGAAGCGGGTAGCTTGTGCGGCTCAGACAGACTCGGGATGCCGGGTGCAGATGATGTTTTGCGGGTGCGGCCTGATGACCGGCATTCTGCTTGTAGCGTTCTGGAAAACGGTTTTGTCTGCTGTCAGCCTTGAAATAAGACTGTCTGCTTCTGGCACAAATCAGATGAGCATGTCGGGTTCGCAATAAGTGACAAGCAGACATTCGCCGTTTTTCTAGAATAGATACCGGCTTGTACCTGGTCGCGTATTGTTCAACAGGGAGCAGGTAACATGTACGGCTGTCGCTGTGGATGACTAATAACGACATGATTCAGACCGCTCTCAATTGTGCTTTTTCCTTAACAAATTCCATCGCACTTATCGTGAAGCAATAAAGCAACAATTTTAGATAGTTAGGTGATCAATTTTTGGAAACCAGCAGGTAATGTCATGATCTTAAGTGCTAATCACGTCGGTTTTTCAGTCAAAAATATTGAAGACGCATTATTCGTCTGGACCCATATTCTTGGAGGGAAGTTATTACGCGAAGGGAACATGTCTGGACCCATTATTGATGAAGTCACAGGCGCAAGGGGAGCGGATGTACGAATGGCTTTGCTTGAACTGGCTGGTATGAACATTGAATTACTGCAATACAATAACATTGAACAGCCAGAAGCGCCTTCAGCACCCTATATCCCAGGCTACGCGCACCTGGCGTTTATGGTTAAGGATCTTGATACGCTCCTGAGCAAAGTAACGGACTATGGCTGGAAGACGCCAGGAAAACCCCAGACAGTCTCATCAGGCCCCATGCAGGGAACCAGAGTCATATATTTACAAAGCCCTGATGGTCAGACGCTTGAGTTGATGGAACGCAATCAATGAAGTCTACATGTCATGATCCACTACCTTCTTATCAGAGCGGTGATGTTTGCAATGTCCGCTTGGTGGCACAGAGCGGACAGTGGGCGCTGAAGGTCGGCTTTGAGCGAGGAGCGGACATTGCTTTTATGAGCGATTCAGAACTTAAACAATCAGTAACTGGTCTTTAATCCGGTAATGCCGAGCAGCAAGAATCATTCGCACAACGTATATGAGCACGCACGACGCTTGGTGAAAATAAATACTAGATCCTCAGAACCACAACGCCAGAAATTATCATAAAAAGGCCTGACAATTGTGGCAGACTCAGACGCTCCTGTTTCAGAGTAAAGCCCAGCAATGCAGTAACTGCGCTGGCCAGAGAACTTAAAACCGTAACTACAGCAACGTGGCCAAGGCTTGCTCCGTATGCAAGCGTAAAAAAGCCTGTAAGGCTCATACAGCTGATACAAAAAAGCAAACCAAGCATTCCTAAAGAAGGGCTTTTCACGTCTTTTCTACCCATAACGACCAGAGCCAGAAACATCAGAGCAGTGGCATAGTAAATCCATAGCGACTGTATTACGCCCAGTTCTTTAACTGCAAACTCACCCTGCAGCCAGAATCCCAGCCCAAGCGATAGCGAAGACATCAAAGCGAAGCCGACGGAAGCCGGGGATTCTCTTTTTCCGTCGTGCGAAGGTGAAATACTGGCAAGACAGGCACCGAGTATGCACAAAAAAAGGCCGGATAAAATAATCCATGAAACCTGCCTGCCACTGATAATGGCGAGCACAGTTGTTACTGCGCCGTACAAGGAAACAAGAGGCGCAACGACTGAAACTTTCCCAATTGAAAGCGCTTTTAGCAAAAAAACCATGCCCAAAAGATTACAAAACGAGGCAATGGCTGCAGTCAGAAGTCCTGAAATCTTAAGCTCAAAAGGAATTGAGAAAATGAAAAAAATAAGCGAAAGCATCATTAACCCAAACAACTGGCTCACAAAAAGTGCCTTAAAAACCCCAAGTTCGCGGGCTGCTTTTCCTGACAAATAATCCGTACCGCCCCAGCAAAGTGCAGATAATAATCCCATTAACAGATGCATAACCGCCCTTATCAATATTTTCTACTGCTACGAATACGAAGCTGCTGACCATGACAGCGAAAGTGTTGAGTACACTGTGCTTAAGGACGTAGCTGCTGTAAAATTAAAGTTCAAGATCCTAATCATTAGGTGAGCTACTGATAAAATGATGAATCTTTTGCACTGGCGCTTGATTGTTGCCGTTGCCGATTCTGGAAATATCACGCGAGCTGCAGAGCAGACAGGCATGACTCAGTCTGGAGCCAGCCAGGCAATTGCCCAGTTAGAAGCCTCCCTGGGATTCCGGATGTTTATTCGCGAACGGCGACATACCAGTGTTACCGCGCTGGGTGAAGAGGTCATCGGACACGCAAGGCTTATGGTGTCCCGACTGGATGCTATCAGGGCACTGGCCGACGACGAGCGTGGCCTGAAAGACGCCCGCATCAGAATAGCCAGCTTTCCGACCGTAACTTCAACATTCTTACCCGGCCTGCTGCGAGAATTTAAACGCCTGCATCCGGGTATTAATGTGGTTGTTCTTGAAGGAACGGATCATGAAGTGGAAGAGTGGCTTTCGAAAGACACTGTAGATCTCGGCGTAGTCATGAACCCTCTGCCCGGCTATTGTGACTTACTTCTGGGAAGGGATGAATGGGTTGCGGTGCTACCAGCTGGTCATGCTCACTCCCGTCAGGCAGCGTTGAGCGGCATATCGCTAGAGGTTCTGACAAGTCTGCCGTTTATTCTTGCAACAGGCGGCTGTGCAGTGAACCCAAAAAGCCTTGCTGAGCAGGCGGGTTTGCAGATCTCTGACATCCGTATAACCGTACGAGACTGGATTAGCGCCTGTATGTTAGTGCGGGAAAATATGGGAGTTGCTCTTATTCCCCAGTCAGCATTGCCTTCTGATTTGCATGGTTTATCTGTTATAACAGTAACCCCAAGGATTTACCGGGAATTTGGCCTTATTTGCTCTTCACTAGGCAGATCTTCACCTGCGGTTCAGACGTTGTTAGAAAGTTTGCTTAACAGGGCCGGTACAACACTCAAATATGAAATCTAAAGTCTGCCAAACGTCCGCTTCTGGCACAGAGCGGGCATTGCTCATGCTGTGTCAAATAACGGGGAGCAGGCAAGCCATCGCCGGCACGTCCTTGTGTCTCTGATTACTATTACTCTGGCGTTCTGAGAACATTCGCTATCAAGGGTATTCCCGTGTATCCAGGAGTAGCTGAAAAAACGTTAGATCCAGCCAGCGGCCAAACTTGGTGCCCACCTCTGACATTTTGCCAGTCTCTGTGAAACCGAGCTTTTTGTGAAGCGATATGGATGCGACGTTTTCAGATTCAATGCCAGCTACCATGACATGTTTACCCTGAACGGCAGCCCGCCTGATTAGTTCCTCCATCAGAGCTTTACCTGCTCCCCGTCCCCGGGCTCTTTTGTGCACATATACAGAATGCTCAACGGTGTGGCGATAACCGTCCCACGGGCGCCAGTCACCATATGAGGCATATCCCAGTACGGAATCGTCCGCGTCAACAAAGACAATGACGGGAAATCCTGCCTCACTGCGATCTCTCATCCACTTTATTCGATTAAGAAAATCGACCTTGTTTTCATTCCAGATAGCCGTGGTATTAAGCACTGCGTCATTATAAATCTCAGCAATGGTTTCAGCATCGCGTTCTGTTGCAGTACGAATTTGCATAGTAGACACCCCACCTTTCATATACTAAAGTAGACTAACCGTACACTATCTTATTTATCCATTATGCTAGATGATTTGTCCAGTAAAGAAGATGACTTGAACGTTCGTATTGGCCTGAAGGTGAAGTTTGAAAGAGAAAGACGGGGCTGGTCCCTGACCGATTTTGCCGAAAATTCAGGTGTATCACGGGCGATGATTCATAAAATCGAGCGTGGTGAAAGCAGCCCGACAGCAACCCTGCTTGCGAGACTTTCTGGCGCTTTCGATATGTCTATGTCCCAGCTGCTTGCTGAAACGGAAGCTCGCACCGGTATGCTTGTCAGATATGAAGATCAGGCCGTATGGCAGGATCCTGAAACAGGCTACATTCGTCGCCATGCCTCACCGGGTCAGATACCTGTAGACCTGGTCAGCATTGAGCTTCCTGCAAATACTGCCGTGCCTATGCCAGCTATCTCCTATCTTTCAAGACGTCAGCTCATCTGGGTCATTGAGGGTAAGCTGACATTTATTGAGGGCAGCACAACATTTGAGATGTCACCGGGTGATTGTCTTGAGCTGGGCGATCCTGCTGACTGTATCTTCAAAAATGATACCGGTGACCTTTGCCGCTATGCCGTAATAGTTCTCAAGCCATCCTGATTAGGTGCATATTAACTAATTATTTAAGAGTTAACGGAAAGTTACTCAGGCGAAGATTCTCCTGCGTGACTGGCATTTTAATACAAATCAATCTTATAACGGTTCAGGTGATAGTCATGCCCTTTGCTGGCACCTAACAGTTTTGCTCAGGCGATGTCCGCTTCTGGCACAAAGCGGACATGCTGGCTGAGCTGGAGGTCCGCTATGAGCGAGGAGCGGACGTCAAAATGATAGCGATAGGGATGTTCTGCCACTTTAAACATAACAACCTGGCGGCGAACCACTATCGATTTATTCCGTTCTTTCCTGGCGCCATTTTAGGAAGCTCTTTAAACATAAAAACACTCAACGGATCTGCTTCATACGGCGGAAATGCATCACATATCTCGTAACCGCATCTGCGATACAGTGCTATCGCTGGTTGCTGGTGAATCCCTGTTTCAAGCCGTAATAAGGGCAAATTTTGTTCCGAAGCAATTATCTCGATTGTACTGACTATCTGCTCTCCCAGCTTTCTGCCCCGGTATTCCGGTCGAATATAAACCCGCTTGATCTCAGCTGAGCCATCTTTCAGAAAGAGTAAAGCACCACAACCTGACGGAATCCCCCCTTCATCACGCACGATGATGCAACGGAGCTGCTCGTCACTTACTGTTGAAAGGTCAATGCAGTGATTACTTTCTGCAGGATACAATTCGCTCAGAAAGGCATCGAGCTCGCTGACCAGCAAGGCCAGATCAGAATCACTTTTATCTACTTCTGAAATGCTAAACATTCGATATCCTCGATTAATTTTTAGCTAGTGAACCTAACATAATGTTTCATCAGTGACGGCGTCCAATATTTAACATAGAAGTTCGTTTGCAACGTTCGCTTCTGGCACAAGGTGGACAGTCGGCGCTCAAAGTCCGCTATGAGCGAAAAGCGACCATAAGGCGTTTCAACTCGAGAAAGGTGATTTATATTAATGCTTAACGATTAGCTGCACACAGCCTAAATCATTTGAAAGGGTGAAAATTGAAATACTCATGAGCAGACGGCTTAACAGAGATCATCGAACCAAAGTCAGAAATATTCCACGCCGCTTAAAAGCTCTTAAACGTTGGGCTGATACATTTCATAACCCTCAACGAAGCGTGTTTTCAGAAGATGAGCATTACTGGAATTTCAAAATTCCGGTAGAGATTAATCTTGTTCAGGGAAAGTACAGCACACTTAAAACTAAAGCAGATTGCGCCCAAGCCATGATTAATGCTTGTTCAAATCTTATAACGGCAACTGCTGGTATGAATTACAGCCCCCCGGATTACTGCGGTTATATGCCTTCCGGATATGTTTACAAGCGAAATCTGTCTCTATCGATCAGAAGACTATTACCAAAGCTTTATTACTGAAAACCGTTCTGAAAATGGTGCCTCCGCTTCGATTAAAGAGCGTAGCCTGTCTGCTGAGCGGGGGCTCATTCTTCCAGCTAATGTGCAGGAATTGGGTGTTACGCTCGAATACTATGGGAGTGAGGCTCGTGATGAATGGTTCACCGCAGAGCGTTGGTATCATGGACAGCTCTTGTGATAGTGCTGTTTTCTATGTTTACTTGAACGTCCGCTTTGGAACAAAACGGGCTAAACCCTAAACGGATGTTCGCTTTGAGCGAGGAGCGGCCGTTTGGGGTGTTCACAGCAGGTGGAAATTTTACTTACACAACCGTGTTGGGGTTAACGGGAACCGATCAAGACATAAAATTGCCCGTTCGTTCCTTACACTAACTGAACAGGTAATCGGTAAGCAGGCCGAAAGCGGTGTCGATTTTAGAGAGAAAAGGCATTGGCTAATTTTTCAGCAAGCAGATACCAGAAGCTGACCGGCATTTTTCCAGCTGATTCTGAATACCGGGGCATGATCTGATGAAGGCATATCGGATAATGTTCTCTCCACAATGGTGCCCCCGAGGCGCTGATAAAAAGCTGTTGCCTGGGTGTTATCTTCAAACACCCATAAATAGAGCGGTGACTCATCATCCCTGCTCTTGACCCATTCGGCTGCGCGACAGAGAAGTTGTTTTCCTACACCGTGACCACGTAGTGAAGAGCTTACATGCAGGCTGTCTATATAACAGCCCCACTGCGCGTCATAGTGGAGCTTAATACATATGAAGCCTTCAACCTTTCCATCATATTCAGCTACAAACACTGTTTCGCTTTCATTGCTCTGATTCAGTGCTGAGCGCCAGTGTGAAAGTCGATCTTTCTGCGCCTGATTTTCAAGGAAATCCGCAGACATCACTTTCGTGTAGGTATCTCTCCATCCGGCGGTGTGTAGATGTGCTATTGCATCGGCATCACTGTGCTGAGCCTGTCTTAAGTGAATCACTGTTACCTCTCACAAACGCAATGGCGTTTCATGTTAGCAAAATCACATTCAGTCGAAAATCAGCTTACCAGGTTCAAACCATACATCACATCTTGCGCAAGGATGAAAATGAATCTGGAAAACTCATGGTGACAGAATGCTTACCTCATACGTAAATGTCCGCTTCTGGCACAGGGCTGCTGTTGCAGCCCTGACAAACTTAGACTTCAATCGATTCAGAAATCTCTAACGCATCATCGACTTCAATACCCAGATAACGGACCGTGCTTTCCAGTTTCTTATGACCTAACAGGAGTTGAATCACACGAAGATTCTTAGTTTTCTTGTAGATCAGGTAAGGTTTTGTTCTTCTCATGGAATGTGTACTGTAAAGAGAATCTTCGAGACCAATTTTTGCTACCCACCCATGAAAAATTCGGTTGTATTGCCGGGGTGATATGTGTTGGTTAATACCGACCCGAGATCGGAACAGGTAGTCTTTACTGCGTAAATTGCCAAGCTTTATCAATGCAGAAACAGCCTCTCTTGTCCCTTTGGTTATCTCAAATTGGACAGGGCTGCCGGTTTTCTGTTGTAGCACCGTAGCTCTGCTTGAAACAGAGCTACCATATGCAACATCAGATACTTTGAGTTTTACCAGATCACAGCCTCGAAGCTTACTATCCAGGGCCATATTGAACAGAGCCAAATCGCGCGTTTTACCTTCCAGTTCAAGCCTGATTCGGATCCCCCAGATATGAGATATCTGAAGTGGTCTTTTTTGGCCGATGATACGGTCTTTGTTCCACGGTGATGTGTTCATACTCAAATCTCCTGAAATGTGGGTGATCTGAGTATGGCTGTCCCTCGTGAGCGAGAAACGGTCATTCAGGCTATCCGATCAACGGCCAGAGTTTAGAGCCCATTGCCAAAAATGAGACTTCTCTCTGCAGGTGATCCATTTACGGAAACGCAGGACTTGCACCAATAAAATGAGAGTTGGATCTGAGCTGCCTGTATTATTCTTTCTGAAGTTTCCTTCTTGAGAAGGCTTCTGTTGGAGTGCACAACCCCGTGCTTGCCCTTCGCAATGAGTGGATTGCTTCCTTGATGTACTCATCTGACCTCCACCTTGCCTCATGAACCTTTTCTGAAAATTGCCGATAAAACATTCACCGCAATCAAATCATGCGGCTCTGTACACATTACTTATCTTTCCTTTAAGGGAAGTATATTTCGTCAGCACCATGCATGAATGCTGACGCCTACACCAGGAATAAATATGAACAACATTAGAATCGGAGTGCGTCTCGGTATCACCTTCGGGTTTATGGCGCTCCTTGTTATGTTTATGGTGCTCATCGGCATCGTAAAAATTAATGCTCTCGGTAATGCCAATGATGACATATCAGGAAGTCTTTACACCAAAGCCTCCACTTCTCTGTCGATCCGTTACTACACATCAGATATGAGCCGGCTTGCGCGTAATGCGATTCTCCTTAAAGACGTTGCAAAAAGGGAAAAAGCCATCAGCGATTATCGCGGCGAAAGACATGAAGTTGACAGTCTTCTCAGTCTTATTGGTAAGCAGGTGAATACGCCCCAGGGAAGCGAAATTTTCACCCGCCTCAAGGCCCGTGCAGAACTTTTTCTGCCTTTCATTGATGAGGTGGTGGCACTTGCCCAACAGGGAAAAAGCGATGATGCCACCCAACTCCTGTTTGGCCCCCGTTACCAGACTCAGGGAGACTTTATGGCGTCGCTGAAAGAGATGCAGACCTTCCAGGAGGCCCGAATGAGCTCTGCCGCTGCGCAGGCTCGCGCCGACCGTTCGGGTGCGCTGATGATGTTAGTTGTTGCCGGCGTGGTTGCGCTGTTGCTGGCCGCGGTATCTGCCTGGGTTATCACCCGGAGTATCACGCGGCCACTTAATGTGGCCGTTGAGGCCGCCCGCCGGGTGGCGCGCGGCGACCTTACTGGTACCGTCACTGCAGATCGTAAAGACGAAACAGGCATACTGCTGTCTGCCATCAGTGACATGCAGGCTTCGCTGATTAACACGGTCAGCCTCGTGAGAAGCAATGCAGAAAGCGTGGCATCCGCCAGTACCCAGATTGCCCAGGGCAACACAGACCTGTCGCAGCGTACCGAGGAGCAGGCCAGTGCCCTTGAACAAACATCAGCGACCATGACGCAGCTCGGCGTGACGGTAAAAAACAACGCAGACAATGCCCGTCAGGCCGGCCAGCTTGCTGTAAGCGTTCGGGACGTGGCAAATAAAGGCAACGAGGCCACCACGGCCATTACCGGCACAATGAAATCTATCAGCGAAAGCTCCGGCCGTATCGCTGAAATCACCGCCGTCATTGACGGCATAGCTTTTCAGACCAACATTCTGGCGCTGAACGCCGCAGTGGAAGCGGCCCGTGCCGGCGAGCACGGCCGGGGATTTGCGGTGGTGGCAAGCGAGGTCAGGTCACTGGCACAGAGAAGCGCTTCGGCTGCGGGTGAGATTCGGCAGCTGATTGCAGCCAATGCTGATACTGTGGGACAGGGTAATGCACTGGTGATTCACGCGTCTGAAACGATGTCAGGAATTCTCTCCGCCGTAGGAAAGCTCACAGACACTGTTGAAGAAATCAACTCCGCCAGTGCCGAGCAGGCTCGTGGGATTGAGCAGGTAGGCATTGCCGTTACGGAGATGGACACGACGACACAGCAGAATGCTGCACTGGTTGAAGAGTCGGCCTCCGCTGCTTCAAGCCTCAGGGAGCAGGCGGAACGGCTTCTACAGGCTGTGTCTGTGTTCAGTCTGAGTGGCCCTTCTGCGCTTTCCGTTGCTCATGTGCCCGCCACGGTTGTAAAGCCGGGTTTTAAAACCGCAGCTGTAAAAACCCGCGCGGAAGACGAAGACGGAAGCTGGACGCATTTCTGATCGGTGTACAACGCCTGCTGCTGACGTGATGCAGTTAAGACTGAATGCTTTCGATAAAATGGTTAAATTTCTCCGGCTCGCCGGAGAAATATCAGAGGCATAAAGATGTTAACCGGACAAAATTACACGTCATTAATGCATTCAGATCCCAGCTAAGTCCGCTTCTGGCACAAAGCGGACATGCTGACTGAGCTGGAGGTCCGCTATGAGCGATGAATTCAACCGATGAACGCACGCATGCATAACGCCTCTGATGAACAGAGCACTGAACTGTGCAGAATTTATCAGGTTCAGGAAGCAGACTGAAGATCACCGAAAAATAGACGTCATTTTATTAAAAAAAGCCATTCGGCCTGCTCTCCTAATCCTAATCCTAATCCTAATCCTAAATACGAGGTATCACATGTTCGTCAGGACGCCATGCCTTCCGCTTATTAATATTTACTTACCGTAATTAACTAAATACGTCATCAAACTGTCATCAAAGAATCTTTGAATAACCAAGGCGCATCTGGGTTTCACCTTCCAGGGAACCCGCTGTGTTCCTACAAGTTTTTGTGATTACGTTTCTCAATTCGCTGAGCGCTGTCAGGGCAATCAGCCTTCTGTTTTCTTAAGCTGAGAGGAATCGTTATGCCTGTATCTGTTATAAAATACGCAGTTAAAACCGCCGCGTTAGCAGCGATCGTACTGGCTGGCCTGCAGGGCGTTTCGTTCGCAAATGATCTGCCTTCTCGCACGACTTTAGGGCCCGATTCAGTTAAAGAAATGTCCGCTCAAAAAGCAGACGCCTCCACTAATGAAAGCGCTACCAAACTGGCCGCGTGGCATCACCATCTGGAGATTAATCCGGGTTGTAATGATCCCTCTTCAGGTCTTGGTTGCACCGACGATGACAATGCATAACGCGTAAAAGCTGCAGGCACCGTTTACAGATGCGGTGTCTGCACTGAGAGGAAGAGATAAAAAGTACCGTCATCCAGACTGCTATTCATCCAGGCACTGGAGCATGAGGCATGTAAAGCCTCTTACAAAGTAAAGGCTGGCGTCGCGTGCTGGTTACTGCCCTGCCGACCCGGCCATTCCTACCGGTTTCTTTACAGGGTCTTGCCAGATACCCGTTTACCTGTAGAGGGTCAGAGGTGTCGTGAGTTTGAACCTCCTCCGTTCACGGGAATTCGCGGAGAACAGATAAACCCGATGCGGTGTTATTCCTCTCAATATAAATATCCGGAGCTGCATAAACGAAAGGCTGACCTTATTCAATGCGCCAGTCAGTTACGTTTTTTCAGAATTTTATCTCTCAGCTGTGGGTAGCAGACCTGCAAGCCTGTATCCCTGAATAAGCTCATCAAAAAGCTGAATATTGTTCCGGCTTCTGGCCATTAGCTGTGCGCCGGCGATGGCAGAAAAAATGGCACCGGCACGCATTCTGCTGTCTTCTGACGCAGTGATCCCCGCTTCCAGAAGCTGCCCTGCCAGCCAGTCGATATTGACGTCCGCAAACTTTTGCACCTCAACTTTGACAGGTTCAGGCAGATCATCATATTCCGCCGACATGAAACTTCCCATACAAAGTCGGTTTCCGCTTTCCAGCGAACGGCGAAATATTTGTGGATAGCGGCTCAGACTCCTGAGCGCATCGCCTTCCGCATCCCTCAGTACGTCCAGGTCACGCGCCGTATCCTCCCAATAACGCTGGGCCACCGCCGCACCCAGCTCGGCCTTGCTGGGGAAATGATAGTAAATGCTTGCCGCTTTAATCCCCACTTCATCTGCCAGTCCGCGGATATTCAAACCTGTATAACCATGCGCCTGCGCCGCCAGACGGGCTGCGTTCAGAATTTCATCGCGGGATGTTTTGCTCATTATGTCACTCCTCCAGAAGCCAGAACCCCAATTCTAACATTTGTTAGGTAGGTATTGACAGCGTCATTTTACAGGACTAGAGTTTACCTACCAACTGTTAGGTAGACTATTAACCAAGAGGATTTATCATGAGCAAAGAAATTTATTACTCAGACGCGACTCACCTGGCCAGCATGATCCGTAACCGCGACGTTTCTCCCGTTGAGGTGATGCAAGCGCATCTTGATCGGATTGCCGCCACTAACCCGGACGTCAATGCTGTTGTAACAGTGGCAGAGGATGCCCTGAAGCAGGCTGCCGCTGCCGAAGCCGCCGTGATGAAGGGTGAGAAACTGGGCCCGCTTCACGGCGTTCCTTTTACCGTAAAGGACTCCATCGATACGGCAGGTGTGCTGACTCAGCGTGGTTCACCTATTTTCAAAGGCCGTCGTCCTGACGAAGACGCAACCAGCGTGGCTCGTCTTAAAAAAGCAGGCGGCATCCTGCTGGCTAAGACGAACCTGCCGGAATTTTCATACTGGATTGAAAGCGACAACCTGCTGTCCGGGCGCTCTAATAACCCATGGGACCTGACCCGAACGCCCGGCGGCTCCAGTGGCGGTGAGTCTGCCGCGATTGCCGCAGGCATGTCTCCGCTGGGACTGGGCACGGATTTGGCCATCTCGGTACGAGGCCCTGCGGCGCAGACCGGCATCACTTCCATGAAAGCCACGCACGGCAGCGTGCCCATGACAGGCATCTGGCCGCGTGCGCCCCGCCGCTTCTGGCATGTTGGCCCTATGGCCCGCTCAGTTCGCGATATTGCCCTGGCATTCTCTCAGCTTTCGGGACCGGATGGTCACGACGCATTCTCCAGCGCTGCGCCCGTTCATTCTGACGGGCTGCCGTTTGTAGCATCGCGTCCGCTGCGAATTGGCTGGATGACCGGCCCGGGCTTTGGTCCGGTTGATCCGGACGTTAACGCCATCGTGAAGGCGGCTGCGGAAGCGCTAAAAGCACCGGGCGTCGTTGTGGAGCATGTCGGCATTCCTGCACTGGAGAAGGACTTTGCGCTGGATGTGTTTAACCGGCTCCACGTCATGGAAATGAAGCCCGCCTTTGCGGCGGCCACGGCCGGTCGCCAGCCTGATGAGATCTACAAAATGGCGAAAACCATGCTGTCGTTACCTGATACACCGATGTCTGCTTATATTGATGCAGAGCAGGCCGCCGAAAGATTGCGTGACGGCTTCGCGGAATACTTTTCACGCTACGATGCGCTTATCACGCATGTACTCCCCATCCCGGCGCATAAACACGGCGTGGACAGGTTTGTTATTGACGGTCAGGACGTTGATGCCACTTATCTGCAAGGTGCCACGGTGCCGCTTAACGTCACAGGGCTGCCTGGTGTAGCGTTGCCGTTTGGTAAGAGTCGTGAAGGCTTGCCGGTTAACGTGCAGATCGTCGGCAAATGGCATGATGAGCACGTCATTCTCCATATTGCCTCTCTGCTGGAAGCAGTGAGCCCTGTGAAAGGTTCTCATCCGTCACTGTAACAAGGATCGTGCCCCACGAACCCCGTGGGGCATTTAAGATCGTCGCTCACGTCTCAGCATGGAGCTTAACCCGTTGTTCCACATTTCCTTCATGGCGCACGCAATTACCGCTAATGACCGTCGGCAACCCACCCAGAAGCACTGTCGATCAACCGCTTCAGAGCTGACGAAATGCTCTGCTGATTCCAGGCCAACCCGGTTTCAAGGTCAGGCGCCTCGCCTTGTAACTGCAGGTAAAGTACGCCGTGACGTTGCAGGTTTCTTAGCGATGCAGGAACCCGCGCTATTCCCATCCCTGCTGAAACGAGGTCTGCATGGTCACTGCCTGACCATCACCAGTCGCAGCCTGGCAGAGGAGCTGGCGGATATTCCAGCACAACCGCAGCCTGATAAGAACGTCATCCTGCCGCTTCAGGCCCCCCTCTATAAAGAAGGCCACCTGGCAATACTTAAGGGTAATCTGGCCCCTGACGGGGCGGTCGCAAAAATCAGCGGCCTGAAGATGCCCGCCATCACCGCTCCGGCGCGCGTCGCAAAGCAGGCGATCCTTGAGGATCGGATACAGCCTGGTGATGTGCTGGTGCTGGGATATTTAGGACCCAAAGGGGGGCCGGGGATGCCCGAAATGCTCCCCCCGACAGCGGCCCTGGTTGGCAAAGGATTGGGAGAGAGCGTTGGCCTGATCACTGACGGCCGCTTCTCTGGTGGCACACGGGGAATGGTGGTCGGTCATGTCGCACCGGAAGCTTTTGTAGACAGAACCCTTGCCTTGGTGGAGGAAGGCGACGCCATCACTATTGATACCCATCGGCAACTGCTGCAACTGAGTGTCGATGAGGCGCTACTGCAGGAAAGAAGAAACCGCTGGAGCCCACCAGTGCCACGTTACACAAGAGGTGTGCTTGCGAAGTTTGCCCAACTGGCGATGCCGGCTTCCAGGGGCGCGTGTAACGGATAAACGTACCGGATAACGCTGTTTACTAACAATGGTCGAGGTATGTCAGTAAGCAGCAGTCCGGGGAGCCCTAGCTAGCCCCTGCTTTGATAGCGATGTTGTCGTCGTGGTCTCTTTTACTGGGATACTTTTCTGCTTTACCTAAAGCAATGTTTTTGCGGTTGCTAAAGCCTCTTCTTTAGAAGCGGCCATCAATAAAGGATAGCCCCAAAATTTTTCATAAATAATGGCGAAAGGTCTGGCTGCAGCCCTTTTTACAGTGTTGGGTTCAATCAGGATTGACGCTTTAACAAAGGCTTTTAATTCATTTTTATGCGCTTTCATCCAGCGGGTTGTCATCTTCATCTCATCGGCGGAATGCTCATGTTTGCTTTCAGTAAAGCCTTCACCGCTAAGCAGTACGAAGGGTATTTTGCGCGCGAGTAACGCTTCGAATTCATTAAATGCGGGGGCAGCCGAATCCTTTCCAGGAGCATTCATTTTTATCCATACAACGGGAAAATCGGCATCGTCAATTTGCATAGTCATAATCCTGTGAATCGGTTGATTAAGATTTTCAGCCCTCCTGATGCAGCGCTGAAAAATGGCCGCTTCGGTAGCATGACGCGCAACGCACCAGGCAACCGCCAGCCCTGTTAAATGAAATTATCTGAATCCCTTTTAGACTGCATTGCGAATGTTGGTCATAATATTATTCAAAATTGCCAAATGCTGCTTTCAAAACCAAGGTTGAATACATGTCCCGGCTATCTTCTCTGAATGCTGTTGCTTTGCCTGATATTGACAGTATCCCTCGCCCCATCTTTGCACTGAGCGCATCCATGATTTCAAATGGCTGGGAACATGAAACACACCAACATCGTAAGTCGCAATTGCTCTATTCAGTCCGTGGTGTGCTCAATTGTGAGGTCGACGAGGGGATGTGGATTGTTCCACCTCAATGTGCAGTCTGGATACCGGGCAACATGCCACATTCAGCACGGGGTTCTGGAAATACAGAATGTTACTGTCTGTTTATTGAACCTGAGGCGATACCCGCGCTTCCAAAAACCTGCTGTACACTCTCCGTAAACCCACTCCTGCGCGAGTTGTTGCTTAAAGCTGCGGGGTTACCGCGGCTTTATCCGACAGAGGGACCGGAAAGCCGCTTGATAGCAACCCTTCTTGATGAATTATCAGCGGCGCCAGTAGAAGATCTGCATCTGCCAATGCCACGCGATCGAAGGCTGCGACAGCTTGCTGAAAAGCTACTGGCCGAACCTGCTGATAAATCCTCTTTGGGCGAATGGGCCCATCGCATCGGTATGAGTGAAAGAACCATGAGCCGGCTGATGCTGCAGGAGATCGGAATGAGTTTTGGTCATTGGCGTCGGCAGTTACATGTCATCCTTTCACTTCAACGGCTAACCCGTGGGGAGAGTGTTCAGACAGTCGCGCTGGAACTTGGCTATGAGAACGCCAGCGGATTCATCACCATGTTTCGAAAAGCAGTAGGCAAGCCGCCCGCTCGCTACCTTTTCGAAAGAACAGAGAAGGCAACAGGCGGAGCTTCGGGCATTATGCCCGGCAAAATTTATTTGGATTAAAGGCACTGCCGGATCCGTCATCCATTACACACTCTGTTCGTCGACGCTAAAGCCGTTACCCTTCTTTCTGCACTGACAGCGCTGCCTTGCGTTAACCGGTCATCCCCTGCGCGATGCTATCGGTATGAGGCGGGCGCTGACGGAAGACGCCGGGCAATAACAATCCATAATGCCAAGAAACATTCCGGCAGCATCTCTGACTTCTTTTTGAACATACCTCCCGTCGCAATTCAAGACAGTGTTGAGGCACCTAAGGGGAACGATCCTGGATGGGTATTGCTTATCATCCGGCAGCACGTAAGACGAAAAAGATTCGCACCGTCAGCGCCATTACCTTACCGACAGTGCGTAAAAGAACCGACTTTTCTGCAGCAACGTTAATATTCCCCCCTTTTAAGCTGCCTGTCTGACAGGCACTCATCCCTTAATTGTCCGAAACGATTGCCCGAGTGCGCCCGCGTTTTCTGTCGTTAAATCTGTCTTTACCCTGATGTAAAGAAAACAGGCAACTTTTGGCTGAAATGAAAAATTTTATGTCTGTGTTTCGCTATCGGAAAAAAGATTTTCGCTGTTAAATGAGAATGATTTTTATTTTTAATTACATGAGTCTTATGTGATTGAAATGTCAGGAGTCAGCGTACTGCAGCGGCAACAGGTGCTGAATTCACTGCAGCGCAGGGTAAGTGGCATTGACTGATAACGAAGTCATGGAAGGCGTGGATACGACCATTCGGGTACGGTTTAACGTTATGAAAAGCATACTGATGTTTAAAAAAACATCGTGAGCAACCTGGCTCTTATTCGTTTCAGTGAAATGTATTTTATTAAACCTAGACGAGTACATACAGACATGAAAGTTCGAAGAGCTCTGATTCCACGTTCTTGTGCAGTAATGCTTAGTGCATTAATGAGTTCACTGTCATTCCCTGCACTGTCAGCAGACAGCGCCGTGGCTGCGACTAAACAGAATACCCTCACTGTAACAAGCGAGGGGGAGACTCCCCCGGAAGAAAATGCCTGGGGGCCAGTAGGCTCTGTGGTGGCAAAGCGAAGCGCGACAGCGACTAAAACTGACACGCCACTCCGTAAAACGCCTCAGTCCATTACCGTTGTTACGCGTGAAGAGATGGATTTGCTAGACCCACCGACGCTGAAAGATGCTTTTCGTTACGCTGCAGATGTGATGGTTGACAGTCGGGGGTCGGTAAGCGGCTTTAATTCAGTCAATATCCGGGGGTTCAGCCAGATCTCGGATAATATTTATCTGGACGGACTCAAACTTCAGGCCGACAGTTTTACTTCCTTCCAGGTCGATCCTTACATGCTTGAACGTGCTGAATTGCTGCGTGGCCCTGCATCTGTTCTGTATGGTCTGAGTGAGCCTGGCGGTGTTATCGCGCTGGTCAGTAAGCGCCCCACTCCGCAGACCATTCGCGAAGTGCAGTTTAAAACTGGCAACCATAATCTTTTCCAGACGGGCTTTGATTTTGGCGGCGCGGTTGATGATGACGAGAAATTAACCTACCGCCTGACAGGTGTTGCCAGCGATCAGGACCAGCAACAGACGGGTGAAAAAGCAAAGCGTTATTCATTAGCGCCTTCATTCACATGGCGCCCCGATGACAAAACTCAGTTTACTTTTTTAAGCAGTTTCCTCGATGAACCCAATATAGGATGGTTTGGCTATTTACCGAAAGACGGCACGGTAACCAGCGGTGCGGGTGGAAAATTACCCACAAGTTTTAATGATGGGGAACCGGGTTATAACAAAATTTCCCGTAAGCAGAAGTTAGTCGGTTATACCTTTGAGCATCAAATTAATGACAACTGGACTGTGCGTCAGAACTTGCGCTACGGAACGGTAGATATGGATTACCGAACCATCTATGGAAGCAGTGTTTCTCCGTTTGATCCTTCTTTTTTAACCCGGGGTGCACTTGCGGCCAAAGAGCATTTATCGAGCTTCGCGATGGATACTCAGGTGCAAAATAAATTTTCTACAGGTAACACAGACCATACCCTGCTTATGGGCATAGATTACCGGCGCACACGGAATGATGTCTGGCAGGCGCTCGGTCTGGCATCCAGTCTGAACCTGGTTAATCCTGTGTATGGTAATACCGCTGTACAATATTTCGGTTACAGGAGTCAGGTCGATCGTCTTGAACAGACTGGCCTCTATTTGCAGGATCAGGCTGAATGGAATCACTGGCTATTAACATTGGGTGGTCGTTATGACTGGTCTGAAGCAGACAGCGTCAATCGCCTTAATAACAATTCCGCCTCCAAACAGGACGATAATGAATTTACATGGCGAGGAGGTCTGAACTACCTGTTTGATAATGGTCTTTCACCTTTCATTAGCTACAGTGAATCCTTCCTGCCAACAGCAGGAGCGGATTATACAGGGAAAATGTTTCGGGCATCTCGCGCCAAACAGTATGAAGCCGGAATCAAATATATACCTGACGGTAAATTGATTTCCGCCACCTTATCGCTGTTCCAGATAACAAAAGATAAAAATCTGACGTCAGATCCTGAGCATATTTTATATTCAGTGCAAAATGGCGAGTTACGCTCCAGAGGCATAGAACTGGAGACGAAAGCAGCACTGACAGAAAATGTGGATATTATCGGCAGCTATTCCTACACGGATGCTGAGTATACCAAAGACACCTCATACGAAGGTAATCGCCCAGCTGAGATCCCTAAAAATATGGCTGCATTATGGGGAAACTACACTTTTCATGAAACGGCGTTAAGCGGATTGACGTTAGGGCTGGGAAGTCGCTATGTCGGGTCGACGGAAGGTGATAACGCTAACTCCTTTAAAGTGAAGCCCTACACGATCTGGAATGCCGTCATCCAGTACGATCTGAGCAGGTTCAATCTGCCGGGTTCATCAATTGGCTTAAATGTTAACAATCTTTTTGATAAGAACTACGTCGCAGGCTGTTACGCCACGACGGCGTGTTTTTACGGCGCGGAGCGACAAATTACGGCAACGGCTACGCTCAGGTTCTGATAATGCACGTACTGAAATGAATGTTTCCCAGAATCAGACTGGCTTTTATCCTGCGAGTTCCACCGATGGATGCAACACATTAATTGAATCGCTCTGCGGGTGATTCAGGGTATGGCGGATTTCCCGGCCTCTCGTCGAGCGGCCGGGCGACGCCATAAACGCTTTACTGGCGGTAACCCGGTAAACAAGTGCCTGAGGGAAAATGTTGTCTGAGCACGCTGTTCGTATTTTCATTTAAGCCGCATTGCCAGGGAGATTGAGGAGCACAGAAATAAATCCGAATGTCTGTCGCTACAGTAAATTAGGTGTGACTGATCCTTTCACCTCCCCGAATCCATGTTGATATTTTATAACGCTCAGCAGCTCATTCCAGGGCTTATGTGATGAGTGGAGGCATCACCCTTAGGATCTGCTGTCCCAGACTTTAGCCAGCCTAAGCAAGCCGGAATGGCGTTCTGCAGAGTGACGATAACCCCTTTGATACCCTTAAATAAGGGGTCTGACGGTGGAATATCCTTCGCCTGGTAAAGTCGTCTGGTGCGATAATGTCGATTAACCAGCCGTCGCTGCAACGGGCGGCAGGGAATCAGAACGCGCTTAAGCGTTGAAGCTGAACACATGTGGTTTATTCTGGAAAGTCTGCCTCAGATGCCACCTGAGCAGCTTCATGACGCGGGAACGATGCTGACCGAAGGCCTGAAGAAATGGGGCCCGGCTGCAGTGTCACGTCACCCTCATCGGCGAATAACGCCTTCAACTCTGCTCTGGAGAAACTGAATGTTTACCGGTTTGTCTGCTTTCCCGTTAACACCTGTCACGGCGCGTGGTGTCGATGAAGAGGGATTGACTAAGATTCTGGCTCGCCTGACGGCAGCCGGTGTCGATTCGTTGGGTATTCTGGGTTCAACCGGCAGCTATGCCTATTTGAGCAGGGAAAAGCGTAAACGCGTCGCAACGCTCGCCCGTCAGATTGCCGGGCAAATCCCCATGATGGTTTGCGTGGGTGCAATGAGCACCGATGCCGTCCTGCATCTGGCTGAAGATGCGCAGTCTGCAGGCGCTGATGCGTTGCTGCTTCCGGCGATGAGCTACCAGCCGCTGCGTAATGAAGAGGTTTATGCGTTTTATGAGACGGTTACCCGACATGTTTCAGTCCCGGTTTGTGTTTATGACAACCCACGGACCACGCATTTCACGTTCACAGATGAACTGCACGGGCAGCTGTCGTCACTGAAGGGCATTCGCTCAGTTAAAATTCCAGGCGTATCGGATAATCCCGTTGCTGCGGCTGAACGGGTCAATGCATTACGGCAACATCTTCGTCCTGGCATGACCATTGGCATCAGCGGTGACGCCAGTGCCGGGCTGGGATTAAATGCCGGTTGTGAAGTCTGGTATTCCGTTTGCGGTGGTCTGTTTCCGGAAACCGCCAAACAAATTACGCAGGCCGCCGCAGTTAACGACCATGAACGCGTGACTGCCTTCACTACCCGTCTGGAACCTTTATGGGCGCTGTTTCGTAAACATGGGGGAAGCATCCGTGTAATCGCCGCTGCAGCAGGCATACTCGGGCTTACCGATCCAGACTGTCTGCCTCGTCCCCTGCTGCCGTTGTCGAAAGAAGATATTGCCGATGTCGCAGGTGTGATTGCAGATCTGGATCTTAAATAACGCGCCAACAGGATCGGTTATCCGCCGATCCTCAACATATCTGGCTGGAGCATAATCTTAATAATGCGCCTTATCATTATGAGCGCCGTTGGCCGGGCAGGTTTCAAGCACTCGTGCAGAGCGTGAGATCGCGTTGTCCGCTGCCCGGTTTAATGCGGGCGTTGCTGATGGACATGTCCGGTTTGTGCCAGGCGCGGGGAGTGAAAGTCGAAAAGGGAACTCCCCTCTTTCGCTAAGCCTTATTTCTGTAGTCTGGCTGCGGCTTTTAACGTCGCCTGTCGCCTCTTTTCAATAAATGGCGCTGTTTGTTCCCGCGCCTTTTTTAACTGCTCTTCAGATGCAGTTCGGGGCGAGCCACAGGTAAACGGCGGTGCGGGATCATATTCCATATGCAGTTGAATATTTTCAGCAACACTGCTCCCGTGCATTTCTGATACAACGGTGAGCGCAAAATCTATACCTGAAGTGACACCTGCGCCGGTTATACGGTTACGGTCACGGACGACGCGCTCATTAACCGGCTCCGCACCTAACAGAGCGAGTTGGTCCAGAGAAGCCCAGTGCGTCGTTGCTTTATATCCATCCAGAAGTCCTGCTGCGCCCAGAATCAGCGAACCAGTGCATACAGAAGTCACCAGCTTTGCTTCTTCACTTTGGAAACGGATAAATGAAAGAACGTCTTCATCATCCATTAGGTTTATCTGACCAGGCCCTCCGGGGATACAAATTACATCCAGTTGTGGGCATGTGTTAAAAGTGGTCGTTGGCTGTATAGCCATACCACGATCGGAAACAACAAGGTCCAGGTTTTTCCAGATGAGATGAACCTTTGTATTGGGTGCCCTGACGAAAACTTCATATGGCGCGGTAAGATCAAGCTGAGTAAGCGCTGGGAACAGGAGCAGCCCGATTGATTTGCTTGCAGAATCACGCATAGAAAATCCTTTAACCTAAAAAGATATAATGGCTTTTCCTTCACCAAAGGCAATCGTTGCGTAAAAAACAGACGCTCGCCGAATGGATGTCCTGTTTAACCCAGCTTTATTATCGTAGCGTTAAGCAATTTATGACCCACCCAAACGTCAGGATGATTTATGGGTAAAACATCCGATTCTCGCTCATCGCAGACATCACCTACGCACAGTCGCTTTGTGCCAGGAGCAGACATTGATATTTCAGCATTGCTGTGATTATTGGGGTGCAGGCCAGGCGGCCCCCCATCCCTTAGAGCTGCTGGCCACGCTGAAGCAGCGCGGCGAAAAGGCCGCCCAAAAACGTTATAAATCAACATATGCAACCTCAGAGCATGCCAATTAGTCTCTGAATTAATGGTATCCATCTAAGCAAGTCAACGTAAGAATCGTAGATATATGAATGGCCAACGTCCGCTTTTCGCCCATGTTCTACTGATTGATACGTACAGTTTGCACCTGGATGTTCCCTCTGAAACGCAACTTTGGTGTTAATAAAGGCTATTTGTGATTAACACCTTATTTACACGATTAACATTCTCTTTTTACTGGCTTGCCCTCAGGAAATGACTTTATAGTCGATTCATTCTGTAAAACACAGTTTTACCCTGTAAACCCTGAGTTGCATTCAGCCTGGCTTCTGAGCCCTGTGAGCAACGTCAGAACAGACGCGGTTAAAAAGCATAAGGGGAAGCGATGGAGACAGTTAATGCACCGCATTTGCCTGTCAGAGAAAACTGGCTGGCACTGCATCACGAAAAAGCGTTGATGCCCGATCTGGCGATAGTCGATGCTCATCATCACTTATGGGATCGCCAGTCAGGACGTTATCTGGTTCCTGATTTCAGCCACGATATTGAGCAGTCCGGACACCGGGTTCTGTCGACGGTTTATGTGCAGTGCCGTTCCATGCTGCGCCGTAACGGACCAGAAACCTTCAGGCCAGTCGGTGAGGTTGAGTTCGCGAGCGGCGCTGCCGCTATGTTTGACAGTGGCCACTATGGCAAGGCATCAGGCTGTGAAGCGATAGTGGGTGGTGTCAGTTTGCTGGCAGAGGATGACCTGCAACCCGTCATTGAACTCATGATGGCGCGCTCTGGTGGACGTTTACGAGGGCTGCGTAATCCGCTTGCCTGGCACAGTGATCCTCGCGTTGTATCAAGCCCTGTCACACCCCCTGCTGGCCTTGCCACCACTACCGCATTTCGCAAAGGCGCAGCCTGCCTTGTCCGGAACGGACTTTCGCTGGATGTCTGGGTTTACCACACCCAGCTTGATGACATTATTGCGCTGGCAGATGCGTTGCCCGATCTTCATATCATTGTGGACCACTGCGGCGGGCCGCTCGGCACGGGGCCTTATGCCAGCAAAAGGGATACCGCCTTTCAGGCGTGGCAAAAATCCATTACCGCTCTGGCTGAACGGCCAAACGTGAGCATGAAGATCAGCGGCTTTGGTATGACTGTCATGGGCTTTCCCTTCGCACAAAGCGCCACACCGCCAGACTCGCGGGCGCTGTGTCTCGCCTGGCGGCCACTGTTTGAAACGTTGGTCGAAACGTTCGGCGTCAGGCGCTGTATGTTTGCAAGCAATTTTCCGGTCGACAAAGGCATGTTCAGCTATGGCGTTTTCTGGAACGCCTGCAAACGGTTGGCGGAGCACGCGTCCGTCGAGGAAAAAGCACATCTTTTCTGGCGCACCGCAGCGTTAAGCTATCGCTTATCTTCCCTGGAGAATGCTGATGAATATCAAATCAAGACCGCATGAGACTCATCCACTGGAACAGAATGAAGCCAACCTGACACTCTCTCAAACATCGGTAGAAAAACATACGCTCGCGCTGGGTGGGCTCGGGTGGGCTTTTGAAAGCTATGACTCATTTTTGCTATCGCTTTTATTGCCTGTGCTTGGCGTGGTGTTTGCTGTCAGCAAAACTGAACTGGGTCTGTTTATCAGCACCACGGCTGGCGGACAGATCATTGGCGGCATTCTGTTCGGGATGGTCGCCGACAAAATCGGACGAGTCAGAACCGCTTTCATTTGTATTACGATCTATTCGCTTTTCTCAGGACTCCTGGCCTTTTCTCATCATCAACAAACCTTTGTTTTGTTGCGATTTTGCGGGGCACTGGGAATGGGTGGAATGTGGACCTCTGGCGCAGCACTCATCGCCGAAACATGGCGTCCTGAACGCCGTGCCCGGGGTGGTGCACTGATGCAAATGGGACTGCCGGTGGGGGCCATTTTAGCGATTGGGCTGACGGCACTGGTCACGGCGATGACAGGCAAACTGGAAAACGGCGGCTGGCGATACCTTTTCATGATTGGCGCCTTGCCGGTTTTTATCATGATGGTCATTGCGTATATCACGCCTGAATCGCCAGTGTGGCTGGCACGCCAGCGGGAACGGATTAACAGACCGACCCAAACGGCGCGGTCGGGCAAAACAAACCTCAAAGGACTGTTACTGGCCTTTACCTTTATCTTTTTCATTCAGTATCTGTTCTGGGGGGTTTTCACCTGGACGCCCACCTATCTTCGTGAAGTGAAGCATCTTGATTTCCTGCACAGCCTGAAATTTGTACTTGCCTTACAAACAGGTGCGATTGCCGGCTTCCTTGTGTTTTCACTCCTGGCAGATAAATGGGGACGCAGGCCCATGTTTTTGATCTACCTGTTTATCGGCGCTGTGGCAGTCGGCCTGTATCTGGCGACAACTCAGCCATTGATTCTGATGGCCGCCATCTTTATGGCGGGGTTTGGTGTAAACGGCATCTTTGCCGGCTCCGGGCCGTTCCTTGCCGAAATGATTGGCGACACACAGTCACGCGGCTTTTTAATGGGTCTGGCTTATAACGGCGGTCGCTTAGGTGGGTTTATTGCGCCGCTACTCATTGGCTATGTTGCCAGCATAGGAGGATTTACCGCAGGGCTGGCGACTACCGTTGTGGCCTTTATCGCCGCGATGGTTGTCGTGTGGATGGCACCCGAAACGAAAGGCATTAAGCTGCAATAGCCCTTTTCCTTTAGCCTGATAAGGCACGGCTGTTTTGGTCGTGCTTTATTCAGTGGCGTGAAGAGACAACCGATGGTCAGTACAATGCTAACCCTCTTTCCGGGCCCACCGCTTCCGATCAATTCATCACCCTAATGACGTGCGACTCTTGCTGCCACAGGCCGACTGTCGGAAGAGCGTTAATCCGGCTTTCGCTTTTTACTTTTCTTGCTGAAAATGATGTCCGCTTTGTGCCATGAGCGGACGTTGCTAAACGTAGTTGGGTAATCGAGTCTCTTCCCGGCACGCATTCTTTATCAGGGCAAGCTTGCTCCCTTCAAGTATCTGCGCGTGCCGCTCCTGCTCCCAGAAACTGGCATCAACGGTGATGTTAAAATTAGGGCTGTATATTGCTTTTTCCGCCCCTGTCAGGCTCTGACTATAGCTGGCCCAATTGAACCGGTTTCTTTATTATCTACTCAAACATGAATGCAGTTGAAACATTCGGGTAAGCTTTATCAGGTATGATTTACATGGATAAATTTGTCGCATATTTCTCCTTAAAGATGAGACAAATATGTAAGTTCGATAAAAAAGTACTATCTATATAACAGGATTTAATGATGTCAATTGCTACCATCGGGCCTGCAAAATACGATTTTCAGGATTTTGTTTGTATAAAGTTTGCGCTGGATTTTTATAAATTTGAGAATGCAACTCTCATTGTTGAAGGCGAAGGGGGTGAGGATGCGGAAATATCTGCAGACATTGACGGCACGAAGATTGTGTATGAGATTCAGGTGAAAGGTTCTGAAGAGCATTTCGGCCTCCCTCTTTTGGCAGAATGCCTCAGCCATTTTCCAGCACATGAGCCCACTCACTTTTTCCTAGAACGCCTAGTTAACGATCCAAATCGTTTTGCCGTCATGGTGATGTCGGGGCGCGCGAATGATTCTCTTCAGAAGTTTATACCAAGAGGGAACTGGCGTGGCAAAGAACATAGCACTATTTATTTCACACTTCAGGAAGCCGAACTGCTGATTGATGCAATGCGGAGTCATGCTGAATCGTTGAAAGGATCTGATCTTAAGGCTGAAAGAAAAAAATATCTGAATGACTACTTAACGGGTATTGACAGAAAATCCCTCACCGCAGCATTTAAACGACTCATTATCATTGATGGCATCAAAGATACAGACCTAAGCGAAGCTTGCAGGCAAATCCTGCGAAGTGATTTTTTGGTTCCAGATGATTTATTTGATGCACAGATTAATGGTCTCCGGTCAGTAATGAAGATTGGGAGATCTTCTCAACAAAATATCATGGCGGAATTTATTGCCAAGTTGCAGGAGAACCCCGTTGAGTGTGTCAGGCCCAGAAAATATGCCTTACGTGGAGATGAGGATAATTATCTCAGCATACTTAAAAATCAACATGCTCTGCTGCTTTCAGGCAAGCCTCGTGTAGGGAAAAGCAGTGTGGCTAGGTGGATTGCTGCTACTTATCAAAAGCAGGGATACCGCGTTTTACGCACACAAGATGCAGATGCGGCTGAGCGTTTTTTACTGGACCCTGTGAGCAGCCATCGACTTGTATTGATCGATGACCCTCTGGGTGGCGCGCATGCAACCAACAAACCGCATGAAAAATGGATGCTGCTTAAACGAGTCATAGACAATGCCGACGCAGGCAGAAAAGTGATTGTCGCGCAGGGGCAAGAGCGCTTGTATGAGCTCAATGGGGGGCACGAACTAACCGCCCTACAGCTCCTTGGACATCACTGGAACGATTTGAGTGAAACCCCCGATTCCTTTTTGCTCAACTGCTGGGCGCAGTATGAAAGTCATGTACCTTATGAATTTTATCATAAAATAGCTGGGTATATCCTTCAGGGGCTTCTTAATATTGAGCCCGGATGCCTGAGTTATCTTGCCATGACAGACTCAGGGCTTGAAACGCTTGACTCACCTGAAAAAATTATTCGCTTTGCACGAAAAGAATCAAGTGACCTAGCTAACGGACTGGTCGCTGAAGGGTATAAACATCTATTACTTGGCCTTGCAGTATCCACAAGCCATTTAGAAAGCATCAGCGATCGTGAGTTAGCCTGGATTTTAAATGAAGAAAGTGAAGGAACCTATGGGGTATCTAAAAACTCATTAGGTTATTCTTTTGGGCGTCGCGAAGAAGATGAAGTTCTTCCCTTCCCTGAATACACTCCCGAGCCTGAGTTAACCTCAAGCGATGGTGATAATCTTGACCGTTTGGAAAAAAGACACATTCTTCAGATAGATGATTTGGAAAGAACGAATTTTACACACCCATTTTATCGTTCTGCCGCTGAATCACTATTTAGAGAAGCTGGCAGACGCGAATTTAAAAATATTGAACGAGCGTTACGCAAAGGTATTTTTTGTCTTTCGCCATCAACCGCCAGAGCAAGCGCAAGCAACCTTTACTGGATATATCAACAAACATACGCAGTTTCAAATAAAGATTTAATAATTAAGATGGCAATCGATGGGTTGGATTCAAGCTACCCTTCCGTACGCGATATCTGCTTTGATTTTCTCATTCAGCAAACTCCGACCTTAAGTCCGGATATACAGAACCAGTTGCCATCGTGGACTCACAAAGTTAACAATAACAGCCATACAGTTCTTCAGTGGGAAAATGGACAGCCCTGGTACCCGATGAACAGTGAACTCATCATTAGTACGAGATGGTTCCATGAATATGACAAGCAACACGTTGAAACTCTTCTAGATGAAATTGCGTCAGGCTTGGATGTCATCCTCACTTCCAAAGATGCTTATGACATTGTTCATCACTTGGAGACGTCACGGGAGAGACTCGATCACAAACTCATGGCTAAGTTGCTGAGTGTAAATGAGCGGTTTATTCGTGCACTGGCTGCAAAACTATGGATGCGTATTAACCGAGAAAATGATTTTGATATTCTTGAGCGAATATTCAATGAAACACACCCAGCTGTTGCAGAATCTGTCTTCCAGTCGGCTATGAAGGGATGGCATCTGTACTCCGCAGAAAGGCAACATTACGTTCTGAATGCACTTGAACGCATCGCATCTCAACCAGTTCTGGCAAATGCCATCATACAATTGCTGGTTATATTTGAACGAGAGCATGCTACAGGAGATACCCCCCCTTGGCAGGTCTTTGCTCGGTTATTTCCTATCGCACTTTCCTCTCTGACAGCAACCGTGCATTTAAGTTTTGCACGCCTCGCTCATGTTGTCGAAGAAGCTCAGCAAAAACTTACACCTGATGAAATGATGGACGTGCTGACAAGCTGGGTTACATTACTTGAAAAACAGAGGTTTTACAGGGATAGCTTTGCTTTAAATGCAACTAATGCACTGCTAGGTATTGAAATATCAGAATCGCTGCTATCGCGAAGACTTTCTTTGATTGAACGCTTGTTAGCACTATGCAGTACCAATGACAGGATGAGAATAGTACAAGACCTTGTTTACGCCTGGAAACAATTGACATCTGCTGAACAAGCAGCAGTCGGTGCGGTGTTAACCCAGGGAGGTCCGGACAATCGGTGGATATTGGCGGCCATTCTCATAATGTCAAATATCCCCCGTGAGCTTGTAAAAAACATTTTACCCAATCATGAAGGTAACGCGCTTTCGGTCGCGGCAATAATATCTCTTGAACCTGCATTATTTGAGGCCATTGCATTGGTCGCAACCCATTCTATTCCATGCGACGTATATCATATTAACTCAGAGTTACAGCATGCATTGATAAAGATGCTTGTCATGGATGAGTTAAGTCCTTATGCACCTATGGCGTTTGATTATGTTCTGATGTTTTTTGAGGATAAGGAGGAATTGCTTTGTGAGGTTATCAACGTATCGGATGAATCGCGATTGCAGAAAATTTTTGACTACCTATTTTACTTTTATCAGGATTCCAATCCCGAATATCTTCCTCTCGTATGGGAAACGTTGTTCAGTCGAGCTACTGAAGATGTAATCTGCGATAACTGGCTGCCGTTGTTCGTTAGATATGCCAATCGTATCTTTAAAGATTTTCTCGTTGAAGAAATGGAAAAATTCATCCCGCAACGCTATATTCATATATTTTTAAAGAAAATTCCCGATACGTTTTATTACATGTACTCCCATAATTTTCTGAAAAGTGAATTTTGTGAACATAAAGGTAATGAAATTATAGTAAGTGAAGAGATGATGTCTGTGTTTTATAAAAACATCAATGACCGAATGGTCAAATCACCTCCAGTACACCATAACACCTATGATCACATTATAAACACATTAAGGAAGATGCATGGTTCGGAGGAAATCATTCAGGCTTGGAATGATGCAAGGAGCAGCTTGTTTGAGTATACATCCCATGAGTCTCCTTTCCTCCCTCCTGCTTTAAATGACTGGCAGAACTAGCAGCCTCATAATGTCGCAGTACTCACTGCGGCATTATTCATCGAATCCGTTTCTGCTAAAATCTATCGTACTTGAAGAGGATCGGAAATAATTCACGGTCAAGCAGCTTGGTCAGCCCCCATTTATTGGTGCTTAGAATTGTTCGTAATCTTCTATCAGCAGCGAGAACATCAGGTGAGGGGCTGGGCGATACAAGTGGCAGCGACAGCGTATTGATAACCTACTTTTTGGTCAACTTCATCATCTATGCCTATGTTGGGTTAATCAGATTAACCTTCCCGATAAACAAGGTCCTGAATGTCCGCTCCTCGCTCATAGCGGACCTCGCGACGCTTTAGGCGGTCCCCTCCGTGCCTGGAGGGTAACTTACTTACATCGTATTATGTTAGTTTGCTGGGAGCTGGTCGCCTTATATGTTATGAACCTGGAGATAACCTTGAGCGCATCTACTGGTCAGGCGAAGTGATTCCCCATTCTACGCATCGTGGCAAGGGGATAGGCTCTGCATTAATAAAACGCATCGTTGAATTAGCTACTAAAAGAAATATTTCTGAACTCTGGCTCTATACGCCTGACAAGCAGGCGCTTTACCGGAATTTAGGCTGGAAAGAACGTGAACAACGTCTCGTAGCGGGTGAATCTGTTACGGTGATGGTTCTCAGCCTGCCCTGCCCGGACGCGGCCTGAAAGCGACAGGCAATATCGCGGTACGGTTAACGTTTTATCTGACCATACATTAAACGTTAACGGCCTGTATCCCCTGCTCTTCCGGCATCCATTCAGTCCACTGTGGGCGCTTTGTGAACGTTTCTCCACGAGTCTGTGAGCGTTGCACCGCAAGCGAAGGTGCGCATAAGCGGGTGATTTTAATGTCTGACGCACGGTTTTAAGAGGGTCACTCCTCTTTGAGAAGCCGCCTACAGCTGCTGGAGAGACCTGATAATCGCCTCATTCATCTCGCATACCGCCTGTTCGCGTCGGCGATAGTAGGTCCATTTTCCTACTTTACTGGCCTCAAGCAGACCGGCATCATGCAGCGCTTTAAGACACAGTGAGGTAGCGGGCTGTGAAAGGCCCGCTTTGTCCTGAATAAGACTGGCACAGACACCGTACTGATCGAAGGGATAGAGCTGAGAATAATCAGCAAAGGCTTCGTCAGGGCTTTTAAGCCATTTGAGCACCGCAACCCGTGTCGGGTTGGCCAGTAATTTAATGGCATTTTCGGGTGTCATGCCGTCTTCAAACCTCAAGCAGAATAAAAAGGATAGTCAGTATAGCCTTTCTGGCTTCCACCATACAGTGAGGCGCTATCGACGTCGTTCAGCGGATAGCCCATTTTGAAACGCGCCGGTAAATCGGGGTTAGCGATAAACGTGCGCCCGAAGCCAAACAGATCTCCCCATCCCTTTTCCAGCATGCGCTCGGCTTTTTCTTTGGTGTAACGGCCCGAATACATAATGGGCGAACGGAAGGCTTCGCGAAGCGCTTTGCGAAAATCTTCAGGCATATCCGGGCTGTTGTCCCAGTCAGCTTCGGCGATGGAGAGATATCCCGTTTCGAGCGCGTTCAACATCTGGGCCGCACGGAGGTAGGTAGCCTGCGGATCGCTCTCCACCAGCCCCAGATAAACGCGCTCTTCCTCTGTGCTTGAGAACAGAGGCGCGAAACGCACGCCGACACGATGACTGCCAAACACCGAACTCACGGCCTCGGTAACTTCACGCAGGAAGCGCAGGCGGTTATCAAGCGAACCGCCATATTCATCGGTGCGGAAGTTAGTATGTTCAGAAATAAACTGATTGATCAGATAACCATTGGCGGCATGCAGTTCGATACCGTCAAAGCCCGCTTTTTTGGCATTCTCCGCCGCCGTACGGTACATCGCCACAATCGCTTTCACTTCCGATGTGGTTAACTCGCGCGGCATGCTGGGTTCCGTCAGAATACCGGCACCAGGCCCGGTTTCGATAAACACCCGTACGCCGCTGGCGGCAACGGCTGACGGTGCAACAGGTGGCTGCTTTCCGGGCTGCAGTTCATTGTGCGATACGCGACCAACGTGCCAGAGCTGACAAAAGAGGATCCCACCTTCTGCATGAACGGCGTCGGTTACTTTTCGCCAACCCGCGATTTGTGCTTCGCTGTGAATGCCAGGTGTCCAGGCATATCCCTGCCCGCGTGGCTCAATTTGCGTCCCTTCGGTTACCATAAATCCCGCACTGGCACGCTGGCGATAGTAGTCCACCATCATCGTGCCAGGTACGTTGCCCGGCTGCTCACTGCGGCAACGGGTTAGCGGTGGGAGCGCAATACGGTTACGCAAGCTGAGATCACCCAGCGTCAGGGGCGCGAAGAGAGACGACATAACAATTATCCTGTGAGAAGAAAGAAAGACAACATTATATTTACACATTTAAATTTGTAAATGTGTAATTTGTGCGGTCATACAGCCCTGCTCCCTGTTAATGCGTCAGTGAAGACGCCAACAAAACCGCTATCCGCATCAGGAAAACGGCGGATGTCTCCTCCTCGCGCACAGCGAACACGATCCCGCGCGCATTCTTAAGCTGATGTCGTGCGGCGCTGGCGTTGCGCCTGGTGCGAAGTGATCGCCGATGCGGTGGTATCTACGACATCCACAGAAATTACGCCCCCTGATGCTGATTATCTCGCACTCACGCAGCGTTGCAGGGCGCGGTTGATCTCTGCCGGGTGGCTTAATCCAGCAGCCTGTATTTTCGGTAAAATTCCTATCTGGGGCAGAAGGTCAGCAAGCCTGGATTGCGCGTCTCAAACACGACAGAGCATTGGGGCCGTTTGTCATCCCCCTTACATCGGCAATGGCTGAAGATGTGTACCGGCACGGCATCCGTTATCTTCAGGGGCGGTAACAGCCGTTTGCAGAGGCTGCCCTGAACAGGCAGCCGCTCTATTTCGCGCAAACGGCTCGGGGCGAATACGACCTCAGGTACGCTACAGGTCCAGTGCGAGCCAGCATCCGCGCGCATAGCGCGCCAAACCTGCCGCCTCAAAGCGCCACAGATGGAGCCAGCCGTTATCCAGCAGTTGCCGGATGACCTCATGCTTTCCGATTACCGCTTCAATGGCCGTTTGCGGTGCGTCGATAACTACTGTCAGGCGCAGCGGCTCGTGCATCCAGCGCTCGCCGTCGTGGAGCGACTGGCGTGACAAGCCGATGCGCAGATCGCCGCCGTTGCCCTCAAAGACGCCGAGGCGTCCACCCACCACGTTATGCAGCACCTTGTTGCCGCTGCCCAGTCGCTGCGGATCGCAAGTGGATGCGTGATACTGCCAGTTGATCCAGTGTGTAACCAGCATCGGAGCGGTCATTAAGCCCTCCAGCAGGCTACCGTCAACATCCTGACTGGCGTCGTAATCATGCAGAAAACTGCGCCCGCTCAGTACTAAGCCGCGGCTACGGTGACGCGGCGCGATCAGAAAGGCAGCGTTGCCCGCGAGTCCCCATTCAGGTCGGGTTTGCGCGCCGTCGTTAGCGCGACGGCGTAACTGACCCAGTAACACATCCTCACGTGCTTGCGGGTCCAGTTGCAGGCCGGGCGCTCGCTCACGGCGTACCTGATCGCAGGCTTGATGAAAAATCGGTTGTATCCTTTCACAACGTGCACGCGCCGCCTGGGGCAGCAGGTCGAGATCGAACCACTCGATTTCATCGGTGGTCGTGTTGTGCAGCGCAGCCACGAACGCCGTTGAATCAGGAACGTCCACGCCTTGCAGTTTCAGCCCCTGGCGAACTGCCGGTTCATTGAGCAACTGGGCCAGGCTGCGCGCATTCACTTCGCCGGTCTGGCCACAGCAGGCACCACAGTCCAGTGCCGCTGCGTGAGCATTGTTAGCTGACTGGCTGCCATGACCGACAAGGAGCACTGTCGGAGCCAGACGTTGCGCCAGGCCCATGGCATGAAGAACTCCCGCCGCCAGCTTAACTTTAGCCTCTGTATTTAGCCCAACCAACTGTGGACGGCAGATCGCGCGGTAACGCGCAGCCAGGCCAGCCAGATCGTCCCTGGCACGTGCTTTTTTGCCCGGCAGTAACCCCTTCACCAGCTTGACGGAGTAGCTCAGTCCGACCGCTTCCACAAAGGAGAAGGCGGCACCGGGCCAGTGGCTAACGGCATTCCACTGATCGGCCATGGCAAATCGGGCCTGACGCGATCTGCTGGCTGCGTTTTGCAGCGCTGTATCGGCCCGGGATGGCGTCGAATTCGCGCTCACAATTCGGTCGTTGACGTCGATGGAAGGCGCAAGTAAGCCGGGTAACTGGGGGCGCCGGGCTTGGGTAGCAAGAGGCGTGTACGCAACCGGAAGGCCGAAGAACCCCGCACAGCCGAGCGTCTGAACGCCAGGACTCGCGGCCTCCAGGGCGCGGCGCAACGGTTCACTGCGAACATCAATGCAGAAAGCGGCCTGGACTTCGATCGCCTCAGCGTCCACATCCTGCCCCTTAGCCGTGGCCAGCCGATGCGCCAACTCACGCTGATAGCCAATCTCCAGCGCCAGCTGCCACACTTCGTCAACCCGCAGCGCGTATTCGGTCTCCTCCAGCACGTGAGGAGCCTGAGCCCAGGCCTGCTGAAGGGAAGCAAATGCTTGCCGGGTGGCGGCATCATCTTTGCATTCTAAAAGGATGATGCCCCAGGCCAGACGAATAGCCAGTAACTCACGCAGGTGCGCATCCTTACCGCCCGCCAACCCCGCCTGCCAGCCGAGATACGCGCACCAGGAGGCCCAGCCATTAACGGTAAGCAGCACCGACTCCAGATAATCTGCCCACACGGTTTCAGGCAGGCCAAGCCGCTCAATGACCCAGCCTCCAGCGTCCACGGCGTTATCCGGTAACGTCCTGATAGCCTGCCTGATGTTCGGTAAGCCCATTAACAGACCAATGCCATGGTCGTGCTTCAGCGTGTCGAGCCAGAAGGCATATAAGCCCTGATGACGCTCGGGCTGCCAGCTCGCCTGGTGTTCGTCGAAATAAGCCGCACAGGTTTGGCTAACCTGATGCGTGATGGCTTGCCGCCAGGATAACCTTTTGTGGCGATGGGGATCGTTGTCGAGCACATCGATCAGCAGCGGTAACTGTACTTGCAGGCTACCTGCTTGCAGCGCCTGCGTGCACTGTTCAACCGTCAGGCCGGCCGCTTGCGCCTCAGGTAGCTGGTGCAGCGCCTGGGTGAGATCGGCAACGCTAATACGCCCCTCACGCCAGGCCTGCATCTGCCGATCGCGCGGTGGGAAAACCTGAATACCGCCGAGCGCAGCCATGCGTGCGGCCACCCTGCGCACCGGCATGCCAATACGCGCCCAATGAGGATTGACAGCGATGGCGCGATCCAGTGGCCATGCCGGTGCAATCGCCTGGCAGGCGCGGTGGCAAGCTTGCTCAATGGCGGCCTGCCGTGAATCTGCATTGCGTGCGGATTGCGTCAGGCTCGCCGACACGGATTTCTCTTTGTTGGTCAGTGTATCCATCAGGAAACGCTCCGGGTTGTCAGTGTTATTCAGCGCGGCCTGTCAGCAACAGGTGCATCAGGCATTTCAGGTTTAACGGGCGTGGCATTGCCGGATGCCCAGGTCGTTGGCCACAGGAGCAGCGTCAGGCGCGTATAGGCTTCGTCCAGGTAAAACCCCGCGTAGCTCCAGCGACGCCAGCGCGACAGGCGTTGTGGTTGCTTTTGCAGCAACACCTGGCACAGATACAAGGCCGCCATTCCTGTCAGCGCGATCAGGCCCAGACGTTCATCGGGGGCATCCTGCAGGCCGAGCGGCAGCGCATGCAGAAACAGGGCAATCATCGACAGGCCGATAACAGTGAAGAGCCCGAAAAGAAGCTGTGAGGCAGGTGAAGCGCCGTCGTCTTGCGCATCAGGCAACCACAGCAAGGGCGCCCACGCCATGCCCAACACCCCGCTCCACCACCAGGGCCAGGCGGCCAGATCTGCCAGCCTCAGCACCAGAAACACCGCTGAAATCGTCAGCACTGGGGCGAGCATCACACTCAGGGTGCCGGGCAACGAGGTCCGGTGCAGCGTCTGCTGGCGAGTTTGTCTTACGCTTTCTGAAGCGGACAGGAAAGCATGGGCTTTGTAGAGCGAATGGCCAATGAGATGCAGAGCTGCCAGGGTGTAAAGGCCAAGCGCGCACTCAAGCAGCATGAAGCCCATCTGCGCGACGGTGGACCAGGCCAGCCGTACTTTTACGCTGATGCGCGTCAACATGACAATGCCTGCCAGTACAGCGGTCGTCAGCGCGAAAACCAGTAACAACACGCGCGCAGCGCCTGCCTGTTCTAACATCGGGGCGAAGCGAATCAGGACAAAGCCGCCAAGATTAACGACGCCTGCATGCAAGAGTGCAGATACCGGCGTTGGGGCTTCCATCACCTGTATCAACCAGCCATGCACCGGCAGCAAGGCCGTGCGAAGAATAACAGCCATCACGAGCAAAACGGCGCTCGCCTGCAAGGGCACGGACGCCCCCTGCTGGGCAATGTGCGCCCACAAAGTTGACAACGAGAAACTGCCCACTTCCCACCAGGCCAGCGCGGAAGCGCCGAGCAACATCACGTCTGCTATCCGGTCAGCAATATACTTTTTGTGTGCCGCAAACAGGGCAAAGGGGCGATCGGGATAGAAGCAAAGCAGCTGCTGTAGCGCCAGGCCTACAGCGGCCCAGGCGGCAATGAGTAGCAGCCAGTTATCGGCCAGCAGTAGCAGATGAACACTGCCCAGTACAGCGGACAGTGCGCCAATGTAGCGCCGCTGGTTCGCTTCGCCTTCAAGGTAACGCACAGAAAATGATGCGATGACTTTGCCAAGCAGTTGTACCAGCAAAGCCAGCACCAGGCCAAACGTCGTTGCTTTTACTAAACCAGGCCATTGCGCCCCGCTGGTGCCCGCGGCAAGGGACACGCCTGCGCAGGCAATGGCGCCATATGACACAATCTGCAGCACACGCCACAGCGCCGTTGTAGACATCCCACTTAAACGTGTCAGCCCTGCCAAGCCCGCCATTAAAACAGCAGGTGCCAAAAAACAAACCAGGTATAAAACTTCAAGGATATTCATAGCATAGCCCTTATGAATGTGACTGAGCCTATGTTCCTTGACGGTTACTATTCTGTAAAATATATTTATTTGAATAAATTGATATCGAAAACAGAACAAATGAACCTCAACCAGCTGAACTTTCATCACCTTTTCTATTTTTGGCGAGTCGCCAGGCTCGGGCACCTGACGCGTGCGGCCGAAGAGCTGGCGACCTCACAATCAGCCGTTTCGGTGCAAATCCGACAGCTTGAGGATCGGCTGGGAGAAAGTTTGTTAATCCGTAAAGGCCGCCGCCTGATCCTGACGGACACAGGTCAGTTGGTCATGGCTTATGCCGATAACATCTTTGGGCTCAGTCAGGAGATGTTGGGACGCTTAAAAGGCCGGTCTGCCGGTGTTACACGGCTGCGCGTGGGCAGCGTGGCAACCCTGTCGCGCAACTATCAGGAAAACTGGATTCGACCTGCACTTGCCGATCCTGGCGTGGTGCTGACGCTGGAGTCCGGATTACTGGAAGGCCTGCTGGTCAGGTTGATGCAACATCAGCTCGATGTGGTGCTGGCCAATGAAACCGTTCCCGTGGATACCGATCGCCCTTTGCACTTCGTGTTTCTGGGCAGTCAGTCCATCTCTTTGGTCGGCCCGGCGAGCAAATGGGCATCGCGCAGTCTGCGCATCCCGGAAGATTTGGATGGCGTGGAGATTGCCCTGCCCGGCCCACGCCATGCCTTGCGCGCGCAGTTTGATGCGCTGTGTTCCACAGCGGGCGTAAGGCCCAGAGTGCGCGCTGAAGTCGATGACATGGCGATGCTGCGTCTGATCGCACGTGACAGCGGCTGGCTCACCGTATTGCCCGAGGTCGTCGTTCAGGATGAACTGCGTAGCGGATTGCTCGTCACCGTCGGCCAGTCTGCGGATCTGCAGGAGCGCTTCTACGCCATTACGACGCCTCAACGGCATCGTATCGACGTGCTTGAACAACTTCTGACGGGCCAAAAACGCCCGGCGCACGATTAAGCATCACCGCTATCGCTCTTTGCCTGCTAACGGGCAAAGAGCGGGCAAATGCCACGATCGGCAGGTCAGTCTTATCGTATTTCTCTGCTGGCAGTTGTCTGTGTCTGCGTATTTGAAGTGGGATTCCCCGCTTGCGTAACCGTTTCCTGTATTACTTTTCGTAAAGCGGATCACAAATCGGCGCGCCGGATAACCCGCTGCACAATTTCGTATTGAATATCAATTTTCCTGGTGCCAGGATAAAACGGCATCACGCTTGTTACCGATTATCGGGCAAAACCTGAATGCAGGCTGGGGGAATTTCCCTTCAACGCTGTATTTATGTTTTGCCCGATGTTGTTTCAGGAGTGAGCGATGCTGGTCAGACAAATTCTGAATAATAATGTGGTCAGTGCCGTTGATGATAACGGCCTTGAAGTTATTTTAACCGGTCGCGGCCTGGGATTTAATACACACCACGGTGCCCGTATTCACCCCAGCGAAGCAGAAAAGATATTTCGTCTGGAAGATTCGTTGATCTCTGCGCGCTTTAAAGATCTGGTCAGTGAAGTGCCCATCGATATTCTTCAGCTTACCGCCGATATTGTCAGCCTGGCGCGCGAAAAGCTAAACCATAAATTAAGCGAAGGGTTGTATGTGACGCTGGCCGACCATCTTCACTTCGCGCTGCAACGCCATAAAAATAACGCGCCGCTTACTAATCCGCTGGAGTGGGAAGTGCGCCACTTTTATACCGCCGAGTACGCGATTGGCCGTCAGGCGTTGGGCATGGTGGTGGCCCGAACCGGTATGCTCTTACCGGACAGCGAAGCCTGTAGCATTGCGCTGCATATCGTCAACGCCGGGCTTCACGATACGCTGGGAAAAACCGCGAAAATTACCCAACTCCTCTATCAGCTACAGCACATCGTAAAATACTTTTTTACCCTGTCAATGGATGAGCACAGCCTGAATTATCAGCGCTTCATTACGCACCTGAAATTTTTTGCTCAGCGGGTCATCGATGGCGAGGTGTTAAATAACAACGATGAGGAATTTTTTGCGCTGGCGCAGCAGCGTTACGCCCGCACGCTCAAATGCGTTGAGGCCATCAATGAATTTGTCAAAAAGCATTACCACCACAGCATGAGTCATTCTGAAAAACTCTATTTGACAGTACACATCGAGAATATTGTGCAGCGCAGCACGCCCAGCGTTTTACCCCCGTAAAGAGTATTAAAAACAGGTTCCGGCTTGTCACTGTTCAATCAGGCAAACCCCAGAAAACGATCCAGCCGGTTAACGCCGGTCATTGTGGATGACGTCATATTGACTTCAGTCTGGAGGGATTTATGAATTATCACAAAACCGCTCAACGCATTATTACCCTGATTGGCGGAAAAGATAACGTCCTGTCTTTATTTCACTGTATTACCCGCCTGCGTTTTTTACTTAAAGATAACAGCCTGGCTGATCGTGGTGCGCTGGACGCGCTGGAGGGCGTTATTGGCGTAAATCTCTCTGGCGATCAGTTTCAGTTGATCATCGGCAATGAGGTCGAACCCTTGTACAAGGCGCTGATGAGCCAGCTATCGCTAAAAGAAACTCCGCCGCGCCCGACCTCACGCCGCAATCCGGTCTCGGCAGTGCTGGAAGGGTTATCCAGCATCTTTTCGCCCATTATTCCCGCCATTGCAGGCGCAGGGATTCTCAAGGGGATCCTGGCGCTGCTGGTGGCTTTTCAGTGGCTCGAACCACACAATCAGAGCTATCAGATCCTGCTGGCGATTAGCGATGGCGTATTTTACTTCCTGCCGCTGGCGCTGGCGTTCAGTGCGGCAACGCGGTTTGGTGCCAACCCTTACGTTGCCGTCGCGCTGGCGGCCTCGCTGTTTCACCCTGCTCTGCAAACCCTGTTCAACGCCGGTGAGCCGATCCACTTTCTGAGAATACCCGTGCCAGCGGTGAACTATGCCTCAACGGTAATTCCGGTGCTGCTGTCGATATGGCTACTGAGTTACGTGGAACGCCTGATCGATAGCGTGATGCCCGCCTCGCTGAAAACCATGTTTGTTCCTCTTCTGAGCCTGCTGATCGTCACGCCTGTCACGCTTATCGCCATCGGCCCGCTGGGGATCTTTGCCGGTAACGCGCTGACTGGCGGCATTATCTGGCTGGTTGAAAACATGGGGATGGTTGCGGGCATCGTGGTGGGCGGAACCCTGTCGCTGATTATTATTACCGGCATGCACTATGTGCTGGTGCCCGTGATGATCCACAACATCAGCCAGCTGGGTTTCGATCCGTTTAAAATCCTTTTCTATGTTGCGAATCTCGGCCAGGCCGGTGCGGCATTCGGCGTGTTCCTGCGGGCCAGAGAGAAAAAGCTTAAGTCACTGGCGCTCAGCACCAGCTTCAGCGCCGCGATGGGCATTACCGAACCCGCGATGTACGGCATCAACATCCGTTACAAACGCCCGTTTGCCGCCGCTCTGCTCGGCGGGGCCTGCGGCGGCGCATTCGCGATGGCGATGGGGGTAAAAACCTATGCGTTTGCGCTTAGCGGGCTGCCCGGCATCCCCGCGCTGGTCGGCCCGACCTTTATCTATGCCCTGCTCAGTCTGGCGATCGCCTTCGGCAGCGCTGCCCTGCTCACCGTGATGCTGGGCTTTGATGAATCTGCCCACTTGCCCGCCGCCGATGAGGCATCCGCATCCGGCGCCAGGCGCCACGAACCCGAGACGCTTTTTGCGCCTGCCAGTGGTGAGATCACACCGCTGAATGCGCTGGCGGACCCGGTATTTGCCGATGAGATATTTGGCAAAGGGCTGGCTATTTATCCCTCTGGTGGCGAGCTACGTTCTCCCGTGGACGGCCACGTCGAGTCGCTGTTTGAAACTCACCATGCGCTGGGGCTCAGAAGCGATACCGGCGTGGAAATCCTGATCCACATTGGCATCGACAGCGTCAAACTCGGCGGCCGCCACTTCACCAGCCATATTCAGCCCGGGCAGTGGATCAGCACGGGCGATCTGTTAGTCACCTTCGATCTGGCCGCGCTTCAGGCGGAGAACATTGATCCGAGCGTGATCGTCATTGTGACCAACAGCGAGCGCTATGACGAGATTCGTCCGGTGAAAGCTACCGGGCATATCGCCAGTCGCGAGGCCTTTCTGACACTCACCGCCGCGGCGGTTTAAGGAGCAAAGCATGACGAGTTCAACGACCTTTCCAGCAGGATTTTTGTGGGGCGGTGCCACCGCCGCGAATCAGCTTGAAGGCGCATGGGATATCGGCGGCAAAGGGTTATCGGTGTCCGATGTTTATACCTTCGACGCGGCCACACCGCCCACGCAGTGGCTGGATCAGTGGCTTAGCATGACGCATGCGCAGGTTGAAGAGGCGCAGAACCCGGACAGTAAAAAGTATTATCCCAAGCGCAAAGGCAACGGCTTTTACACCCATTTCAGGGAGGATATCGCGCTGTTCGCCGGTATGGGATTTAAATGCTTCCGGATGTCGATAGCCTGGACGCGTATCTTTCCGCGCGGCGATGAAGCCGAACCTAACGAGGCAGGCCTGCAGTTTTATGATGAGGTGCTGGATGCGCTGCTAGCGCACGGAATCGAACCCATTGTCTCGCTGTCGCATTACGAGATGCCGCTGGCGTTGGTGACGGATTACGGCGGCTGGCCAAATCGCCAGCTGGTGGATTTCTACGTGCGATTCGCCACCACGGTTTTTACCCGCTATCGCAACAAGGTGAAGTACTGGATGACCTTTAACGAGATTAACTGCGTGAAGCATCATCCTTACGTCAGCGTCGGCGTGATCGAGGAAGGTCATCCTCATCTGGAGCAGGATAAATATCAGGGCGCGCACCATCAGTTTATCGCCAGTGCGCTGGCCACTAAGGCCTGCCACGCGATAATTCCCGGTTCTCAGGTGGGCTGTATGATTAGCTATCAGATCCTCTATCCGCATACCTGTCATCCGGATGACGTACAGGCATGTGAAGAGATGCAGCGCGTTTCGCTGTTTTTTAGCGATGTGCAGGCGCGCGGCTACTATCCGGCTTATGCCCGCAGAATGCTGGCGGAGAAAGGCGTTCAGCTGACCAAAGCCGTGGGTGACGATGAGATCCTGCGGCAACATCCGGTAGACTTCGTTTCCTTCAGCCATTACATGTCCAGCACCGTCAGCGCCCATCCCGAAAAGCTGACCGGCGCGCAGGGCAACCTGATTACCGGCGGAATACGTAACCCGCACCTGGCAACCAGTGAATGGGGCTGGCAAATCGATCCTAAAGGGCTGCGGCTGGCGCTGAACCAGCTTTATGACCGTTATCAGAAGCCACTGTTTATTGCCGAAAACGGTCTGGGCGCGGTGGATACCGTTAAGGCCGACGGCAGCATTGATGATGATTACCGCATCGACTACCTGCGCCAGCATGTCGAACAGATGAAAGAAGCCATTGCCGACGGCGTCGCGCTCTTTGGCTATACCTGGTGGGGGCCGATCGACGTGGTGAGTGCCGGGACCGGTCAAATGTCTAAACGTTACGGTTTTATTTATGTGGATCAGGATGATATGGGCAACGGTAGTCAGAAACGTACCTTGAAAAAGAGCTATCACTGGTATAAAAAACTGATTGCCTCTAATGGCGAAGACCTCCGCCGCTAACCCGGTTAAACGTCACTGAGGTGACCTGCTGACAGGCGCTGTCAGCAGGTCAGTGTATTTCAATCTCTGTCGTCCATCCCGGCAGAGCGGCTCACTGCCACTTAAGCCTCAGGAGAGGAGTGATTTGAACACGCTGCATTTAGTCGATCCCGAGTTACTTCCCATTCTCGCAAACAGCGCGCCGCTGGCACTCACGCCCGAAACGATTGTGGCACTGCGCCAACAGCGTCAGGATGCTGCCGTTAAGCAGGTTCAGTCTTATCGCGACCTTGGGCTTCACATCCATGAGCAGCAGATTAATTTTCCCGATCGTCCCCCCGTCAGAGTCTGTGTGATAACGCCCGTAACCGCCGCCGAAAAGCGCATGGGCATTTTGCACATTCATGGCGGCGGTCACCTGTTTGGCAGCCCGGAGCAGTCGCTTTCACTGACCAGTGCCACGGCGCTGCGCCAGAACTGCGTGGTGGTCTCGGTGGACTATCGCCTGTCACCGGAAACGGTGTTTCCCGGATCGCTGGAGGACGGCTATGCGGTGCTGAACTGGATGGTAAGCCAGGCCGACAGGCTGGGCATCGATCCGGCTCATATCGGCTTAATGGGCGACAGCGCCGGTGGCGGACTGGCCGCCTCGCTGGCGCTGCTGGCAAGGGATCGCAATGGCCCCAAACTGGCCTTCCAGAATCTGATGTTCCCGATGCTGGACGACCGCACGGTGACGGAAACACATCCCAATCCCGTGACCGGCGAGTTTGTCTGGACGCGCGAATACAATCGTATTGGCTGGACCGCCCTGCTGGGCGAGGAACCCGGCAGCGAAACGATCTCGCCTTATGCCGCACCGGCACGCGCCAGCAACCTTGCCGGGCTTCCCCCTGCCTGGATCGGCGTCGGCACGCTGGACCTGTTTCTGGATGAGAACCTCGATTATGCACAACGGCTGATCCGTGCCGGCGTTGCCGTGGAGCTGCACGTCTGGCCCGGTGCCTTTCATGGCTTCCATGCCAGCGACACGGCCGCCGTTTCGCTGCAGGCCAGGGAACTGCGTCAGTGCTGGCTGTCGCGCTTTAATCCCTGCCCGGCAGGTTGATGGGCGACGCATATCCTGCCAGGGTTGAGCAACGCCGTTAACGCACGGAGCTTCGTGATGCAAACGCTCAACATTGTACCCCGCCTGATGACAGCGCTGCGGGCGGGCAAAAAACGCCATACGATTCGCTGGCAGGAACAGAAGATTACACCGGGACCACTTTGCTATGTCAGTAACGAGGATCCTGCGACCTGGGTGATCGTTGATGTAGCGCAGGTGGTGACCATGCCGCTGTCATCCGTCGCGCACTATCTGGGCAAAGGTGATGAATGGCCCGATGCGGTCTTGCTGGCCGGAATGCAGGAACATTATCCTGCGATTCAGCTCGATTCACAGGTTGACGTGATTCACCACTCCGCGCCGCGTCAGGATGAGCGTGCGCTTCACCTCGCATTGCTGGCGGCCCTGACGGTGCTGGAATGCAGCCTGCATCATGAAAAGCGCCACGATCTAGCGTGGCTTGACCAGAGACTGCATCCCGAATTTAAAGAGATCACCCTTTCAGGCACGCTGCTGAACCGTGAGCAAATCATCGCGGCGCTAATGAATGAAGAGAACGCGCAGGCCATTATCAGCAGCGACTTTCAACTAATGGAGGTCGGAACCCAGCATGCCATTTTGCTTTACCGCACCGCGCAGCCAGACGGCAGCCGTGCCGCATTACGTTCGTCCCACTGGGTTTTATCCGCAGCGCATGGCTGGCAGATGATTTTTCATCAGGGCAGCACGGCAGCCGCCGGGTCATAGTCTGGGGTTTGGGGTTTGGGGTTTGGGGTTTGGGGTTTGGGGTTTGGGGTTTGGGGTTTGGGGTTTGGGGTTTGGGGTTTGGGGTTTGGGGTTTGGGGTTTGGGGTTTGGGGTTTGGGG
>Ga0157357_1000002_pt1 | contig 181492 bp, 142 predicted proteins | sample AttcapACBM1_FD_111485 | JGI IMG/M metagenome (GOLD analysis project Ga0157357, IMG submission 111485) | Fungus gardens microbial communities from leaf cutter ant in Botucatu, State of Sao Paulo, Brazil - Atta capiguara ACBM1 | ecosystem: Host-associated > Fungi > Mycelium > Unclassified ... | reverse complement strand
CTATACCACGACCGTCGGGGCCGACGGCAGCTGGAGCCTGAGCGTGCCTTCTGCAGCGCTGACCGCGCTGGCCGCGGGCACCACCACGCTCAACGTGACCGTGAGCAACGCGGCGGGAACGGCAGCCAGTACTGAGCAGGTGATTACGGTTGACGCACCGGTTACCCCTCCAGGCCCACCGACGATAACGGTGAATGACTTTGCCGGTGACAACGTCCTGGACAACAGCGAGAAGGCCAGCGATCAGCTGGTGTCCGGTACCACCAGCAACGTGGAGGCGGGCCAGACCGTCACTGTGACGCTGGGCGGCCAGACCTACACCACCACAGTTGGGCCGGACGGCAGCTGGAGCCTGAGCGTGCCGTCGGTAGCGCTTGCTGGGTTAGCGGCGGGTGCGGCCACCATCGACGCAAGTGTGACGAACACCGCAGGTAATAATGCGACAGACAGTCAGCCGTTTACCGTCGAAGCGCCAGCAGGTGCAGCAGGTACACTGGTTATCACGCAGCCGCTGGGCGGCGACGGTTTTATTAACGCTCAGGAAGCAGCTCAAGGATTGACCGTAAAAGGATCGGTCGCAGGGGTGGCCCAGGGGCAGCAGGTCGTTGTGAACTTTAATGGTGTCGATTACACCGGCACCGTTGATGCCAATGGACTCTGGTCCGTCATCATTCCGTCCGGTGCCTTTAGTGGCGTCAGTGATGGGGTGAAACAAATCACCATCAGCACCGTGGATGCCAATGGTAATCTGCTGTCCAACACCGCCGATATGACCCTGCAGGCCACTACGCTGCCTGCCATCTCGCTTGATAGCGGCTCGCTGAGTGACGGTATTCTCAATAATACCGAAAGCAGCAGCGATCAGGTATTAAGCGGCAATACCGGTGTCACCGGGGCTGGCCAGCAGGTACAGGTTCAGCTCGGCGGTAAAATCTATGACCTGCCAGTAAATAATGACGGAAGCTGGAGTGTGACCGTACCTGCGGCCGATCTGGCTGCACTGCCACAGGGCAATAATCCGCTTGTGGTAAGCGCGATCGATCAGGCCGGGAATGTGGTGACACAGACCAGCACGGTCAATGTCGATACGCAACCGCCTTCATTAGGTGTGGATCCCGTGGGCGGTGACAATACGCTCAGCGTAAGCGATCTGACCCAGCCGCTGATATTGAGCGGTACCGGGCAGAATGGCGATCAGGTCACGATGTCACTTAACGGCAGATTCTACCGCACGCTGGTCAGCACCAATGGACGCTGGTCATTGCGTATCGATCAGTCCGATTTGGCCGCGTTACCCTCGGGTAGAAATCCTTTTACAGTCACCATTACCAACGCCAATGGCAGTCAGACGACGTTCACCAGCGAACTGAACGTCGCAACGGCACCAGAAGTGCAGCCAACATTGAGTGTGAACAGCGGCACCTTTGCGGGTGATGGCGTGCTGGATGGTTCAGAACAAAAACTGCCACAAACGCTCACCGGTACCTCAACAAACGTAGAGGCCGGACAGCAAGTTAGCGTCACCATTAACGGTATAACCTATATCGGTACGGTAGAAGCAAGCGGTAACTGGAGCATCGTTATACCACCCGTAGCACTGGCAACGCTGGCTGAGGGCAGTCAGGCTCTGACCGTCACCGTGGTGAATGCCGCAGGTAATACCACCAGCACCGAACTGACCTTCCAGGTTGACGCAACAGGAAGCAGCGTTGCCCTGGCTCCGGCAGGAAACAACAATTATCTTAATGCCGATGACGTGGCCAGTGAGGTCGTGCTTAGCGGTAGCACCAGCAATATCCCGGCAGGCAGCATTGTTAACGTCACCGTTAACGGTAACAACTACACCGGTACGGTAGGCGCGGATGGCACCTGGACGGTGACGCTGCCGGCGGGTAGCCTCGTTGGCTTACCCAACGGCGCGCTTCCTGTTACCACCACCATTACCGATGCGGACGGCAATACGCTGGCAACCAGCACCTCGAATATCAACGTTGTGGCGACCGATGTACCGGTTGCGACACCGGGCGATGCGTTTGTCGATGGCGTACTGAACGGCAGTGAAGCGGCAGCGGGCGGTGCTATCACCGGCAACAGTGGCGTAACCGGGGAAGGCCAGCGCGTGGTGGTTACGCTCAATGGCGTCAACTACACCGGTATTGTCGATAACACCGGTAACTGGCAGGTGAACATTCCTTCAGCGGTGCTCTCAACACTGCCACAGGGATCGGTGCCTTATACGGTTACCCTTACCGACATTGCCGGCAACACCAGTAATGCCGCCGGCAGCGTGACGGTCGATACTTTACCGCCAGCCCTGACGGTAGCAACACCGTCTGGCGATGGTGTTCTTAATGCAGTTGAACTTCAGCAGCCCCTGGTCCTGAGCGGTAACAGCGAAGGTAATGCCGTTATCGTAGTCAACATTAACGGAACCACCGTCAGCACCACCGCCAATCCAGACGGTAGCTGGACGCTGGAAGTACCGGCTGCGGCACTAAACGGTCTGACCAACGGCAGCTATCCCCTGACCATCACTGCTACCGACACCGCGGGCAATATCACAACGGACACCAGCAGCCTGACGGTGAAAGCCGATGCGGCTTCATTACCCACGCTGACCCTTAACCCGTTTGCCGGTGACAATCTGGTTGACGGCGCTGAACGTCAGGTCAATCAGGAACTGTCGGGCACCACCACCAACGTGGAGGCGGGGCAGGTTGTGACGCTGACCGTGGGCAGTGACGTGTTTAGCGGTACCGTTCTGGCGGACGGATCGTGGCGCCTCACTGTTCCTGCTTCCGTTCTGTCGGCGCTGGCCGATGGTAGCGCCACCTATACAGTTGCCGTCAGCGATGCCGCAGGCAATACCACCTCGACGGATCTTGCGTTGACGGTCAACAGTAATGCTTCCGGTGTGGCGCTTGATACGATAAGCGGAGATAACTTCCTGAATGCCAACGAGGCGGGGGAACCGTTGATCATTACGGGAACCACCGTCAATGTGGCACCGGACAGCACTGTCACGCTGCAGTTTAATAATGTCACTTACACCGCCGTGGTCTCTGCTGGCGGTACATGGAGCGTGATCGTCCCACCATCCGCTCTGGCAGCCCTGACGGATGGCCCTGCGGCCTTAACCGTAACGACGACGGATACAACGGGCGCGGCGCTGAGCAGTTCAGCCACGCTCAATGTCGCGATTAACAATGTTCCCAACCCTGTGGTGATCACGGCCTTCGGCGACGGGATCCTGAATGCCACGGATATTTCCAGCGTACAGCAGCTTAGCGGAACGACCGGCGTAAGCGGTGTGGGCCAGACCGTGAGCGTTTCCCTGGGCGGCAATGTTTATACCGGTACGGTAGACGGAAATGGTAACTGGCGTGTGAGTCTTCCTGCCAATGCCTTAGCCGCACTGAATGAAGGCAGCACGGACTATACCGTCACGGTCACGGACGCGGCAGGGAACAGCCGCGAGGTAAGCGGTAACGTTAATGTTGACCTCACGCCACCGACCCTGACGCTTGATCCCGTCGCCGGGGACAATATCGTAGACGCCGCAGAAAGCACGGCGCCGATCGTCCTGAGCGGCAGCAGCGATGCGGGCGAGGGGCAGGTTGTGACCATCACCCTGAATAACCAGGTATGGAACACCACGGTAGGTGCTGACGGCAACTGGAGCTTTGCGCTGCCAGCGGGCGCCCTGGCAGACGTCGCAGCGGGCAGTTATACCCTGACGGTGAGCGTCAGCGATCCGGCGGGGAACCTTTCAACTGAAACCCGTGATATTACCGTGGCGACCGGTACATTAGCGATAAGCATTGATACGCCTTTTGCCGACAGCTACCTGGGTCAGATTGAGGCAGCCAGTGAACAAACGCTGACAGGCACGACAGGGCTGTCCGGCGCAGGCCAGATTGTGACCGTCACGCTAGGCGGTAATGACTATGCAGCCACGGTGGATGCTCAGGGCAACTGGACGGTCACGCTGAGTAGTACCGTCCTGCAGGCCTTGCCCGAAGGCACAAATACGCTTGTCGTCACCGTTAGCGATGCGACAGGCAGCAGCGGCAGCCTGAGCAGCGCAATCACCGTTGACTTTACCCCACCGGAACTCAGCCTGAATCCTGTAACCGGTGATAATCAGATTAACTCACTGGAAATTCTGCAAAATATTTCCGTTTCAGGTACAGCATCGCTGGCCGATGCAGGGCAAACGGTGACGGTGACGCTTCAGGGCGAAACCTATCAAACCCTTGTCTTGATTGACGGTACCTGGGTTCTTGAGATACCCGCCAGCGTCATGCAGGGCTTGCCGGATGGCCCTTACTCACTGGACGTCACGCTGACCGATGCCGCAGGCAACCAGACCACGCTCACCCAGACCCTGACGCGCGTCGCAGACAGCGCGTCGCTTCCGGTACTGACCCTCGATGCCATCAGCGGGGATAATTACCTTAACCAGGGCGAAGCGGCTGCGGACTTAACCATCAGCGGCGGCAGTACGAATTTGACCGCTGGTCAGGTGATCACCGTTTCGCTCAACGGGCAAAGCTACACTGGAGAAGTGCAGGCAGATGGCCGCTGGACGGTGACCATTCCACAGGCTGACGTCAGTGCCTTACCGGACGGTCCTCAGAGCGTGGTGGTGAGTGCCACCGACAGCGCAGGCAACCCGACCAGCAGCGATGCGACCCTTAATGTTATTGCCAGTGGCGCGGCGCTGCCGACCCTGAGCGTGGATGTGGTCGCCAGTGATGACATTATCAACGCCATTGAAGCCGGAGCGGATCTGGATGTCAGCGGCAGCAGTACGCAACTGGCAGAGGGAACGGTAGTGACCGTCACGCTGAACAACGTCGGCTACACCGGCACCGTTGACGCGGCGGGTAACTGGACGGTCTCCGTGCCGTCTTCGGCTCTGAGTGGTCTGCCTTCCGGCTCGCAACAGACCTTTGTCGTCACGGCAAATGACGTGGCAGGTAATACCGCCCTGACTAACCACAATGTCGCGATTGACACGACATTACCGGTATTGAGTGATATCAGCCTGAGTGCAGGCACATCGCTTAATCTGGCCGAGTCGCTGCAGGATCTGACCGTGAATGGCAACAGCGATCCGGGCGCGCAGATCACCGTCGTCCTGAACCAAATCACCTACACCACCAGTGCAGATGAGAATGGTGTCTGGTCACTGGCAATCCCCGCCGCGGATTTGCAGCAGCTCAATGACGGGCTCCAGACGCTGACGATTACCGCAACGGACGCCAGCGGCAATGTCACTACCAACACCAGCACCACGCTGGATGTGGCCTTCCGCACACTGCCGGAGCTGACGCTGGATACGCCGTTTGGTGATGGCATTGTCAGTCAGGCCGATGCTGCCGGTGAACTCACCCTGAGCGGCAGTGCGACTAATCTGCCAGAGGGCAGCCCGATCACGGTGACGATCGGCGATCAGCCGTTTAATACGACCGTTGGTGCCAACGGTGCATGGACCTTAACGCTGGCGCCGGGCGCGCTCAATGCCTTACCCGATGGCCTGACCCAGGTGGTGGTGACGGCCAACGATGCGGCAGGCAACCCGGCTGAAGTCAGCGCAGGCATTGAGATTCTGGTGACCGTACCGGCCGATCCGACCATAGCCGCCACGTTGTTTGGCGATAATGTGATTAATACCACTGAAGCCGCCTCCGTGCAGCTGATTACCGGCACCACGCCGTTTGGCGATGGACAAACCGTCAGCGTCAGCGTAGACGGCACGCCGCTAACCGTCTCTGTCGATGCGAACGGTAACTGGAGCGCCAGCCTGCCGCCCGATGTGATTGCCGGTCTGGCAGACGGAACGCACACGATCAGCGTGATCACCACTGACCGGGCCGGTAATACTTCTGTTGCCGTTACGCAAGACTTTACGACGGCCACGGCACCTATCCCCGAACCGACGCTGAACACGCCATTTGGTGATGGCCGTATCAACGCGATAGAGGCGCAGGCAGATGGCACCCTGAGCGGCAATCTGAATATTGATAATGCCGCCTCCGTTACGGTAACCGTCAACGGTACGGCCTATGCCGCCACGCTCAACGGTGATGGCACCTGGTCCCTGGCTCTGCCATCGGCATTACTGCAGACGCTGCCAGACGGTAACTGGCCCGTTGCGGTAACCATGACGGACACCAACGGCAATACGGCCACGATAAACAGCAACATTGTGGTAGCAATACAAACCCTGCCGGATGTCAGCCTGACTCTGCCGTTCGGTGACGGAGCACTGAATGCGGCTGAAGCGGCACAAGACCAGACGCTGACCGGCTCGACAGGTATCAGCGGCGAGGGCCAGACAGTAACGGTGACCATCAGCGGCTTTAATAACGATTTGCCACTGAATGCAACCGTTCTGCCGGACGGAAGCTGGTCACTGGTCCTGACGCCGGCGCAGATGGCGCAGATCCCCAACGGCAGTCATGTTATTACCGTCAACGCCACGGATATTGCCGGCAACACTGACAGCACTACGCTCAATGTGGTCACCGCCGTCACCGTTCCCGTGCCCACCTTTACTGACCTGCAGTTTGGTGGTGATAACGTGCTGAACATCAGCGAGGCCGCTGCTGGCGTAACGCTGACCGGGACGACCGGTAGCCTCGGTGCAAACCAGGCGGCAAGCATCAGCGTGGATCTGGATGGAACACGCTATCCGGGTACCGTTGATGCGAATGGTAACTGGAGCGTCACGATCCCACCTAATGCGTTGAATACCATCGGAAGTGGCCCGCACAGCGTGACGGTGAATGTGGTGGATGCAACGGGTAATCCGGCTACGGCACAGTTTGACTTTACCGCCGATCTGACACCGCCAGCCCCGAGCGTGGATCCGCTGCCACGCAACGGCTATGTCAACGCCACTGACGTCGAGAACGGTATCACGCTGACGGGCAATACCGGTGAAACCGGCGCTGGGCAACAGGTTGTGGTGACTATCGGCACCACCGATTTCACTGCCCAGATAGCGGCGGATGGAAGCTGGACATTGCCGTTGAGTAACGCGCAACTGAGCGCCTTAACCGATGGCACCTATTCGTTAGCCATCACCGTCACCGATCCTGCCGGTAACAGTACGACGCTCAACGAATCCCTGGTAATCGACACAACGGCGCCAGCGATCACCGGCGTGACGTTTGCAGGTGATGATGGGCTGAATTATGCCGAGAGTATTCAGCCTCAGGTGTTAAGCGGCATCGCTAACGGTGCGGAGACCGGGTCACAGTTAACCGTCTCCTATAACGGCACGCTGTTAGGTACGGCGGTTGTCGGTGCCAACGGCGCCTGGAGTCTGACCCTGACGCCAGAACAAATGAGCACCTTCGTCGCACCGGATACCACGTTAACGCTTGCCGTCAGCGACCTGGCGGGCAATCCGGTCACGCAGGATCTGACGGTGCCGGTTGATCTTACACCCCCACCAGGACCGCTGGTCACGCTGGGCACCGTATCGGGTGATAACATCATCAGCACGGTCGATCAGCAGGCAGGTGGCGTCGTGGTGAGTGGAACGTCACAAAATCTCGGTGCCACCGGTGTCGTTACCGTCGTGATCAACGGCGTGGACTACAGCACGACGATTGATGCTAACGGCAACTGGACGACGGCAACCTTACCGGTCAGTGATTTTGGCAGCACTGATGGCCCGGTCACGATTACCGTCACTGCCACCGATGGAACGGATACCGTGACCACCAGCGGCACCGTTCAGATCGATCTGACGGCACCGGTACTGACGATTAACAGCTTCACGGGTGACGATGTGGTTAACGCCAGTGAAAGTTCGACGCGTCAGACCATTAGCGGTACGGCGGACACCAGCGAAACGGGACGTACGGTGACGGTTACCCTGAATGGCAAAACCTACACGGGGATCGTGCAGGGCGACGGCACCTGGTCTACCAGCGTGCCAGCCAGTGATATGCAGGCGTTGGCCAACGGTGAAACGACCATTAATGCGCAGTTGACCGATGCCGCCGGCAACGTGGGCAGTGCCAGCCGCACCATTAACGTCGATACCGCAGCACCACTGATTGAGATTGACGCCTTCCTCGGCGATAACCTGATTAACGCCGCCGATATTGCTGTCGGGCAGGTATTAACGGGCCGGACAACCGGTGCGGAAGAGGGACAAACCATTTCCCTGTACGTGGGCGATGGCGCCCCTGTCGCCACCGGGATCATTGGCGCTAACGGCGTCTGGAGCATTGACCTCACGCCGCAGGTGCTGTCCAGCCTCAACGACGGTGCGCTGGTCTTTGGCGTGCGCGTCAACGATCAGGCTGGCAACCAGACGGATGCCACGATTACCGTGAACAAAGTGGTCAATGCCGCCTTGACGTTGGTAGTGGATTCTGTCTTTGGTGACGGCACGCTGAGCGCGATCGACACCACGATTGCCCAGACCATTACCGGTACGGCGACCTCTGCAGGCGTAGGCGCAACCGTCGCGGTCACGATCGGCGGTACGACCCTGACCAGTGCCGTGGGCCAGGACGGGAAGTGGGCGATTGTTGTTCCCCCCAGTGTTCTCGGCCTGCTGAGCGACGGTGAACTTGCCCTGAACGTGACGTTAACCGATGCAGCAGGCAACAGCCGCAGCGTGGGTGAAACGGTCAATGCCATCGTGAATGCCGTACCTGTCGTGGATAACCTGACCGGTCTGTTTGGCGGCGATAATCTGCTGAATATTGCCGAGGCCGCGGTTGATCAACAGATTGGCGGGATTATCGAGAACGCGGCAGTGGGCTCACGCGTGACCGTTATCCTGGGGACGAAGACGTATAACACCACGGTGCAAGCCGGGGGCAACTGGAGCGTGACGCTGCCGTCCGGCGATCTCTCTTCCTTACTTAATGGCAATCTGACGCTGGGCGTGACTGTCACCGATGCCGTCGGTAACGTAGCCAGCAATAGCGCAACCATTGGTATCTTCACACAAACGCCGACCATCAGCCTGACGTCACTGTTTGGTGATGGCGTGCTTAACCTGGTTGATATTGCCACCAGCCAGACCATCAGCGGCGTGGTGAATAACGTTGCTGCCGGTTCGGTGGTCACGCTGAACGTGGGGAACAGCCAGGTCACGGCAACGGTCGGCAGCAACGGCACGTTCACCGCCACGGTTGCGCCGGATATTTTGAGTACTCTGACGCAGGGAAATCTCACGATTGGCGCCACGGTCACCGATCAGGCCGGTAACACCGCCTCAACCAGCGCCGGTATTCGCGTCGATACGATCGCGCCTACCCTCACGATCAGTCCGCTGTTTGGCGATGGCCTGTTAAATGCCGCGGATGCGTTACTGGGCCAGACGATTGGCGGCGTGGTGAACGGTGCAGAGGCCGGTTCCCGTGTCGTAGTGACGATTGGCGGCCAGCAAATCGTGACGGCAACGGACGCCAGCGGGAACTTTGCTGTGTCACTGACGCCAAGGCTGCTCCAGGGTCTGACGGACGGTACGCTGACGGTCGGCGTCAGCGTCACGGATGCGGCAGGGAATACGACCAGTAGCACGGCGTCGGCCACGGTAGGGATTAATACCTTACCTAAAGTCACGCTCAACCCACTGTTTGGTGACGGCATTTTGAATATTGCCGAGTCGCTGGTCACCCAGACCATCAGCGGTACCGCCACCGGTGTAGCCGCAGGCAGTACCGTCAGGCTGGCGATTGGTAATACCACGGCAACGGCGATCGTTAACAACGACGGCACCTTCTCGGCCACGGTATCCCCCGCCATTCTGGCTACGCTGCTCGGCGGTAACTTTACCGTGAGTGCCTCGGTTACCGACGCCGTAGGTAACACCACCTCCACCAGCGGCGGTGTGCAGCTGGGGCTGACTCAACCCACCCTGACGGTCAATACCGTGTTTGGTGACGGCATCCTCAGCGCTGCGGACCTGGCCTCTAACCAGACCATCAGCGGGACATCGAATCTGGCTGCCGGGGCGACGGTCAGTGCTACGCTCAACGGCATTACCTATTCAACGAAAGTGATCAGCGGTGGCAACTGGACAATCAGCGTGCCAAAAGGTGATTTAACCGGTATCAGCGATGGCCTTAAAGCGGTTGCGGTGACTGCCACAGATGTGAATGGCAACACCGTGACAGGCAGCGGCAGCCTGACCGTCATCAGTAATACCCCACCCGCCGTAACCATTACTTCGCTGTTTGGTGATAACGCATTAAGCGTTGCCGATGTGAAAACCACCCAGACGATTAGCGGTACGGCGACCAATGCGGAAGGGTCGCTGGTGCAGGTGACGATTGGCGGCCAGACCTTTACTACCACAGTCAGCAGCAACGGCAACTGGAGCCTTCCGGTTTCGGCCTCTAATCTCGCGGCGATCGCGGATGGACTCTATACCGTCACGGCAAGCGTGACGAATGGCGTGGGCAACAGCGGTAATGCCTCGGCTTCGCTGGGCGTTGCCAGCCGGACCACGCCAACGGCGGGCATCAACAGCTACTTTGGTGGGGATGGTTATCTGAATATTGCCGAGGCGAATGTTGCAGAAACCATTAGCGGTACGAGCAGTAACGCGATTGGGGGACGGGTTTCCGTCAACGTGGCGGGCAACATTTTCACCACGACGATTGGCAGTAACGGTGCCTGGAGTATCAGTGTGCCGTCAGCCACCCTGAAAGGCATTGCGGATGGCAGCCATTCTGTAGCCGTTACCATCACCGACGTGGGCGGTAACAGCACCACAGCCACCAGCAGCTTCACGGCGCTGTCGCACAATCAGCCGCTTCTGGGCGTCGATCCTGTGCTGAGTGTGGTGTCATCGCTGATCAACGGGCTGACGGTGCAGGGGGGCTCTCTGAATGCGGCTCAGGGGTCAAAAGTCAGCGTTACGCTGCTGCTGGCTAACGGCAGCAATGGGCCGACGATTAACACCACCACGGATGCGCTCGGACGCTACGCGGCTAACTTCAGCCCCGCGCTGTTGTCGGTTGGGGGACTGCTGCTGTCGCTCAATACGCTGGCGAAGGTCACGATTACGGATGTGGCGGGCAACAGCTACACCACGACCAATACGCTATTGTTAGGCGCTTTGTTGCCGGTTACCACGGCGTCAACGACCGAGTCCGTTGCGCTGTTCTCACTGGTGGACGACAGTGCAACCGCGGCGGGCCATGATACGCAGCACAACACGCAGTCCACCGAAGAGGCAACGCCGACGGTGCACGTGGCTTCAACGCTGACCACCGAAGCCGATGTGGCCGCGCCGGTCAATGCGTCGGAGGACAATACCGGCGTCGCGGCGGCGGCAGTCGCTGAAACGGCAGCCGTAACAGACACGCCTGTTGACGAAAGTTACAGCATTGGCGGGGTGGTCATTACGCTGGCAGATGGCAGCATCGTGGAAGGCGCATCGGTAAATGGGAGTAGTGGTGCCGACACGGTTGTGGTCAGCGATCTGAACTTCAGCCATATCGATGGCGGTGCAGGAACCGATACGCTGGTGCTGAACGGCGATCATCTGACGTTGGATCTGACCGATCTTGGTCTGAAAGTGGAAAACATTGAAGTGCTCGATCTCGGCCAGAGCGGCACGAACGCTGTTAAGCTGGATCTCAACGAGGCGCTGAATATCACTGACCAACAAAGCGATGACCTGGTGATTAAAGGGGCTGACGGTAGCCTTGTCACGCTGGTCAATGGCCAGGGGGGCACGTGGGAAATCAGTGGCGAACGCATGGTGAATGGTCAGTCCTACGAGGTCTACCATAACTCGGCACTCACCAATGACAACACGTTGGGCGATGTTCTGATTCAACACAATCTGCAGGTACACATCGTTTAACATACGATATTCACGTTAAGCACTTACCCACAGCAGCGGTTGCGCAAGCTTCCGCTGCTTTTTTTCTGCAACGTGGCTTTCAACATTCCGCCACTCTTCCTGGCAACATGTCAGCATGGGGTAAGCACGCCGTGAGGGCATCCGGCCACTAACGGATAGATGAAACAGGCCGTTTTATCTTGACTTCGGGTAACGCTGTACCGACCCAGAGTAACGGGCAGATTAACGCCGGTTCGACAGGAAGCGTAATCGTCGCCTTTTGATGCCGCCTTGCCTGACAACCGCTTCATTAATCACAATCACGAGACCTTCCAGGACCTGAGAGTCCAGCGTTCCGACTGACGGCCGCTCGTGACTCAATGGTAAGAAATATGACTTTTTTAAAATCGATGTCGTTAATTTTATCTTAAGTAGTGGCAGGGAATGGTGTCTGTTTAAAAAATCTCCTTTCAGTAAATATATTTGATAATTGGTGATTTTTAACATGACCACTTTCTCTGTATGTACTATTAATAGTAACTCGCGCTTAGCGGTCTTTACTGAACGCATTAAATAAATTAACAATAAAATGCGTGATGCTTATCGTGCCCTTGCTTTTTTTACATACTGAAATCACCAGGACGTCATCGAATGATCATAAGAAAACCTGTTGGTATGAATAATGAACAAAGCGCGTTTAGCCCTGTTTTTTTACGCCCTGAATGGCCTGGTCCTGCCCGCGGCATTTGCCGCCCCCTTACCGAAAGCGGAGTTCAACTGGCGCGCAGCACCCAGCGAAGAGCAGGTCGCCATTTTGACCCTGCGGGAAGCCATCCTTCGAGCCTTCGCACGCAACCCAAAAATTTCCGAGGCGGCGGCGCAGATTCATATTGGTGAAGGCGATCTGAGTGCCGCGCAAAGCGCCTGGTATCCCCAGATATCGCTTCAGGGGGCCGCGGGGCGCTCACATCAAACCGACTCATCTGGCAGTCTTAATAACAATGGGTCCGGCGGAATCACCCTCAGCCAGCTGTTATATGACTTTGGCCGCACTAACGGTGCCATTGACGAGCAGCATGCCCTGTCAGATGCCTACCGCTTCGGGTTATTTGACGCCATGACGCAGGTGGCTAAAGAGGCCTTACAGTCTTATCTGGAAGTCAAACGTTATCAGGCACTCGCCGCCACGGCACAGACGAATATCGCCTCGCTGGAGCACGTACGCGACATTGCCAAAATGCGTGCAGATGCCGGTCTCAACTCTCAGTCAGATGTGCTGCAGGCTGAAACCCGTATCGCCGCCATGCATGCCACGCGTGAACAGTATCTGGCCCAACTGCGCTCTGCCAACGCGCAGCTTACCGTCCTGACTGGCGTGGTGCCTGCCACGCTGCCTGAGCTGCCCCAGGCGCTGTTACAACAGCAAATTACCCTGGACAAAATCGCCTATGAAAACAGCGCATCGGTGCGCAGTGCGCAATACAAACAGGAGGCCGCCCGCGAACGGGTCCGTCAGGCGCAATCGGGTCACTGGCCCAGCATCAAGGTTCAGGCTGGCCGGACGCGTTACGAAAACGATACCCGCTCATACTGGGACGATGAAGTCCAGCTTCAGGTAGAGGCGCCGCTCTATCAGGGCGGTCTCGTCAATGCCAAAACCCAGTCAGCGGAGGGCGATCGGCTGGCCGCCCAGGCTGCGGTACAGCAAGCCAAACTCACGATTAATCAAAACGCCTCCACATCTTACGCCGATATGATCGGTGCTCAGCAGCGTCAGCTGGCGGGAGAGGCGCAGTTAGCCAGCGCTGAACATACGCGCAACGTGTATGCCGATGAGTACCGGCTCAGTAAACGCAGCCTGAACGATCTGCTTAGCGTTGAGCAGGACGTGTTTCAGGCCGACAGCGCGCGAATCACTGCGCTTTATGACGGGTGGGATGCCACCGTCCGTTACGCCGCTGCCGTCGATAACCTGCTCGACATCATGGGTATCGATCGTCAAAAAAACAGTGGTGATCTTCTTCCTTCTTTGCAATAGCCAACCCGTTTTAAAAGGCGCGAACAATGAGTGCACAAAACCCGACGACCGATAACTGGATTGCTGCGATGTTGCGCGTGGCGGCACGCTTCGGTAAGCCTGCAGAGGGCAAAACGCTTCGCCAGCAAATGCGCTGGTTTGAACACCTGCCGGTGGCGCAGCAGCGGGATCGCTTGTGCGGGCTGCTGGGTCTCCATTTAACCATGGTGCCGCAGAACCAATTGCGCTGGCGGCAGGACATCACGCCCGTGGTGCTGGTGATGGAAAATAACAGCGTCGCCGTGCTGGAAGAAATTGATGGCAAGGGCGGGGCGCGCTACTGGCTTAGTGAAGGCGGCGATGTCATTCGGGAAGGCGAGCTGGCAAGCCTGCTCTCCAGAGCGCAGGGGGACATTGGCGTGATTGGCGTGGCCGCGCGCGGAAGAGATGCCCGCATTGATGAATTCGTGCAGCCCTATGAACCACACTGGTTCTGGAAAAACTTTCGCGGCATGGGCCGGCGAATCGGCGAAATATCTCTGGCATCGGTAATCAGTAACGTCCTGGCACTCGCCGGTATTCTTTTCTCAATGCAGGTGTACGACAGGGTTATCCCGGCGCAGTCCGAGGCGACGTTGTGGGTGCTGTTTGTCGGCGTGCTCATTGCCGCCGCCATTGAATATCTGATTCGCCTGATGCGAACGCAGGTTTCTGACCTGATGGGGAAACGCATCGATCTGAAAGTGTCCGCCATGCTGTTTGCCCGGGCGATGAATATTCGCAATGAGTCACGGCCTAAATCCACTGGCTCTTTCATCTCCCAGCTGCGTGAAATCGATCAGGTTCGTGAGTTACTGACCTCAACCACCGTCGGCGCTGCCGCAGACTTACCCTTTGTCATTCTGTTCCTGTTTATCATGTCGTTTATCGGCGGCTGGCTGGTGCTGATTCCGCTGGCTGCTATTCCGCTCATTATTATTCCGGGGATGTTAGTGCAGTTCCCTATGGCGCGTCTGGCAAAAGCCGGGCTGCGCGAAGGCGCGCTGCGGAATGCCGTGCTGGTCGAGACGATAGAAGGCATTGAGGATATCAAAGCGCTGCAGGCCGAGCCTTACTTTCAACGCCAGTGGGAGCAAACCCACGAGGTCAGCGCCTCGATTGGCAATCAGCAACGTCTGTGGGGCGCCAGGCTGACCGGCTGGGCCTCCACCGTGCAGCAACTGACCTACGCGGGCATGCTGGTGTTCGGGGTTTATCTGGTACTGGATTCACAAATCACCACCGGTACGCTGGTGGCCTGTAGCCTGCTCTCTTCGCGCACCATCGCGCCACTCATGCAGCTGACCATGGTGTTTTCTCGTTGGCAGCACGCCAAAACCGCGATGAAAGGGCTGGATGAGCTGCTAAAAAAACCGCTCGATAAACCCGAGTCGGCCACCATGGCGCACTGTCCGACCCTGACCGGCCACTTTGAACTGCGCAACGTGCACTATACCTACGACGAAGAGAACGAAAAAAACGTGCTCAACGTGCAGCAGTTGAACATTAAGCCTGGAGAGAAAATAGCCATTCTGGGGAAGGTGGGCGCGGGCAAATCGACCCTGTTAAAAATACTGGCGGGCCAGGCGCAGGCCAGCCAGGGAAAAGTGCTGGTGGACGGCGTGGATATGGCACATATCGATCCGACCGATTTGCGCCGCCAGCTTGGCTGGCTGTCCCATGATTCGCGGCTGTTTTTTGGCACGCTCAGGCAAAATCTGCTGCTCGGCAATCCCCACGCCAGCGAACAGGAAATGCTGCAGGCGTTACGGATCAGTGGCGCGCTGTCGCTGGTTCAGCAGGATGCGGCCAGTCTGGATCGCGTGATCAATGAAGGGGGGAGAGGGCTGTCAGGTGGACAGCGGCAGATGATCATGCTCAGTCGAATGATCCTGCGCCAGCCGCAGGTGGTGCTGCTGGATGAGCCAACAGCCGCCATGGATGAGCAGCTTGAAGAGCATGTCATCCGTCAAATGCAGGGCTGGATCAGTGGGCGCACGTTGATTCTGGTGACGCATCGCCCCGCGCTGCTGAAGATGGTCGATCGCATTGTCGTGATGGATAACGGGCGCATTATTGCCGACGGTGCGAAAGAGCAGATATTGCGGCGCGCCACTCAGAACGTCCCGGAAGCGACACAGGGAGGTACGGTATGAGTGTGATCATCGATAAAGACCTTGCCAGACACGAGCGGCGCACCTCCGCGATCATCTGGTTGTGTACGGCGGCGCTGGCCTTTTTCCTGATCTGGGCGCACTTTGCCATTCTTGATGAGGTAACCGTCGGGACCGGTAAGGTTACGCCATCTACGCGCGCCCAGGTCATTGACAGCCTGGACGGTGGCATCGTTAAGCAGCTCAACGTGCACGAAGGCGATATTGTAGAAAAGGGCCAGATACTGGCCACGCTGGATCCAACCCGGTTTCAGTCCAACTTTGGTGAAGTACAGGCCAGAGTTCGTACGCTGCGTGCTTCATCGGAACGGCTCAACGCTGAACTGTCGGGGATTCCACTTAAATTCAGTGCTGAGACGCAAAAAGAGCCGCAGCTGGTGGCGCGTGAGAGACAGCTGTATGAATCGCGTCGGCGTAACCTCACCGAGACCATCAACAACCTGCAACAGTCTTTGCGGCTGGTACAGGATGAGCTGCGGTTAACTGAACCGCTGGTGGCAAAAGGCGCGGCGGGGCAGGTTGAAGTGATTCGCCTGCGCCGGCAGGTCAGCGATCTGCGTGGAAAAATCGACGAGGCGCGTAACGACTATCTGGTCCGCGCTCATGAGGAGCAGGTGAAAAACAATGCTGAACTCGATGCCCAGCTACAGGTAGCCGCAGGCAAAGAGGATCAGCTGACGCGCGCCACGCTCTATTCACCCGTGCGCGGCATCGTTAAAGATATTCAGGTCACCACGGTAGGTGGTGTGCTCGAACCCGGCGGAAAAATGATGGAAATCGTCCCCCTGGAAGATCAGTTACTGATTGAAACCCGTATCAATCCCCGTGATATCGCCTATATCCGGCCCGGGCTGGCAGCCGTGGTGAAAGTCACAGCCTATGACTCATCCATTTACGGGGATTTAACCGGCGTGGTGGAAACCGTTTCGCCTGATACCTTGCAGGATGAAGTTAAGCGCGACCAGTATTACTACCGAGTTTATGTGCGTACGCAAAAAGCAGAACTCACCAACAGGGCTGGACGACGCTTTCCTATCGTACCAGGCATGGTGGCGAACGTGGAGATCAAAACGGGGCAGAAATCTGTCATGGACTATTTGCTTAAGCCGTTGAATAAAGTCAAAGAATCGATGCGTGAACGCTAATATAGCCCACGTTTTCTGACGTCACGTATTTTAGTTACGCTGCGTGATAAATTAGCCGCTGAAGTTTACCTGCTGAGGCGGTATATTGCGCAAAATAAACCCATAAATACGGTGAAGAATCCCGCAGCTATCCCGGCTATTCAACTCTCTAAGACAATACAGACAACGTTCAGGCAAAAAAAAGCCGGGCAATAAGCCCGGCGATATATAAGGGTAAAAAAAAATCATTCGGGGTGAATGAAGATAAGAAATAAATGATGATAGCGGGAGTAAGTATATTGGCTGGCGAATAATAATTTTTACCATTGAGTGCTTAGGATTATTCCCACTAAAATCATTCGGATAGCTATTATTTTCAACGCGGTTGTCATTTTGTGCTTTATTTTTTATCACTCCGTGCGGCTAATAAGTTCCCCTTTGTTTACATATAGCAATAAATTTTACAGATCATGAAACACTTTTGGAAATTTAGTAGCATTTTTACGATGGATTATTACCCATTATGAAACAACAATGGTTTGCCGACCGATATTACCATCGGTTTGCAGTGGCAAATATAAAAGGCACATAACAGAGGGTAATAAAAATGAAGCGTCACATTCTCTCCCTGGCGATCCCGGCATTACTGGCAGCAGCGGGCTCGGCAAATGCGGCTGAAATCTACAATAAAGACGGCAATAAATTAGACCTGTTCGGCAAGGTTGACGGATTGCACTATTTCTCGGACAACGACGGTGCCAACGGCGACCAGTCTTATGTTCGTTTTGGCTTTAAGGGTGAAACCCAGGTAACAGATCAACTGAGCGGCTACGGCCAGTGGGAATACCAGGCGGCGCTCAACAATTCAGAAGCACAGGGTACGGCAAACAGCTACACCCGTGTTGGTTTTGCAGGGCTGAAATTCGGCAATGCGGGTTCATTCGACTACGGTCGTAACTACGGTGTGGCTTACGACATTGGCGCATGGACTGACGTTCTTCCTGAGTTTGGTGGCGATACCTATGGCGCAGACAACTTTATGTTCCAGCGTGGCAACGGTATGGCGACCTACCGCAACAACGGCTTCTTCGGTCTGGTAGACGGCTGGAACTTTGCAGTTCAGTATCAGGGCAAAAACGATAACCCAACGGAAGCAAGCGGCGGGCGTGATGTGCTGGGTGAAAACGGCGACGGCTGGGGTCTGAGCACGACCTACGATCTGGGCTCCGGTTTCGGTATCGGTGCGGCAACCTTCCAGTCGGATCGTACCAACAACCAAAATGGCAATGCGCCGGGCATTCTGGGTCGCGGAGATAAAGCGGAAGCTTATACCGGTGGTCTGAAATACGATGCTAACAACATTTATCTGGCTGCGATGTACACGCGCGCCTATAACGCGATCAGCTTTGGCGACAGCACAAGCGCTAATCAGCCAAACACGGCCTACGGCTATGCTGACAAGGCTGATAACTGGGAATTAGTGGCACAGTACCAGTTTGACTTTGGTCTGCGTCCTTCTCTGGCGTACGTTAACTCGCGCGGCACCGATGTGCAGAACTGGGGCAAACAGAATCTGAAGAAATATGTCGACGTGGGTGCGACTTACTACTTCAACAAAAACATGTCGACCTATGTTGATTATAAAATCAACTTACTCGATGACAACGACTTTACCAAGGCCGCCGGCATTAATACCGATGACGTGGTGGGCGTAGGACTGGTGTACCAGTTCTAAATGTCACAGGGAGCGCCCGTGCGCTCCCTGATTTATTAATCTGCCGGGTGTTCCGGCTCGTTATCATCCTGTGGCACGATCACGTTGCCATATCTGGCCCCCTCGAATGCCACACCTGAAAGTGTAAAAGCAGCAAAACTCAGCCAGTTTTGCATCGCAGTCATCACGGTTTCCGACTTATCCATCCCACACCTCTCAGCAACACAGTTAAGGTTTCTGGTGCAGGAATCGTGCCAGCCCAACCGCTCTCATAGCCACGGAAAAACAGGTGATTTTGCTACAATGGCGCGCGAATTAGGGGGCTGATGACCTTAAATGGTGCAGGGGCGATCAACGACGGCGCAGGTAAGTGGTTGGCATGTTGCGATTACGGCGTTGCTGCCATGTTTTATAGCTTGCTAATACGAACAGGCCCAGCACAGCGGCAAGGATTACATAAATCATCTGTGACTCCTTATTCTGACGCTCTCAGGAGCGAGCGGAACGTAGCAGTGTGATCGACCTAATAAGTTTTATCAACCATGTTTAAGTTACTTTACTTAGTGTTTGTGCTTTGAAATATGCACAGATGACCTGTTACGGATAAATAATGATGCGTTTTAAGATAAATCTCCTGTTTGTAGCTTTAATGTCATTGTTAATGGGATGTGACGACACGTCATCCAAAGCCCATGACGCCATGGTGCTGGAAGGCAAAACGATGGGAACGGTGTGGCGAGTCAGCCTGGCAGGCGTGGAGGCTGGACGCAAAGCGGCACTACAACAGCGCATCCAGCAACGACTGGATGCCGATGATGCGGAACTCTCGACGTGGAAACCGACGTCAGTGCTGTCACGTTTTAATCAGAGTCGTGCAACAACGCCTCAGCCGGTGAGTGAGAACATGGCTGATATCGTGACGATTGCGCTACGTATCGGCAAAAAAACCTCGGGCGCCATGGATATTACGGTCGGGCCGCTGGTGAATTTATGGGGATTTGGCCCCGATAAGCAGCCCAACCATATTCCGGATGACAGCCAGATTGCCGCGGCCAAAGCCCTGACCGGCTTACAACATTTACGTGTCATACAGGGAGGCGAAGGCCAGTGGTTACAGAAGGATCTGCCAGGCTTGTATGTTGATCTCTCCACGGTGGGAGAAGGTTTTGCGACCGATCACCTTGCGCGACTGATGGAACAGGAGGGGATTAACAATTATCTGGTCTCGGTGGGGGGGGCTGTGCTATCCCGCGGGATGAATGCGCAGAACCAGCCATGGCGGGTGGCGATTCAGAAACCGACCGATCGCGAAAATGCCGTGCAGGCGCGGGTAGACCTGCAGGGACACGGCATCAGTACATCTGGCAGCTATCGAAACTATTATGAGCTAGACGGCAAACGTCTTTCACACATTATCGATCCCGCGACTGGCCGCCCGATTGACCATAAGCTGGTGTCAGCGACCGTGATTGCCACTACGGCGCTGGAAGCGGATGGCTGGGACACCGGCCTCATGGTGTTAGGTACTGAAAAAGCCAAAGCGCTGGCGATTAAAGAGAAACTGGCGGTGTATTTAATCACCCGGGAAGGCGATCGCTTCGTCAGCTGGATGTCGCCCCAGTTCTCTGCTTTTATTATTCCATCTGACTGACTGAGAGAAGCGCTATGCTGGATCTGTTTAGTGATGCCTCACCCTGGCAAGAACCCCTGGCTGATGGCGCGGTGATTTTACGCCGTCGCGCACGCGATGAAGCGGAAGATCTGTATCAGGCCATGATGGCAATAGCAGAATGTAATCCGTTTGAGCACCGCATCACGCCGGGCGGACATCGAATGTCCGTTGCGATGACCAACTGTGGGGACTTCGGCTGGTCGACAGATGCGCGCGGCTACCGATACAGTGAACAGGACAGCAGCAGTCAACGTCCGTGGCCGGCAATGCCGGATGCGTTTCGCCGGCTAGCGCAGCAGTCGGCTGAAGAGGCCGGCTTCCCGGGCTTCAATCCGGATGCCTGCCTGGTTAACCGCTACGAACCCGGCGCTAAGCTGACGCTGCATCAGGACAAGGATGAAAAAGACTTACGCCAGCCCATCGTTTCAGTGTCACTGGGCCTGGCGGCGGTTTTTCAGTTTGGTGGCTTTGAGCGGGGCGACCATGCACAGCGGGTTTTGCTGGAACATGGCGATGTGGTGGTGTGGGGCGGGCCTTCGCGACTGCGCTATCACGGCATCCTGCCGCTCAAGGCAGGCATCCATCCGCTCACCGGCGCCTTTCGCTATAACCTGACATTCAGGCGGGCTTTTTAACCCCCGCGCAAAGTGCGAATAACTATTGCTATCATTTGCCATCACATTACACTGCAGGCTGATTTTCATGTCTGGTAAGGTTCTATGGCGTTGTTGAATGTGGTTTTCTGCCAGTATCGCTGGCCGTTTATTGGCGTAATTTTGCTCACCCTGCTGAGTGCCGCATTGGGTATTGGCATGATTGCTTTTATCAATAGCGAAATGATCGTCGCCGTGAATACTTCCCTGACTGTTCTGCCCGCGTTTCTGTTCCAGGTCGTGATGCTGATGGGCGTAACGCTGGCCTCACAGCTGGCGCTGACCTGGCTGGGCCATCAGTTTGTCTGGCGCATGCGTGGCGAATTTATCAAGCGTATCCTGGACACGCGCGTGGAGCGCATCGAACAGATTGGTAGCGCACAACTGCTGGCGGGATTAACCAGCGATGTCCGGGCAATCACCCTCGCTTTTGTCCGATTGCCTGAGTTAATTCAGGGCATCATTATCACGCTCGGTTCAGCGCTGTATCTTGCCTGGCTGTCACCCAGAATGCTGCTGGTCACCAGCGGCTGGATGCTGGTGTCGCGGGTTTATCAGCATATGGCGAAGCTACGCGATGTCGAAGACAATCTCTACCGCGATTACCAGACGGTGATCGAGGGGCGTAAAGAGCTACAGCTTAACCGTGAGCGTGCCAGACTCATCTATGAAACGGTTTATCAGCAGGACGCCAACACCTACCGGCACCATATTGTGCGTGCCGATACCTTTCATCTCAGTGCCGTTAACTGGTCAAACATCATGATGCTGGGCGCTATCGGGATGGTGTTTTACATGGCTAACAGTCTGGGATGGGCCAATACGGCCGTCGCGGCCACCTTTTCCCTGACGTTGCTTTTTTTGCGCACGCCGCTGCTGTCCGCGGTCGGCGCTCTGCCTACGCTACTGAGCGCTCAGGTCGCCTTTCGCAAGCTCAATACCTTTGATCTCGCGCCCTATGAACCTGACTTTCCCACCTTTAACGGCGAAACCGACTGGCAGACGCTTGAATTGCGAGATGTGACCTTTCACTACGGCGATAACGGTTTCCAGGTCGGACCGGTTAACTTGCGGCTCCAGCGCGGCGAGCTGGTGTTTTTAATCGGCGGTAACGGGAGCGGCAAATCGACGCTGGCCATGCTGCTCACCGGACTGTATCGCCCTCAGTCCGGCAGCCTGTTAATCGATGGCAAACCGGTTGATATGGGCGACCTCGATCGCTGGCGCAAACACTTTTCCGCCGTCTTTACCGATGTCCATCTGTTTGACCGCCTGATTGACAGCAAAGGCGATCCGGCTTCACCCGCCCGGATTCAGCAGTGGCTGGAAAAGCTTAAAATGCAGGACAAGCTAAAGATTGAAGGGAATAAGATCCTGAATCTGCAGTTGTCAAAAGGGCAAAGTAAAAGGCTGGCGTTGCTGCTGGCCGTGGCTGAACAGCGCGATGTCCTGCTGCTGGATGAGTGGGCAGCCGATCAGGATCCCCATTTCCGCCGGGTTTTCTATCGTGAACTACTGCCGGCGTTACAGGCCGCCGGTAAAACGGTATTCGCCATCAGCCACGACGACCACTACTTTATTCATGCCGATCGTCTGCTGGAAATGCGCGAGGGTAATCTGTACGAATTAACCGGCCATGCTCGCGACCACGCCAGCCTGGATGCCGTCAGGCTGACTGATACCGGATTATGATGTCTGATGAACGCGATTGACGAGGCTGCCCGATGCCTGACTACCACACTCAGAAGAGGGGCAGAGGGTTGATGCATAAAGGATAAAGCCGCTTAGGGTGAGCGGCTTAGAAAAGGTCTGGTTGGCGCTTGAAATCACACGTTGCTTTGCTGTAACGCGGTGTGAGGTTGGTAGCTTGTTATAATCAATCGTTTGGCGGGATGGAGAAGTTTTTCAGTGAAACGACAAAATGTTGTTGGCCTTTGCTGATGCGCGCACCGCGATCGCACCACTGACTTGCCAGACGAAAGAAATCGTCACAACCGATGTCGTATGCCAGCTCCACCTTATTGATACCTGAGTGCAGTAAATTTTCTGCATCCTTCAGGTTTTTAGCTTGGATGATCATATCTGTACCCTCGATTTCAGGAGGAAACAGAATAAGCGTTTTTTATGACAAAAATGTTTCAGTTTGATGAACTGCTGTCTTATTTGTGATTTTTGTGAAGCATTAGACATTAAGGGTTTATCACTAACTCATTAATTAATATCAATAATGGTGATTTTTTAGCAGTTTATCGGGAAAGTCTGATATTGCAACCATCAGCAGCGGGCTGTTCATCACAGCCCGGCAAACAGAAATCGTTTAGTCCTGTTGATGTCTGTCAGGCAGCAGGCCAACCAGAGGTTTTCAGGTCTGGGCTTCATGCTCACTCTCAGGGCGAAGACGTTCCTGAGCCAGAAAACTCAGGTCGCTGCCTGCAGGACGCTGGTAAATGCGCAGCGAAAAGACGTTAGCGATGGCATATACGTATTCGAAGATGGCCGATTGGGTATGTTCATAATCGACCCAAAGCACTGACGACGTAAAGCAGTAGATCTCAATGGGCAGCCCCTCAGAAGACGGCTTCATTGACCTCACCACGATATACATCTCTTTATGGATATCATCTCGCTGAGCCAGCCAGGCGGTGAGATAGTGACGAAAGATCATCAAATTCGTCATGCCATTTTCAACGAACCAGCGATCGCCGACGGCACTCAGTTCGCGACCATCCATAAGTTTGGACAGTTGTTCATTAATACCGCGAATCTGCGTCATGGGCTCCAGCATGGCGTGATTTACAAAGCTTATGGACGTTTGATCAATGTAGAAACTGCGCATGATCCGGCGTGCACCGGATGAGAACATGGCCTGCCAGTTGGTATAGGTTTCGGTCAGAAAGGTTTTGGTGGGAACGCGGGACAGAGTATTGTCCCAGTTGCGAATAGTAATGGTGTGAAGGGCGATATCCACTACCTCTCCACTGATATTATTGACCGGAAGCTCTATCCAGTCGCCTAGCTGCAACACATCATTCGAAGAGAGCTGTATATTCGCCACCAGCGACAGTAAGGTGTGCTGAAATATCAACATCAGTACCGCTGCCACCGCACCCAGACTGGAGATAATAATGACTGGCGACTTATTCGACATGATAGCCAGGATCATAATCGCCGAAATGATATGCACCAGAATTTTGCCGACCTGAATATAGCCTTTAATGGAATGGTTTTTACGTTTCGACTTTTTTACGTAGGAGATATTGATAATCTCCAGTACTTCATTAAAGAACAGCGACAGATAGACCATAAACAAAATGCCGCAGATGGTCTTAATGGCAATCAGCAGATGCTCGGGTAAGTCCGGCATAAACTGCAGCAGGAAGTAGACGGTGATCACCGGAATAAAATTAGACAGCTTTTCAGACAGCCTGACGTCTTTGTCCAGCGGCACCTGATTTTTATGGCTGCTGAAGAACACCTTACGTACAACTTTGACAACCAAAAACTTACAAATCAGATGCGCAACCAGGCCCGCGACAATCAACACAACGATGTTAATAGCAATGGAAAGAGCAGGTTTGTTCTCGATAAAGTGTTGTATGTCGTTCAAATAATTCATGTTAATCGTATGCCTGGAAATTTGTCTGTATTCAATCACAAACCTGATAATGGCGATAAGCGTAGCGTGCGTTTGAACGTCGTGCGAGGGGTAAGTTAATTGAATTGATTTATCATGCCATAGTGCCACTTTACGCCTGTGGCATCGCCAGCCTGTCTGACGCGTGAACAGGGGCGGCAGAGCGGGGCAGTCAACGAAAGTCTGGCTCGTTCAGGCCATGACTGTACTGCCTGTGCTGAGGTTCACGTACTCGTCCTGCGAGCGCTGGCGCGTTCACCAAGGCAGTGCATGGGTAACCGGCTTTGTACTGTGCCACAGAGGTATTTTTCGCCGCCTCATAACGGTCAGTTTCGGCAACAGGTCTTTAGCCTTTCGGTTATTCAGGACAGGCAGATATCAGTATCGTCATATTGAACCGGGGATGCTATGCGCGCATTAACTCCCTGCATATAAATGAGCATCATTGAATTAAGGTTATATTTTCCCGATGCTCATGATTTTATTGAACCTGTTCCTGCTGTCGCTCAGGCGTGTTTTTTTTCTTAGTGACATGTTGTCGGCCTGATTAAAAGGCGCTGCAAAATGCGGGTTTTACACTCTGTATTTATAGCTATTTACGCTAAATATATGGAGGATATCGCCGTGATTTGACTTATGAGAGGCATGCTGTAGGTTAAAAATACCTCAAAAACATATGCTTATCTCCACCTCTTTTCAGGAAGGTGGAAAATGAAAACTCACACTATCTCTAACAGTCACCCCGGTGGTCGTGTTCAGTCGGCGCGCTCGGGCAGAGTGGGCTTTATTGAAAAAGCCGGTTTTGGCGCCGGCGATGCGGCCTGCAATATGTTGTTTAATCCGATAACCATGTTCTTGTCGTTTTTCTATACGGATATATTTGGCCTTGCGCCGGGCGTGGTGGCGACCATCTTTCTTGTTGTACGATTTGCCGATGCGGTTTTCGACCCCTTTTACGGCGCTTATATTGATAAAACCGCGACGCGATGGGGCCGTTTTCGTCCCTGGATTATAGGCTTTGCCGTACCCTTTGCCATTAGCTGTATGGTGATGTTTTACACACCGGATTTACAGGGGCATGCAAAGGTCATGTATGCCTTTATTACCTATCTGATTTTGTCGCTGCTTTATTCCGGGGTTAACATTCCTTATTGCTCGCTGGGCGGCGTAATCACTACCAACGCGCAAGAACGGGTGTCCTGTCAGCAATTCCGTTTTATGGGCGCCGGGCTCGCCAGCCTGTTCTGCACGCTGACATTACTGCCAATGGTGGCCTTTTTCGGTAACGGAAACCGGCAAATCGGTTTCTTCTGGGTCATCACCATTTTTGCCATCATTTCCCTGTTTTTGTTTGTTTTTTGTGTGGCAACCACCCGGGAGCGCATTACACCCAAGAGCAATGCCGGAGAATCCATTTTCACTATTATCCGGCAAATCACAAAAAACGATCAGTGGGTCGTCTGTGTCTTTGCCATGTTTCTGGACTGTATCCCTTCTTTTGTGCGCGGCGCCGCCTGTATCTACTTTGCGAAGTACGTGATGGGATTAAACGATTACTACGCCACGCTGTTCCTGAGCACCGGTATTGTTGCCGGTATTCTTGGCTCTTACATTACCCCGTTTTTCACGAACCGGTGGTGTAAGGTTCAGGTTTATCAGGCATGCAAAGCGGTCGCGCTGGCCATGTCAGTGGTGTTCTTCTTTTTGCCCGCCCAGAACGTGGTACTGGTGTTTGGCTGGTTTTTTATCCTGTCAGTCATTCATCAGATTGGTGCGCCTATCCTGTGGTCGTTTATCGGTGACGTTGATGACTATGGCGACTGGAAAACAGGCAAGCGCCTGTCTGGGATCTGTGCCTCTGGCAACCTGTTTTCACTCAAAATTGCGCTGGCCGTCAGCGGCGCGATTGTGGGGGCTGTCCTGTCGGTCACCGGTTATCAGGCCAACATTGCTGTGCAAAGCAGCCGCGCCATCGCCGGGATTTATGCGCTGATGGTCTGGATTCCCGTCGTGGGTTATCTGCTGTCTGTGTGGCTGGTCCGTTCGCGCTACATATTGACCACAGCCAAAATGAAAACCATTGAAGACGATCTGTTCTCAACGCATCCCGAGTAAGCCTTTATCCGTAATTCGTTATGAAGACAGAAGGGAAGAAAATGATTACGTACTTTTTCCAAAAACAAAACTACATCGACCAGGTGGACGATGCCCTTTACGGCTCCTTTGTTGAGCATCTTGGCCGCGCTGTCTATAGCGGCATCTATGAACCTGGGCATGCCACGGCGGATCAACACGGCTTTCGGCAGGACGTGGGGGAACTGGTGCAGGATCTGGGGATCAGCACCGTACGTTATCCCGGTGGTAACTTTGTCTCGGGCTATAACTGGCGTGACGGCATTGGCCCGCAAGCCGAGCGCCCGGTCAGGCTGGATTACGCGTGGCTGACGAAAGAAAGCAACCAGTTTGGCATCGATGAGTTCGCCACCTGGTGTGAGAAATATGCGGTGACGCCAATGATTGCCGTCAACCTTGGCACAGGTACGCCGCAGGAGGCCGGTTACTTTATTGAATACTGTAATCTGGCGTCCGGCACTGCGCTCAGCGATCTGCGCATCCAGCATGGTCGTGAAACGCCGTATAATTTTAAACTCTGGTGCCTGGGTAATGAGATGGACGGCGAGTGGCAAACCGGGCAGCTGAGCGCGGAGGATTACGTCAAAAAAGCGCGGGAAACGGCAAAAATCATGCGCTGGGTCGACCGGGATATCAGGCTGGTCGCCTGCGGCAGTTCTAACTCGTTACAGGCCAGCTACCCGGAATGGGATCGTATCGTTTTGGAAGGGCTCTATCATCAGATCGATTACCTCTCATGCCACCATTATTTTGAAAACAGCACCGGTAACCCGCAGGATTTCTTAGCGTCGTTCCAGAGAATGGATGATTTTATTCATACCATCACGGCCACGGCGGACTATGTAAAAGCCAAACTGCGCAGCGATAAAAAGATGATGCTGTCGTTTGATGAATGGAACATCTGGTCAATCGAAGGCGAACCCTGGCAGGATCATTTTATCGATCCCAACAACCTTTATCAGGAAGCGCCGCCCCTGCTAGAGCAGTCTTATACCTTCCTGGACGCGCTGACGTTTGGCGGGCTGATGTGTTCATTACTCAATCATTGTGACCGGGTGAAAATGGCGTCGCTGGCCCAGTTGGTCAATGTGATTGCTCCCATCTTTACCCGCCCCGGCGGCGAGGTGATTCGCCAGACCATCTTCTGGCCTTTCCAGATGGTGAGCCAGTATGGACGCGGGCACGCGCTGCGCTATTTTGCCAACGTTCCCACCGTTAACACGGTGCATGGCGAAACCCGGCAGGTACAAAGCGCGGCGGTGTACAATGAAGAGAGGCAGCAAATTGCCTTCTTTGCGCTCAATACACACGACCATGACGCAACAGACATCAGGTTTATGCTGGATGCGTTTGGTGAGGGAGTACTCTCACAACATATCGTGTTAGCCGGCCATGCGCTGGATGCCAGAAATACCTTCTCTCAGCCGGATAATGTGGTGCCGCAACCCCGCACGCTGACAAATGAGCAGCGTCGCCAGAAACAGGTGTCGCTCCCGCCTCTTAGCTGGAACATGGTGCTGATCGATCTGCAATGCTGAACAGGGATAAACCCGCCAGTGTCGGATGTTTCTGGCGAAGGTGATGAAGCGGCGGAGCCACTCAAAACCCACTATCGAGTGGGTTTTGACCGAACTGGGCCGGGTTTATCAATCGCCTTACTCCAGGATTTCGGCCAGATTTACGATATAACGTGAGGAGATAAAGGCAATTGACCTTTTATCAAATTCCCGTTCATGACGGATATTGGATAATAGGTTCCAGTAAAAAACCTTCGCCCCATACGGCCGCAGCGACAATCGACAATCTGACAGCGCGTGGGTTTTTTATCATTGTTTATCGCGCCTTTCCGGAACCATGAACCCTGTTTATCGGGGCGACGTTCTACGCATCAGAATAAATGTTTCCCTTAAACGAAATCCTGGCATGATGCTTTTTTAACAGCGCATATTGGCCTTTATTCGCTGTTGATCATTGATTAACCCGCTCGGCACAATCATTCCTGACTATCGAACAGCCTGTGTTTTTTATCTGTTATTGACAAATGCAGTTAAATGACGCTCAGGCAGCCGGCACTTTTTTATCCACCACAAAATCAAACTTTGTTAAACCAACACTCTGGGCACTTGTCATCACGAAGGCCACTCGCCCATACGGGGTTCCCTGATCCGCATAGATACGGATATGCGGCGGTTCAGGCAGTTTTGCCGCATCCTGCAGTCGGGCTACAAAGGCGGCGTCATCGAGTGTTTCTTTATCCCAGGCAATATTCCCGTTGGCCGTCAGCGAGATATTCACTGATTTAATGTTCTTATCGACCATGCTGGCGTTAGCTTTGGGCAAATTGACTTTTACCGCCGGATTGATCACCGGCAAGGTAATCATAAAGACAATCAGCAATACCAGCATGACATCAATAAAAGGGGTCATATTAATATCATTGACCAGCGGATCGTCATCTGACTCAAACTGTGATTTACCTGACATACTCATTTTTCACGTCTCCTGAGAAAGCCGCGCTAAACTGGCTGACTGGCGCGAAATGGCTGAACAGAGCTCGACTGAGCTTTATCGCCAGCGTGCAGTTCCTCTACGTTAGACGTAATACGTGAGCCGGTAAGATAATAAGCGTGCAGATCGTTGGCAAAACGCGCGATGGCGTGCTGAAGGGCGCGGTTGCGACGACTTATGGTGTTAAACCCCAGAACTGCCGGGATAGCCACGAAAAGGCCAAATGCCGTCATGATAAGCGCTTCGCCCACCGGCCCGGCAACGTGAGCCAGATCGGGCTGGTCTGCCATGCTGATGGACTGCAGCGCATGATAGATCCCCCAAACGGTGCCAAGCAAACCTACAAATGGCGCCGTACTGCCAATGGAGGCAAGGATCCCCAGGCCTGATTGCAGATTGGCAGCGCTGTCGTCGATACTGTTTTTCAGGGCGCGGGCCAGCCAGTCGCTAATATCCAGATTGTTGCTGATGCCTGCTTCAATCGTATATTGGTGGGACATGGCCGCGTGTCCGGCGATGGCAAGGTCGCGAAACGGGTTGTTACCGTTGGCACCCAAGGTATCAATGGCTGCCGGTAGCGTCTTTTGACTCCAGAATAAATGCTTGGTGCGGTGGGCTATCTTTTTCATGCCCGCGCCTTGTATGCATTTTATAACAATGACCGACCAGGACATGACCGACATAATTAGCAGGATAATGGCCACTGACCGGGTAATGATGTCACCCTGTTCCCATACATGTTCAATGCCAAACTCATTCATAATGCATCCTCAATTAGTAAGAAAAGCGCCCGCTCATCATCATCCTGCCCTAGCTGGATAATTTGAACGTGATGGGTTGAATCGTCATAACTGAAATCGCCTGGCCGTTTTCCATGTAAGGATTACAGCGTATTCGCGAAACGGCTTCCATTGCCGCCTGATCCAGATCGTCAAAGCCGCTGCTCCGTGCAATTTCGCGGTGTTTCACCGTGCCATCGGAGTTAATGATCAGGCGGATTAGCACCTCGCCCTGTTCCTGAAGCCGTTTCGCCCTACGTGGATAGTCCGGAGCCGGTACCTGGCAACCCACTGTGGCGACATTCCTGGGGGCAGCATTCGGTACGCTTTTCAGCATTTGCCCTTGAGACGTGGCGGGAATCGCCGTTCGTTCCGCCACTTTTGCATTTTGCACGGGTGAAGGTTTAACCGGTTCGACCGGGTGCGTTTTTTCCGTTAACGTTTTGTGTCGAACAACCGGCTTTGGTTTGGGCTTAGGCGGCACGACTTTTGGCTCAGGTGGCGGTACAACCGGCTTGACGTCATCCTGATCGATTTCGCGCGTGCTGTTATCGGCGGTCAGGACAGGTGGCGCTTTGACGACCTCCGGAACCGGTACGGGTTCAGCAGGCGCCTCGACCATGGTTGCTTCAATACTGGTTTGGGTCGCGGGATTAATAATATTCAGCGGATGGTATTGAGTGGTGTGGGTAATAGCCATGGCAATCAGTGCCAGGTGCAAGATAGCCACCGCGCTCACCGCCAGCTTTGGCAGATTTTTTTTACAGGAACTCTGCGCGCCTTGCGGAGCAATCAGGGGAGCCGTTGGTATTCCAGGCACTGAAAGATGATCTTTGAAAATAAGGCGCTCTGCTTTCACTACTACCTCACGATAAATCGCTACTGCTTAATGATTCTCAGCAGCAGTTTCTGGAAGACTTATCCTGTATGTGCAACGAGAATGAAAAAATGACACCGGCCGGGGAAGAAAAAACGCAAATTTTTATGACGCGGCCGGCTCGATCCTGATCCAGTAATTCGTAGTGCGAGTGATCGCAATCGGCATTGTTTGGGCAAGCGCGTCGAGCGTGTAGGGAATATTATCAAGCGGGAAGTTGCCGCTGACTCGCAGGTCAGCGACGGCCGGGGCGACGCGAATGACGGCAGGACTGTAATTTTTCAGTGAGTTAATCACGGAACCCAGCGTAGCATCTTTCACTTCCAGGCGACCCTGAGTCCATGCGGTTTCCTCATAGGGCGAGACGCCCAGCGGAATAAACGACTGATGATCGAACCACAGACCGTGGCCTGCCTGAACCTGCCGACTGTCACCGTTTCGATTGGTCACTTTTACCACCGCGTTCAGGACGGCCAAATGAATACCGCTCGATTCCTGCCGAACATGGAAACGGGCTTCCTGCGCAAGAATTCGCCCTGCGTGGGTGGCAATGGTGAACGGGCGTTGATCGTCGACCACTTCGGCAATGATGCCACCGGTGCGCAGTTCCACTTTGCGCAAGGTTTCATCCAGCGAAATATTCAACGCCGTGCGGGCATTCATATCCAGCGTGCTGCCGTCGTTAAGTTGGATCCTGCGCCGCTGTCCGGTATCGGTATAAGCATCGGATAACAGGTAGGGCAAAGGATATCGCTGGTTTAATATCAACCCACTGAACACACCTAACGCGGCAACGCCACAGGCTTTTTGCAGGAACTGACGGCGGCTTGACGGCGCAAGCAACGTCTGGCGCAGATTTTCTGTGGGTATACTGTGGTTTAGCGTCTGAATCTTACCCAACGTTGCTTCAATTTTTGCACAGGCGGCGTCGTGACGATCGTCGGAATAACGCCAGCGCTCATACTGCCGGAAGTCATCTTCTGTGGCATCGCCCGAGCGTAACAGCACCATCCACTCAATTGCTTCCTGCGCGACGTCGTCGGGACGCTGGGTAAGTTTCATTTGTGATGTCCCGCCATCGGGTCAGATTGACCCTGAGCCACCAGATAACAATTCGTCAGTGCTTTAGCCACATATTTACGCACCATACTGGCTGATACGCCAAGCTCTTTAGCGATTTCAGCATAGGTCATGCCATCCAGTTGGTTGAGCAAAAAGGCCTTTCTCGCATTTACGGCCAGGCCATCCAGAGCGCGATCGATAGCCAGTAAAGACTCCATCACCATCTCCAGTTCTTCGGGCGAGGGGTGACAATGCTGTGGGCTATCCGCCAGAGCTTTGAGATAAGCCTGTTCAAGGTCGCGGCGTCGCCAGTTTTCATATAACACGCGCTGGGCCAGTGTCGTCAGCATGGCCCTGGGCTCGCGAATGTGGGGCAGTTCCGGAATTGCCGCCAGACGTAAAAACGCTTCAGAAGCGATATCTTCTGCCATGGTGCCGTAGCTAATTCGACGCCGTAATTTATCCGTCAGCCAGCGATAATCGCTGCGAAAAATAAGCGTTAATATATCTGAACGATCGGTCATGTCGGCAGGCATAATGTCCCCCATCTGAAAACTTAACACCTTTCTCAGCGCCTCAATAAAGACCGAGAAATGGAACCCACTTTCTACCTTGCGCTAAGGTGCAGCTTATTGTGGGAAAAACCTTTGCCTACCAAGCAAAAGAAAGGCCAATGTGTTTCCGGACTTTTCTTTTTTAAGTTTATTTTTTTTATTTATTACTATTCAGCTTGTTATAAATGCATCGTTACGCTCTGCCACTCACTTCTCTTGTGCCATCTTTTTGACGCTTGAAGGCCAGCCTCAGTAGGCTGCACCGCAAAGGTGCTGCGTTCATCTGTCGCTGACGGCGGAGACAAGACAGAACGAAAGACAAGAGTATGATTTTTTTTATTAACGCGTTTCATCTTCCTGACGTGAAGCGTCATTGATGCGAGTGTTGATTCACCAGAGAGCGCCCAGTAAAAGCTCACATCCAATTAAGCACCAGAATGGTGCGCTAATGCGTCGCCGTTCACTCGGCGTTGGGTTACACAGTGATGAATAACTTATAAATTAATTTTGAATTTAAATAGTTAATATTATTAATGTTTTCAAGTTAAGTGATTTTTTTCACACAAACACCCTAATGAGGTGTCACTTTTTAAATCTCATTGCACATACCTACTGAGAAGAATAATCGACTCATAACAATATGACGTAGTCCCTTTACCTTTTCTGCTGGAGCTGTAGCAATGAACGAAGCACCGCATCATGCAAAGAAAACGTATTTTACCCAAGGCCGTCTGGCGTTGGCGGTAAATATTGCCCTGGCCATTACTGCCTTTCCGCTACTTGCGTTGCAGGAAGGTTATGCTGCAGCGCCTGCGGCAATCAATTATTCCGTGCCTTCGGGTTCTCTGGAGCAAGGTTTATTAGCGATAGCCCGTCAAAGTCATCAAACCATCTCGTTCGATCCTAAACTGGTGGCGCCTTACCAGGCTAAACAGATTAAAGGTCACTTCACGCTGAGGCAGGCTATTTTGCAACAGTTGCAGGGAACGCCACTTTCCGTCACTACCACGCCTAATGGTACGCTGACTATCTATGCGATGAATCCCACCTCGCCGGTTAAACCCGCCTCAGATTTGCAAGCTGCGCAGGACAGCGGTCAGACTCTGCCAACGATTACCGTTAACGGTGAGGCAGAACGCAGCGAAGATGAAACGGTATATAATCCATCAATGTCGAGTTCTGCGACGCGCACCAATTTATCCCTGCAGGATACGGCACAGTCCGTTCAGGTCATCAGCCGCAAAGTGCTGGACGATCAGCAGGCCACCTCTGTGGAAGATGCGCTGCGTAACGTAGGAGGGGTCAATCTTAGTACCGGTAATCGCGGACAAAATGGCGTTAGCATCCGTGGTTTTGCCATCACCTCAGGTTCCACAGACGGCGTATCCAATCCCAGCAACGCGGTAAACGGCAGCCCTTTAGGTTACTCCAGTATTGATGGTGTTGAGCGTATTGAGGTATTAAAAGGACCACAGGCGGTATTAGCAGGAAACAGCTCACCTGCGGGTTCGGTTAACGTTGTCCGTAAAGCGCCGACGGCTTACCCACTGCATACAATAAAAGTCGAGGTGGCCAAATATGGTGAAGTCAAAACCGCAATCGATCTCGGCGGACCATTAAACGACGATAAAACGTTCCGCTACCGCCTTAATGCATCCACCATGCACTCCGATAACAGCTTCCCGGATTTTAATGGTAATCGTGCCGACTACCTTGCACCGGTTCTCGCATGGGAAGGGGAAAAAACACATATAAAAGTGGGCGCCGAATTTACCAATACCCGAAAATCAGGCCCTGCAGCAACTCTTTATAGTAACGGCCATATTTTAAAACTGCCTGAATACCGACTGGGTGATAAAGATGACCACTTCGCTCTTGATTCTAAAACTACCTATTATGAACTAAAGCAGGATCTGTCAGATAACTGGTCGTTTAACAGTAAAGCCGCTTATGTGGACAGCGTGAATAATTTCCGCGTTCATGAAGTTTACAATGCCGCGCGCAATGGCAATTTACTGAGCCACGAGCTGGGTATCAGACAGGACACCACATCCTTAAGCCTGCAGAACGATATCCGGGGCAAATTCGATACCGGGCCGTTAACCCATAATGTTCTGGTGGGTTATGATTACCAACATACAGAGACCACCGACTGGGAACTGGCTCAAGGGCGAATCTTCACGACGGGAAATTATAACAATCCTGACAGCCTTTCTTTTCCGCCAATACCCGATCCAACCGCTAAAAACTATAATACGCTCGAACAACAAAAGGGAATTATTCTTCAGGACCAGATTGATTTCTGGAAAAAGCTGCATCTGCAATTGTCCGCCAAGCGAGCGCAATGGACGTCAAAATCGACAGCCTATGTTTCACCGACGCGCACTTTAATTACCTTTTCAGATGAAACGAAATGGGTGCCCAGCTACGGTGTGAGTTATGACATTACGCCTGAGGTCACCGTCTATGCTAATTTACTCAACAGTTTTCAGACAAGTGGATTGCTGGACCCCCGGACCGGAAGTGCATTTGCACCTTCCACAGGAAAATCGAAGGAGGCCGGCTTTAAATTCAGTCTGCTCGACGATAACCTGACGATTACGACGTCAGCCTTTGACATTATTCAAAAAAATCTCATCATTACGAATTTTGCCGGTCAACCAGTCGGGACACAGGGAAGGGAAACCAAAGGTTTCGATTTCGATTTAAATGGTCAGATATTGCCGGGCTGGAATATCACCACCAGTTATACTTTCTCTCAGTCAAAAGATCCCGACAACGCGGCACTTATCGGTTACCAAAGCAAAGTTGTGGGTCAGCCAAAACATACCGCGAGCCTCTGGACCACCTATGAAATACAGCAAGGGAAATTACAGGGACTGGGTGCGGGTGTCGGGGTACAGGCAGCAAGCAGTACCTGGAACGGTTACAGAAACAACTATTTTAAAGAGGGCGGTTGGGCCCAAACGGATGCCTCCGTTTTCTATCATCAGCCTAAATATACGGTGACGCTGGGCGTGAATAATATATTTAATCGCACGCTCTATTATTACACCTCAACACCTCAGTTTATCAGTGTGAAACCTGACAGGACAGCACGTCTGACGCTGACTTATTCGTTCTGATACATGTAAATCACCAGAGTATATTAACGTGGTAAATAAAATCCCATCGGATGATAACCGTCCGGGTACGTGGCAATTAATCTATCCTTTCTGGATATCATCAGAGAAATGGCTGGCTATATTATTACTGGCTATCATCCTGACAATTAATTTTACCACGACCTATGCCTTTGTCGCATTGAACAGGCTACACGGAAAATTAACCGATGCACTGGTCGCACTCAACTGGCCGGTAATCAGCAATGTCATGATTGAAAGCCTGATTATCGGCGCGTTAACCACGGTATTGCCTTTGATAAGCGTACTGGCGATAAACTATCTCACGTTGCGATGGCGGACATGGATGACCGCTCGCTTTGTGGAGCGCTGGACAGAACATCCTGCTTATTATCAGTTAGAACGGGACAACGTTATCAGCAACAGCGATCAACGCGTTGCGGAAGATATCAATCTTTTTACCGACGTCACAATCAATTTATCGACCAACATTATTAATGTGCTGGTCAACATGGTCACTTTCACCATTGTGCTGTGGGGATTATCAGGCGCGTTATCCATTAGCTTGGGCAGCACAACATTATCTATTCCCGGTTACATGGTGATTGTCGTCTATTTGTATTCTGTTGCCCATCTCGCGCTGGCGCACTGGCTGGGTAAAGTCCTGATCGGCGTGAATATGAATAAACAAACGGTGGAAGCTGACTTTCGTTTCCTTGGCATGCAGGTTCGGGAAAACGCCGAGCAAATTGCTTTTTTTGAAGGTGGAGAGCGTGAACGGCGGCGGCTATTTTCGCGCTTTGAACGGGTGCGCGCAAATACCCTGCTGATGATGCGTAAGACGTTCAGACTCAACTTTTTCCAGAGCTTTTTTTCGCAGGTATTTTCGCCCTTACCCACGCTGCTGGCACTCCCGTTGCTACTGTCGGGAAAAATAACGATGGGCGGCCTGACGCAGATCACGATGGCCTACGGAACCTTGCTTAGCACGCTTTCTTTTTTCCCACAGGCTTATCAGTCATTTACCAACTGGATGGCGCTGTCCAACCGACTTCGTGATCTGCTCTGGGCGTTAAATAAAGCGCGCGATAAGCCCTCAGGAATTTTACTGAAGCACCAGGGGACGCGCCTGCAGTGCGAGAACCTGACGCTTCGGCAGCCAGATGGTTCGTTACTGTCCCATCTGCCGCACTGGCAGGTACAGGCGGGCGAGCGCTGGGTGATTCGTGGCCGTTCGGGCTGTGGTAAGAGCACGCTATTACGCGCCTGCGCCGGGCTCTGGCCTTATGGCGAAGGCACTATTATTGCCCCCGAGTCTGTTCGTACGCTTTTTTTACCCCAGAAAAGCTATATCCCGGTAGGCACGTTAAAAAGTGCGCTGACCTATCCGCTTGAACCTGACGTTTTTACCGATCAGCAGTGCCAACAGGCGTTAATTGACTGCTGCCTGGAGGCTCACGCCGCTTCGTTAACACAATTTGACCGCTGGCAGCAGGTGCTCTCCGGCGGCGAACAGCAACGGCTGGCGATGGCCCGGGTGCTGTTGCACAAACCCGAAATGCTGTTTCTTGATGAAGCGACCAGCGCGCTCGATCCGCAGACAGAAAACCGACTTTATCAGGCGCTTATCGACCAGTTGCCCAACTGTACGCTTATCAGCGTGGCACACCGTAAAGAGCTTGAACACTTCCACCCTCATATTCTCACGCTCACGGCCCGTTAATGAGCGTTAACGCTTGCAAAGGAAACACTATGACGCATAAATCCATTGTATTAACCGATCTTGAGCTTGATGTCTTTCTGGCCGATGCTCAGTTACCGGTTCTCGTCGATCTCTGGGCCCCCTGGTGCGCGCCTTGCCGAGCGATGTCGCCGATTATCGATAAGCTGGCCCGCAACACGGCGGGACATTTACTGGTCGCCAAACTTGATGTCGAAAAATATCCTTCCATCATGCAGCGCTTTAGCGTACGGGGCATTCCCACCTTATTGCTGTTTAACCCGGCTCAGGACCCGGTTCGGTTAGTGGGCGCTCAGTCTCTGGCTCAGCTCAACGAATGGCTTGCCAACCATCAGGTCGACATCTCGGTACCCACAGTGCACGTACAGCAGGACGAAAGTCTGGAATGGGGAAGTTTCTATGGGGATGACGAACTGCTCGCTTTTATTGCGGCACGTGTACTGCGACATGCCCGCGAGCGAGAGATTACCACGGGCCAGAGTCGCTACTGGATCGAGGGTAAAGGCACCCTTGCGGCGGCGATGGTCCATCAACCCGACAGTAATGCATTTGAACGTATCACCGGGCTTTCCGCTGCACTGGGCTGCCTGCTTGACCGTTGTGAATATCTCACGGTGGAACAGGTGGAAGGCCTGTTTGGGGCGTTACGGGCAGGTAAAGATTACCGGCTGGTGCCACCAGCGTTTATGCAGTGGTGGCTGAGCGATGGGTTCTTCCCCTGGGATAATCATCTGCGTGCGCCCGAGCTAATAACGCTACTGGCGCAGTGGCAAACACTGTGCGCTGACCGGTTTGCCGGACGCGAAACGACACCGCAGGCCTGGGCCGATATTGGCAATCTGGCATCTTCCCTGTTGTCTGGCTTCCAAACGTCAGACCGACAGCTGGAAAAGATAGTCGCCATGCTGATCCAACATCTTTCACCGTTTCCTGTTACGACCGACGGTGAACGGTGGGACATCATCACGAAAAATATGAACTGGGCGCATTTCCACATTATGCAAATCCACTCAGGCTGGAGCGACGACGATCGCGCCACACCAGAGAAGCGAATGGGATGGTTTATGGCGAAAGAGCGTCAAACGCCGACGGGCAAGCTCACTCAGGGGGAGATCGCCCAGCTCAGAGAAGAATGGAAGTCGCTAAATGGTGAATTTATTAGTAAAGAAAACGCGCTTCATCAAAACCTGTTGCAGCTTGCGCTGCCAATAAGCACAGCATCGCAGACGGTTTTGAATCGCCTGCTTGCCGCGGCACCGGACCTTTAATAATGATGCATAAACAGGGGGCCGCTATGGCAAATACGTTGGCGCACAGCCGGGTTCAGCTGTCTGACCTGGCTGACAGCGTTATCAGGATGGCCTTGCAGGAAGGGGCTTCCGATGCGCAGGTGATGTTTAACGAAAGCACAGGACTGCTACTTGAAATGCGTCAGGGCCGGTTAAAAACGCGCACCCGCGCCAGTCAATCCAGCCTGTTTCTCACCGTTTACCGAGGTCATCATCAGGGAACGACCAGCTCAACGAACTATTCGTCTGCAAGCCTGCGTGAAACGGTGCAGGCCGCATGCCGTATTGCAGGTTACACCGGCGAAGATCGTTTCGCCGGACTGGCGGAGGCACGCTTTCTTTGCCGTGCATCGGACGAACTGGACCTCTGGCATCCCTGGAACCTCGACGAAGTCGATGCGACAGCACTGGCACAGCGCATAGAGGCCGGGATTGTTTCAGCGGGTGACGACGTCATTAGCGACGGTGTTACCGTGCACACCGGGCACTCGGACTGCTTCATCATGAACAGTCATGGATTTAGCTGCAGCGAACGCCAGAGCAATCACATGATGGCAGCCCGCGCGCTGGCCCGTAAGCAGAATCGCAGCCTGCTGGATTTCCATTTCTCGGTTGCCCGCCACGCCCAGTCACTCATGGCACCGGAAGAGATTGGACGCCGGGCTGGAAATGGCGCGATAGCGGCGCTGGATACTGCCCCGCTTCAGGGCAGCCAGCGCTGTCCGGTCTTGTTTGACGCTAAATGTGCGCTGTCTTTGCTTGACCATCTGGTTCAGGCGACCAGCGGTAGCGTGCTGTATCACCGTAACAGCTTCCTCGCTGACAGACTGGGCGAGACGGTTTTCAGCGACCACGTCAGCGTCACTGAAGATCCCTTCGCGCCGCAGGGGCTCGCCAGCCGGTCATTCGACGGCGACGGTATCGGCGGCACAACCCGCAAGATCGTTAATCAGGGGATTCTGGCGGGTTTTTTCCTCTCAGCTTATGCCGCGCGCCATCTCGATATGGCTCCGACCGGGAATGGCTGGGGGCCGGGAAACCTGTCTCTGACCAGCAGCCTGACGCAGAAGGGCGATGATTTCGACGCGATGGTAAAAAAACTTCATACCGGGCTGATCGTGACCAGTTTCAGCGGCGGCGGGCCACGGTTGATTAACGGTGATTACTCGCGAAGCCTGCGGGGTTTTTGGGCTGAAGGCGGGCAAATACGGTACGCCGTTGATGGCGTTACGGTGGCGGGTAACCTGGCCGAAATGTTCCGCAACATTGTGGCTATCGGGACTGACGTGATAACCCAGGGCGCACTGACTTCCGGGTCTGTATTAATTGATAACCTTCAGGTGGCAGGACGCTGAGCCAAAGGAGTTTTACTATGAGTCAAACAGGCACAACCACTCGCCTGGTACAGGCCAAACAGCAATTGCTGGAACCCTACGGCCTGAGCGATGCCCTGCTACAGGACATCATGGGACGGATTCTCGTCCATCGGGTCGATTACGCCGATTTATATGTGCAGAGTCTTCGCCATGAAAGTTGGGCAATGGAAAATGGCGTGGTGAACTTTGGATCGTTTGATGTCGATCAGGGGTTCGGCCTGCGTGCGGTAGAGTACGATCAGACCGCCTTCGCTTATTCTCAGCATCTTGATCTCAAACATTTGCGCGAAGCCGCGCGATCGGTGCGGACCATCGCTAAGCATTGCTGTCTCGCCCTGCCTGAACCTGTTAAAGCCCGGCCCGAGTCAACGCATATCGGCTCCCGCGATCCCTTAGTGGCATGGGAGGCGGCAGAGAAAATCAGTCTGCTGGAAAAAATCAACCAAATGACTCGTGCGCTTGACCCACGGGTGATTCAGGTCACGGCCAGCCTTCGATTGTCCCATTCGGTTAACTATGTCCTGCGCCATGATTTTTATCAGGCTGCAGATATTCGTCCGATGCTGCTGTTGCAGGTCAGCGTCATCGTCGAGCAGCGGGGCGTCCGTGAGTCGGCCACGACCGGCATAGGTGGGCGCGGCGATTTCAACATGTTCAACGATCAGGTGCTGCAACAGACTTTACGCACGATGGTGGATTCAGCACTGATAAATTTAGAGGCGGTTGCGGCCCCGTCCGGCGGAATGCCTGTTGTCATTGCCGCCGGATGGCCCGGCATGTTGTTGCATGAAGCGATGGGGCATGGCTTTGAAGGTGACTATAACCGGCTGGGTACCTCAGTTTACGCAGGGCGCATCGGAGAGAGAGTTGCACCACCTGGGGTGAATATCGTCGATGACGGCACGCTACAGGGGCGCCGGGGTTCGCTCAATACAGATGATGAGGGGCACCCGACGCAGTGCACCTCATTGATTGAAGACGGTATTCTGCAAGGTTATATGCACGACAGCCTGAGTGCCCGTCTGATGAAACTTCCCCCCACTGGCAATGGCCGACGTCAGTCCTACGCGTATCTTCCTATGCCGCGCATGACAAACACCTTTATGCGTAATGGCCAGTATGAACCTGAGGAGATCATTGCGTCTGTTAAACGTGGATTATATCTGGCTAACCTGGGCAGCGGACAGGTGGATATCGTCAGTGGCCAATACAGCTTTCAAAGCGCGCTGGCCTACCTGATCGAAGACGGCAAAATTACAACACCGGTTAAAGGCGCCACGCTGACCGGAAAGGGACCGGAAACGCTGCAGCAGATCAGCATGGTTGGCAACGATCTGGCCCTGGATCGTGGCGTCGCCACCTGCGGGAAATCGGGACAAAATGTTCCAGTGGGCGTAGGGCAACCGACGCTTAAAGTGGATAACCTCATCGTTGGCGGCACGCGACAGCGATGAGGTCATCATCCGACGAAACCGGTCTGTGGCGCTTGTCGCTTTGACGGACGCTACGGGTGGGCTGACCGCTGTTCAAATGTCGATGCCAGCGTTTGCGCGCGCTGCGGACGCGCCAGAGCCCGCAGCGATCATGTGTTTTATAAGCCAAAAATGAACCTGCCGTCACTGACTGGCGGTAAGGGGAATCTTGAGACGGTTAACGCTTTCTCGGGTAAGGAATGATGATGAAATTAACGCCATCCTGGACTGATGCATTTGCCCGGATGCCATTAACCTATTTGCGCCAGGAATATCCCAGTCATCTTGTACACTTAATGCTTGATGACAGTGATGCCTTGTCGCCACGTGTACTGCATCCGGTTTTCTATGGCTGCTACGACTGGGACTCTGCGGTACACGGTTACTGGCTGTTGCTCCGTGCCCTGAGCCTTTATCCCACGTTGTCATGCCGTGATGAAATCATTGCTGTTTTTCATGCGCATTTTACTGAAGAAAATATCGCGCAGGAACGTGCTTATTTTACCGTACCGTTTCGCACGGCGTTCGAACGTCCTTACGGTTATGCATGGTTGCTTGGCTTATCCGGGGAGCTGAAAAAATCTGCCTTGCCGCAGGCTGCGCAGTGGTATCAGAGGCTTGAGCCACTGACGCAGGACATTCGCAGTCGCTTTATCGACTACTTCAGTAAGCTGACCTACGCTATTCGGGTCGGGACCCATACCAATTCTGCCTTCGCGCTGATGTTAGCACTGGATTACGCACGCACTTTAGAGGACAGCTTGCTGGAAAACGTCATCGTTAATGTCGCAGAACGTTTTTACCGCGAGGACACTGATTATCCAGCACATTATGAACCCGGTGGGGACGAATACCTTTCTGGTGCATTAACGGAAGCCATGTTAATGAGTAAAGTCACCGTTAACTTCGCCAACTGGTTCGATGCATTTCTACCTGATATCGCCAGTAAGACCGCGCTGATGCAGCCTGCAGAGGTCAGCGATCGTACCGATCCCACCATCACACATCTTGACGGATTGAATCTCAGCAGAGCCTGGTGCTTTAGGCATCTTGCTGTTGCATTGCCAAACGCTCATCCCGCTGTCTCGTTGCTTCAGGCCGCAGCCGAGCGGCATCTGACAGCCAGTCTCCCTCACGTGGTGGGCAGCCATTACAGCGGCGGCCACTGGCTTGCCAGCTTTGCACTGCTGGCTTTGGCGTCGCCTGTTGACGGCCAGGCTCATCATCAAACGTGATCTCGCGTTTGAGATCCTCTCCGGCATCCTGAGGTTACGATAACAAGATACGTAGCAGTAAACCGATGGTCCTGTAGATATCGCAGGGAATTTGTCATGACGCTGTTTTCAATGACAAAGCGCGGTCCGTTTGCGGCAAAGACGTTGACGCCGTTTGGCATCTTGACGCTAGAGCCTGCGCTTTTGCTGGGTGCGGGCGTGAGACGTTTTTGGGGCACGAGGGCAGAAATGTACTGGACGATGATGTGCGAAGCGGCGTTGTCTCATGCCACGCGCTTCTGATATCTGATCACAGCAAAATGATGGCTGGTTTTACCATTGTTTTACCCTCACCAATCGCAGGCAATAAAAAACCAACCGTAAAGGTTGGTTTTTTAAGGGATAATTTGGTCGGCACGAGAGGATTTGAACCTCCGACCCCTGACACCCCATGACAGTGCGCTACCAGGCTGCGCTACGTGCCGAACTTTGGAAAGCTAGTCTACTGATTCTCTGCACGAATGCAAGCGATCAGGCAACTAACTGCCTCATTATTAATCAGTTAGCGATAAAACGTTTCTCTTCTGTGAGCACCTGCAACAAGAGCGCGAGTTCCGGTTTGTGATCTTTCAATACATTTCCACTGGCGTCGTAAGCACGGTAGCTGCCGTTATTGTTTAGCACCAGTGTGATTTTAGGCGTGGTAATGACCAGCTTATTATCTTCGCTGCTGGTGACCCAGTCATGACGACGCTGAGCAGCAAACAGATCTTCGCCTTGAGCATAGTTGACCGGATTAGTGCGCACATGCAGCAGGCGCTGCATCAGGGTCACCATCACGTCCTGATGATCGGAAAGCCGAGTCACCGTCTGCGCGGGCGTGTCCGGCCAGTGAATAACCAGTGGCACCTGCAAGGTCTGGCGATTGCCTTCGTTGTCCGGATTGCCATCCAGCACCACACCATGCTGAGCGGTAATGACCACCACGGTGTTTTTCAGTAAGTCACGTTGTTGCAGTGTGGTAAGGATGGCCTGAATCTGTTCATTGAGGGCAGGAGCCTGCCGCATATAGCTTCGCTGACGTGCTTTGTCGTTATCACCGCTCACCCTTGGGCCGTTCAGCGCCACCCAGGAGAACCAGGGCGTACCATCGCCTTTTTGGGCACTCAGCCAGCTTTGCCATTGTGAAACGGTGCTGGCATTGGGCTGCTCCTCGCTGGGGGGCAGAGAGTAGTCGGACAGCAGCGCCTGACGATACAGCGGCTGACTAAACCCCTCTGACGAGAACAGGCCAAACTGATAGCCCTGGGTGCTCAGTGCAGTAAGCAGGGCAGACGGCGTCCGCTGTGCCAGAACACCGTTCATATAACTCGGGGAGATGCCGTAGAACAGGCCAAACAGGCCTTTTTCTGCGTTGTCCCCGGCGCTGAAATGCTGGGTAAAGCGCACGTTCTGGCTGGCAAACTGGTTCAACGCCGGCAGGGCGTTATCGGCACTGGCACTGTTCAGACCATCCACCGTAATGACCAACAGGTTATCGCGTGAGCCTTTGTCCGCAAAGGTGATATCGCTGAGCGGATACTGCACTGCCGCAGCCTCAGGATCGCCTTGCTGCACCAGACGGCGCTGATATTCCTGCGCATCCAGCAAGCCGTGACGCTCAAGAAAGCGACGGGCGGTCATCGGATAAGAAAGGGGCAGATTCGCACGTTGCATCGTGATTGGGCGATAAAAATTAGCGTCCGCCCAGATATACATCAAATGACTGGCAAAAAAGGCGCTGATAAAAAGGGCGGCCAGCGGCTTACCAAACGAACGGCGGTTCAGGCTACGCAGCTTCTGCCAGCTCCAGGTGGCAAACAGAATCTCCACCAGAAAAATGAGCGGCACGCCGATAAACATCAGCTGCCAGTCGCGCGCCATCTCACTTTGATCGGGGTTAATCACCAGTTCCCACACCACCGGATTAAGGTGTAAATGGAAACGGTTAAAGACGGCGCTGTCGACCATCAGCAGTGTCAAACCGGCGGTGGCGACCACCGTCGAAATCACCCGCATCAGACGTTGCGACATCACCACAAACGTCAGCGGGAAGATAATCAGCAGATAAACGGCAAATACAATAAAGCTGAAGTGACCAATCCAGCTGCTGTACGCATAAATGCGCCCAGCCAGTGAAGCAGGCCAGTCGGCAACCAACAGATAGCGGCTACCCAGAATGAGCGCGAAAAAGATATTGAACAGGGCAAACCAGTGTCCCCAGCTAATCATCTGGGAGACTTTTTCGCGGTAGCGCTGTCGGTTGGTTACCATAGTTTGACGTCAGATTAGCGAATTAATGGGCGCTGTCGTCTACCGACGCCTGCAGGGCATCAGCAAAAGAACGGGCCAGAGAGCGGCGTTGCGCGGGAGCAACATCGCTGTTGATCAGATTGGTTACCATGTTCCCTAGTACCATCAGGGAAAGGTCGGTTGGCGCCTGGTCTTTTTGCAAAACCTGCGCCATTTCCGCGAGGAGTTGTTCAACGCGTTGGTCGCTGTAACGGGATGATTGTGGCATAGCGAAAACTTATCTCGTCTCAAAAGGCGATATAGTACCGGAACAGCGCACTTTTTTCCGCAAATTTATCGAAAGCGCGGTGTTCGGGTTGTGCATGGAGTTGAAAGCTGCTGCTGGCGGTGTTTGAATACGCGCCTGTGCTATTAGGAGAGTTTACCATGAGTCTGGATATCGACCAGATTGCCTTGCACCAGTTAATCAAACGTGATGAAAATCAGTTAGAGCTGGTGCTTCGTGATTCGTTACTGCCGGCCACCAATACCGTCGAGGCGATGGTGGAAGAGCTGCACCGTGTATACAGTGCAAAAAGTAAAGCTTACGGGCTGTTTAATGCTGAAAGCGAACTGGCAGATGCACTGCGCAACTGCCGCAAGGGTAACGATGATTTTCTCGCTTTTAGCCGGGCTGCTACCGGACGCCTGCGTGATGAACTGGCAAAATATCCGTTCGCCGAAGGCGGCGTGGTGCTGTTTATCCAGTACCGCTATCTGGCGGTAGAATACTTGCTGGTGGCGGTGTTAAACAGCCAGTCGAGTATGCGCGTCAACGAACAGATGGATATCAGCAGTACCCACTATCTGGATATCAATCACGCCGATATTGTGGCACGAATCGATCTTACCGAGTGGGAAACCAGCCCTGAATCGACGCGCTACCTCACCTTCCTGCGTGGACGGGTAGGGCGAAAAGTTTCTGATTTCTTCATGGATTTTCTGGGGGCGGAAGTCGGACTGGATACCAAGGCGCAGAACCGGGGGCTGTTACAGGCGGTAGATGACTATTGTGACGAGTCGAATCTGGATAAGAATGAACGACAAAACTACCGTCAGCAGGTTTACAGCTACTGTAATGAACAGCTTCAGGCTGGGGAAGAGATCGCGCTGAAAGCGTTATCAGGTGAGCTGCCGCCACTGGGTGAAAAGACGTTTGAAGCCTTTACTCAGGAGCAGGGCTATGACCTGGAAGAGCATTTCCCGGCAGATCGCAGTACGTTACGTCAGTTAACCAAGTTTGCCGGTAGCGGTGGGGGGCTGACCCTGAACTTCGATGCCCTGTTGCTTGGCGAGCGCATTTTCTGGGATCCGGTCACCGATACGCTGACCATCAAAGGAACACCGCCTAACCTGCGTGAGCAGCTGCAACGCCGCACCAGCAGTAAATAAGCATCTGCCCGATCCGGCGTTCTGGCGGATAACAGGCAAAATAAAAGGGCCGGTTTCGCAACCGGCCCTTCTACTTTCAACGCATTCGGCGATTAAGCGCGAACGAAGTCGATGTGGTGCAGTTTTGGCTTGAACGGATGACGCTGAACAGCCTGCACTTTAACTTTGGTTTCTTTACCGTCAACCACCAGAGTCAGCACTTCTTCGTAGAAGCCTGGCTTGGTTTGCAGGTTCATCACCTGGTCGTGGTCGAGGTCGATAGCAACAGCGGCTTCTGAACCACCATAAATGATGGCTGGGAAGCGGTTTGCTGCGCGCAGGCGGCGGCTCGCACCCTTACCCTGCTCTTTACGTTCTACTGCATTGATAGTGAACATTAATACGTCTCTTTATGATTTCTGCTACAGGCGACCCAGTAACAGAAGGGTTATTCAACACCGCTTATGCACATGCAAAAGCGGGCGGCATTATAGCGGTAATCCCCTACAGGGGCAAACGCTAATAAGGCTTAGCGCAGTTCGTTAGCGCGGCGAAAGCGCCCCTGGTAGTCAAACAGCTTTTCGCGAATCTGCCAGAACTGGCCTTTGGCACGGGCCACCACAAAATCGGGATGGCGCAGAAGAGGCTGCAGGGCCAGCACATCGGCGGCGGTTTGCCAGCCCAGCGGCACGCCGGGCGCGCGCTGATGCGGGCGCATAAACAGGTGCTCAAACGCCTTGCGCTGTGCGGGCGTTTGCAGACGAAACCGCTCACTGACGCTGGTGCCATCTTCATCGAAATAGGTGGCTTTCAACCATTCGCCTTTGTCGTCGCGGCCCTGTTCCAGCGTCATGCCGCCGCAGCGCAGAACGCGCGCATCTTTCAGCTTCAGCGCGGCTTTAAGCATATCGTCAGGATCGACCAGAATCTTGTCGCATTCGCGGCAGCGGCGCGCGGCGATGTCGTTTTCCGCGTTGCACGCCGGGCAGTTCTTAAACCGAAAGCGGTAGTCACACTGCTCGCGCCCGCCTTCGTCGTCTTCCAGTACGCCCTGACAACGTCGGCCAAAGTGCTCAATCACCATGCCATCGCTCGTGGCCTTGCCCCAGAAGGTATTGGCGAAGCCGCAAGCCGGGCAAAATACCTGCACGGGCTGATTGTCACTTTTCCCTTTCGGTGCGCCCACTTCAGGCGTAAACAGATCGTGAGGATTACCGGCATAGTCCAGAATCAGGCAGTCTTTTTTGCCGGGCGACAGGCGCAGACCGCGCCCGACAATCTGTTGATACAGGCTGACTGACTCGGTAGGGCGCAGGATCGCGATCAGATCCACATGCGGCGCATCGAAGCCGGTGGTTAGCACCGCAACGTTGACCAGAAACTTAAGCTGCTGGGCTTTAAACGCCGCGATTAGCGCATCCCGATCTTTCGCGTGAGTTTCTGCCGATACCAGCGCGCTGTTTTCAGGCAGCAGGCCCAAAATTTCGCGCGCGTGTTCGACGGTGGCGGCAAAAATCATCACGCCGTAGCGATCCTCGGCAAATTCCACAATCTGCTGGATAATATGGGGCGTCACCCGCTGCTGCTGTTTGAGTTCCCGATTCAGGTCGGCTTCGCTGAACAGGCCATTTGCCTGAGCGGTGAGGCGGCTGAAATCATACTGAACCACCGGCATATCCAGCCTTTCCGGCGGCACCAGAAACTGATGCTTGATCATATAGCGCAGGGGCAGTTCATAGATGCAGTCGCGAAACAGGGCCTGCTCGTCGCCCCGAACCATACCGTGATAATGAAAACGGTAGATCCAGCCTTTGCCCAGGCGAAACGGTGTTGCGGTCAGGCCAAGCAGACGCAACTGAGGATTATGCTGGCGCAGGTGATTGAAAATTTGCTGATACTGGCTCGCTTTGTCATCACCAATGCGGTGGCACTCATCAACAATCACCAGCGAAAAGGCGCGGTCAAACAGGCTGAGATTACGTGCAACAGACTGGACGCTACCGAACACGACTTTCCGCTGGCTTTCTTTGCGCTGCAATCCTGCCGCAAAGATGTCAGCCTCAAGTCCGTAAGCCTGATACTTGCTGTGATTTTGCGCCACCAGCTCTTTAACGTGCGCCAGCACCAGCACCCGACCTCGAGCCAGGCGCGCCAGCTCGGCGATCACCAGGCTTTTTCCGGCCCCGGTGGGCAGAACGATCACGGCAGGTTCAGGATGACGACGGAAGTGGGCGAGGGTGGCATCGACCGCTTCCTGTTGATAAGGGCGTAAGGTAAAAGACATGCTGTTCACTTTTGTAAAACCTGCCGCAATTATGCCACGAATCCACAATAAACGCGCTGTCAGCGAGGCGCAGATCAGGCTATACTTCCCCTACTTTTTCAACGGTTAAAAATGCCGTTTTAGTTTCCCTCCGCAGTAACAGGCAAAACGAATTCATGCGACTCGACAAATTCATCTCTCAGCAACTGGAAATCAGCCGTGCCATCGCCGCACGTGAAATCCGTGGTCAACGTGTTACCGTTAACGGTGATGTGGTGCGCGACACCGCTTTCAAACTCCAGCCCGATCATGAGGTTGAGTATGACGGCAATGTATTGCAGATGCAGACCGGGCCGCGCTACTTTATGCTGAACAAACCTCAGGGCTATGTCTGCTCAACGGACGATCCCGATCATCCCACCATCGTCTATTTCATTGAAGAACCGATGGCGTTTAAGCTGCATGCCGCGGGCCGGCTGGATATTGATACCACCGGTTTAGTCCTGCTGACGGACGACGGTCAGTGGTCACATCGCATTACCTCACCGCGCCACCATTGTGAGAAAACTTATCGGGTAACGTTGGAAGCGCCGGTGAGCGATGACACGGCCGCACAGTTCAGCGCCGGGGTGCAGCTGCATAATGAAAAAAGCCTGACTAAACCCGCTCAGCTTGAGGTCATCACCCCCACGGAAGTGCTGCTGACCTTGAGCGAAGGCCGCTATCACCAGGTCAAACGCATGTTTGCAGCCGTGGGTAACCGGGTCGTTGGCCTGCACCGCGAGCGCATTGGTGAGATTGTGCTGGACGAGGCGCTGGAACCGGGTGAATACCGCCCGTTAACGGAAGAAGAGATAGCCAGCATTGGCTTACCGGATGAACTTAAACAAAAATAGCGAGAAACCTGGTGCGTAAGGAAAAGAATTCGCCAATGGGGCTGGTCGTCATCCTCGGCCTGTTAGCGATGTTGATGCCGTTGTCGATAGATATGTATCTGCCTGCAATGCCACAAATTGCGCGCCAGTTTGCCGTGTCCGCCGGTAGCGTTCAGATGACGCTCAATCTTTATATCCTGGGTTTTGCCATCGGTCAGTTGATCTACGGTCCGCTCGCCGACAGCTATGGCCGCAAGCCGGTGATTACGCTCGGCACCCTGATATTTGCCTGCGCAGCGGCAGCCTGCGCACTTTCGCAGTCGATTGAACAACTGATTGCGATGCGTTTTTTACACGGTCTGGCGGCAGCGGCGGCCAGCGTCGTGATCAATGCGTTGATGCGTGACAGTTACTCGAAAGAAGACTTCTCACGCATGATGTCGTTCGTCATGTTGATTACCACCATCGCACCGCTGCTGGCGCCCATCATCGGCGGCTGGCTGCTGTTAGTCTGGAGCTGGCACGCCATTTTCTGGACGCTGTCGATAGCGGCGGTTATCACCACTGTGCTGGTGGCAACCCAGATTCGCGAAACCCTTAAACCTGAGCAGCGACAGCACTTTCACCTGCGCACCACGCTAGGTAACTTCGTTATCCTGTTTCGCCACAAGCGCGCGTTCAGCTATATGTTATCGAGCGGATTCTCGTTTGCGGGGCTGTTTACCTTTCTCAACGCTGGCCCCTTTGTTTACATCGAACTGAATCACATTTCACCGCAGAGTTTTGGCTACTACTTCGGTCTGAATATTGTGTTTTTGTTCATCATGACGCTGATTAACAGCCGGGCAGTGCGCCGTTTTGGCCCCGTGGTCCTGTTTCGCTTCGGATTGTTGGTGCAGTTTGCTATGGGCATCTGGCTGTTGATCGTCAGCGCTTTCGATCTGGGGTTCCTGCCGCTGGTATTAGGCATTGCAATGTTCATCGGCTGCGTGTCGATGGTGTCGTCAAATGCTATGGCGGTTATCCTTGATGAGTTTCCGCATATGGCCGGTACGGCCTCTTCTCTGGCGGGCACCTTGCGTTTTGGCGTGGGTGCGCTGGCGGGGGCGCTGCTCTCCCTGTTCAGCTTCAACAGTGCCTGGCCCATGGTGGGAACCATTGCACTGTGCGCGACAATCTCCGTTTCGTTATTTCTCTACGCCTCACGTCCGCGTACCGTCGCCCGCTAAGCGGGCGTCTGCCATCCTCTTTTTCCGCTTAGTCAAAAATGTTTCTTATTTGTGAAAAAAAATAGCAAATAAAGTAATCGTATTGGGACTAAAATGATTGTTAGTTGTCATTAAACGCGGTACATATAGCCCAAAGTGAGATTTAACTCGCAAATTTGCTCTACCGGGCGATTGCGGATCGGCGCGTTAAGCAGACTTTACCCACTCTGCAGGCTGACATCATTGGTTGTGAATTGCGCTTCATTCTCTGGAGATAGGGATCATTATGTTGCAACTTTCGGTTGTGCATCGCCTGCCGCAGCGGTTTCGCTGGATTAGCGATCGTCATGCCGTGATTGAAACCGACGATGCGGGCTCAGAAGAGCATGACGTTATTGCGCTCCGGCTGATAAGCCATGATGGTGTTCCGGCATGGGAGATTCTGCGGGAACTGAAAGACATGCTGGCCGCCATTCAGGTTGACGGCAAAATCGCTGAGTGCGAAGGGCAGCCCTGCCTTTTTATCCGCCGTTGTGATGAGAGCGCCACGAACTGCTGCCTGAAAAATCAGGGCGTGGCGATTGCGGAAACCTTCATCGGCCACTGAGCGAAACGGAGCCGAGCAGCTCGCGGGTATAAGCCTGTGCAGGTGTGGCAAAGAGTGTCTCACAGTCGCCTTGTTCAACGACCTCGCCCTGACGCAGTACGATGAGCTGATGGCAGAGCGATCGCACCACTTCCAAATCGTGACTGATAAACAGATAACTCAGCTGACGCTGCTGCTGTAATCCCCGTAGCAGCGTCAGAATCTGTTTTTGTACGGAGCGGTCGAGTGAGGAGGTTGGCTCATCCAGTATCAGCAGCTCCGGTTCAAGAATAAGGGCGCGCGCAATAGCGATTCGCTGACGCTGACCGCCGGAAAACGCAGCTGGATAGCGATGGCGGCTTTCCGCGTCCAGCCCGACCTCGGTCATGACCGCTTTAACCCGTTCGTCCTGTTGTGCGGCACTCAGGTGTGGATAATGCACGGCCAGACCTTCGGCAACGATCTGCTGAACAGTCATTCGGGGATTCAGCGCAGAATTAGGATCCTGAAAAACGACCTGAATGCGGCGACGCAGCGGCAACAGCGCTTTTCTCGACAGCTGATGCAGCGGCTGATTGTCAAACCATACCTCCCCCTGAGCGGCAATAAGACGCAACAACGCCATACCGGTGGTGCTTTTACCTGAGCCTGACTCGCCTACTAATCCCAGACTTTCGCCTCGTTTCAGGCTAAAGCTAAGATTCTCTACTGCAATTTTTTCGCCTGTTTTACGTTTAAACAGGCCCTGACGCAGGGGAAAACTGACGCGCAGGTTGTCCACCTTAAGAATAACCGGCGTATCCGCAGGGAGCGGCACGGCACGACCTTCCGGATCGGCTGCCAGCAGCTGCTTCGTGTAGGCGTGCTGAGGCTGTGTTAGCAGGCGCTGTCCGGCGTTATGCTCAACCACCCGACCAGAGCGCATCACGCTGACGCTGTCTGCCAGTTGGCGAACAATCTTCAGGTTATGGGTAATAAACAGCATGCCCATATTCAGTTCCTGTTGCAGTTCGCGCAGCAGGCCAAGGATCTGCGCCTGAACGGTAACATCAAGCGCGGTGGTCGGTTCATCGGCAATCAGCAGCCTCGGCTGGGTCAGCAGGGCCATCGCGATCATCACACGCTGGCGCTCGCCCCCGGAGAGCTGATGTGGAAAAGCGTTCAGGCGAGAGGCCGGCTGGCGAATACCCACGCGATCGAGACAGCGCAGGATTTCCGCTCGCGCGGGCTCGCGTCGCATGCCGCGATGTAGAGAAAGCACTTCATATAGCTGCTTTTCAATACTGTGCAAAGGGTTGAGTGACACCATGGGTTCCTGAAAAATCATCGCCATCTGATTACCCCGAAGGCCGCGGAGTCGCTGCGCCGACGCCTTGAGCAGGTCTTCGCCTGCCAGCAGAATTTCGCCCTGAGGATAGGCGACGGCGGACGCGTGCAGCAGCCGCATGATCGACAGGGCGGTAACGCTTTTTCCAGAACCGGATTCGCCCACCAGGGCCAGGGTTTCTCCTGCCTCTATACGCAGCGAGACATCATCCACCACCTGATACAGCTGTTTGCCCTGACGAAAGGCGACGGAGAGATGGTTAACAGTAAGCAGCGGGGTGCTCATTCAGACTCCTTTACTGGGATCAAAGGCGTCGCGCACGGCTTCGCCAATGAAAATGAGCAGCGACAGCAGAATCGCCAGCGTAAAAAAGCCCGATAAACCCAGCCAGGGGGCCTGCAGGTTATTTTTCCCCTGCAGCAGCAGCTCTCCCAGAGAGGGAGAGCCGATGGGCAGACCAAACCCGAGAAAATCGAGCGAGGTTAAGGTGGTGATAGAGCCACACAGGATAAAAGGCAGAAAGGTCAGGGTTGCCACCATGGCGTTGGGCAGGATATGACGCAGCATAATACGTCCGTCACTGACGCCCAGCGCCTGCGCGGCCCGAATATAGTCAAAGTTACGGGTACGCAGAAACTCGGCACGTACGACGCTGACCAAACTCATCCAGCCAAACAGCACGGTAACCAGCAGCAGCCACCAGAAGCTGGGCTGAATCACGCTCGAAAGCAAGATCAGCAAAAACAGCGAGGGCATCCCGGACCAGACCTCAATCAGGCGTTGACCTATCAGGTCCACCTTGCCGCCAAAGTAGCCTTGTATGGCACCGATGACGATCCCAATCACGCTGGAAAACAGCGTCAGCAGCACCCCAAACAGGAGTGAAATGCGCAGACCATATAACAAACGCGCCATAACATCGCCGCCGTTGGCATCCGTGCCCAGCCAGTTCTGCCGGGAGGGCGGCGAAGGGAAGGGCACCTGAGAAGCGAAATTAATACTGTTGGCACCGAAACGGATGGGTGCCCAAAGCGCCCAGCCGTGATTTTCAATGCGCTGTTGCAACCAGGGATCCTGATAATCCGCTGCCGTGGCAAACGGGCCACCATAATCGCTTTCGCTATAGTTAAAAAACAGCGGAGCGTACCAGCGCTGCTGATAATGCACCAGCAGCGGTTTATCATTGGCAATGAATTCCGCGCACAGGGAAAGCATAAAGACAGACAGAAAAATCCACAGCGACCAGTAGCCACGGCGGTGATGACGAAAGCGCTGCCAGCGCTGCTGATTCAGGGGAGAAAGACGCATCACCGGCCCTCAAAATCAATACGGGGATCCACCAGGGTATAGGTCAAATCACTCAGGATATTCATCAGCAAACCTATCAGGGTGAAAATATACAGGGTGCCAAACATCACGGGATAATCGCGCTGGATCGTCGCATCAAAACCCAGCAGGCCCAGGCCATTAAGAGAGAACATCACCTCAATCAATACCGAACTGGTAAAAAACATGCTGATAAAGGTGGCGGGAAAGCTGGCGATCACCAGCAGCATCGCGTTGCGAAACACATGATGGTAAAGAATGCGCCGCTCTGAGAGGCCTTTAGCCCGGGCGGTGACCACATACTGTTTGCGAATCTCATCCAGAAATGCATTTTTGGTCAGCATAGTTAAGGTGGCAAAACCGCCAATCACCGTCGCCAGTACCGGTAGCGCAATGTGCCAGAGATAATCGGTTACCCTGGCGTACCAGGGCAGCGAATCAAACTGTGGAGACGTCAGACCGCGCAGGGGAAACCAGTCAAAATAGCTGCCGCCGGCAAACAGAACAATCAACATAATGCCAAACAGAAACGCCGGAATGGAGTAGCCAATAATGATGAAGGTGCTGCTCCAGACATCAAAGGTACTGCCGTTACGCACCGCCTTTCTAATGCCCAGCGGGATGGAGACCAGGTAGATAATTAAGGTACTCCACAGGCCAAGGCTGACAGAGACGGGCAGGCTCTGTTTGATTAACTGCAATACGGAAGCACTGCGAAACAGGCTGTCGCCAAAGTCAAAGCGCAGATAGTTCCACAGCATGGTGAGATAGCGCTCCCCGATAGGTTTATCGAAGCCGTAACGTTGCTCAATTTCTGCGATGACCTCCGGGTCCAGGCCGCGCGCGCCGCGGTATTGATTATCCCCTGGCGTGACGCGATGCAGGCTGGCCTGGGTGCCGCCGCCTTCACCGCTGCCCGCGCCAGGCAGCCCGCTGGTCTGGCCAAACTGGATATTCGCCAGCGCCTGATCGACCGGGCCGCCCGGCGCAATTTGTACAATAAAAAAGTTGAGCGTAATGATGGCCCACAAGGTAGGAATAACCAGTAATAGTCTACGTAAAAAGTAACTTGCCAACCTGGCTCTCCTCAGCGTTTGTCGGCCGGCAGTCGCCCGGCTTTATTCACGTCATACCACCAGTTATCCAGACCTGTGCTGTAGGCAGGTTTAACCGCAGGATGGGAAAATTTGTCCCAAAAGGCAAGTCGCTGCTCGGCGTTGTACCACATCGGGATCATATACGCATTCCACAGTAAAATACGGTCCAGCGCCCGGCCCAACGACAGCAAGGCGTCCGCATCGTCCTGATGGGCGATGATCTGTTTCACAACGCTATCGACAACGGGGTCCTTGACCCTGGCCGTGTTCCAGGAGGACTGAATATAGTCCGATTGCCAGTTGGCCTGCAGACTGCGTGAGGGGGTTGGCATCGCATGATAAATATTACTGACCATATCATAGTCACCGCTGCGCAGGCGGCGCAGGTACTGCGAGCTGTCAATTTGGCGTAGCGTTAACGTGATACCCAGCCGCGCCAGATTATGTTGATAAGGAAGCGCCCATTCACTGTTTGCGCCTGCGGGCAGCAGCAGCTCTGCGCTAAAGGGCTGCCCGGTTTTATCATTAATCAGGCGCTGATTCCTGATGTGCCAGCCCGCCTGATTCAGCAGGGACATTGCCTTGAGCAGGTTGGTGCGATCGTAGCCGCTGCCGTCAGTTTGTGGCGGCACATAGGTTTCCCTGAAGACTTCAGGCGGTAACTGTGCTGCGAACGGCGTCAGAATGCGCAGCTGCGCGGCATCGGGCAGGCCCCGTGCGGCATAGTGGGTATTCTGAAAATAGCTGCCTGTGCGCTTAAAAGCCTGATAGAAAAGCGTTTTATTCATCCATTCAAAATCGAAAGCCAGCGCCATCGCCTGCCGGACCCGACGATCGCTAAACAGGGCTTTTTCATTATTCAGCGCCAGCCAGCGCGTATCAATTGAGGCGGTATTCGGTGTGGTTTCTTTCACGATCTGTCGATCGTCGAAATGACGCCCCAGATACTGCGTGGCCCATTTCTTTGCCGACGTCTCTTCCCGCAGATCAAAGGCCCCGGCTTTGAATGCCTCAAATGCCACGTTGTCGTCCAGGTAATAGTCGTAACGCATTACATCAAAATTGAACCGGCCACGGTTAACCGGCAAATCTGCCGCCCAGTAATCGTTCACGCGACTGAATTCAATAAACTGGCCCAGCTTCCACTTACTGATGCGATAAGGCCCACTCGACAAGGGGGGCTGGCTGAGCGGCTCGTTAAATTTTCTCGTCTGCCAAAAGGTTTGGGAGATCACCGGTAGCGTCAGCAATCCCAGCATCAGGTCTTTATCCGGGGCCGGTAACCTAATACGCACGGTCTGGCGGTTGAGGGCGGTGACCGTGACGCCGCGATAAAATATCCGAAACTGCGGAACCCCTTCAGTCATAAACTTTTGGAAGGTAAAGGCCACATCCTCCGCCGTAATGGGTGAACCATCCTGGAACCGGGCGCGGGGATTAAGGGTAACGTCCATCCAGCTGAAATCCGCGGGATGACGAGCAGATTCCGCAATGAGGGGGTAATAACTGCTGGTTTCATCGTCCGACGTCGTGAATAAGCTGTCATACAGGGGCCCGGTACCGGCACCGGGATTGCCACGTGAGGCATAGCGGTTGAAATTGTCGTAAGTACCAATGACGGACAAGACGATCTTGCCGCCCTTGGGCGCGGCAGGATTCACATAGTCGTAGTGACTGAAGTCTTGCGCATACTTTGGCGTCCCAACCTGAGCAAACGCGTAGCTTGTCTGAACCGGGGAAGCGTGCAGCGGAAGGGTAAGCAAGCTACACAGCAGCAGAAGGGCGAAGCGGAGCTGCATAAGGGATGTTCTCTCCTGTGAGTGTCTTGCACCGCAGCGATAATCTACGGCAATTAAAGCATGGGTTACCTGTTTTGACGCTGAAAATAGTCTTTGATCTGCTCCGGGCGTAACGGACGGCTATAAAAATAGCCCTGTAAATAGGTGACGCCGCGGTCGATCAACCAACTGGCCTGTTCGTCGGTTTCAACGCCCTCGGCCACGCTCATCAGATTGAGCCGTTTAGCCAGTTGTAACACCGTATCCAGCACCGGCGAAGTGATCGTTTCCGTTCCGATACTTTGCACAAATCCACGATCGATTTTCAGGTAATCAAAATGGTACTTCTCAAGATAGATTAATGCACTGTGCCCGGTGCCAAAATCATCAACCGCGATTTTAATGCCTCGCTGTTGTAGCCAGTGAAACAGTTCGGCCGCATTCGCGTTCTCGACGACTGCGCGCTCGGTAATTTCAAAAACATACAGAAAATGATCGTGAGGCATATTGTCCTGCCAGTACAGGACATCGTCACGAAAACTGCAGGCGCTGAGATGCAGAGGGGAAATATTTACGCTGATGCAGGTTCCTTTGGGCAGGCTGTCACGGAGTTGATGTGCATCGCGGGCGACCAGTTCAAACAGGTGTCGGGTCAGGGGGACGATTTGGCGTTGTGCTTCAGCATAGCTGATAAAAATATCGGGTGGGACCGTTTCACCCGAAGGATGTGTCCAGCGTAGCAGTGCCTCCATACTATAAGATTTGCCATCCTGGGCCGAAACTAAAGGCTGATACTCGACATGAAATTCCCCTCGGCGGATACCCAGGGTGATCTCTTTGCCAGGCCGCTGAAAGCGGGTCAGCAAAAACCAAAAGGCACAGCTGGCGATTAATGAAATCAGCAGGCTGCTCAGCATGATGGTCTGATAGTCACTTGCTGACAGCGTTGAACCGTAGAGAGCAAACTGGAAAGGAAGGCCTTCCAGGGGCGTTTGCATTAGCGGCGGCGGGAGTTGACGATTTCGTACCAGCGTTGGCTGCCAACTGGTCATGGCAGTTTTATGGGCGAGTAAGGCAATCCCGGTGATTTCGGGGTAAGAGGACGCTTTTAGCTGATACGTTGCCAGGCTCAGATTCAATGTCGTAAAAATGCCGGACTGAAGGGTGCCGGGCTGCTTAATCCAGATGGCCAGCACCGGCTTTGTCGGCTGCATCGGCGTACCCGGCAACAACCGAATGTCCCTGTCACGTGTGCTATCCGTTCGGGTTGAGAGCGCGCTGAGCGGCTGAAAAAAGCTTCCGGTTGCGGAAGAGCAAAACGCGTTACCGTCTTTAACTAAAATAATGGCGCGTATGTCGCCGGCAAACGCGGCTCGCGCGGTTAACTCATGATTACCGATATAGCATTCTGACTGAACGAACGGAAGCAGGGGGGAAAGCGTGTCCGAAATAAGCGTCTGGACGCTACGTTGAAAGTCGTTACTACTGTCGATGAGCAACTGTTTATGTTGGCTTTCCCGACGATGTTGGGTTTCGATGAGCAAAACAGAGGTTAACAACAAAAAAAACAGACTGCCAATAATCGCGCTATTCCACGCGATTTGACGAGGATAAGTTGCCTGGCGTATCAGCGCCCGCGACAATGGCATGAAGTGCTTCCCCTGATCAAAATATAAAACTTACTGGTGCGCAATCGCCCGAATATTTGCGTCTGAGAATATAACGAGTCTGTTAATAATGTCTCGTTATTATTTTGATAAACAAGTATTTTTAGGGGGATTCGAGGGATTAAAAAAAAACGCTGCCTGGGCAGCGTTCTGTTTTTCTCTGGCTGAGAGGACATTCGGGAGCGGCATTAGCTCGGGTTGCGACTTAAGACCCGCCGCGCTTCGCGATAACGTTTTTTCCAGTAATCTTCATTAAGGCTGGAGATCATGACACCGCTGCTGGTCGAAGCATGAACAAAGTTGTCATTGCCGAGGTAGATACCGACATGACGGCCCGTTGAGCCAGCACGGAACAGAACTAAGTCACCCGGTCGCAGTCTGCTGCGAGAAATCTCTTTTCCCGTTCCCTGCTGTTCGGACGTTGAGCGAGGAAGATCCAGACCAAACTGTTCGCGGAACGTACGCTGAACGAAAGCGGAACAATCAATACCACGCTTGGTATCACCGCCAAGACGGTAACGAACACCTTTCCAGCTCGCGTATTGATCCATGATGCGCGTCTTAACATCAACGTTGCGCACCATCTCTTCGAACTCATCCTGAGACGCTTGAAGTAAAAAACCATTCTGGTTGTTAACTTCATGATTCTCGTTTTTAACGGTGTTATGGGTACTGCTACAAGCTGAGAGGAGAGTTGCCAGCGCCAGAGCGGGCGCAATCCGCCAGATATATCCCAGTATTGGTTGAGACTTGACCATTATTCGGGTTTTCCTTCGAAGTCCTTACGACAAGATTGTCGCCAGCCAGATGACAAAACGGAATGAGATTAATAAGCCAGTCAGAACAAGACAATGCTTTAATTATAAAAATGTGTAAATCACCACATTTTATCTATTAAAGAATGCTTAATACCGCGTCTTCTTTTCTCACTGCGACCGAGATTAACCGATTCCAGAGGCCGTGGCGAGCGCTTTTAATCAAATTCTGATAGGTTTTTTTGATACTTATCAAACTTAAATAACTTGTTCACTTTATCAACAGTTATTCAAGGTGATAACAGGAGGAAAGGGGTGATCTGGCGCTAATTCCAGGCTTAGTGCGGGCTGGGAGAAGGTCTGCAGAGTAACTGTCGTCGAAGGCTGAAGAGAAGTCCTGCATTATCATCGGGTTCGGATGTTTTTTTTGGTTAGCTTGCTAATTATTTCCATGGGTTTTTTATAAGTGAGGGCGGGTTATAATTTAATCATAATTCCGCCCTCGCTAATTAATTACTATTAGGGTTTATTTTTACCCGGTAATTTGTGATAAAACCAATTAACCAGATAATCACTTGCCGGCGTTAATAGCCACCAGCTTAATCCCACTAACGCCACGGAAAGCGATCCGACTGCAATATCGCTAAACCAGTGCGCGCCTGCCATGACGCGTGGCAGCGAGAACAGCCCCACAATGACAACACCCACTAAAAACGTACGTAAGCCGAAATAACGCCACATGAATGCCGCAAAGATAATGAGCATCATGCCATGATCGCCTGGAAAACTGTCGCTTGACGCATCTTTGGCTGGGATACCCGTTAACTCACTGACGCGGTGAACGTTCTCAAAGAACAGCGTCGGGCTGGCGTGTTTTTCTGGGATCAAATGGCCCGCCTGGTTCAAAACGACCGCTGTCAGCAACATCGTAATGCCAATGGCAAACATACGACGGCGGCCCGCAGGCGTTTCCCGCCGCCACAGCCATAGATAGAGTAACCCCATCGCCAGCAACGACACGGCGTCAAAACCGCGAAAGTTAGTGATGGCGACCAGCAGGGCAAACCCTGGGTGATCCACCATTTCATTATTAAACGCGAAGAAAATCCCTTTATCGATATCAAACCAAAACCCGTGATGGGGCGGTAAATACCATGAAAAAAACAGCACCAGTCCCAGTGCGTTAAGCAACAGGATGGTGACAAGGCGTGTTGCGTGCATAATTCTGCCCTAGTAAAAAATAACCGCCGACCTTAATCCTGTCAGCTTAAACGAAACCTCAACAAAGCAGATTGTAAACTATTCCAGTCGGCAGATGAGGAATGAATCATCTCAATGCGACTGTCAGGTGGGGTTGCGGCGAGAATTTCAACATGCACGTCTTCTCCCTGACGGTTAATGCTGACGCATCCTTCGGGGATGCGCAGCACGCCTTTAACCCGATCGACGGGGGCAAGCCGCGCCCATTCCAGCAAAGGAAGGCTATCAAACACCGTTTCGTGGTCAAAAATCCAGCCGCAGGCGACATAACCCTGACCCTCATTCACCGCCCGACGCCATGACGCGCGCCCGTCGAGTCGCAAGGCTGCGATACCGCTGCCCGGGGCCGCAGCGTGATGATGGTGGACCGGATGCGGAAGGGCGCGCGGTTTCCCGCGCGGACTGTCAAGTAACGCCAGGGGAATCTGACCGAACTCGGCAGTAACAAATTCACGATCGTCCTGATGGGCGGCAAGCCACGCCTGGAGGCGCTGCCGATCGGCCTCGCGCCAGCAGTCGCGTTTATTGCCGACAATAATGTCGGCCGCGGCCAGCTGATCGCGAAAGTTTTCATTTTCCGTTACACGCACGTCGGCGAGCTGGCGTGCGTCCAGCAGGGTTAGCGTGGCCTGCAGTTCGATCCAGGGTTGATAAACAGACGACGTCAGCATCTGTAGCAGCTGGCGTGGATGGCCCAGGCCCGTGGGCTCAATCAGCAGGCGGTCGGGCTTGTTTTGTTGAAGCAGCCTGTTTAGCCCGACCTGCATGGGCAGCCCATTAACGCAACACATGCAGCCGCCGGGGATCTCCTTTAACGTCGCGCCACGGTTGGCCAGTAACGCGCCATCAATACCAATCTCACCGAATTCATTGACCAGCACAGCCCAGTTTTCAGTCTGGGGCTTGTGCGCCAGCAGATGAAGCAGCGTGGTGGTTTTTCCGCTGCCTAAAAATCCGGTGAGAAGGTTAACGCGTGTCATGCCAGTGACTCCTGTAGAGAAAGAGGGCGGTGTTATAATATAACACTACCTGTCAACCCGGCGTACAGCGCGCGTTATCAGTCGGCACGTCCCATATAGCGACGCTCGGCAACATGGATGCGGATGCGATCGCCGTTGCTGAGGTACTCGGGAACCTGAATGATCAAACCGGTAGACATTCCCGCCGGCTTAGTGCGGGCACTGGCCGATGCGCCTTTGATACCGGGTGAAGTATCCACAATATCCATGTCCACCGTTTGTGGCAGCTCAAGCGCCAGCACCTGGCCATCCATCGTGAGTACCTGAATGCCGGGAATGCCACCTTCCGGGATGAACAGCAGCTCTTCTTCTATTTGCGCTTTTTTAAAGGAATAGGGCGTGTAATCTTCGTCGTCCATAAAGACGTATTCATCACCATCAATATAGGAGAAGGTAACGCTGCGGCGGCTCAGGGAGATGGCCTCAATGATCTCGTCGCCCTTAAAGCGTTCTTCCACCTTCATACCGGTGCGAACATCGGTAAAACGCATTTTATAAAGCGTTGCCGCACCGCGCGCGCTGGGGCTCTGGACATCAATATCCTTTACCAGCAGCAGTTTTCCATTGTGGGTAACGGCCATTCCTTTTTTGATTTCATTCGCCTTTGGCATTGCTGTTCTCACTTGCAGAGTAATAGTGCGCGCAACGTTACTCGCGCGGTCGTGAACAGGCAAGATAGCGCGAAAAATTTTGTGGTCGCGGATCAGTGGCAGTGCAGGCGGGCGTTTATCTTCAGGCAGGATGAAGTGACTCAAGCCTCTCGCTCTCTGGGCATCGCGCTTCTTGCGAAAGCACGTTAGCCGTGGCAGGAAAAAATTTTTACGCGGCAAGGGATTTCGACGCTTTAAGCGTTCTGCTATCGTCCACCTTTGACACTATACAGAGAAATTCAAGATGGAATGCCGTTCAGGCTGTGGTGCATGTTGTATTGCACCCAGCATTTCTTCACCCATCCCTGGTATGCCCGACGGGAAGCCAGCTGGCCATAAGTGTGTTCAGCTCGATGAAAACATGCGGTGCAAAATTTTCGGTCATCCTGACCGTCCTCGCGTCTGTGGCTCGCTACAGCCGAGTACTGCGATGTGTGGCGATAATCGCGAGCAGGCAATATTCTGGCTTGGTGATTTGGAGAGAGCGACAACGCCAGGAATTTCAGTTGTGCAAAACGATGAGCAGTGAGCTTAATGCTTCGCTGTAACGCACAAGCGATAGCGCTGATTTAACGATGTGTTGAATTACCGTTAATGTATAAAGCAATACCTTTTCTGTATACCTGAGTCAGTGATCTTAAAAAAACCAACCTGGTCAGAACATCCTGAGATTTCCTGTTAAACGGGATGTACCTTCGTTTGATTCTGAGTCGTTAGATCTGGCCAATCTTCAGATTTGATTCTATAACGCCCTGAAGCCGTGGCGTTCTGTTTATAGGTGGTTCATGGAAAGAATGAACGGAGACACTTACGCGTATGGACAATTTTTTATCAAGAGTCTGATTTGGGCGGGGATTTTTGTGGCCCTGTCACAGGCAGTATCGATTATTGTCTCATTGATATTCACTGATTTTATCCATGGAAATCCACACAGAAGCAAAAGTAATGCTGTTTCTATGATGGAAATTTTTCCATTAATAATTGGTTTTATAGCGATAATTGGCGTCTTTATTGTATTTTCACTCTCACAGGCTATTCAGGTAATTATGCTGCGAAAACTGTATCCAGCATTTGGTCGCCGTTCCTGTTTATTCGTCGCCCTTGCGACGCCGTTGGTTACGATTGTGACCTGGTATAGCTATGATTACCTGACGCCCACCGATTTTAGTTTTGTCGGAGCGGATTGGGTGCCGCCCTATCAGCATGGTATAAGTTTCACGAGATATTTTTTAACACTCGCATACCAGTGTATGGTAACGGCATTTAGCCTGCTCTATTTTGATTATGAGGTCAGGAAACGCTCAAAAAAATCAGTGTTGCTGGGGACTCTTCTCATAACGATTATCGCTGGCGCTTTGTGGGGATATCACGATGCAACGGTACAATATCATTTTATAGATAATCCTGCAGATTCTCCTTCTATAACCGATTCTTAAGTTCATCACTTTTGAACTGTGCTCTTACGCATTACCCTCCATCTTTGCCATAGCGTTTGTCAGGTACGCTTTAATCGTCCTTGTTTTAAGCTCCACCATTCAGAGTTTAAATAGCGAGAAACGGAGCGTTCACTTCATTGCGTCCAGCCGACTTCAGCGTACGCCCGGACGGTAAACGGCAAGACTCAACGCCAGATTCGCCGTCCAGAGTCGGTAACATTTTGTTTTGCAGAGCAAATCTGACGAGCCAGAGAAAGACCCGTCAGATGATGGCTATCGGTCTCACCTGATTAGCACCGTAATTTTGCCTGGCTAGGGCGATAACTCTTCAAGCGATTTCCCTTTGGTTTCAATGGCGAAGAGCAGGGTAATCACTCCGCCGATTAGGGCAATCACGGCGAACGCAATGAAAACAAACCGGATACCAAATCCCGATACAATGAAACCCACCATCAGCGGCCCAACAGACGACCCGGCGCGCAGCCAGGCGCTGGAAAAGGCAGTACCTGTCGCGCGAAGTCTGGTCGGATACAGTTCGGCAGAATAGAGATAAAGTGAAAAGGCAATTGTTTGCAAAATAGCATAGGCCATGCTGCCCAATATCAGTATCTGCCATGGCGTATTGGCACCCAGTACACACAGCACGATGAGCGGAATAATGGCCAGCATAAATGCCCAGGTGTACCAGCGCTTACGGCCTACTTGATCGATCTTAAAGGCACAAATGACAGAGGCAATAACACCACAGGTAGAGGTAATCCATCCATAGGCCAGGCTGGTTTCTAGTGGCAGATGAAACAAGGTTCTGTACATAGTGGGAAACCAGGTAATCATGCCGTTGTTAACGGTATAAACCGTGAGCCACAATCCCCACAGCATAAACGTGCGGGATTTGTAGATACCTGAAAAAAGCGCCTTTACGCCGCTGGACGAGGCGGGCATCACCGGTACGGGTTTTATTACGGGGTCGGGTAATGACATACCACGACGCAGGGCTTCTGCTTCAAACGACTGAACGACTTTTTCAGCCTGTTGATGGCGGCCTTTAGAGACTAACCAGCGCGGAGACTCTGGCATAAACCAACGTAAAGGCGCCGCCAGAGCTGAAGGGATCAGGCCAATAAGAAACATGATTTTCCAGCCATAAATGGGCACCAGAAAGAATCCGATAAGGCCAGCACACATCATGCCGACTGGAAAGATCACTTCATAAAGCAGAAAAAACCGCCCCCGCTTCTTTGCACCGACAAATTCGTTGATATAGGCACTGGCAACGGGAACCTCAGCACCAATGCCCAGTCCCTGCAAAAAACGAATGATCAGAATTGACCAACCGTTCCAGGCGAACAGGCAGGCGGCATCCATAATCACAAACATCACGATGGTGATACGTAAAACACCAATCCTGCCAATTTTTTCTGCCAGCGTACCAAAAAAGAGCGCTCCCACCAGTTGCCCAATATAGCTGGCTGCAATGATCAGACCGACGAACGTCGGCGTAAGCCCCCATTCCTGCGTCAGTTGTGGCAGGGCAAACGCGATGGCAATAATGGTATAGGCATCAAAAAAAGTGGACAGCCCTACCACAACACGAATCGCCATTAACCGGCGTGTGATGGGCAATCGCTCAAGCCGTGCCAGTAATACTGATGCGTCGGCGGGATGAGCGTGGGAAGCGATAACCTGAGTTGACATAGTTACACCCTGTTGCGTGATGGATATGGGGCAAACATGCAAGACGACGCGCGTTCCTGAGCCATGCATTTGCAGCCCACTCACTGACGGTAGTTGCATAAAACCTGTGCAAAATGGATGGTGTGAAAACGTTAATGCAATCGTTTTCACATGAGTTATCGTTGGTTTAATATCCCGCTGCGTCAATTAAGCGGCTTGATTAATTGTTAACGTGTTCACATTCCGCTCTCAGGCAATCGAAAAAGCGTGAAACAGGTCATACTCTCTTCAATAGCCTTTACGGGGATGCTCAGGCTGGGGAGAACAATGAGAGCCTTAGCGTTGAAAATCGTATTCTTCAGGCGTGACGACAAAGAGAAATGCGGCCCCCACGCAGTGCATGTTAAGGGCGTATCCCGTTGTTATAGCGCCTGTTGTATAGTATTGCCGTCTGCAGAGGGATCTTTGCCACCCACATTAATCCTCGGAGTGATATATGGATCAGGAAAGCCAGGAAAAGGAACAGTCGGATAAAAGGCTGATAACGATGCGTGATGTTGCTAATGCCGCGGGCGTAAGCATCTCCACCGTATCGCGAATTCTGGATGAGAGGCTTCCACAGTCAAAAAGCGCGTCAGCTGAAAAGGTTCGCCAGGTTGCCCGTGAACTTGGCTATCGGCGTGATTATGTTGCCTCCAGCCTTCGCAGGGGCGATACCGGCACGCTTGGCGTTCTGGTTCCGCGTATGACGGATGCGGTGACGGCGATGCTGTTTGAGGCTATCGCGACAGCGGCTTCACGACGCGGCTATTTTGCCATCGTGGCAACCTGTGGTGACGATCCGCAACAGGAAAAAGCGTCCGCAGAATCCCTACTGGACAGACGCGTTGACGGCCTGATTCTTTCAACCTGTCGTCTGGGCGATCCGCTTCCCCAGACCCTGCGGGAGCGCGAAATACCGCACGTGCTGGTATTGCGTACGGATGGAATAAGCCCCTCTTCCGTTGGCGATGACGAAATGGGCGGCTACCTTGCAGCGCGTCATCTGATCGATTTAGGCCATAAAAAAATCGGGATGATTGGTGGACCGGATTTTGCGTCCAATGCGTTGAATCGTCGTAAAGGTTTTGAACGGGCAATGAGTGAAGCCGGTTTGCCTGTTCGGCCAGAATGGTGCCGTTCGTCTGACTTTAATATCAAGTCAGGCGAAGATGTGGGGTCGTCAATGTTGAACCATCCCTCGCGGCCAACCGCAATTTTTGCGGTCAATGATGAGATTGCGATTGGGGTCATGGCTGCGGCGCATCGTGCAGGCATGACCATCGGCAAAGACCTGTCACTGGTCGGATACAACGATATCCCCCTGGTCAGCCGCTTGCCTGTCGCATTGACCTCAGTGCGAACACCGCTGGAACATATTGCCGGTAATGCTGTAGATATGCTTATCCATGGCAGGCATGAACCTCATTTATCGACCATTATTCCTACGTTAATTCCGCGAAAATCCACGTCTTCTCCTCATCAGTAATCGTTCCTTTAATGACCGCATTGCGAATGTAATGTGGTCATTAACCCGCTGGGATCCCGATCGCAAACTCTCTTCGTCTCCCAAAGCGTTTTGTGATAACTGCCTCATTTATCAATCGCCGCTGGTTGACGCGATGAAATTAGATTGCCAATTTATCTTATGTGAAAACGATTGCAGTAACGTTTTCATATTGTGTTCACTTTGACTGAGCCTGTGACTAAAAGTATTTCACATCAAGGAGTTAATCATGATTAATATCGACCTCAGAGGTTTAACCCCTGCGCCTGTCACCCCATTCACGCGCGAAGGGCAAGTGGATTTTGACGCGATTCAACGTCTGGGCAGTTGGCTGGGAAGTATCGACGGCGTAAAGGGGCTGGTGGTCCTGGGGCATGCTGGCGAGGGCACCTTTCTGACGCAGGATGAACAGGCCGACGTGATTCGGGCATTTGTAAAATCGGTCGAAGGCAAAATCCCCGTTATTGCCGGTATTACCGGTGAAGGCACCGAAGTCGCGGCGCGTGAGGCAAAACGCGCTGTCGAGGCCGGTGCGGCTGCCGGTTTGCTCTATCCCTCACACGGCTGGTTGCGTTTTGGATACCAGGACGGCGCACCCCAGGATCGCTACCGGGTCGTGTATGAAGAGAGTGGTTTACCGCTTATTTTATTCCAGTACCCGGATGTGACCAAAGCCACCTATAACCTGAAAACGCTGCTGGATATTTCCGCGCAACCCGGCGTGTTTGCGATGAAAAATGGCGTGCGTAATATGCGGCGGTGGGATACTGAAATTCCCGTCATCCGCCGTGAACGTCCCGATCTACAGATTCTGACCTGCCACGATGAATATCTGCTGCATACCATTTTTGATGTTGATGGCTTCCTGGTGGGCTACGGCAATATTGCCCCTGAGCCGCTGATTGAAATGATTAACGCAGGTAAAGCGCAGGACTATAAGAAAGCACGTGCTTTACATGATCGACTGATGCCTGTGACTAAAGCGGTTTACCATCGTGGCTCACATATGGAAGGCACTGTCGCACTCAAACATGCGCTGGTTGCGCGTGGCATTCTGGAACATGCCACTGTCCGTTCACCGCTGTTACCGCTGGGTGAGGGAGCGGCCGAAGAGATTCATGCCGCAATGCGTTCTGCTGAGCTGGGCCGGGTGAAATAAAACGGGCGAGTCTGGCAGGCAGGGCGCCTTCATGTGGGAACTGCCTGTCGTCGCGGCCTAAGGCTATTCAACGTATCTCTGGGATAACCCGGTTTACTGACCGGCAGCCAGCCAGAGAAAAAAGGCATCAGCGCGATAAGAATTTACACCCTCAGTGCACCTGATACGCAGAAAACGGTTATTTAGCCGCGTGCCATTTCTCTGTAGGACATACCGATAAATAACCCGTTGCAACCTTGCGGAGTGAAAGGAAGCCTGTACCGGCCTTGAGTGTGGGCTGGAACGGTGTAAACCGCAGTCAGAAGGAATGGGATCATGCTACTACTACAGTTTATGACCGTGCTTTTTTTTCTGTTTTTGGGAATGCGTATTGGCGGTATCGGTGTGGGGTTTGCAGGTGGGGCGGGTGTAATCATGTTGTGCGCGCTGGGTGCCACGCCTGGCGATCTGCCCATGCTGGTAATGGTATTTATTATGGTGGTGATCGTCGCCATATCGGCCATGCAACAGGCAGGCGGCATTGATTATCTGGTGCAACTGACAGAACGTGCCTTACGTCGCTATCCGCGGTTGTTGGTGATTACGGCACCGCTCTCAACCTGGTTACTGACCATGATGGCCAGTACCGGGCAGGTCTCTTTTGCCTGTATGCCCGTGATTGTGGCTGTGGCCAGAGATAATCACCTTCGTCCAACCCGCGCATTAGCGCTTTCCGTTGCCGCATCCTTACTGGGTATTGTGGCATCGCCCATTTCTGCAGCCGTGATTTTTCTCTCTGGGATTCTGGAACAGGGACCGCATGGTTGGGGCTATATTGAACTGATTGCCGTGACCATTCCCGCCACCTTCATGGCGCTTTTCTGTTCCGCCTTGTTTTACCTGTGGTGGGATCGCTTACGTCACACAGACCAGCTTGCGCATCAGGATGATGCGGTAAACACCGTACAGCATTCGCATTCCGCTCTCCACGGCAGACGTTCAGTACTGATTTTTATTGTCGGCCTGGTGACAGTGCTGATTTATGCCATTATCAGCAGCCCTAAAATGGAGATCATGACTCGCCCCGTTCTCAATAGCGGACAGGCACGGATTGCCGTAATGCTAACGGTGGCGATGGCTATCGTCATGTTCTGTCGGGTGAATGTGCATACGATTCCGGGATCGTCGGTGTTTAAAACCGGAATGACGTCTTGTATATGCATACTGGGTGTGGCCTGGCTGGGTTCCACATTTATGGAGAGCAATCGTCTGTGGTTGCAGGATAGGGTGGCGAGCTATTTTCTGGATTCCACATGGTTACTGGCGTTGATTATCGTACTGGCATCATGTTTTCTCTATTCTCAGGCGGCATCGACCAAAATTTTATTTCCGATGGCCTTAAGTATGGGCATTGCGCCCGCCACGCTTGTTATCTGTTTTCCCGCTACCGCGTCCCTGTTTATCTTACCGAACTATCCCACATTGCTGGCCGCCGTTGCGCTGGATGATACGGGATCCACCCGCCTTGGCCGAAGGATAATCGATCACCCGTTTATCCTGCCTGGCCTGCTGGCTACCGGTCTGTCGATGCTTTTTGCAGCAGGTTTAGCAAGGCTGTTCTAACCTTAAGGACATCATGAGCGTAAAAGGCTAAGCCCCTTTGCAGCCATGCTGTGAAGCCCGTGCTGGTGGATTATCACTGTCTGGCAACGTGCCTCTGAGAGGTTAACGTTACCCTGTTTGCAGCGTCTGCTGACGCTGCTGAAATCACGCTCAAAAACTCGGCCTCCTGTCGTCCAGGCTTCAGCACTATTTTTAAGAAAATTCCGTAACCTCTCTGAATTGTGCGTAATGTCAAAGATCTGTTATGCCGTTTACGCATTTTCTTGCCTGCAAAGCCAAGCTGAATAACAATCCCTGAAACGTTTCAGCGTTGCTGTGACAACCTTCACCGGGTCAAACAGCAAGATTCAACACCATTGAGCTGAAACGATTCAATCAGCAAGCGAGGAGAATTATGTTCCAGCTCGAATTGCAGGCCATCCATACCGGAGCCAGCGCCCAAAATAAAGAAGATGCGATTCGTCAGGTTGCGGCGGCACTTACCGCTGCGGGTAACGTGGCGGAAGGTTATGTCAACGGCATGCTGGCGCGTGAGCAGCAAACCTCAACCTTTTTGGGTAATGGCATCGCCATTCCTCATGGCACCACCGACACGCGCGATCTGGTGCTGAAAACCGGCGTTCAGGTCTTTCAGTTTCCTCAGGGAATTGCCTGGGGCGACGATCAAACGGCCTATGTCGCGATTGGTATTGCCGCGAAATCTGATGAACATCTGACGTTGCTGCGCCAGCTGACGCACGTACTGAGTGACGACAGCATCGCCGAACAGCTTAAAACGGCCTCTGCTGAAGATCTGCGCGCGCTGCTGATGGGTGAGAAGCAGTCAGCTGAATTCAGCTTCGATACCTCATTAATTTCCCTGGATGTCAGCGCACGTGACCTGATAACGCTGCAGGCCGTCAATGCCGGCCGCTTACAGGCTGCGGGTGTAGTTGATGCCAGCTATGTTGCTGAGGTGGTTTCCAGTAAACCGCTGAGTCTGGGGCAGGGCATCTGGTTAAGCGACAGCGGCAAAGGCAATCTGCAAAGCGGTGTGGCCGTCAGCCGCGCGGCGACAGCCTTTGAACATGAAGGTGAATCCGTGGCAATGCTAGTCAGCGTGGCCGCCGTCGATGACCGCCCGCTGGAGGTACTGGGTTACCTGAGCGCACTGCTGCACAGCAATAAAGCCGACCGTTTGCTGAAAGCCGATGCGGCAGGTGTTTATGCCCTGCTAACCAGCGAAGTTGACGAGCAGGCAGACCAACTGACGGCTGAATTTACTATTCGCAACGAGCATGGCTTACATGCGCGTCCGGGGACCGCCCTGGTGAGCGTGATTAAACAGTTCAACAGCGACATTACGATTACCAACCTTGATGGCAGCGGTAAACCTGCAAACGGACGCAGCCTGATGAAAGTCGTCGCGCTAGGTGTGAAAAAAGGTCACCGCCTGCGTTTTACTGCCAGTGGTGAAGATGCCCAACAGGCACTGACGGCTATCGAAGAAGCCATCAACAGTGGCTTAGGTGAGGGGGCGGCATGACCAGACGTGTTGCAACCATCACGTTGAATCCTGCGTACGATCTGGTCGGTTATACGCCAGAAATTGAACGTGGTGAAGTGAACCTGGTGAAAACCACTGGCTTACATGCTGCCGGGAAAGGCATCAATGTGGCGAAAGTGCTGAAAGATCTGGGTATCGACGTAACCGTTGGTGGCTTTCTGGGTAAAGACAATCAGGATGGTTTTCAGCAGCTCTTTAGTGAACTGGGGATCGCCAACCGTTTTCAGGTCGTGAATGGCCGCACGCGCATTAACGTCAAGCTGACTGAGCAAACCGGTGATGTGACCGATCTTAACTTTTCCGGTTTTAAGGTGACGGCTCAGGACTGGGATCGCTTTACCAGCGACTCATTAACCTGGCTGGGCCAGTTCGACATGGTGTGCGTGAGTGGCAGCCTGCCGGAGGGGGTCGATCCGGATGCCTTTACCCGCTGGATGACTGAACTGCGTACGCACTGTCCCTGCATCATCTTTGACAGTAGCCGCGAAGCCCTGGTGGCGGGCCTGAAAGCCGCCCCCTGGCTGGTTAAACCTAACCGTCGCGAGCTTGAGATTTGGGCAGGGCGCAAGCTACCTGCACTCCAGGACGTGATTGACGCAGCGCACGAGTTGCGTGAGCAGGGCATTGCACATGTGGTGATTTCTCTGGGTGCTGAAGGCGCACTTTGGGTCAATGCCTCAGGTGAATGGATAGCCAAACCGCCGGTGTGCGAAGTTGTCAGCACCGTTGGCGCAGGTGACTCCATGGTAGGTGGCCTGATTTATGGCCTGTTAATGCGTGAATCCAGTGAACATACGTTACGTCTGGCTACTGCGGTAGCCGCAATGGCTGTCAGCCAGAGCAACGTCGGCGTGACCGATCGTACCCAGTTGGCCGCAATGATGGCGCGCGTCGACTTACAACCCGTTAACTGACAGCAGGAGAGCGATAGTGAAAACGCTGCTGATAAAAGATCCTTCAACAGGACTGGCTTCTGCCTACATGGCAAAACAACGTCTGGCCGCTGCGGCTGCTCAGGCTGGTATAACGCTAACCGAAAACCCGGCCGAGGCCGAACTGGTGATCGTCACCGGTAAAACAGTACCAGAGGATGCCGCGCTGACGGGGAAATCCGTGTGGCTGGGCGATGTGCAGCAGGCAGTCAGTGAACCTGAACTGTTCCTGAATCGTGCCAAAACCGAAGCGAAACCCTGGCAAGCCAGCGTGGCAGCACCTGCTGCCGTTACCGCTGTGCCAGCGAATGGGCCAAAACGTGTGGTTGCCGTGACCGCTTGCCCAACGGGCGTTGCGCATACCTTTATGGCGGCCGAGGCAATCCAGGCGGAAGCGACCAAACGCGGCTGGTGGGTTAAAGTTGAAACTCGTGGCTCTGTAGGGGCCGGTAACGCGATCACCCCTGAAGAAGTTGCCGCAGCCGATCTGGTTATCGTGGCCGCGGATATCGAAGTGGATCTGGCTAAGTTTGCGGGTAAACCGATGTACCGCACCTCAACCGGTCTGGCACTGAAAAAGACCGCGCAGGAGCTGGATAAAGCCGTGGCAGAAGCGAAGCCTTATAAACCTTCTGGCGCGCAAAACAGTTCTCAGGAAGAGAAAAAAGAGGGCGGCGCGGGGGCTTACCGTCACCTGTTGACCGGCGTCTCCTACATGCTGCCCATGGTAGTGGCGGGTGGCTTGAGTATCGCGCTGTCGTTTGCGTTTGGTATCACGGCCTTTAAAGAGCCCGGTACGCTGGCCGCTGCCCTGATGCAAATCGGTGGCGGGAGTGCCTTTGCACTGATGGTTCCGGTTCTGGCGGGCTTTATTGCCTTCTCAATCGCGGACCGTCCTGGTCTGACGCCTGGCCTGATTGGCGGTATGATCGCCACCAGCATCAACGCGGGCTTCCTTGGCGGCATCATCGCCGGTTTTATTGCGGGTTATGCGGCCAAACTGATCAGCGGTAAGGTGAAGTTGCCACAGAGTATGGAAGCGCTAAAACCTATCCTGATTATTCCGCTGTTTGCCAGCCTGATCACCGGCTTGCTGATGATCTACGTGGTAGGTAAACCGGTCGCGGGCATCATGAGCGGTTTGACCAGCTGGCTGGCTAACATGGGTACCGCGAATGCAATCCTGCTGGGCGCTATCCTGGGTGGCATGATGTGTACCGATATGGGTGGTCCTGTTAACAAAGTTGCTTACGCATTTGGCGTCGGCCTGCTGAGTTCACAAACCTACGCACCTATGGCCGCGATTATGGCTGCCGGTATGGTGCCACCGCTGGCGATGGGGCTGGCGACGCTGGTTGCGCGTCGTAAATTTAACAAAGGTCAGCAGGAAGGCGGTAAAGCCGCGCTGGTTCTGGGTCTGTGCTTTATTTCAGAAGGTGCGATTCCGTTTGCGGCCCGTGACCCGATGCGCGTCCTGCCATGCTGTATCGTCGGTGGCGCAGTAACCGGTGCCGTTTCCATGGCGATTGGTGCCAAGCTGATGGCACCGCACGGTGGCCTGTTCGTCCTGTTAATCCCGGGGGCGATTACGCCGGTCGTGGGTTATCTGATGGCGATTTTGATTGGTACCGCGATTGCCGGATTAGGCTATGCAGTACTGAAGCGCCCGGAAGAAGAGCTGGCGAAAGCCTGACAGGTAAGACGACAAAGGAGCCGCAAGGCTCCTTTTTCTTATTTCTTAACGTTGTTCTGACTTAAGCCAGGCAATTTCATCTTTCCAGATATCCGGATTAATGGTCTCCAGAATCAGCGGAATACCATCGAAACGCGAATCCTTCATCATCCAGCTAAAGACGGTTTTACCGATATTCCCCTCACCCAGGCTGTGATGACGGTCAACCCGGCTGCCCAGCGTACTTTTGGCATCATTCAGGTGCATCCCGCGAAGATAGTTAAAACCCACCACGCGCTCAAATTCGGCAAAAGTCTCCGTGCAGGCGGCTTCACTGCACAGATCGTATCCGCCCGCGAAGGCATGGCAGGTATCAATGCAAACGCCGACGCGCGACTTATCTTCGACGTGTTCAATAATGGTCGCCAGATGTTCAAAGCGGAACCCCAGGTTGCTGCCCTGACCGGCGGTATTTTCGATAACGGCGGTCACGCTGTGGGTTTGATCCAGGGCGATGTTAATTGACTCGGCGATGCGCTTTAAGCAGGTCAGCTCATCAATTTGCTGTAAATGACTGCCCGGATGAAAATTCAGTAGCGTCAGCCCCAGCTGTTCCGCGCGCTGCATTTCATCTACGAACGCATCGCGCGATTTTTGCAACGCGTCCATGACCGGATGCCCCAGGTTTATCAGATAGCTGTCGTGCGGCAGAATCTGGCCCGGGCCAAAATGGTATTTCTCACAGGCAGCGCGGAAGGCGGCGATGGTTTCGTCTGACAGCGGGGCGGCTTTCCACTGACGCTGGTTCTTCGTGAACAGCGCAAAAGCCGTGGCTTCCAGTTCGTGGGCGCGGAGGACCGCCTGATCCACACCACCCGATGCGCTGACGTGCGCGCCAATATACTTCATGCCGTTCTCCTGAAGGATTTAACTCAGATTGAACGGCATGATACACGATGGCGCTGTGGCAAAGCGCGGTGCGCAGGAAATTTTTAGCGAGGTCAGGAGGAGGCATTATCAGGAATACAGCCGTGCCGCAAAGGGCTTGCTGTTTTCACCCGAATACACGAAAAGTCTCAGAAAAGGGGCCGGGCGTGAGGCGAAAACGGCCGATGCCGAATCGACCTTGTCTGTCGGAAGAAGGCAACGCAGCGAATCAGTGGCGGAGTTTCGCCAATTCGTCTTCGGTCAGGCCGGTCATTTTAATCACGGTCGGGCGATCAAGGCCGTTATTTAACATGGCCCGGGCAATCTTCAGCGCTTCTTCCTTCCTGCCTTTTTCAATGCCTTTTTGTTCCAGCTGTTCTGCAATGGTCATCAGAGCCTCTCCGTGTTGCGGCACCCGCTGTGCCAGCTTATGAACAAAGGTTTGCGCATCTGAAGCTTCGCCCACCTGTATCATGTAGTTTACCAGCGATATCACCAGCGATGAAGAGAGATGTTTATGTAGAAGAAGGCTGACCAGGCTGTCAATCAGGGCTGTCAGGTTTCGCTGGTGGATATGCTTTTGCAGTAAGGTTAAGGCGGCCATGCTGCGATGGTGTGCAATCTCCTCGTCAGGGATAATCGTCACATCAACCAAAGGGAAAGCCGTGGTGTACAGTGCGCCCGCGATGTCCGGTCGGGCAAATTCATCGAGCCAGCAGAGGGAATAAGGATACGGGCTGCGTTTACCGGTATAGAACAACATTGGGATAACCAACGGCAGTGTTTTATGCCCGGCCTGCAGGTGGCGGTGCATGGCGGCAACCGCATAGCGCATCAACCTGAAGGCCATATGTTGATCCGGACCGGACTGATGCTCGATAAGCACGTGGATGTAGCCTTCCCCGGATGCGGTTTTAAGGCTGTAGAGCACGTCGCTGAAATACTGACGCAGATCGTCTTCGACAAACGAACCCGATTCCAGTTTAAGGGTGGACAGGTCGCAAAGGGCGCGTAACGGTTCTGGCAGGTGGATCGCCATAAAATCCTGCGCAATATCGGGCTGTGTCAGAAACTGCCTGAACAGGGCATCGTGAGGCGTTGGCGTGGTGGTTTTTATCTTCATCCGTCCCGGCTCGAAAAAATGATCCGCCTAAAATAGGGCAGACCGGGGCGTTCGCCTAATAACGGCGCAGTAATGTACGGCGCGTCTCGCAAATCTCCGCGTGTGGGGCAGTGAAGGGGAAGTGGCCGCCATAACCGGCCCCGTCAAGGGCCGGTCAGGAAGGGAGAGGGCTGCGTGCTTACGCCATGAGGTGCTGGACCAGCAGATTAATAGTACCGCCACCCACAATCAGCCAGACAAATACCAGTGCTCCTAACAGCACAGGCTTAAATCCGGCAGCGCGCAGGGCAGTAAAGCGGGTAGTTAAGCCCAACGCTGCCATTGCCATGGTCAGCAGGATCCCGCCGAGGGTATTTAATGTGTTAACCCACCCGGCCGGCAACCAGTGCAGGGAGTTGAACAGAGCGACAGCAACAAACATTAAAGCAAACCACGGAAAGGTGACCGGCTGTGCGCTATGCTGTGCTGTCTGTTCACGTCGCAGTACACCGCTTAGCAACAGTAAAAACGGAGCCAGCATCATCACCCGGAGCATTTTCGCAATGACTGCGCTGCTCTCGGTTTCGGGCGCAATGCTGTGCCCGGCGGCGACCACCTGGGCCACTTCGTGGATCGTCGAACCGGTGAAAACACCAAACTGTGTCAGACTGACGGCAGGGAAAAGATGATGAACCCATGGCCACAGCAAGGGATAAACAAAGATCGCCAGGGTGCCAAACAGCACGACCGTTGCCACCGCCACCGCCACCTTTGAGGGGGCCGCTTTCACGACTGGCTCTGTGGCCAGTACGGCAGCGGCACCGCAGATGCTGCTCCCCGCACCGATTAACCACACGGTGTCACGATCGAGCCTGAGCAGGCGCCTGCCCAGCAGGCAGGTTATAAAAAACGTGCTGCTCAGGGTCAGTACATCAATAACGACGCCGCTCAGGCCGACATCCGTGATTTGTTGTAAGGTGATGCGAAATCCGAACAGTATCACGCCCAGCCGGAGCAGTTTTTGTTTGGCCAGCAGTACGCCAGCGTCGCACTGACCGGCCATCGGGGAATAAACACTGTTGCCGATAATGATGCCCAGCATAATGGCCAGAGTTAACGAACCCAGCCCCAGATGCGAGACGGCAGGTACCTGCGCCAGCAGCGCCGTGACGCTGGCAAGGGTACCGCATAGCAACAGGCCTGGCAGCCATTGCTGCACAGTGTGAGATTTTGAAATGCTGATGTCGGCCATGATTACGCTCCTGGTTGAGCACGCATCATCGCGCCAGGTTTGTTAAAAGTGAAATTGATTATATATTTATAATCTACCGCTATAAGTGATAAGGCAGGATATATGCTGTTCGCACGACTGGGGCGCTTCATCACGCTCATCAAAAGAGATGTTTTAACGCTCGCCTATGCCTGCCGCGATCCCCGAACGCCGCTGTGGTGTAAAGGCGCGGCCGTGGGACTCATGGCGTACGGCATCAGCCCCATTGATGTGATCCCTGATGTCATCCCGGTCGTCGGGCTACTCGATGATGCAGTGATCATTCCCACCGGCGTCATGTTGCTGCTGAAAATGTTACCCACGGAAGTGCGCGCCAGCAGCGCAGAGCGTGCCCGGCAGCAGCGTGCACGCGGTAAAACCCTGTTCGGTGTGCTGGGTGTGGTTTTTCTGCTGTGGATAGCCCTGATGGTTTACCTCTTACAGCGTTAGATTCAGGAGTCTCCATGCACATTACACTGCGACAAATCGACGTTTTTACCGAAGTGCTGAAAAGCGGCTCCACCACGCAGGCTTCTCAGGTGCTGGCCTTGTCCCAGTCAGCCGTCAGTGCGGCACTCGCCGATCTGGAAAACCAGCTTGGCGTTCAGCTTTTCGACCGTGTAGGTAAGCGACTGGTAGTGAATGAACACGGCCGGTTACTATACCCGCGGGCCGTCGGCCTGCTTGAACAGGCGACGGAAATCGAACAGCTGTTTAAAGAAGATAACGGGGCTATCCGAATTTATGCCAGTAGCACAATCGGGAATTACCTGTTGCCGGGGATGATTGCCGGCTACCGCCGTGATTTCCCGACCTTACCTTTAGAGCTGAGCGTGGGAAACAGCCAGGACGTGATCATGGCCGTGTCTGAATTCAGGGTTGATGTCGGGTTAATCGAAGGTCCCTGTCATATGACGGAACTGGTAAGCGAGCCCTGGCTTGACGATGAGCTGGTGGTGTTTGCCGCGCCGGATGCCGCCATTTTACAGCAGCCGGTGACGCTGGCATCGCTGGCGGACGCCACCTGGATTCTTCGCGAACGGGGTTCAGGGACGCGCGAAATCGTTGATTACCTGCTGCTGTCTCATCTGCCGACCTTCCAACTGGGCATGGAACTGGGCAACTCCGAAGCGATCAAACATGCCGTGCGTCACGGCATGGGCATTAGCTGTTTATCCCGCCGGGTTATTGCCGACCAGCTCAGTGCCGGAACGCTCATTGAGCTGAATACGCCTTTGCCCAATTTGACGCGTACGCTTTACCGTATTCATCATCGGCAAAAACATATCTCAAAGGCGCTGTCACGGTTTTTGTCCTACTGCCGGGAATAACCGCAGGGGGAGGCTGATGATGAAATAAGCGGTTCAACCCCTTGAAATTCAGGGAGACAGGCGCTGCCGCTAATAATCTGCCGCCTATCATGAAGGTAACTTATATCAACGCAGCATTCGCTATACAGTGCGGCCTTTGCTGCTACAATCGCGCCTTATTTTTACCCAGCGTAATGTTTACACATGCATAATGACACAAAAACAACACAACAACCTGCGTTACGACGCGATCTAAAAGCGCGTCACCTCACCATGATCGCCATTGGCGGTTCAATCGGTACAGGCCTCTTTGTGGCATCAGGTGCCACCATCTCTCAGGCCGGTCCAGGCGGCGCGTTACTCTCCTATGTTCTGATTGGTTTGATGGTTTATTTCCTCATGACCAGCCTGGGTGAACTGGCGGCATTTATGCCGGTATCCGGTTCTTTTGCTACCTACGGTGCGAAATACGTCGAAGAAGGCTTTGGTTTTGCCCTTGGCTGGAACTACTGGTACAACTGGGCGGTTACGATTGCCGTTGACCTGGTGGCTTCCCAACTGGTGATGAATTACTGGTTCCCGGACACGCCAGGATGGATCTGGAGCGCTCTGTTCCTGAGCCTGATGTTCCTGATCAACTACATCTCGGTGAAAGGCTTCGGCGAAACGGAGTACTGGTTTTCGCTGATCAAGGTTGTCACCGTGGTGATCTTTATCGTGGTTGGCGTACTGATGATTGTCGGGATTATGCGCGGCGCTGAAAATGCGGGCTGGCATAACTGGCAGGTCGGTGACGCGCCATTTGCGGGCGGTTTCGCCGCGATGATCGGCGTGGCGATGATTGTCGGCTTCTCCTTCCAGGGCACTGAACTCATCGGTATTGCGGCGGGGGAATCAGAAGATCCGGCGAAGAATATTCCTCGCGCGGTACGTCAGGTGTTCTGGCGTATCCTGCTCTTCTATGTGCTGGCTATCCTGATCATCAGCCTGATTTTGCCTTATACCGATCCGCAGCTGTTACACAATGATATTAAAGATATCAGCGTCAGTCCGTTTACGCTGGTGTTCAAAAATGCCGGTCTGCTGTCAGCGGCGGCGGTGATGAACGCGGTCATTTTAACGGCGGTATTGTCCGCGGGTAACTCCGGAATGTACGCCTCAACGCGCATGCTTTATAACCTTGCACGCGAAGGCAAAGCACCGCGAATCTTTGCCCGCCTGTCAAAAGGTGGCGTCCCCCGTAATGCCCTGTGGGCGACCACGGTGGTGGCTGGTCTGTGCTTTTTAACCTCGAAATTTGGCAATCAGGAAGTCTATCTCTGGCTGTTGAATACCTCAGGCATGACCGGCTTTATCGCCTGGCTCGGTATTGCAATCAGCCACTACCGTTTCCGTCGGGGTTACGTTGCGCAGGGCCACGATCTTACAGCGCTGCCATATCGTTCCGGCTTTTTTCCCGTTGGACCGATTTTTGCTTTTGTCCTTTGTCTGATTATCACTCTGGGCCAGAATTATCAGGCGTTCCTGCAGGATAAAATCGACTGGTACGGCGTGGCGGCTACCTATATCGGTCTGCCTCTGTTCCTGCTGATCTGGCTGGGTTACAGGCTGGTGCGGGGCGGTCGGATCGTCAAATATACTGAAATGGAATTTCCCGTCTATAAAGACTAACAATGCCTGAAAGCGCCCGGTGAACGCCGGGCGTTTTTTAAGCTTACGTCATCACTGTTAACATTCCATGAATTGATAATTATTATCACCTGCACTATTGTGGCTGCGTTTTTAATTCTGGAGCCATTACTGGGTTGAATCATGACAACGGAATCCTCGTTGATCGGTGCTGAAGCGGATCATCAGCACACATTAAAAAATTATCATCAGGTTGTGCGCCGCCGAATCTTCTGGCTGGGTGCGCTGCTGATAGCGATACTCGCCTCACTCGTTCTTGATTTTACGCTCGGTCCGGCAGGGCTCTCTTTGTCCGTGTTGTGGCACACGCTGCTCTCTCCTGAGAGCGTCGATGCAGGTACCCGCGTAATCGTCTGGGATATTCGCCTGCCTTATGCCTTGATGGCGATTGTTGTTGGCCTGGCGCTGGGCCTCGCTGGCGCCGAAATGCAAACGATCCTGAATAATCCGCTCGCCAGTCCGTTCACGCTGGGCGTGTCTTCTGCGGCGGCGTTTGGTGCAGCACTGGCGATTATTCTGGGCGTAGGGATTCCGGGCATCTCCGGGCAGTGGTTTATCTCGGCCAACGCCTTTCTGTTTGCCCTGTTTGCCGCGTTGATGCTGGATGGCATTACGCGATGGACTCAGGTGTCATCGTCCGGTGTGGTGCTGTTTGGTATCGCCCTGGTGTTTACTTTTAACGCCCTGGTTTCAATGATGCAGTTTATTGCCAGCGAAGATACGTTACAGGGGCTGGTGTTCTGGACCATGGGCAGCCTGGCGCGCGCCTCCTGGGAAAAGCTGGGCGTACTAAGTGCGGCCTTTGCGCTGCTGGTTCCCTTCTCTATGCTCAGCAGTTGGAAACTTACCGCGTTGCGCCTGGGTGAAGACAGGGCGATCAGTTTTGGTATTGATGTTCGTCGTTTACGCCTGGCCACGCTGCTCCGTATCAGCGTACTGTCCGCGCTGGCCGTCGCCTTCGTCGGACCGATTGGCTTTATTGGGCTGGTGGCACCGCATATTTCCCGCATGATGTTTGGTGAAGATCATCGCTTCTATTTGCCGGCCAGCGCGCTGACCGGTGCCCTGGTGTTGTCGCTGGCTTCTGTGGCGTCGAAAAACCTTATTCCCGGCGCCATCGTGCCGGTGGGCATTGTGACTTCGCTGATTGGCGTACCGTTCTTCCTGAGTATTATTCTGCGTCACCGGGGGACAGTATGAGGGAGCAAGGATTAAGCCTGCGCGGCTTCACGACCGGCTATCCCAAACGCCAGGTCATTGAAAACCTGAATGTGGCGCGCCTGCCGCGTGGGGAAATGACGGTTCTGCTAGGACCGAACGGCTGTGGCAAATCTACGCTGCTGCGTGCGCTGGCCGGACTGAATAAAGGGCAGGGCGAGCTATGGCTCAACGGGAAAGACCTGATGACCCAGCCTTTCGCCCAGCGTGCCAGACAGGTCGTGTATCTGCCCCAGTCGCTGCCGGCTGGCGTTCATCTGCACGTGCTGGAGTCCATTATCGTGGCACAGCGCGCCTCCAGTGGTTTACATAGCGCCGCCAGCGAGGCGGACGTGATGGCGCTGCTGGAGCAACTGGGCATTGCGCATCTGGCCATGCGTTACCTTGACCAGCTCTCCGGTGGACAGAAACAGTTAGTGGGCCTGGCGCAGTCGCTGATTCGTCGGCCTGCGCTGCTGCTGCTGGACGAACCGCTCAGCGCGCTGGATTTAAACTACCAGTTCCACGTGATGGATTTGGTACGGCGTGAAACCGCGCTGCGCAATATGGTCACGGTGGTGGTGGTGCACGATATCAATATTGCCTTACGCCACGCTAAGCATGCGGTGATGCTTAAAGCGGGCAGGTTAATTGCCGAAGGCACGCCGGATAGCGTTATCACCCCAGCAACCCTGGCGCAGGTTTACGGCGTACAGGGCCGCATTGAGCACTGTTCACGCGGTACACCGCAGGTCATGATTGACGGGCTGGTACAGGAAGGACTGTCTTGAAATCAGGGGATTGCACTGGCAATCCCCTGTGTGAGATCACCCTACCAGCAGGTGTTGCGCATGGAAGCGCAGGTGATCTTCGACAAAGCTGGCAATGAAGAAGTAGCTGTGATCGTAGCCAGGCTGGATGCGCAGGGTCAACGGGAAGCCCATTTCCTGCGCGATCGCTTCTAAGCGCTCCGGCTGCAGTTGATCCGCCAGGAACTGATCGCTGTCGCCCTGATCGATCAACAACGGCAGACGATGCTGAACCTCCCGCATCAGCTGGCAGCTGTCGTAGGCGAGCCAGGCCTGGCGATCGTCCCCCAGATAGGCCGTGAATGCTTTCTGGCCCCAGGGAACCTCACAAGGGTTAACGATGGGCGCAAAGGCGGAAGCCGACGCAAAGCGGTTCCCCAGACGTAATGCCAGCATCAGCGCACCGTGTCCGCCCATGGAGTGGCCCATTATCGACTGACGTTCACTGACCTTAAAGTTATCGGCAACCAGCTCAGGCAGCTCGTCACTCAGGTAGTCGAACATACGGTAATGATCCGCCCAGGGCTGTTGCGTGGCGTTGAGGTAAAAACCTGCGCCCTGGCCCAGGTCATAGCCTTCGTCATTCGCAACCTGCTCACCGCGTGGGCTGGTGTCCGGCATGATTAACACCAGGCCCAGCTCGGCAGCGACACGCTGTGCGCCAGCCTTGGTGGTGAAGTTCTCGTCGTTGCAGGTCAGGCCCGCCAAAAACCACACCACCGGCGGAGGGGAATCACCGCGCGGACTCGGCAAATAGATACTGAACGTCATCGGGCAATGAAGCACCTGAGACTGATGACGCCAGCGCTGCTGCCAGCCGCCAAAAATACGATGCTCTTCCAGCAGCTCCAGAGTAGATGTCATAGATAGCGCCCCCGGTTACTTGTTAAAATGCACGACGGAGCGGATCGATTTCCCTTCATGCATTAAATCAAAGGCGTCATTAATCTCTTCAAGCGGCATGGTATGGGTAATGAAATCGTTCAGCGCGAATTTCCCATCAAGATAATCCTGCACGATACCGGGAAGTTGTGAACGGCCTTTCACGCCACCGAAAGCAGAGCCACGCCAGACGCGGCCGGTTACCAGCTGGAATGGACGCGTTGAAATCTCCTGACCTGCGCCTGCAACGCCGATGATCACCGACTCGCCCCAGCCCTTGTGGCAGCACTCCAGAGCAGAGCGCATCACATTGACGTTACCGATACATTCAAAGGAATAATCCACGCCGCCGTCGGTGAGTTCAACAATCACGTCCTGAATCGGCTTGTCATAGTCTTTCGGGTTAATCAGATCGGTGGCACCCAGTTTACGCGCCAGATCAAACTTACTGGTGTTGATATCAACACCAATAATGCGGCCCGCTTTGGCCATTTTCGCGCCGATAATCGCCGACAGACCAATGCCGCCCAGCCCAAAGATGGCAACGGTATCGCCTTCTTTAACCTTGGCGGTGTTCATCACTGCGCCCATACCGGTGGTTACGCCACAACCCAGCAGGCACACTTCTTCCAGTGGCGCTTCTTTACTGATTTTCGCCAGGGAGATTTCAGGCACGACGGTATATTCAGAGAAGGTTGAAGTGCCCATGTAGTGGAAAATCGGCTTGCCGTCTTTAAAGAAACGCGTGGTACCGTCAGGCATCAGACCTTTGCCCTGCGTGGTGCGGATGGCCTGACACAGATTCGTTTTACCGGACAGGCAGAACTTACATTGACCACATTCTGGCGTGTAAAGCGGGATCACGTGATCGCCCACTTCAACGCTGGTCACGCCTTCGCCGACCGCTTCAACAACGCCACCGCCTTCGTGACCCAGAATCGCCGGGAACACGCCTTCAGGATCGCTGCCGGACAGCGTATACGCATCCGTATGGCAGACGCCGGTGGCGACGATACGTACCAGCACTTCCCCTTTCTGCGGCGGCATAAGATCCACTTCTTCGATTTTTAGCGGTTCGCCTGCGGCCCAGGCTACGGCGGCACGGGTTTTGATCATGTTCATGCAATCCCTCTTCCAGTCAGATTGTGACGCGATGTGGCGTCTGGATGGTCGTGATAAGTTAAAAATAGCGCGGAAACTCTATTCCGCCGCCTGCAATGGATGCATCAGCTCGTCATTGAGCGGACGATCGTGAAATTGTTCAATAATAAGATACTTCAGCGCCTCAACGTTGGGCGTGAAGGCATCGCGTCGCCACATCAGCCAGGTGGCGGTGTTGCGATATTCAGCCGGCAGGCTGTGTACCTGAACACGGGCGCGGTCTGGCATCTGTTTCAGCACCGACGCGGGAATCATAGCCACGCCCGCGCCGCCTGCGACACAGGCCAGCATGGCATGGTAAGACTGAATTTCCATCACGCTGTGAGGCGCGGCCTGGCTGTCGCGGTACCAGGCTTCAAGTTTAACCCGGTAAGAACAGCTGTTGCGAAAGGCAAACAGGGTATCATCTTGCGTGTCGCGCGCGCAGGTTACCGGGATATGATCAAGATCGGTGATCAAGACCATCTCCTCGCGAAAGGCAATACAGCCATTCAGATCGTCGTGCTGAACCGGGCCATCGACCAGGGCCGCGGCCAGCGTGCCTTCACGTACTCGATCAATAATTTCCCCTGAGGTGCCCGTGATCAGCGATAAGGCGACAGCAGGAAAACGCTGATGGAAGGCAGCCAGAAGGCCCGGCAGGCGCGTCGCGGCGGTACTCTCCATCGAGCCAAGTGCAAAATTCCCGCCGGGTTTACCCGCTCGGGTCATATTTAATGCTTCATCACTCAGGGCCAGAATACGCTGGGCGTAGTTAAGGAAATTATGGCCCATGGGCGACAGGCGAATGCGCTGTTTTTCGCGAATAAACAGATCGACACCCAGTTCCTCTTCCAACTGACGCAGACGCGTCGTGAGGTTGGAGGGAACCCGATGCAGCTGTTCCGCAGCACGGGCCAGGGAACCGCTTTCTGCCACGGAACAGAACATACGTAACTGAACTAAATCCATAGTGTTCTCTTCCTGTAAACAAGTTGCTTAAGATTATTCACTTTTTGTGAGTGTAAGCATCGTTCATGCTATAAGCAAGTTTCTGTGTAAAAAACTGAGGTGGCAGATGGCGTTTCGCGTGGCAATAAGTGCATTTTTGACGTTGTTTGTTGTAATGGGAATCGGGCGCTTTGCCTTCACCCCGCAGGTTCCCCTGATGATTCAGGCGCACCAGTTAACGCTGACCAGCGCGAGCCTTGTGGCGGCGTTAAACTATCTGGGCTACCTGTGCGGGTCTTTCGATGCCATGCGCGCACGCCATAAGGTCGCGTTGCGTCTGCAACTCGGAACGTGGGGCGCCGTGGTGCTGACGGCACTGTCGGCCTTTGCCGACGGGCCGTGGTGGCATGGCGTTATTCGCTTTGCCATCGGCTGGGCCAGTGGATGCGCCCTGGTGCTGGCGGCGGCGTGGAGCAACGAGCAGTTGCATCAGTATGGTCGTCCGGGGCTGTCGGCAGCCGTCTTTGCCGGACCGGGTGCAGGCATTTTTATCAGCGGTCTGCTCGCGGTGAGCTTGCACAGATATCAGGTCTCAGCGGCGCTGGCCTGGTGGGTTTATGCCGCGCTGGCGGCGGTATTGGTGGCGCTCATTAGCCGAAATCTGCCGCGCAAGGCTGAGCTGCATCGTCCGGAGCAGGCACCGCCGTCGCTGGTGCTGACCCGTAACCTCCGGCGGCTGGTCCTGAGTTACAGCCTGGCGGGCTTTGGCTATATTCTCCCCGCGACATTTCTTTCACAAATGGCTGCAGTGCGTTTTCCAGGCAGTGCTGTGGCACAGTTTGTCTGGCCGATATTCGGCTGTGCGGCGGTCATCGGTATTGTTCTGGGCATTGTCACGCGCAAGACGGGGAGCAGTCATGCCCGCCTGGCGGTGGCCCTGTGGGCACAGGCGCTGGGAGTGCTGGCGGCCGCATTGCTGCCGGGATTCAGCGGGCTGCTTATCGGCGCGCTACTGGTCGGGGGCGGCTTTCTGTGTGTGGTACAGCTGTCTTTGCTCTGTGCCCGTGAACTGGCACCGCAGCATATGCGTTATATGGCCGGCTTGCTGACAACCGGCTATGCGGTTGGGCAACTGGCAGGGCCTATGCTCTCCTCGCTGTCAACGCTGTTTCTTCATCGTCTCGAACCCGCACTGTGGGTGGCGGGGGCCAGTCTGATCGTCGCAGGGCTTCTGGTCTGGCGTCGGGACGCGTGAAAAGCTTTCATCTCCAATCGGATTGATTGCTGGATTCCCTGCACAGAAAGTTTCACAATACGCACTCAGAAATATGACCCGCTGGCAACAGACGGCGGGCGCAACACCTGCCGGAGAAGAGTAAGATGAGCACCTTGAGTCAGGAAGCTGCACAGGTCCACGAAGCGCTGCTGGCGCGTGGGCTGGAAACGCCGCTGCGCGCACCCACGCGTGAAATAGACGATGAAACGCGTAAGAGCCTGATTGCAGGCCATATGACGGAAATCATGCAGCTGCTGAATCTGGATCTTGAAGATGACAGCCTGATGGAAACCCCGCATCGCATCGCCAAAATGTATGTCGATGAGGTCTTTTCCGGTCTCGATTATGCCAACTTCCCCAAAATCACGCTCATCGAAAACAAGATGAAAGTGGATGAGATGGTGACGGTTCGCGACATTACGCTGACCAGCACCTGCGAACATCATTTTGTGATTATCGACGGGAAAGCCACCGTCGCGTATATCCCTAAAGATAAGGTGATCGGCTTATCGAAGATCAACCGCATTGTGCAGTTCTTCGCGCAGCGGCCTCAGGTGCAGGAGCGTTTAACACAGCAGGTCCTGCTGGCGCTGCAAACGCTGTTGGGAACGAATAACGTTGCCGTTTCGATCGATGCCGTGCACTACTGTGTGAAAGCGCGCGGCGTGAAGGATGCCACCAGCGCCACGACCACGACCTCGCTGGGTGGGCTGTTTAAATCCAGTCAAAATACCCGTCAGGAATTCCTGCGCGCGGTGCGTCATAACTAAAGCTGACGGGCGGGCGCGACGGTCGCCCGCCTGAGACATCAGGATCCCACATGCAACGCTACCTCGTGCTGGATTTTATTCGGGGCTGTGCCATTCTCGGCATTCTGTTGTTAAATATTATTGGCTTTGGTTTACCTTCTGCTGCCTACCTTAATCCTGCCTGGCAGGGCAGCATCACCCTTTCTGATGCCTGGACGTGGGCTATTTCCGATGTCTTTGCCCAGCTTAAATTCCTGACGCTTTTCGCTCTGCTGTTCGGGGCAGGCCTGCAGATGCAGCTGTCACGCGGTAGCCGCTGGCTGACTGCCCGTTTATCCCTGTTAGTGATGCTGGGATTGATTCACAGCGTATTTATCTGGGAAGGCGATATCTTGCTGGATTACGGCATTATCGGGCTGGTTATCTGGCGTATGCTGCGCGATGTTCCCTCTACCCGGGGGTTAATTAACACCGGAATTCTGCTCTATCTGTTGGGATGCGCCGTGTTGCTGGTATTTGGCTTGATCTCCAGCCCTGAACCGTCACCCTCATGGCTCCCGGGCGCTGCAGAGATCCAGTACGAGCAGTTCTGGAAGCTCACGGGCGGTCTGGCCGCCGTGCAGATTCGTTTAGATCACCTTTCTTCGGGATTGATGGCGCTGGTGGCCCAGTACGGCTGGCAACTGGCGGGACTGATGATGCTAGGGGCGGCGCTGGTGCGCAGCGGCTGGCTGAAAGGAACCTTTCCGCTACAGCACTACCGACGCGTTGCCGCGCTGTTGCTGCCGCTGGGTTTGCTGATGGCGGCGGCGGGCGTTGCCGCACAGTGGTGGGTTAACTGGGACTACCGCTGGAGCGCGTTTTATCTGCAACTGCCGCGCGATCTGGCCAGTCCGCTCATCAGCCTCGGCTATACGGCATTGTGTTTTGGCTTTTGGTCTTCTGTCCAGCGCTGGCGGCTGAGCTATGCCATTCGTTGCGTAGGTCGAATGGCGCTCAGCAACTACCTGTTGCAATCCCTGATCTGTACCACGCTCTTTTATCGCTTCGGCGAGTTTATGCATTTCTCACGCCTGCAGCTGGTGATGCTGGTGCCAGTCATCTGGTGCGTTAACCTGCTGTTTTCCGTGCTGTGGCTGCGTTACTTCCCGCAGGGCCCCCTCGAATGGATCTGGCGTCGTCTGACGCAGATTGCCGCAGGCGCACCGTCCACTTCCCCCTCTGAAAGATAATGACCGCCATCACAAAGGTTACAGAATTGTATGTAACCGTTTTCATTGATGTGACGTAATTCACGCTGTGTGGCGATCTTCCCTGACAAAATAGCGCCGGTGTTGTAACTGGCGTAATGCCTTATCTCTCTGGAAGTGCTGCATGATAACGATTCGTGATGTTGCGCGTCAGGCCGGTGTGTCAGTGGCCACCGTTTCGCGCGTACTAAATAACAGCAGCGCGGTCACCGCTGAAACACGTGACGTCGTGTTACAGGCGGTTGACGCTCTGGGCTATCGCCCAAACGCCAACGCTCAGGCGCTGGCTACCCAGGTGAGTGATACCATCGGGGTGGTGGTTATGGATGTTTCCGACCCCTTTTTCGGCGCGCTGGTGAAGGCGGTAGATACCGTGGCACAGCGCGTGCACAAGCATGTTCTGATCAGTAACTCCTGGCACCATGAAGAAAAAGAACGCCACGCCATTGAAGTGTTGATACGCCAACGCTGCAATGCGCTGGTGGTGCACGCGAAAACGCTTTCAGACGCCGAACTGGCCGATTTTATGAGCCAGGTGCCCGGTATGGTGGTGATTAACCGTAGCGTGCCGGGTTTCGAGCATCGCTGTGTCAGCCTTGATAATGTAACGGGCGCATTGATGGCCTCAAGAATGCTGCTGCAACAGGGGCATTGCCGCATTGGCTATTTGTGTTCCAGTCATCCCATTGAAGACGTTACACAGCGGCGTGAAGGCTGGCTGCAGGCCCTGGCAGAGCAGGGGATTCGTCCGCAGGAAAGCTGGATAGCCAGCGCCGAACCCGACATGCAGGGCGGCGAAGCCGCAATGGTTGAACTGCTGGGGCGTAATCTCAATCTGAGCGCCATATTCGCCTATAACGACAGCATGGCGGCAGGCGCGCTTACGGCCCTTAAAGACAACGGAATTCAGGTCCCTCAGCATTTTTCCGTAGTGGGCTTCGACGATATTCCGATTTCACGATACACCGATCCGCAGCTGACCACCGTTCGCTATCCCATTGTTTCAATGGCAAAACTTGCCACGGAGCTGGCGCTTCAGGGGGCCGCGGGCTGTATCGACAGCAGTGCAAAACACATCTTTATGCCGACGCTGGTACGCCGCCATTCCGTAGCGCAAAAGCAAATTGTGGAGTCCGTCACTAATTCAGGCGATTCCACGATGTAACCGTTTTCAATCTGTGATTGTATTCACAGTTAATTAACATTGCTATCACTATGATGGCAGCGTCTTACAGTACTGAAACATTATGTAACGCCACTCTCCTGTTGAGGGCACCGGCCTGGTCGCCGGTTTACATGGTTCATGACACGCACTATGGATGCAGTAGCCTACACGGAAGTCACGGAAGTTGAGTTTTGCATGGCACAGCAGTGGCTCAGCCTGATAGAGAGCGCATCCTGCCTCGCCGAATAATTCTACCTGATGTTCTAACGCCATCTGCGCGGCAGAACAAAAAAAGACCCTGCAAAAAAACCGGAGATACCATGAATAAGAAGGTTTTCACGCTCACAGCACTGGTTGCCAGCATGATGTTTGGTGCAACGGCGCATGCCGCTGACACGCGTATCGGCGTAACCATTTACAAATACGACGACAACTTCATGTCGATGGTACGTAAAGATATCGAGAAAGAAGCCAAGACGCTGGGCGGTATTCAGCTGCTGATGAATGACTCGCAGAACGACCAGTCTAAACAGAACGATCAAATTGACGTGCTGATGGCAAAAGGCGTGAAAGCGCTGGCAATTAACCTGGTCGATCCGGCCGCGGCCGCGGTGGTTGTCCAGAAAGCCCGTGCTAACGACATTCCCGTGGTGTTCTTCAACAAAGAGCCAAACGCGAAAGTGCTGGCCAGCTATGACAAAGCTTACTACGTGGGTACTGACTCAAAAGAGTCGGGTGTGATTCAGGGCAAACTGATTGAGAAGCACTGGAAAGCAACCCCGGCCTGGGACCTGAATAAAGATGGTGTGATTCAGTTCGTTCTGCTGAAAGGCGAGCCGGGTCATCCGGATGCGGAAGCGCGTACCAAATACGTTATCGATACGCTGAACAAAGACGGTGTTAAAACCCAGCAGTTAGCGATGGATACGGCAATGTGGGATACCGCTCAGGCGAAAGATAAGATGGACGCCTGGCTGTCAGGCCCTAACGCCAAGAAAATCGAAGTGGTTATCGCCAACAACGATGCCATGGCAATGGGTGCCGTAGAAGCGCTGAAAGCACACAACATGTCTTCCATCCCGGTCTTCGGTGTGGATGCGTTACCTGAAGCACTGGCGCTGGTTAAGTCAGGCGCAATGGCCGGTACCGTGCTGAATGACGCGGAAAACCAGGCGAAAGCCACCATCGACATGGCCAAGAACCTTGCAGATGGCAAACCGGCAACGGCAGGCACCAACTTCAAGATGGTTGATAAGATCGTACGCGTACCTTATGTACCGGTTGATCAGGAAAACCTGTCTCAGTTCCAGAAATAACTCTTTGCAGACGGGCGCGGCAGCTGCTGCGCCTTTTTTATGTCATCACCGTTTTGTAGCCAGGTAAATTATGGCCAGTGATAATACGACCGCGCAGCGCGAATATCTGCTGGAAATGACCAACGTCAGTAAATCATTTCCCGGCGTGAAAGCTCTCGACAACGTTAATTTAAAAGTGCGGCCTCACTCCGTTCATGCACTAATGGGTGAAAACGGCGCTGGTAAATCAACATTGTTAAAGTGTTTATTTGGTATCTATAAAAAAGATACAGGCAGCATTCTTTTTCAAGGGCAGGAAATAGATTACAAAAGCTCCAAAGAAGCGCTGGAAAACGGCGTGTCGATGGTGCACCAGGAATTAAACCTGGTATTACAGCGTACCGTGATGGACAACATGTGGCTTGGGCGTTATCCACGCAAAGGCTTTTTTGTCGATCAGGACAAAATGTACCGTGATACCAAAGCGATTTTCGACGAGCTGGATATTAATATCGATCCGCGTGATAAAGTCGCCCATCTCTCCGTCTCGCAAATGCAGATGATTGAGATTGCCAAAGCATTTTCCTATGACGCCAAAATCGTGATCATGGATGAACCGACTTCTTCGTTAACCGAAAAAGAAGTTAATCATCTGTTCACGATTATTCGTAAGCTCAAAGATCGCGGCTGCGGAATTGTTTACATCTCGCATAAAATGGAAGAAATTTTCCAGCTGTGCGATGAAATTACCATCCTGCGTGATGGCCAGTGGATTGTGACTCAGCCGCTTGAAGGGCTGGATATGGATAAGATCATCTCCATGATGGTTGGGCGTTCTCTCAGTCAGCGCTTCCCGGATCGCACCAATGTTCCGGGTGAAACCATTCTGGAGGTGCGCAATCTGACCTCGCTGCGTCAGCCCTCAATTCGCGATATTTCTTTTGATTTACGTAAAGGGGAGATACTCGGCATTGCCGGGTTAGTGGGTGCAAAACGTACCGATATCGTTGAAACGCTGTTTGGCATTCGCGAAAAATCGGGCGGCACAATTAAACTGCATGGTAAAACGATTAACAATCATACCGCCAATGAAGCCATTAACCATGGTTTTGCGCTGGTAACTGAAGAGCGTCGTTCTACCGGTATTTACGCTTTTCTGGATATTGGATTTAATTCCCTGATATCCAATATCAAAAAATATAAGAACAGTATTGGTCTGCTGGATAATAAACGTATGAAAAGCGATACCCAATGGGTTATCGACGCTATGCGGGTAAAAACGCCAGGGCATCATACGCAAATTGGTTCACTTTCTGGTGGTAACCAACAGAAGGTCATTATTGGTCGCTGGTTGCTGACTCAGCCTGAAATCTTAATGCTTGATGAACCCACGCGCGGTATTGATGTGGGGGCCAAATTCGAAATTTATCAGCTGATGGCTGAGCTGGCGAAGAAGGAAAAGGGCATCATTATTATCTCTTCCGAAATGCCAGAGCTGCTGGGCATCACCGATCGTATTCTGGTAATGAGTAACGGTCTGGTCGCCGGCATTGTTGATACGAAAACGACCACGCAGAACGAAATATTGCGTTTAGCGTCATTACACCTTTAATGAAGTAAGGGCTGTTAACATGAAAGCGACTACAAAAAAGAATGCGCTAACCTGGCTGAAAGAGGGCGGCATTTATGTCGTACTGCTGGTACTACTGGCTGTTATTATTTTCCAGGATCCGACATTTTTAAGTTTAATGAACCTGAGTAACATTCTGACCCAGTCTTCGGTGCGTATTATTATCGCGCTGGGCGTGGCGGGGCTGATCGTGACCCAGGGTACTGACCTGTCTGCCGGGCGTCAGGTGGGGCTGGCCGCCATTGTGGCCGCCTCATTGCTGCAATCCATGGATAACGTCAACAAAGTGTTTCCGCATCTGGAAACCGTGCCGATTCCGGTCGTTATCCTGATTGTTTGTGTGATTGGTGCCGTTATTGGTCTGGTGAATGGTGTCATTATTGCCTATCTGAAAGTGACGCCTTTTATCACTACGTTGGGTACCATGATCATCGTTTATGGCATTAACTCACTGTATTACGACTTCGTTGGGGCCTCACCGATTGCGGGCTTCTATGATGGCTTCTCAACTTTCACACAAGGCTTCCTTCGTTTCGGTGATTTCAAACTGTCTTACATCACCTTCTATGCAGCGATTGCTGTCGTGTTTGTCTGGATTCTGTGGAACAAAACGCGCTTTGGTAAAAACATTTTTGCTATCGGGGGTAACCCGGAAGCGGCAAAAGTGTCAGGTGTGAACGTTAACCTGAACCTGATCCTGATTTATGCCTTGTCAGGCGTGTTTTATGCCTTCGGCGGTATGCTGGAAGCGGGTCGTATCGGCTCAGCCACGAATAACCTCGGTTTCATGTATGAACTGGATGCTATCGCAGCCTGCGTAGTCGGTGGCGTGTCCTTTGCCGGTGGTGTCGGTACGGTGGCCGGTGTGGTGACCGGGGTGCTGATCTTCACGGTCATCAACTACGGTTTGACCTATATCGGTATCAACCCTTACTGGCAGTACATCATCAAGGGCGGCATCATTATCTTCGCTGTGGCGCTCGACTCGTTGAAGTACTCGCGTAAAAAATAACAGCAGTGGCAATGATGTAAGCGGCCTCAGGGCCGCTTTTTTTGCGCCCTTTTACGCGGTTTGTGGGGTTCGCTCATCGTCGGGGCGCTGTTTCTTTCATGGCACCGGCTCAACGTCACGGTGCGCAACCCTGAATTGGCTGGCGGACGTCGCCGCAGCCTTCCCGTTTCATTTCTGACAGCAGAATCAGGCGGGCGGGGGAGCCATAAGCCATTCCGGGCTTATCTGTTACTGAAACGCGGGTAAACGGGGTGAATTACTGACGGCGTTTCTGTTCCAGTTCCAGTAGCTGTTCTGGCGTCACGGCAGGATAGCTCTGTGCATCTTCAGGAACTTCATGTACAGCCGGGATCGGCACCAGCGGGCCAAGGAAACGCGGTTCGCGCTTCAGTAAAAACAGATCGGCCAGCGCACCCAGCCGCGCACCGACTTCACGCATTCGTACGCTGAGCATATTTTTAGGAGACGGAACCGCATAGCACTGCGCCTGAATCCCCAGGTGCAGGGCAATAAACAGCGCCCGTTCGCAGTGAAAACGTTGGGTAATGATAATAAAGTCGTTGGTGTCGAATACCTTACGCGTACGGACGATAGAATCCAGCGTACGGAAGCCCGCATAGTCCAGCACAATATCAGCAGGATCGACGCCACCTTTGATGAGATCGCGCCGCATAGTCATGGGTTCGTTGTAGCTTTGCTGCGCATTGTCCCCGCTCAGCAGCAGGTAGTTCACCTTTCCACTGTTATAGGCGTTAAGCGCGCCCTGCATGCGGTACAGGTAATACTGGTTAATCACGCCGGTGCGATAATATTTGGCCGTTCCCAGTACCACCCCGACCTGACGGTGGGGAAGGGATGCAAGGTTGTCATAGATATAGGGTGCCGTTTTCCAGCTGATCCAGCGGTCCAGGCCGAGCGCCGTCGCCACCATCGTTAAGATGATGAAAAGCAGAGCAATGAAAACGCGTTTCAACATGCGCCTGAGCACTCGAGATCCGAAGTTTGGGTGGGACAAGGCTACTTGAGCGTCACCCGCTAAGCAAGTTTACCCCGTCTGGCTGGTGTAAATTTAAGCAGCGCTGGATCCGCAGGGATCCAGCGCCGTGTTTTTAGATAGAGGTACGGCGGTAGTGGCGGTATTGAGGCAGCCAGAAATTATTGGCGATAGACTGTGAGAGCACGTCTTCTGAAGTCACCACCGCGACGCCCGCGAGCTGGGCAGCTTTGCCCACTTCCATCGCGATAATCTTCGACACGCCCTGAATATCTTTAATTTCAGGCAGAACCGGGCCTTCACCATCGTTCACCAGCGGTGAACAATCCGCAAGAGCACGGCTGGCCGTCATCAGCATGGTATCGGTGACACGCGATGCGCCAGACGCAATCACGCCCAGGCCAATGCCAGGGAAGATGTAGGAGTTATTACACTGCGCGATCGGGTAGGTCTTACCGTTCCACGAAACCGGTGAGAACGGACTACCGGTAGCGACCAGGGCGGCACCATCGGTCCAGGCAATAATGTCTGCCGGCGTGGCCTCAACGCGAGACGTTGGGTTAGAAAGCGGCATCACGATTGGACGTTTGCAGTGCTTGTGCATCTCACGGATGATCTCTTCTGTGAACAGCCCAGGCTGACCTGACACACCGATTAAGATGTCTGGCTGTGCGTTACGCACCACGTCCAGCAGTGAGATCGCATCATTTGAGGTATCCCAGTCTTTCAGGTTGTCGCTTTTCTGCACCAGCTTGCTCTGGAAATCGAGCAGGTTAGGCAGTTTGTCGGTCAGCAAACCAAAGCGATCCACCATCATGACGCGACGACGGGCTTCGTCGTCGCTCAGACCCTCCGATTTCATCTGTGCGATGATCTGTTCGGCAATACCACAACCGGCTGAACCCGCGCCCAGGAAGACAACCTTCTGCTCGCACAGGCGGCTGCCTGCTGCACGGCTCGCGGCAATCAGGGTGCCAACGGTGACCGCAGCAGTACCCTGAATGTCATCATTGAAGCAGCACACTTCGTCACGATAGCGCTCCAGCAGCGGCATGGCGTTTTTCTGTGCAAAATCTTCGAACTGCAACAGCACTTTTGGCCAGCGGCGTTTTACGGCCTGAATAAACTCGTTTACAAACTCGTCATATTCTTCGCCCGTGATACGGGGATGGCGCCAGCCCATGTACAGCGGATCGTTAAGCAGCTGCTGGTTATTGGTGCCCACATCCAGCACCACCGGCAGGGTATAAGCCGGGCTGATGCCGCCACAGGCGGTGTACAGGGACAGCTTACCGATTGGAATGCCCATGCCACCGATGCCCTGATCGCCCAGGCCAAGGATGCGCTCACCGTCAGTGACCACAATCACTTTCACATTTTGTTTGGTGGCGTTTTGCAGCATGTCTTCGATGTGCGCACGGTTGGGATAGGAGATGAACACGCCACGCGCGCGGCGATAAATTTCTGAGAAGTGTTCGCAGGCGGCACCGACGGTTGGCGTGTAGATAATCGGCATCATCTCTTCGAGATGGTTGTCCAGCAGACGATAAAACAGCGTTTCGTTGGTATCCTGAATGTTGCGCAGGTAGACATGTTTATCGTTGTTGTTTTTGAAGTCCTGAAACTGACGCCATGCGCGTTTTGCCTGCTCTTCGATGGATTCTACCGCTTCTGGCAGTAAGCCATTGAGGTTAAATTCATTGCGCTCTTCGATGCTGAAGGCACTGCCTTTATTAAGCAGCGGAAATTCCAGCAATATAGGGCCAGCATAAGGAATATATAGCGGGCGTTTACTTTCGTATTCGAGTTCCATGCAGTCATGCTCCGGTTGCAAGTTTTCCTGGCGCAATAATCAAAGAGTAGGGTGACGCCAGTTTTATTGTGATGACGAAGACCTGGCGCCAGATCCTATGAAATTTCTGGCCGATGTACAGCTTTTGTAAATAAAAGATTTAGAAACTGTTTAAAACCGTGCCGCACCTTACGCTTTTGCCAGCGTAAGGTGCGTCAGGTTATCGCAACCCAGGGCGTGCAGGGTGGCCTGAGTTGCAGAGAACTGATCCAGGGCTGGCTGCGGCGTCTGGGCTAATGCGGCGGCCTGAATATCGTGGCAGGATTCCCCCGCCATATTCAGTAGAATCAGCGCGGCCTGCAAAGGGGGCAGGCTGGGATTGAAGGCGGCGTTTTCTGCATAGCGTCCGCTGAAAATCCGGCCGGAGGCGGTCTGTAACGCCACTCCGCTGAACGCCCGACTGTAAGGCGCATGGCTGCGATTAGCCGCCTTAACGGCGGCCTGAGACAGCGCATCGCCCGTTGCAACATAACCCTGGTCCACATCATCCATCAGGCGTTCGGTGATATTCAGATCGCCTGGGCCGAATGCGTCAGGCAGATAGTGCGCCAACGTATGCACCGCGCGCTGCGGCAGGCTAATGCGAATATCTGTGCCGCTGTTAAGTTCATTCATAAACTGGCGACAGTGACCGCAGGGGGTGTAATTGACTGTAATGGTCTCCAGACGAGATTCACCGCGCAGCCAGGCATGGGTGACGGCGCTCTGTTCAGCATGAACGGTTTGCTGCATGGTCGCGCCGGCAAATTCCATATTGGCGCCGAAATACCAGTTGCCGCTGACGCCGCGCGCAATCGCGCCGACGTTAAAATGTGAAAGCGTGGCAACCGCGCAGGCAGCGGCAACCGGCAGCAGCGCCAGCGCCAGCGCATCGGCATCCAGTTGAGTTTGCTCTTGCAACAAGGTGACCTGATCGGCCTGCAGCATCGCGTCAAATCCCGGCTCGCTCAGCACCGGACGCAGCGCGGTTTGCAGAGTGGCTGGAAGTACTTCAAAGGCAGAGTGGAAACGTGGATGCATGGAAGCCTCATTCAATCATCAGGGCAATGTGCCAGACATCGGTTTATATGTGATCTCTGTCTCTCTGACAATGCAACATGTCTTACAGTTTTCAACTTTGCGAGATCTCTCGCAAAGTTTTAGCCAAACCAGTGCAGCAGCAGCGGGAAAATAAAGGGGGCGAGCAACGACGTGATGATGCCGCAGATCACCAGCGCCAGCGAGCTGAAGGCACCTTCCTGAAAATCAAGTTCCGCTGCCCTGGCCGTTCCCAACGCATGCGAGGCATTGCCAATCGCCAGCCCGCGTGCGGCTTTGCTTTTCACCCCCAGCAGATTAAGCAACATATGACCAAACACGGCGCCCAGCACGCCCGCAATCAGGACACAAATTGCGCTGATGGCGGGAATGCCGTGCAGTGAGGCTGAAACCGCCATGGCGATCGGCGTGGTAACTGATTTCGGCAAAATCGTGGCGGCGATTTCTGGTGTGGCGCCCATCCACAGCGCGATGGCGGTGCCTGAAATCATCGCCGTCAGGCTGCCGATCACGCAGACGCCAATAATGGATTTCCAGCGGGCGCGAATTTGATGCATCTGCTCATACAGCGGCAGTGCCAGGGCCACGACGGCGGGCTGCAACAGTTGATTCAGTATCTCGCTGCCTGCGAAGTAGCGGGCATAAGGCATGTGCAGTAACAGCAGAAGGGGAATAATCACCGCCATGGAGACCAGAAGCGGGTTCAGCAAGGGAATTTTCAGCGTTGCCGCCAGCTTGCGCGCCAGCAAAAAAGCCCCGACAGTGAGGGGCAATGACCACCAGATATCACTCATCGTTGCCCCCTTTGATCACGGGGCGCGAATGCAGCTTATGCGCGCTTACCCCTACAATGGCCAGGACAGCGAAGGTACTGACAAGACAGGAGACCACAACAGGACCGAACTGCGCGGTAAGAATATCGGTGTAATTCATGACGCCAACGCTGATGGGCACAAACAGCAGCGCCATATAGCGAATAATCAGATGGCAACCCGGTTTGACCCAACGCACGGGCAGGATTTGCGATGCAAGCAGCGCAAACAGAATCAGCATGCCAATAATGCTGCCGGGCAGGGTGATGGGCAGCAGCAGGGCCACGCCGTTTCCGGCATATAAGCAAAGATAGATAATGATAAAAGCGCGCAGATAACGCCAACTCATCGTTAGCACGGTGTGCATGACAGGCTCCTGTTTTTAACGGGGTTTATCATACGCACTAACGGTCAGGCCCGCCAGCAATCAGCGGTGTGGCTGAAGCGCCATCCCCGGCGGTAAACCGCAGAGGATGGCCAACGGACTATTTCACCGGCATGCCGGGCACCGCGCCGCTGTCTACGGACAGGACAAACAGATCTTTGCCGCCGGGACCGGCAGACAGCACCATGCCTTCTGACACGCCAAACCGCATTTTACGCGGCGCAAGGTTGGCCACGATAATGGTCATTTTGCCAACCAGTACCGCCGGATCGGGATAGGCCGCACGAATACCGGAGAAAATCTGGCGCTTCTCGCCGCCCAGATCCAGTTCAAGACGCAGCAGCTTGTCCGAGCCTTCGACGAATTCCGCTTTCTCAATCAGCGCCACGCGCATATCGACTTTGGCAAAATCATCAATGGTAATGGTATCGCCAATCGGCGCATCGGCCAGCGGGCCGGTCGCCGCGGGTTTATTGGCGTCTGCCGCATCCGCTTTTGACGCCTCAATCAGGCCGTCGACCTTCGCCATTTCGATTCGGCCATACAGGGCCTTGAACGGCGCAACCTGATGGTTCAGCAGCGGTTGCTGAATGGCATCCCAGTGCAGCTCAGTGTTCAGGAACGCTTCGGCGCGCGCGCTCAGCGACGGCATGACCGGTTTCAGCCAGGTCATCAGCACCCGGAACAGGTTAATGCCCATCGAGCAAATGGCCTGCAGGTCTGCATCGCGGCCTTCCTGCTTCGCCACCACCCACGGCGCCTGCTCATCCACATAGCGGTTAGCCAGATCGGCCAGCGCCATGATTTCACGAATGGCACGGCCAAATTCACGGCTGGCCCAGGCCTCACCAATCTTCTCAGATGCGTCCAGGAAGGTTTGATACAGCGCCGGATCGGCCAGCTCAGCTGACAGCTTGCCGTCAAAGCGTTTTGTGATAAAACCGGCATTACGTGAGGCCAGGTTGACGACTTTGTTAACGATATCGGCGTTAACGCGCTGAACAAAATCTTCCAGATTCAGGTCGATGTCATCAATGCGAGAAGAGAGCTTGGCCGCATAGTAGTAGCGCAGGCTGTCGGCATCCAGGTGCTGTAACCAGGTGCTGGCTTTGATAAAGGTTCCACGCGACTTCGACATTTTTGCACCGTTGACGGTGACGTAGCCATGCACGAACAGGTTAGTCGGCTTACGGAAACCGCTGCCTTCCAGCATGGCCGGCCAGAACAGGCTGTGGAAGTAGACAATGTCTTTACCGATGAAGTGATACAGCTCCGTGGTGGAATCCTGCTGCCAGAATTCGTCAAAGTTAATATCGCCACGTTTGTCACACAGGTTCTTAAAGGATCCCATGTAGCCGATAGGCGCATCCAGCCAGACGTAGAAATATTTGCCCGGCGCGCCAGGGATTTCGAAGCCAAAATACGGCGCATCGCGGGAGATATCCCACTGTTGCAAACCGGATTCGAACCACTCCTGCATTTTGTTCGCGACCTGCTCCTGCAGGGCGCCAGAACGGGTCCAGGCACGCAACATCTCACTGAACGAGGGGAGATCGAAGAAGAAATGCTCGGAATCACGCAGCACGGGTGTTGCACCCGACACCACAGATTTCGGATCGATCAGTTCAGTCGGGCTGTAGGTCGCGCTGCACACTTCGCAGTTATCGCCGTACTGGTCAGGTGACTTACATTTTGGGCAGGTTCCCTTAACAAAACGGTCAGGCAGGAACATGCCTTTTTCCGGATCGTACAGCTGAGAGATGGTCCGGTTTTTAATGAAACCGTTCTCTTTCAGGCGGCCGTAAATCAGCCCGGCGAGCTCACGGTTCTCATCGCCATGCGTGGAATGGTAATTGTCATAGCTGATGTTGAAACCGGCGAAATCTGTTTCATGCTCCTGCTTCATTTCAGCAATCATCTGCTCCGGCGCAATACCCAACTGCTGGGCTTTCAGCATGATCGGCGTACCGTGAGCGTCATCGGCGCAGATGAAATAAACCTGATTGCCACGCATTCGCTGATAACGCACCCAAATGTCCGCCTGGATATGCTCGAGCATGTGGCCGAGATGAATTGAGCCGTTTGCGTAAGGCAGGGCGCAGGTTACCAGAATTTTTTTAGCGACTTGAGTCATAGTTTGCGTAGCTTTCAGTTAAGTAAAAAAACGGGCTTAGATGGTAACCGATGGGCACAGCCGCGTAAACATAAGGGATTTCCCGTGCGCGACAGCCCGCGAAACGATCGGCATCTGATAGTATTGTTAGTACATCGCTGAAACACAGCGCAGGCCTAGCAGAAAAAGGAGTGGGGATGACAGCGCAATCCCGGGAACCGCATACACCAGAAGCTTTACGCGCCGTTGTGGCCGGCGTACTGAGCGGCTTTGAACATCCGACGCTTCAACGTAACCTCATTGCTCTCAAGGCGTTACACCACGTGGCCCTGCTGGACGGCACGCTGCACATTGAACTCCTGATGCCGTTCGCCTGGAACGGGGCTTTTGAAGAGGTGAAAGCTGAAACCAGTGCTGAGCTGCTGCGCCTCAGTGGCGCGCAGGCTATCGACTGGCGTCTCAGTCATGATATCGCCACACTGAAGCGGGTTAAAAATCATCCCGGCGTTAACGGCGTGAAGAACATTATTGCCGTCAGCTCTGGCAAAGGCGGCGTGGGTAAATCGAGCACGGCAGTTAATCTGGCCCTGGCGTTAATCGCAGAAGGGGCACGCGTAGGCATTCTGGACGCCGACATTTATGGCCCGTCCGTGCCCAACATGCTGGGGTGTGAAAAAGAGCGGCCAACGTCGCCAGACGGTAAGCATATGGCCCCTGTTATGTCGCACGGGCTGGCAACCAACTCCATCGGTTATCTGGTAACAGATGATAATGCGATGGTCTGGCGCGGCCCGATGGCCAGTAAAGCGCTCATGCAGCTGCTTACCGAAACCCAGTGGCCAGAGCTGGATTATCTGGTGCTGGATATGCCGCCGGGCACCGGCGACATTCAGCTTACGCTGGCGCAAAGCGTACCGGTCACCGGCGCGCTGGTGGTCACCACGCCGCAGGATATTGCGCTTATCGACGCGCGTAAGGGGATGGTAATGTTTGAGAAGGTGAACGTGCCGGTACTGGGCGTTGTGGAAAATATGAGTATTCATATTTGCAGCGAGTGCGGCCATCACGAGCCAATCTTTGGCACCGGCGGCGCGCAACGGCTGGTGGATGACTATGGTACCCGGCTGCTGGCGCAGCTACCGTTGCATATTCACCTGCGTGAAGACCTCGACGATGGCGAACCCACTGTGATCCGTCGTCCACATAGCGAGTTCGCGGCACTTTATCGCCAGCTTGCCGGCCGGGTGGCGGCTCAGCTCTACTGGCAGGGCGAGGTGATTCCGGGCGATATCGCGTTTCGCGCGCTTTAACGCCCGCTGGCCTCGCTGGTGTAGAGCGATGGCTGAGGATAGTGCATCAGCACATAATTCCCCTGTTCGCTCTCACCCTGCGAAATGATTTTCCAGCCGCGCTGCAAATAAAATGTTTGTGCGGCTTTGTTCATTTCCAGGCACTTTAGCGCGCCCGTCGAGGTGAAGCGCCCCTGAACCTCATTAAGCAGCGCGCTGCCCACGCCACGGCCCTGATAAGCCGGATCGACATACAGGCTGTGCAGAAAATTATCGTTTTCCATCAGCCCGGCAAACCCCACCCGATGACCGTCCAGTTCTGCAACCAGAACCGTCTCGCCGGGGATGATCTGATCGAAATCTTCAAGCTGCCAGTCCTCGTTTTCAATCCAGTCCCAGTTATGGCGGCGCGCCGCCAGATACAAGGTTCGCAAAAAAGGGCGGTCGGCCTCAGTAAACAGTCGAATATGCACATCGCGCTCCATTAATCCTTTTTAACAAACATGGCAGGGATTGCCAAAAAAGCAAAAGCAGAACAAATGTCATCTCTTTCACTGTACACTGCTGGGCGGTGCCTTTCGGGGAGACAGGAACGGGTGGTGAATTTCAGGCGCTGGATTTCACGCATAAGCAAGTAAAACGTGATTTCGCAGCGAGCGTTGCCGCCGTAAAGTCGGTTTTTTCCCTGAAAGATCAAGACGATCGGCGTTTGATAGCTTTCGTTTATTTTATTGATAACGAGGGCTTATTAGATGTTGGCCCGAAAAATTTGTAATCTGCATCACATATTCTAAAGGAGGCCATCACATGTCCATTATCAATACCAAAATTAAGCCGTTCAAAAACAGCGCATTCAAAAACGGCGAATTCATTGATGTAACCGAGAAAGACGTTGAAGGTAAATGGAGTGTTTTCTTCTTCTATCCTGCTGACTTCACTTTCGTTTGCCCAACCGAACTGGGCGACGTAGCGGATCACTACGAAGAGTTCCAGAAAATGGGCGTGGACATCTATTCCGTGTCTACCGATACCCACTTTACCCACAAAGCCTGGCACGGTTCTTCCGACACCATCGCGAAAATCAAATATGCGATGATTGGTGACCCAACTGGCGCGCTGACCCGCAACTTCGACATCATGCGCGAAGACGAAGGTCTGGCGGATCGTGGTACGTTCATCGTTGATCCACAGGGCGTGATCCAGGCAGTAGAAATCACTGCTGAAGGTATCGGCCGTGACGCGTCTGATCTGCTGCGCAAAGTGAAAGCGGCACAGTACGTGGCGTCTCACCCAGGTGAAGTGTGCCCGGCGAAATGGAAAGAAGGTGATGCCACTCTGGCACCGTCTCTGGACCTGGTTGGCAAAATCTAATTTCGCATCGATACGTCGATCATTTTCTCATCGGGTGCTGCGGCACCCGATTTTTTGACCAGGAACTCACTATGCTTGATACCAATTTAAAAACACAGCTCAAAGCCTATCTTGAGAAACTCACCAAGCCTGTGGAGTTGATTGCGACGCTGGATGATGGCGCGAAATCAACGGAGATTCGCAATTTGTTGGTCGATATCGCGAGCCTGTCTGACAAGGTCAGCTTTCGTGAAGAGAACGATCGTCAGGTGCGTAAGCCCTCGTTTTTAATCACTAATCCAGGCGCTGATCAGGGGCCGCGTTTTGCCGGTTCGCCGCTGGGTCATGAATTTACCTCACTGGTACTGGCACTGCTACAGACCGGTGGGCATCCCTCTAAAGAAGCGCAAAGCCTGCTCGACCAGATTGCGGCGCTGGATGGGGATTTCCATTTCGAAACCTATTATTCACTGTCGTGCCACAACTGTCCGGATGTGGTGCAGGCATTAAACCTGATGGCGGTGTTAAACCCACGTATCAGCCACACCGCCATTGACGGTGGCCTGTTCCAGAATGAAATTCAGGAACGCAATGTGATGGGCGTGCCCGCTGTCTATCTGAATGGCAAAGAATTCGGTCAGGGCCGCATGAGCCTGGCGGAGATCGTCAGCAAAGTCGACACCAATGCAGATAAGCGTGCCGCAGAAGAGCTGAACAAGCGTGAGGCTTACGAGGTTTTGATCGTGGGCAGCGGTCCGGCGGGCGCCGCCGCGGCTATCTACTCCGCACGTAAAGGGATTCGCACCGCGTTACTGGGCGAGCGCTTTGGTGGACAGGTGTTGGATACGGTCGATATTGAAAACTACATTTCCGTACAGAAAACGGAAGGGGCCAAACTGGCCGGTGCCCTGCGCGCTCACGTGGATGATTACAACGTTGACATCATTGACAGCCAGAGCGCGATTAAACTGATTCCCTCAGCGGTGAAAGGCGGCCTGCACGCTATTGAAACGGCCTCCGGCGCGGTGCTGAAATCGCGCAGTATCATTCTTGCCACCGGTGCGCGCTGGCGCAACATGGGCGTGCCTGGCGAAGAGCAATACCGCACCAAAGGCGTGACGTACTGCCCACACTGCGACGGCCCGCTGTTTAAAGGCAAACGCACGGCGGTCATTGGCGGCGGTAACTCCGGCGTAGAAGCCGCAATCGATCTGGCGGGCATTGTTGAACACGTGACGCTGCTGGAGTTCGCCAGTGAAATGCGTGCAGATAAAGTGCTGCAGGACAAACTGCGCAGCCTGAAAAACGTGGATGTGATCCTGAATGCACAAACCACGGAAGTGAAAGGCGATGGCAGTAAGGTGACGGGCCTGCAATATCTGGATCGCACTAACCAGACTACTCATGAGCTGGCGCTGTCGGGCATTTTCGTGCAGATCGGTCTGCTGCCTAACACCAACTGGCTGGAAGGCGCGGTTGAGCGCAACAAGATGGGCGAAATCATGATCGATGCGAAATGCGAAACCAGCCTGAAAGGCGTTTTCGCCGCAGGGGACTGCACCACCGTTCCTTATAAGCAGATCATCATCGCCAGCGGTGAAGGATCAAAAGCCTCACTGAGCGCGTTTGATTACCTGATTCGCACCCAGCCTGCGCACTAAGTTTTACGCGTAAGACGAAAGCCCTGTAACCTGTGTTGCGGGGCTTTTTAATATCCGGCCAGCGTCATCAGCATCATCCATAACGGTGTAGTAATGGCAGCAAAAAGCGTGGAAAACAGCATGCTCGCGGCCGTCGGTCCGGTTATCACATTAAATTTCTGCGACATCAGATAGACGTTCACGCCCACCGCCATGGATCCCAGCAGCACTACCACTTTGCTTTCCAGCGCGGGTAACCCGGTCAGCCAGGCAATAGCCCAGACGCACAGCGGTTGCAGAATCAGTTTCAACGCACAGATGGTGTAACTCTCTTTTAAGCCTTCCCGAATCCGGTAGTGCGCCAGGCTCATGCCAAGGGTAATCAGGGACAGAGGCGCGGCAATCGATGCCAGCATGCGTAAGGGTTCAGCGGCAATAACGGGAAGCGGCCTCTGTAGCAGACTCCAGGTCGTGCCGGACAAAATACCGATGATTAATGGGTTTTTCAGCACGCTGATCAAGGTTCGTTTAAAGCCCCCCAGTGAGAAACTGCCCTGTTTGGACCACTCCACCGATACCGTCAGCAAGGTCCAGAGAATCAGGCTGTTAAACACCAGCACCAGCGCGACGGAGGGGAGTGCCGCTTGGCCAAGCAGGACGGTAGCAACCGGAATCCCCAGCATCACGTTGTTCGAGAACACGCCGCCCAGTGCAAAAACCGATCCGGCTACGCCATCCAACTGAAACAGGCGCGATGCGACAATCCGTCCCACAATGAAGACCAACAGGCAACTGCCAAAAAACGCCAGCAGCAGGCGTACATCGACCGGTGGACTGTTATAAAAATCACTCATGATGCGAAACAGCATGCAGGGCAGGGCGACATTGAACACAAAACGGTTCATGCCTTCGCTGACGGTAACGGGCCATCTGCCAAACCGGATAAGGCAGAATCCCAGAAAAATCAGGATAAATAGCGGGGCGGAAAGGTAGATCTGGTGTCCTAGTGTATCCAGCAGGAATGGCATAAGTGTAAGCAATCCAGTGACTCAGTAACCGCAAGACTATCAAATTGCTTCAACCACGTAACCTGGCAAAACAGGGCGCGCGGTCAGCCAGATCATCCCAGCCAGCGACGCGCCTGATCATCACTGATATCGCGGTAATAAACCCGATGGATAACCGTATCGCAACGTTGGCAGCGGGCAGAAAGATAGGTGGAATAATAATATCGGCCAGAAGGAGAAACCGCACCCTGACGGGTGATACTAATGTCGGTCCATCGGTGACGATGAGGAATAAGCGCTAAGAATCGCATCATGCTTCCTGTAAAGTATGAAGTGCTCTGTTTATTTGTTTTTTACGTTTATGCGTTTACTTTTAGGGTGCGATGTTTTTGGCAGGTTTAATTTATTAATAGATGATGTAACAGGGGCGAATATTATTGTTAAATAGTGAAACGGCTTTCACGGCTATTACGTGCAAATTTAGAGCCCGCAGCATTAAGCCTTTTTTTGTAGGGAAGGGAGTTGATCCAGATCATGCAAAAGGTTGCAGAGAATTTTTCATATCAACGCAAAGCTTTGCAGAGAGAAACCATAAGGTGATGACGACCCTGATCAGTTGAACAGGCGTTAACGCCACAACGTATCCTGAAGATAGAAGTGGCCAATCAACGGTTGGGTCACGATACTAAGCTCGGGATCACGTTTTTTTGAACAGCGGTCAAAAATGCACTCGGCTTGCCACTGACCTTCAGGTGCATAGACGAGATCGGTAAATCCCTCATTAAACTCATCCCATTTTATGATGACTGGCTGATGAGTGTAGTATTGTGCAATATCAAAAAGGGGATAATAACTGGGGTAAATAAAAAAGAGCTTGATATAGTTAATTTCTGTGACAGAAAGGAACACTAAGCCAGCGAAAATGAATGGCAGGGAAATAACTTTCGCGACATCTTTCCAACGGCGTTCCCAAATAGATGCAACAAGTTCGCATATTAACCACATTGCCCAACTTATTAATATTAAAGTGCCCCCTATTAAAGAAAAGATAAATGTACCAGAAGACACAGATGTATAAGCGATAATCATCAGAAGTGCAATAATCCACAATCAGCGGTAAGCTAATTAAGCCTTTGATATTAGATGGCGCTTCATCGCTTTTTTGCATTTTTTATTACTCATCATCGGTAATGTTATTCAGCAGGATCGTGATTGAACGTCTGGCTTCGCTATTCGCCGTATCCGCCGGCATGTTAAACGCATGTTGGTAGTAGTGTTCCAGCTCAATAAGGCTATTCTGGTAGCCTTCAGTATGCTGCTTGATAAACTGCTGTGCGTCGTCAGATAAGCTATTTTTTCCGTATTGGATGGACTTTAAATACTTCATGCTGTGACTTAACGTGGCCGACATTTCCGCCCGCGTAATGGCATAAATTGTAAAACGAATGGTCCCTGTGCTAACAGGGGTGGCATCTTCCGCCAGTTGAATAAATTGCTTAAACAACGGCAGTGTGGGCTGAGTTTGTTCGCAGTCACTGATGGGGGTTCGGCTGTCAATTGCACCACCGGCCAGCGGTTCCAGCCAGACGATATTTTGTGGATGCCGTAAAAATGCCTCGCAGGGGATAATAAGTGATTCTGGATTATTTTCGGCAATGAGCCAGAGAAACATGCCGAAGTTGTTGGTATTTTCTGCTGCGCTTTCTGCATCAGGAATTTTATCTTCGAATATGTGGTTATCTGTTACTTCGAAAGCGGGTCGAATGAGTTCGGTGACCTTATTATGCCTGGTTGAACCTGCTGGAAGAGAAGTAAACTGATAAATCGCCTCGTATATATTCACTAACTCGGGATTTGTTTTACGGATTTGCTTAATGGCTTCGCCATGATGGGTATAAAGAACCATGACAGCGAGTTCAAAAAGCCGTTGATCGTAGTATCCTTCAATGCGTTTTTCTTGAGGGTCAGTGAGACACATTTTAGTCAGGTTTTTTAACCATTGCCGTTGTGCGGTAATGAGCCCCGAAGGTCCGGCCGTGGCGTTTTTTTTCGCGAGATCAAAAAAATGCGCCATTAACCGATCTTTTGCCGATAACGTCTGGCTCTGACAAATCACCTTTTCGATTGCGCTGGGATGCGCACATGAAAAACTGGGGGCGGCACTCGCCTGAAATGCCAGCATCAATCCTGACATGAGTAACGCCAGTTTTATAAAATATGCGACCAGGCTGAAGCCAGTTTTCATCAGGATACTCTGAGTAAATAATTGTTATCTCAAGAATAAGCCCAAGAAGGCGTGTTGAATATAAACCCGGATTAAACGATCTGATTTGATGCGGGCAAGGTTGCTTTGCCAGTGGCTCAACCTTATGCTGATGACGGGTAAAGTGAATTTACCTGACGACTCGGGGTGCCCTTCTTTGTGAAGGCTGAGAAAAACCCGTATTACCTGATCTGGATAATGCCAGCGTAGGGAAGTCTGATGCCTGACCGCATTCGCCTTCTTGTCCGCCGGTTGGGAGTTATGATGACACATCAACCGCAACATCTTTCTGATGCGCAATGCGCGCCCATTCTGCAACAGTTTCGCCGTCAGTCACCGCTGGTGCACTGTATGACCAACGATGTGGTGCAAACGCTAACCGCTAACGTTTTACTCGCCCTTAATGCCTCTCCGGCCATGGTCATCGACGCTGAAGAAGCGGCGCAGTTTAGCGCGGTTGCCGATGCGCTGCTTATCAATGTCGGTACGCTAACCCACGATCGTAAGCAAGCGATGCAGGCTGCGGTGCTTGCAGCAAACCAGGCGGGCACGCCCTGGACACTGGATCCGGTGGCGGTCGGCGCGCTGACGCTGCGCACCGCGTTTTGCAAGCAGCTACTCGCGCAGTCGCCTGCAGTGGTTCGCGGCAATGCCTCAGAGATTCTGGCACTGGCGCAGCAGGCAGAAGGCGGACGCGGTGTTGACAGCCTGCATTCGGCCGAAGCCGCACTGCAGGCAGCCCAACAGCTGGCAAAAGCCTTTGATACCTGTGTCGTCGTAACCGGCGAAGTAGACTATGTCACCGATGGGCAGCGCACTTGGGCGATTACGGGCGGCTCGCCGTTAATGACGCGGGTGGTCGGCACCGGCTGTGCGCTTTCAGCGGTGGTTGCGGCCTTTGCCTGTTTGACAGGTGACCGACTGATCAACATCGCCTGCGCCTGTCGGGTGATGGCGCTGGCTGGAGAAAAGGCCGCGCAGGATGCAGATGGACCGGGTAGCTTTGCGCCTGCTTTCCTGGATGCACTCTGGACGCTGGAGGCACCTGATGAAACGCATTAATGCCCTGACGATTGCGGGGACCGATCCCAGCGGCGGGGCCGGTATCCAGGCCGATCTGAAAACCTTCTCTGCACTGGGCGCGTACGGTACCAGTGTGATCACGGCGCTGGTGGCGCAGAATACCTGCGGCGTGCAGTCGGTATACCGTGTTGCGCCAGAGTTTGTGACCGCCCAGTTGGACTCGGTGCTGGATGATGTGCGCATCGACAGTGCGAAGATTGGCATGCTGTCTGAAACAGAAATTGTCGAGCGGGTGGCCCATGGCCTGCAGCGGCGGGAAATTCCCTTTGTGGTGCTGGATACGGTGATGGTGGCTAAAAGCGGCGATGCCCTGCTGAATCCGGATGCGATTGCCTGTGTGCGAGAGCGTTTATTGCCACAGGTGTCATTGATTACGCCAAACCTGCCCGAAGCCGCTGCACTGCTGGGATGCCAGGTTGCCCTCAAGGAAGATGAGATGCTCACCCAGGGCGAAGCGCTACTGGCGCTGGGTTGCCAGGCAGTGCTGATGAAAGGCGGTCATCTCGATGGTGATGAAAGCCCGGACTGGCTGCTGACCCGGGCAGGGCGTCAGCGCTTTAGCAGCGTGCGGGTAAACACGCGTCATACGCACGGCACTGGCTGTACGCTGTCCGCCGCGCTCGCGGCCTTACGTCCCCGGCATGACAGCTGGGAAGCGACGATCAGTGAAGCGAAAGCCTGGCTGCAGCAGGCATTACTGGCGGCAGATTCGCTGGAAGTGGGCAACGGGATTGGGCCGGTGCACCATTTCCATCAGTGGTGGTAGCCCATCGTGTTTCGCCTTGCAGACTGGCAAGGCGTTAATCCTCTTCAAACCAAGCGCTGTTTTGCTTGATGACTGGGGTGATCGAAAACATCATGGCCTGCAAATGATGGCGCAACGCCGCCTCAGCCTTGCCGGGATCGTTTGCCTTCAGCGCCGCAAAAATAGCATCATGCTGTTCTATCAGGGTTTCGGCGGGTGCAACGTCATTCAGGGTTAAATAGCGTACCCGGTCCATGGTGGCTTTGATGTTTTCAACCGTTTCCCACGCCAGTGGACAGCCGATGCTCTCAGCGATGAGGCGATGAAACTCATCGTCCAGGCTTAAGAACATCTGGCTATCGCCACGGGCAGCGGTGATGCGTTGCAGTTGCAGGTTATGCTCCAGCGCCATCAGCCCTGACTCTGCGATTTCCTCAGCAGCGCGACGGACCACGGCAATCTCCACGGCCTCACGAATGAAACGACCATCTTCGACCCGTTTAGCCGAGATCCTGCGCACAAAGGTGCCGCGCTGCGGCAGGATCTGAACCAGACCGGCTTCCGCGAGCTTGATAAAGGCTTCCCGCACCGGCTGACGTGAGAGGTTGAACCGGGCGGAAACCTCTTTTTCCGAGAGCAGTGCGCCCGGCTGAATTACGCACGTCACGATATCGCGGCGCAGATAGCGGTAAACCTGCTGATTCACCGGTTCGCTGGTGGTAATGGTGTAAGAAAGTGTCATATCGCTGTCCGTTTTATCTTCGGCCTGGCATCAGGCGATCGTATCAGACCTCAGGACCGGCAATGGCCTGCTGAACGCTGGCACGGGCTCCCTGAGCGGCAAGCTGCAGGTAACAGGCGGTAAGTTGTTTCACCAGCGCATCGTTTTTAGCAAGATCGTCGCCAAATACCCTTCTGATGTTGAGTAACGCCCGCACGCGAGCTTCACCGTCATCACTTTCCGCTACGCAAGTGGCCAGTTGTGCGTTCAGCGGATCGCGGATCTCGATGGGCTCGCCTTTTTCGTCCACTGCGCTGACATAGCGCATCCAGGCCGCGATGCCCAGCAGCAGCAAGGGACACGGCGTGCCGTGGTCCAGATGCCAACGCAGGCTGTCGAGAAAGCGCTGGGGCAGCTTCTGGGTCCCGTCGGTCGCAATCTGATAAGTCCGATGCTTAATCGCCCGATTGGCAAAGCGGGCGATAAGCGCATCGGCATAGGCGGATAAATCGACATCCTGAATGGTCAGCGTAGGAGCCTGCTCATTGACCATCAGCGCCCGTGCCGCTGCGCGAAACGCGTCATCAGCCATACAGTCGCTGATGTGTTCGTAACCGGCAAGATAGCCAAGGTAAGCTAAAAACGAATGGCTGCCATTGAGCATGCGCAACTTCATCTGCTCAAACGGCAGAACATCCTGCACCAGTTGAGCGCCCGCTTTATCCCAGTCCGGTCGGCCGCTGACAAAATGGTCCTCGATCACCCACTGGAAAAAAGGTTCAGCTTCAACGGCGACCGGATCCCATGAACCGATGCGCTGTTGCAGGGCGTCAAATGCCGCGTCATTCATGGCGGGCACGATACGGTCCACCATGGTGGAGGGAAAGGTGAGGTTCTGTTGGATATAGTCAGCCAGGGAGGCATCGTAGTGCCGGGCCAGCTGCATCACGACATTACGGGTTACGCGGCCGTTTTCTGGCATATTGTCGCAGGACATCACGCTAAATGGCGCGACTCCCCGTTCACGGCGGCGGCGGATTGCCGCGACAATCAGACCCGGCAGAGAGTGCGGCTGGTCCGGCTGCGCCAGATCGTGCTGAATATCCGCGTGCTGAACGTCAAGGTCGCCGCTGGCGGGCAGATGACAGTAGCCTTTCTCTGTCACGGTCATTGATACAATCGCCACGTCAGGCTGACACATTGCCTCAATGACGGCCTCGATACCGTCCGTTTTGCCATGCAACGCGGACGTGATAATGCCGATTACGCGGGTTTCTACAGCATCGTCGCTCTTCTCTGTCAGCGTGTAGAGCAGGTCCTGTTCCCGCAGCGCCTGAATAAGAGCGCCGCTGTTCAAATTCACCTCGCAGTAACCCCAGTCGCTGCCCAGCTCAGCCAGCTTATCGCTACATAACGCCTGATGGGCGCGATGAAAGGCACCAAACCCGATGTGTATCATTCGGGTTTTAAGCTGGCTACGGTCGTAGGCGGGGCGCTTAACATCAGCGGGAAGGTGGTCAATTTGCAGCATCATGCATCCTTGTGGCGGAGGGAGCGACAGGCCATTCCGGCGGTAAGGATGAAAAATTACGCGCCCCGCGACTACCATACAAGTTGGCGTGACGAAATTGTGAATGCAATCACGAACTGTTTACATCTAAGCCGGGAGTCTTCACTCCCGGTTAACTTAGCTCAGCAAGGCGCACTGCGGTGGCAGGCGACAGCTTAGCGCACCTGGCATAACATCAATCGTAAACTCCTGTCCGGACAGCGGTTCGCCATCGAGATTAAACGTCATCTCATGCGATGAGCGGATCGTCAGGGAAGATAGACGGGTGGAAATAATGCTGGGATTGTCCTCATCGCCGCCGGTCAGTGAGTGCAGCAGGGTAGGCAGTAACTCCTGCGCGGTGACCACGCTGATGTCGAGCAGGCCGTCGTTGATCAACGCAGCGGGACACAAACGCTGACCGCCGCCAGCCTGACGGCCGTTACCAATGCCAATGACCAGCGCATCACCCTGCCAGCTAAAATCAGGTCCGGTGATTTCACAGCTGTCGGGCTTGAGCGTGTCCATGCGCATCAGCCCGTGAATGAAGTAGGAGACGCCACCCAGGGCTGATTTGAGTTTTTCCGGCGTTTCAGTGGTAATACGTGTACCGAAGCCGCCGGTCGCCATGTTGATAAAGTAGTGATGCTGATTCACCCGGGCCAGGTCGATATCGTAGGCTTTGCCCTGAATCGCCAGACGCAGCGCAGGCTCGATTTCTTCAGGAATGCCGACGCTGGTCGCAAAATCGTTGGCCGTCCCCAGGGGAATAATGCCTAAGACAGGACGGTCGGCGACGTTGACGGACGCCAGGGCGGTGGCGATTTCATTGACGGTGCCATCGCCGCCGCCTGCCACCACGGTTTCAGCCTGTAATTCCAGGGCTTCTTCGACGTAGCGCTCGCCGTCGCCTTTTTCATACGTCACGCGCACGGCAATGTTGTAGCCCTCATCGCGCAGCTTAGTGACCGCTTCACGTAGATCATCATTGCCTGCGCCTTTACCGTTCAGGATCAGCAGCGTAAGCGATTGTTTGTCCATTATCTGTTCCTTGGAGATCTAAAGCGTAGTGAGTGGTTATAGCATAGCCGGAGAAGAAAAATGATTGGCGAAAAGGAGAAAAAAGAAAACCCGCACGGGGGAGCCGGGCGGGTGAATGAGGTGGATCCAGTTACAGCTGCTGATAATTGTTACTCATTGGTAGCAGGCAGCACTATAGAACAGCAAAATTAAGCCGTCTGTGATCCTACTCTTGCTTTTGTCAAAATGTGTCAAGCTGGCACGCGCGTGGCGTGCGGATCGCGTGTATCCTGACCCGCAGTAAAGTTGCGCAGCAGCAACGCAAATTGCAGGTCAACATCAGGCGGCACCTTCATCCAGACGCGATGTCCGTCTCCCGGCGCCACCTCCGTCGGCTCGCCCCGGCTGTTTTGCAGGGCATCCAGCGTACAAATCAGGTTGCCGGCGGGCGTCATGATCTCCAGGCTGTCGTGCAGGGCAAATTTATTTTTCACCACCACTTCCGCCCAGCTATCACGCAGCTCGCCGCTGAATTCGCCGACAAACTGCTGACGTTCCGAGATGGAATAGCCGTTCTGGTAATTCTGGTAGCTGTCATGGGTATGACGGCGTAAAAAGCCTTCGGTGTAGCCGCGATGCGCCAGGCCCTCCAGCGTTTCCAGCAGAGCGGGATTAAAGGGTTTGCCCTCGGCGGCATCGTCAATGGCTTTGCGATAGACCTGAGCGGTGCGAGCGCAGTAATAGTAGGATTTGGTCCGGCCTTCAATTTTTAATGAGTGAACGCCCATCTGGCTGAGCCTTTCAACATGCGCCACGGCACGCAAGTCTTTCGAATTCATAATGTAGGTGCCGTGCTCATCCTCAAAGGCACTCATCATCTCACCGGGTTTCATCTTCTCTTCCAGCAGAAATACCTTGTCGCTGGGTTGGCCGATGCCCAGGGTTGGCGTGACGTCCTGCACGGTAACCGGCTGATGGATTTCAACAATATTCCCCACCTCATCCTGCTTAGCCTCCTGCAACTGGTATTCCCAGCGGCAGGCATTGGTGCAGGTTCCCTGGTTTGGATCGCGCTTATTCATGTAACCGGAAAGCAGGCAGCGCCCGGAATAGGCCATACACAGCGCACCGTGTACGAACACTTCCAGCTCCATTTCAGGCACCTGCTGGCGAATCTCGGCGATCTCTTCCAGCGACAGTTCACGTGACAAAATCACCCGACTTAGCCCCATTTGCTGCCAGAACTTCACCGTTGCCCAGTTAACGGCATTGGCCTGAACGGATAAGTGAATGGGCATGGACGGAAACGTCTCACGCACCAGCATGATTAATCCGGGATCGGACATAATCAACGCGTCCGGCTGCATCTCAACCACCGGCGTTAAGTCGCGGATAAAGGTTTTCAGCTTGGCGTTATGCGGGGCAATATTCACAACGACGTAAAACTTTTTACCCAGTTCATGGGCTTCATTAATGCCCTTCGCCAGGTTTTCATGGCTGAATTCGTTGTTACGCACGCGCAGGCTGTAGCGCGGCTGGCCGGCGTACACGGCGTCCGCGCCGTAGGCAAAGGCGTAACGCATATTCTTCAGCGTCCCGGCTGGAGAAAGCAATTCTGGTTTCATGATGAACTCACTGATATCAGGTCAGCATGCCGCCTGGGCGGCACGTGCAGGGCTAAACCCTGCAAAAGATGCGGAATTGTAGGCAGTGAGAAAAAGGAAGTAAATTGATCTGAATCAATCTAAATCAAATGACAAATATCGGCTTCCCAGCGATAGCCCATGCCGTACACGGCGCGGATGAAAGGCTGCTCGCTGTCCAGATTTTCCAGCTTCCTGCGCAGGTTCTTGATATGGCTGTCGATGGTGCGGTCGGTGACCACGCGATAATCATCATAAAGATGGTTTAACAGTTGCTCACGGGAAAAGACTTTCCCCGGCTCAAGGGACAGCGTTTTTAACAAACGAAATTCCGCAGGGGTTAAATCGAGCGGCTCATCGCGCCAGCTGGCCTGAAAGCGGCTTTCGTGCACTTTCAGCAGCGATGCGACCGGCGCGTCTTCTGGCGAGCGTTTGACGCGACGCAAAATGGTTTTGACGCGCGCAACCACTTCCCGCGGGCTGAACGGCTTACAGACATAGTCGTCTGCGCCAATTTCAAGGCCGAGCAGGCGATCGATCTCTTCCGTACGCGCGGTCACCATAATAATCGGCAGTTCAGAGTCGCGCCGGATTTCACGGCACAGGGTCAGCCCGTCTTTACCTGGCAGCATCAAATCCAGCAGGATAAGATCGGGCGGCGTCTGGTTAACATAATCCAGTACTTCATTGCCGTGCGCCAGGTGATGAGTCCGGTAGTTAGATGCCTGTAAATAATCAATCATCAGTTGTGCCAGCTTGGGTTCATCTTCAACCACAAGGATCAGCGGATATGCGTTTTCCTGATTCATAGTCTTCTAAACGGGAGGAACATAACGCAATTGTAGCGCGATTTTCAGTCCACCTAAATCAGCGTGCGTCGCGGTTATGGTGCCGCCATGCGCATCAACGATGTTTTTACAGATAGCCAGGCCCAGCCCCGAGCCGCCGCTGGCGCGATTGCGTGAACCTTCGGTACGGAAAAAACGCTCAAAAATTTTGGCCTGCTGCTCGCCATCCACCCCGGGTGCGCTGTCTTCAATGATGACTCGCCAGTCGGGCGCGTCATACCAAAGACGTACCCGGACCTCGCCACCGGCATCGGTGTAACGCAGGCTGTTTTCCAGCAGGTTGATAAACAACTGCATCAGGCGATCGGGATCGCCAAAGAAAGGGGCTTCTTCAGGCATGTCCAGATGCAGCGTTAACTCATGAGCCCGGTAGCGCTCAGTAAAGTTGCCTGCGCTGACCTCAATAAGCTGCACCAGATCCGTCGCCTGCTTGCGGTAGGCCAGCGCGCCGACGTCAGAAAGAGAAAGCTGATGTAAATCGTCAACCAGCTTGGTTAACAGGGCAACCTCACTTTGCAATGAGGTAATGGCGTCGGGCGTCAGCTTACGAACGCCATCCTGCATGGCTTCCAGTTCACCGCGTAAAATAGCCAGCGGCGTGCGTAACTCATGGGAGATATCGGCCATAAATGCCCGGCGCATACTCTCATTTTTTTCCAGCGAACGGGCTAACAGGTTAAAGTCATGGGCCAACTGACCCAGCTCATCCTGACTGCTGACCTCAACACGGGTGGCTAAATTCCCTTCGGCAAGATGATGCGTGCCGTCCACCAGCCTTTTGACCGGCGCCAGTAGGCCCCGCGCCATCAGCCAGGTCACCAGCGCGGCAAGCAGGGTAGAGAGGCCAACGATATACCAACTGGTTCGTCGCTGTTGCTGATCAAAATTAATATCGGTACTGCGCGTCAGGCGTTCAGGCGGGGAGCTGATTATCCAGCCCACGATTTTGCCGTTGCTGGTGGTGATGTTATGACGTATGCCCTCTGGCGGCACCTGTGAACGTGGGCCTACCATCACTTTGTACTGCTGATCGAGCACCCAGAACTGGGTTCGCCAGCCGTGCGGCGGAAGCTGATTACTGCTGTCGGGATTTTGTTCCAGCGATCGCAGCATGGTAAAAATCAGTCGGTCATTATTACGCAGAAAGTCCCAGTTGCCATGCTGCTCGTACTGATCGGCCAGCGCTGCACCCAGCAAATTCAGTCGCTGTTCATTACCACGTTTAATGTAGTCCACGAAGCCATGCTCAAAACTCAGCCTGACGCCCCAGTGCATGGTGATCAGCACCAGCATGCAGGTGGAGAAAATAGCCATAAACAGCTTGGCACCAATGCCAACGCGCAGAAACGATCTCATTCACTTCTCCGGCGCCGCAGATCGACGCTTTTACTCTCTTCTTTCGGAACGCGCCAGAACACCAGCGCAGGCAGAATAATAATCAGGGCCATACAGAGATAAACGTAGATAAAGGCCTGATGGCTTAGCCCGTGGTGCTCCAGCGCCGACTGGCCGAAGGCGCCCAGCAGCAGGCCCGCAACGGTAACGCCGATACTCATGGATAGCTGCATGATCATGGATAACAGACTGTTGCCGCTGGAGGCCAGTTCGTCAGGCAACTCCTTTAGCGTCAGCGTATTCATTGAGGAGAAGCGAATGGCATTCACCATGCCCTGCAGAAACAACACCAGCGGCAACATGGCCGTCCAGCCCAGCATCGCCACCAGCGGAAACAGTAAGACCACCAGCGCCAGGCCCACCGTCGATCCCACCAGCACGTTGCGGTAGCCAAACAGGTTAACGATACGGACCACGATGCGTTTCATGCCCATATTCCCCAGCACCATCGCAATCATCATCAAACCGGCATGAAACGGGCTGAAACCCATGCCGATCTGTAAAAAAAGCGGCGTCATAAACGGCAACATTCCGCTGCCGATGCGGCCCGCCAGGCTACCGAGTAAGCCAATAGAGAACACCCGATTATCAAACAGCTTCAGGCTAAACAGCGCATCGTCGTTATGGCGCGCATGTAACAGGTAAAACAGCAGTGACCCCATTCCTGTCAGAATCATCGCCGCCAGCAACAACGCAGAGCCGCCGCTGCTGCGCTGACCATCAAGGGCCAGCGTCAGGGTTGCCATACCGACTGCCAGCAGGATAAAACCCAGAAAATCGAAGCGTCGTGGCGGCATGGCGTAGTTGGGTAACAGCTTTAAGGTGGCGATGGCGCCGATCACACCAACCGGGATGTTAATCAGGAAAATCCAGTGCCAGCTGGCATATTCCACCAGCACTCCGCCAAGCGCCGGACCCAGTAGCGGACCCACCTGGCCGGGCAGGGTGACGAATGTCATTGCAGACATATATTGATCGCGCGGCACAATGCGCATCACCGTCAGGCGACCCACCGGCACCATCATGGCGCCGCCGATGCCCTGTAGTACCCGCGCGACGAGCAGCTGATCCAGCGTGTTCGATAACCCGCACATCAGCGACCCCAGGCTAAACAGAACGATGGCGCTAAAGAAGATATTTCTGACGCCAAACCGATCGGCCAGCCAGCCGCTCAGCGGCAGCGTCACCGCCACCGTTAACACATACGCGACAATGACCGAATGCATATGCAGCGGGCTCACGCCCAGATCCTGAGCCATTGACGGGATCGCCGTGTTGACGATCGTGGTATCCAGCGCCTGCATAAAGAAGCCAAAGGCGACAATCCATAACTGCCAGCGGACAGTTACGCTCTGCATGATAGTGACCCCTTAATGCTGAGTGGCATTGATCGTCTGGGTGCGCTTTTTACGGCGCAGTTTATCCATCATTAAGTACACCACCGGCGTGGTATACAGGGTGAGCAACTGACTCATGATCAGGCCACCCGCAATGGTAATGCCTAACGGCTGGCGCAGTTCCGCGCCATCTCCGCTGGTCAGCACCAGCGGGAGTGCGCCAAACAACGCTGCCAGGGTGGTCATTAAAATAGGGCGAAAACGCAGCAGGCAGGCCTGAAAAATGGCATCGCGCGGACTCAGGTTACCGTTGCGCTCTGCCTCAAGAGCAAAGTCCACCATCATGATGGCGTTCTTTTTCACGATCCCGATTAATAACAGAATACCGATCAGGGCAATCAGGCTGAACGGCGTATCAAACAGCGCCAGCGCCAGCAGCGCACCGACGCCCGCCGAAGGCAGCGTGGAAAGAATGGTTAACGGGTGCACATAGCTTTCATAAAGAATGCCCAGCACAATGTAGACCGCCGCAATGGCGGCCAGCATCAGCCACAGCTGGCTGCTCTGTGACTGCTGGAAAGCCTGCGCGGTACCGGCGAAGCTGCCACGCACGCTGGAGGGTACGCCCAGCGCGGTCATGGTGCGCTCAATGGCCTCCGACGCCTGCGACAGCGACACGCCTTCTGGCAGGTTAAAGGAAATGGTCGATGCGGCTGACAGCCCCTCGTGGTTGACCGACAAAGGTGCGTTAGCCGGTTGCCATTTGGCGAACCAGGCGAGCGGAATCGGTTTGCCCTCGCTGTTGATCACAAACATCTGATTCAGGGCGCTAATGTCCTGGGTGTAACGGGGATCCACTTCCATGACGACCTTGTACTGGTTCAGCGGCTGATAAATAGTGGAAATCTGCCGCTGCCCAAAGGCATCATTTAACAGGGCGTTGGCTTCTGAAACGTTGATCCCCAGCCGGGCCATGCTGGCGCGGTCATAGGTCAGGGCCATTTCACTGCCCTTATCCTGTTGGTCGGAGTTGACGTCAGCCAGTTCCGGCAGGGCAGTAAAGGCCTGACGGATTTTAGGTTCCCAGGTGCGCAGCGCAGCAAGGTCGTCTGACAGCAGCGAGTACTGATAGCTGGCATTGGCTTCGCGACCGCCCACCCGGATATCCTGCACCGCATTAAGATACAGATTGGCACCGGGTTCGTTCGCCAGTTTGGCACGCAGGCGGGCAATCACCGCCTGCGCCGTGTCTTTCCGTTCAGACAGGGGTTTCAGAGAAATAAACATCAACCCCATGTTGGTGCGCATGCCGCCGGTAAAGCCTACCACGCTGGAAACGTCCGGATCGGCGCCAACAATTTTCATGAAATCTTCCAGCTTGCCGCGCATCGCCTGGAACGAAATACTTTGGTCGGCCGAAATAAAGCCAGACAGGCGGCCGGTGTCCTGCTCGGGCAGGAAGGTTTTGGGAATACTGATAAACAGCCATACCGTCAGAGCCACGGTGCCCAGCAGCAGGAGCAGTACCCAGCGGGCATGATTGAGCACAACGGTCAGCGAGCGGGCATAACCGCGCTGAACCGCCAGCAGCAGCCGTCCAACGCCCCGTCGCTGAGGTTGACTGCGCGGCGCGTGGGGTTTGAGCAGATAAGCACACATCATTGGCGTGAGCGTGACCGAGACAAACAGGGAAATCAGAATGGCGACCGACAGGGTGATTGAGAATTCGGCAAAAAAGCGACCAATCAATCCGCCTGTCATGAGCAGCGGCAGGAAGACCGCGATTAAGGAGAGGCTCATCGACAGCACGGTAAAGCCGACTTCACGCACCCCTTTCAGTGCGGCCGCCATCGGTTTCATCCCGGCTTCCACATGGCGGGCGATGTTTTCCAGCACCACAATCGCATCATCCACCACAAAACCCGTGGCGATCGTCAGGGCCATCAGCGACAGGTTATTCAGGCTAAAGCCGCACAAATACATTGCGGCGAAGGTGCCGATCAGGGATACCGGCACGGCAACGGCGGGGATCAGCGTGGCGCGGCCGGAGCGTAAAAACACGAACACCACCAGAATGACCAACGCAACGGCAATCATCAGCGACTGCTCCACTTCCTCAAGAGAGGCGCGGATGGTAGGGGAGCGGTCCTGAGCCACCTCAAGGTTGATGGCAGCCGGAATGATCTCGTGCAGTTCGGGCAGTTCGGCACGAATGCGATCCACCGTTTCAATCACGTTCGCATCGGCGGTTTTTCGTATCACCAGTAACACTGCCGGTTTACCGCGCGACATCCCGGCGTTGCGCACGTCCTGGACTGAATCCTGCACCGTGGCAACATCCGACAGGCGCACCGCCGCGCCGTTGTTGTAGTGCACCACCAGCGGCTGATATTCACTGGCAGTTTGTAGCGCATCGTTAGTGCGCAGCTGCCAGCGCTGCTGGCCGTCTTCCACCGCGCCCTGTGGGCGGCGCTGGTTGGCGTTGGAAATCGTCTGCCGTACTGCATCCAGCGAAACGCCCTGGTTAAACAGCGCCTGCGGATTCAACGCCACGCGCACCGCGGGCAAAGAGCTGCCGCCCACGGTCACATCGCCCACGCCGTTAATCTGCGACAGCTTCTGCGCCAGCTGTGTGGACGCGTAATCGTAAAGCTGAGCCGGGCTGTACAGATCTGAGGTCAGCGTCATGATCATGATCGGTGCATCAGACGGGTTCGCTTTGCGGTAGGTCGGGCGCGAAGGCATTCCCGTGGGAAGCAGACTCTGCGCGGCATTGATCGCCGCCTGCACATCCCGCGCCGCGCCGTTGATGTCACGATCGAAATCGAAAACCATAATGATGCGGGTCGATCCCAGGGAGCTGGTGGAGGTCATCTCACTCACGCCCGCGATGCGGCCCAGCGAGCGCTCCAGCGGCGTGGCAACCGAGGAGGCCATGGTTTCCGGCGAGGCACCGGGCAGAGAAGCCGACACCATTATGACCGGAAAATCCACCTGCGGCAGCGGCGCGACCGGCAGCAGGCGGAACCCCAGTATCCCCGCCAGCGCAATCGCCAGCGTGAGCAGCGTGGTGGCTACCGGCCGATGGATGAACAGCGCAAAGAACTTCACGACGGTTCCTCCGTGTGACCGATGCGGCGACGCAGATTGTGCGCCAGACGGTCAAACAGCAGATAAATCACCGGTGTGGTAAACAGGGTCAGAACCTGGCTCAGTATCAGGCCGCCGACCATGGCAATCCCCAGTGGTTGCCGTAATTCTGCGCCAACGCCGGTGCTGAGCATCAGCGGTAACGCCCCCAGCAGCGCCGCCAGGGTGGTCATCAGAATGGGGCGGAAGCGCAGCAAACAGGCCTGGTAAATGGCGTCATAGGGCTTCATGCCCTGTTCCCGCTCGGCGGCCAGGGCGAAGTCAATCATCATGATGGCGTTCTTTTTCACGATACCAATCAGCAAAATGATGCCGATGATCGCCACAATATCCAGCTCGTTACCGCTTATCATCAGGGCCAGCAGCGCACCTACGCCCGCAGTAGGTAGCGTTGAAAGAATGGTAATGGGATGGATAAAACTCTCATACAGGACGCCCAGGACGATGTACATCGCCACGACCGCCGCCACAATCAGCCATACCGTGCTGGTCAATGCGGCCTCAAAGGCCAGCGTGCTGCCCTGGAACTGGGTCATCACCTCTGACGGCATGCCAAGCTGTTCCTCGGCCTGGATGATGGCTTTTGTTGCGTCTTCCAGAGAGTAGCCTTTTGCCACATCAAACGAGAAAGTGGCAGACGGAAACTGGCTCAGGTGATTGATCGTTAAGGGCGCATGGCGTTGCTCAATACTGGCGATAGCATTAAGGGGAACGCTGCCGCCATCGGTACTGGTCAGGCGAATGCCATCCAGACTTTGCAGGCCCTGGATCGCGCTGTTGTCCTGTTCCAACACCACGCGGTACTGATTTGCCTGGGTATAAATGGTGGAGATCAGCCGCTGACCAAAGGCGTCGTAGAGCGCATTGTCCACATCTGCCATGCTGATGCCCAACCGGCTGGCGCTGTCGCGATCGACCTTGATATAGGCTTCCAGGCCCTGATCCTGCCAGTCGCTGCTGACATCACGCAGCGCGGGCAGTTTCTGCAAGGCACTTACCAGCGCGGGCACCCAGGTGCTGAGTGAGTCCAGCGACCCGGACTGCAGCGTGAACTGATAGGGCGTTCGGCTGGCCTGGGTATCGATTGTCAAATCCTGAACCGCCTGCAGCCATAACGTCACGCCGGGGATCTTGCTGACTTGCTGTTGCAGGCGTTGCTGAATCTCAGGAATACGTTCGCTGCGCGCATCCAGCGGTTTAAGGTTTATCTGCAACCGGGCACTGTTAAGGGATGGATTGGTGCCGTCTACGCCCACAAACGAGGTGAGACTTTGCACCGCCGGATCTTTCATAATCACCGAGGCGACGTCGCGGGTGCGTTCCGCCATACTGGCATAGGACACCGACTGCGGGGCCTGCAGGGTGCCCTGAATAATGCCGTTGTCCTGCTGCGGGAAAAACCCTTTGGGAATGGCGATCCATAACAGCACGGTAAGCAGCAGGGTTCCCAGCGCCACGGACAGCGTCAGCCAGGGATGATTGAGCACCCGGCTCAGCCCCCGGCCGTAAACCGCGATGATACGATCAAACATCGCTTCGCTGGCGCGGGAAAAGCGGTTCTGCCTGCGCAGTGATTCGGCGCTGAGCATGCGTGCACACATCATCGGCGTCAGGGTGAGCGACACCACGGCCGAAATCAGAATCGCCACCGCCAGCGTGACCGCAAACTCCCGGAACAGACGACCAATCACATCGCCCATAAACAGTAACGGGATCAATACCGCAATCAGTGAAAAGGTCAGCGAGATAATGGTAAAGCCGATTTCGCCGGCGCCCTTCAGGGCGGCGGTCATGGGTTTTTCGCCTTTCTCGATATAGCGTGAGATGTTCTCGATCACGACGATGGCATCATCCACCACAAAGCCTGTGGCGATGGTGAGCGCCATCAGCGTCAGGTTGTTGATCGAAAACCCCAGGAAGTACATCGCGGCGAAGGTGCCGATCAGCGACAGCGGCACCGCCACGGCCGGAATAATGGTTGCAGGGACGTTGCGAAGAAACAGGTAGATAATCATCACCACCAGCCCCATCGCCAGCATCAGTTCATGCTGTGTGTCAGTGACCGACGCGCGAATATTGGTGGTGCGGTCTGTCACCAGCTTCACGTCTACGGATTTAGGCAGGCTGGCAATCAGCGACGGCAGCATGGCACGAATGTTATCGGCCGTGGCAATAATGTTGGCACCGGGTTGGCGCTGCACATTCAGCACGATAGCCGGTTCACGATTAGACCAGGCCCCCAGCCAGCTGTTTTCTGCGCCCTGATCGATGGTCGCCACGTCGGCCAGCCGCACCGGAGCGCCATTTTTATAACTGACGATCAGCTGGCGATAATCCTCCACGGATTTCATCTGATCATTGGCGGAAAGGGTGACCGAGCGGGTAGGGCCATCCAGGCTGCCTTTCGCGGAGTTAACGTTAGCATTCGTGATGGCCGTACGTACCGCTTCACTGGTCAGCCCCATAGCGGCCAGCGCCTGGGTGTTCATTTTCACGCGCACGGCGGGACGTTGACCGCCCGTCAGCGTGACCAGACCAACGCCCGTGACCTGGGATATTTTCTGTGCCACGCGCGTTTCCACCATATCCTGCACCTGGGTTAATGGCATGCTGGTGGTGGTAACGGCCAGGGTCATGATCGGCGGATCGGCCGGGTTCACTTTGCTGTAAACCGGCGGGTTAGGCAGATCGTTGGGCAGCAGGTTGCTGGCGGAGTTGATCGCCGCCTGCACTTCCTGCTCTGCCACGTCGAGCGGCAGGGTCAGCTGAAACTGCAGAGTAACGATGGAGGCGCCGCCAGAACTTTGTGATGCCATCTGCTTGAGTCCGGACATCTGGCCGAACTGACGTTCAAGGGGCGCGGTAATCGAAGAGGTCACCACATCCGGGCTGGCCCCGGGATAGAGGGTAACGACCTGAATGGTGGGATAGTCCACTTCCGGCAGGGCGGAGACCGGCAAAAAGCGGTAACCCAAAATCCCAGCCAGAAGAATGGCGATCATCAGTAAGGTCGTTGCGACCGGACGCAGGATAAACTGGCGTGACGGCCCTCCGCTGTGGTCAGGAGGCATAACCTGCATTACTCAGATTCCCCTTTTGACGGCAAGCTGGCACGGGTCTCTTTTGTGGCGCGACTCTGCGCGGCAACCACTTCGACTTTTGCCCCTTCCGTCAGGCGGTCCAGCCCGTCGGTAACGACGCGGTCGCCTGCGTTGAGTCCGGCGCTGATCACTACTTTTTGGCTGTCCTGCAGTCCGGCGGTTACGCTTTTCTTACTGACCTTGTCTTCATTGTTGATCACCCAGACAAAGTGGCCTTCATTGCCCATTTGCAGCGCGGCGGCAGGAATAACCACTGCATCCTGCAAGGTATTCACCTTCAGCCGGGCGTTGACGAACTGGTTCGGGAAGAGCAGGTCATCCTGATTATCAAAGCGCGCTTTGATTTTGATCGTACCGGTCGTGGCGTCGATCTGGTTATCCAGACTGAGCAGCTTACCGCGGGTGATTAAATGTTGATTGCTGCGATCCCAGGCTTCTACCAGCAAGGGTTCACCACTTTTCTGCGCCTGCATGATCTGACTAATATTATTCTCAGCGACGCTGAACACCACGTCCACCGGATGCGTTTGCGTAATCACCACTAAGCCATTGGTATCGCCGCTGGTAATGTAGTTGCCAATATCAACCTGCTTCAGGCCTACACGGCCATCAATCGGCGAGGTGATGCGGCTGTAAGTCAGATTCAGTTGGGCGCTGGCAACACTGCCTTCGTCGGCTTTAATGGTGCCCAGGGTTTCACTGACCAGGGCGTTCTGCGTGTCCAGATCCTGCTGAGACACCAGCGACGTTTTCGCCAGTTTTTGATAACGGGCTAAATCGCGGCGTGCGTTAGCCAGGGTTGCCTGATCGCGTGCTAACTGGCCCTGCGCCTGCATAAGCGCAACCTGATAGGGGCGCGGGTCAATCTCCGCTAACAACTGCCCGGCTTTGACCTGCTGACCTTCCGTGAAGTGGATGGACATCAGATTTCCATCAACCCTGCTGCGGACCGTCACGGTATTGGCGGCCGTCACGGTGCCTAACCCGTTAAGGTATTGCGGCACACTTTCTGTCACCGCGCTGGCCGCCTGAACGGGAGCCAGCGGTTTGTGCGCGCCATTGCCTCTTTTGCCATGTGCTGACTGACCAGACAGGTCACCGTCGCTGCTGGGCTGTGCCGGATGTTTCCACCAGTAATAGCCGCCTGCGGCTACGGCAATGACCACCAGCACAATCAGACCTTTTTTCATAACAGGGTATCGGTTGTTCATTGTTGTTGTTGCTCTCCAGCCATGTCTTTCCAGGGCGCGGGCTTAAACGGTAGCCTGCAAACCACGAATTGTAGTCGTCCCTGCCGGTAAAAATTTGAAGGAATTAAGGATATCTGTCAGCACAGCGTAATTATGTTCTTTTTCTGAACAGACGTGGCCGTTTAATTGCCGCCCGTCAACAGAATGCGTTTCATAAAGTTTGCCACAGGATAACGGGTGATGAGCCGCTGTTGTCAGGAAATAACACGTTGAAATTTGATGAAGGGCAACACGGGTAAACGTCAGAGAGGCAATGTTCGCCAGGCGATAGTGATGCGCGGGGGCATCCGCATGCCTTTTGCCCGCAGGGAGGCGGGCAAAAGGCATGGCTGGCAGAGGACGGTTCCGCCTGTGCCGGTAGGTCAGGCAAACATAACCTCTGCCCAGCGCGCCAGGCCGGCGGTCACTGAGGCAAAGTCGTCTCCTCCCGCTATCGGTGTGTCTGGCAGGGCCTGCTGGAGCGCCGCGCGTAAAAGTGGGGAACGGGCACTGCCGCCGGTGAGATAAATCACCTCGGGTTTGATATGGCTGGTCGCCAGCGCCAGATGAACCTGCTCCAGAATCTTCTCCAGCGGCTGGCCGATCGCCTCCTGCAGGGTCGCGACGCTGATCTCGGCCTGTAAGCCGGAGGTAACAAAATCCAGTGACGCCGCAAACGCAGGGCGCTCAGACAGCGCGATCTTGCTCTCTTCCGCCGTACGGACCAGGCGATAACTCAGCTTCTGTTGCCAGACTTTAAGCAGGTGAGCCACGGCGGCAGGATTTTCTGCATCGCGCACTAAATCACGCAGCAGCTTGCCGCAGGCGGCGCTGTAGAAATCGCTTTGTGCCGGCACGTCGTTCACCGCCACCGCATTCCACCAGGGCAGGGCAGGCAGGGCGGTGCCTTTTTGGGTGTTGCCGCCCGCGCCGAGCAGGGGCATCAGGGCTTTAAACGCCAGCATAATATCTAAATCGTTACCGCCTACTCGGCAGCCGCTGTGACCCAGCAGGCTTTCACGCCGGTCTGATAGGTTGCGCCATTGCGGGCCCATCAGCAGCATTGAGCAGTCGGTGGTGCCCCCGCCAATATCGACAACCAGTACGCGGGTCTCTTTTTCCAGTGTCGCTTCAAAATCCAGGCCCGCCGCGACCGGCTCGAACTGAAATTCGACATCCCGAAAGCCGGCGCGTTTGGCCGCACGAAGCAGAATGCCCTGTGCCTGTTGATTCGCGTCTTCGCTGCCTAATCCCTGAAAGTTGACCGGGCGGCCGATGACCGCCTGGTCGATAGGCTGCTGGGTCTGCGCTTCACCCTGCTGGCGAATGTGCAGCATCATGGCGCACACCAGATCCTCAAAAAAGGCAATCTGCTGCGGTTTCAGGCCGGTTGCGCCCAGAAAGGATTTGGGGGATTTAACAAACCAGACATCTTCTGGATCGACCATGTAATGCTGAAGTGCGGTCAGGCCGAACTGCACGCTGTCAGGTAAGACATCAATATCTTCTTCACGATTGTAGCGCAGGGCCCGCTGCAGCAGCGCGGTGCTTTCCTGTTCCGGTGTTGCAACCTGATGATGGCGGTGAAGCCATTCCGTCACCGCTTCACGCGTTGGGGAGCAAATCATGGACGGCAGTAGGCGTTGGCCATTCTCCAGCGCTAACAAACGCGGCGCGCCTTTTTCACTGACTGCAATTGAGCAGTTAGCCGTACCGTAATCAAATCCAATGAACATTTTTCGCCCCCAGGCCGGAAAAAAGGGGGCGACTTTAGCGCAGCTGATCGGTCGTGGCAAGCGGTGAGCGGCAGAATTAGCGAATAGCGAAAAGGGGGGCTTCCGCAAGTCTGCTCATTGGCTGGCGTTCCGCAACGGCACTGCCCCAAACGCCGTCCACTTCAAGGCTGGTCAGCGTGGTGAGCACCGCGGGAACGGACACCGGGCCGGCAAGCAGGGTGATATCACGCTGGCTGGTCTGGCTCTGAATAATGGAGATTAGCATCTCATCCATCAAATTGTTGTGCAGGTTAGCCACCAGTTCCGGGGACAGGATCAGGCAGTCCACCACTTTACCGGTCAACTGGTTAAAGGCATCCAGATTGCGGCCGAAATGCTGCAACACGATGCGGCAGCCCGCCCGGCGCAGTTTCATCAATGCACCGATCAGGCCATCGCCGCTGGAAAGCACGCTGGAGGCGTTAAGCGCGATCCCGCTGTGGCTGCGGGCAAGACCGGATTCGGCGAAGCGCAGGCAGAGATTGTCAACGAAAGCCGGATCGTACAGTGCGTGCACATCGAGAGGCAAAATCAGTGCGATACCTTTTTGGCTCATCGTTGCAATCTGCTGGCGGAAGAAGGCATTAACAATATTGTCTTCAAGCCGGCGTTTCAGCATATCGTCAGTCAGGTTATTACGTAGCAGATGCTCATCAATGAGTAACCCTTCTGGCGAAAATAGCTGAACCTCAACCAGCCAGACGCTGGCGGAATGCGGCTTGCCAGGCGGCGCAACGGCCCATACCTGCATGTCCACTTGTAAGGCATCCAGGGTCGCGAGATCCACGGAGTGATGGCTTCCCATGAGCGCCAGCGCATGCTGCTCATACACCTTATACCGACCCCGCCCACTCCGCTTGGCGTTGTAACAGGCAATATCTGCCTGAGACAGCACATCGCTACTCTGACAGTTCTGCGCGTTGATTTGGGTTATGCCTGCGCTGGCACCGACCTGATAGGCGCGCCCCAGCCATTCAAAACAGTAGTCACCGACCGCGCGAACGATGTCCTGCACCACGTCGCGAGCCTGATCCAACGAACATTCGGGCATCAACACGGCAAATTCATCCCCGCCCAGGCGGGCCAGGAAATCGCTCCCGCGCAGGCGATGGCGCATTAAATCCGACAGTTCGCTCAACAGGGCGTCCCCGGCTGCGTGGCCAGCGCTGTCGTTCACCGCCTTAAATTTATCCAGATCGATAAAGACCAGAACGTGCTGATTCTGATGCTCGACGGCGTCGGACAGTAACCGCTTGAGCTGCAGTTCAAAGCTGGCACGATTAGGTAACCGGGTCAGCGTATCGTGCAGTGCGCTGTAGCTCAGACGCTTCATCACTTTACGTGACTCACTGACGTCCTGAATCACCATCACCGCTCCACGCTCGGTACCTGATTCAGATTTCAGCGGCGTTATACTGTAATGAATATCAATATGCTCGCCATTGAGCGTGTGCAGCACCCACTCCTCAGAGAGATAGGGCGCGGTTTTTTCAGACGGCACATGGCACAGCAGCAGATTATCGACTTCAGGGCCATGACGACCGTGCGTGATATGCAGCAGTTCGTTTACCGGTTTGCCCGCCGCCGCCTCTTGTGACCAGCCTGTCATTTTTTCCGCGACCGGGTTCATAAAGGTCACGCACATGTCCTGATCGGTACTGATAACGGCCTCTCCGATCGAGTCGAGCGTGATCATCATGCGCTCTTTTTCCTGAAACAGCGCCTCATTCAGGTTTCGTAATGAGGTGATGTCCTGAGAGATCCCCAAAATGCGTTCGATACGGCCTTCTTTACTGAGCAGGCGGTTTGCCTGAGAACGGATCCAGTGCTGCCCGTCCTCCCGTACCACCCGGTACTCCATCTGGAAGGAACTGCTTTTCTCAATGGCACCCTGAATGGTGAGCACACAACGTTCGCGATCGTCGGGATGAACCAGCGTGACCCACAGATCGTAGCTGGGCAGTTCATGGGGCTTCATGCCAAACAGCGCATACATGCGTTTATCCCACAGAACTTCGCCGCTGGTCAGATTCCATTCCCATACGCCGATGCCGCCCGCCTCATTCGCAAGGGTAATGCGTTCCATCAGGCGTTTGTTCACCTGCTCACTCTGTTTCAGCTCAGAAATATCAATAATCTGCGCGATAAAATAGAGTGGTTGCTGCGCCTGATCGCGCACCAGGGAAAGCGTTAGCCGTACCCAGACGATTTCGCCGTCTTTGCGGAAATAACGTTTTTCCAGCGTATAAGAGTAAATCTCGCCCTGCAGCAGCTTTTCCAGTCGGCCCTGGACGTCGTAAAGATCATCCGGATGAGTGATTTGCTGGAACGTCAGTTGAGTCAGTTCATGTTCCGGATAGCCCAGCGTGTCACACAGGGATTTATTAACCTGAAGCCATCGGCCTTCAGCAGAAACCAGCGCCATGCCAATCGCGGAATACTCCATGGCATGACGGAAACGGGTTTCGCTCTCACTGATATGGCGCTTCTCATGCCGAAAGGCATCCATCACTAATGCCATGATATGACAGGGAATTAAGACCATCAAAAACGGAAGCCAGCTGCTTATCACCGCATAGGTGCTGGCGGCCGTTGGCGTGACGTTAATCCAGCCCAGTGACAGCAGCAGTGCCATAAAGCTGGCGTTAACAAAAAACAGCACAAAGGCTTCCACCTTCGGCAACCGCACGGCACACCAGAACAGCACTACTAAAATAAAAGTAAAAGGCCAGGGTAAAAACCGCAGCGACAGGTAGCTGGCAGTAAGCGTCAGGGCCAGCGTGATGAGCGTCTCTACCAGAGACGCGCGTTTCAGGCCATTCTGCGACAGCGGCCAGGTCAGCAACAGTAAAACCGGCCCGAGCGCTAACATGCCGATGATTTCCGAAATGACCCAGGTGTAAAAGAAAGCAAATGAGGCCTGATCTCCAACCTGCAGTATCCACAGCGCGAGTACGCCGCCAACCAGGGGCGAAATCAGGCCGGTAGCGATAACAAAGCGGATCCAGTCATTGAGCGAAACCAGCGGCGCCTCACGGTCAAGCAACGCGCGCAATAACAGCCCGCCCAGTATGGCCTGCAGCAGATTAAGCAGGGCAAATTTTAAATTAGAGAGGGCGGGACCGATAATGAAGGCATTCGCCAGTGCCGTACCGATAAGGCAGGCGATGAGTAACAGGGGGAGCTGGCGAGACGTGCTGCGAAACACCACGATGGTCATCAGTGCCGTCGAGAACCAGAGCGGTGAAATTTTACCGCTAACCACAATCAGCTCAAGGCAAAATAGCGTCAGGACGAAGGAAGCCAGGCCAAGCCAGCAGGCGTTTAGCCACTTTTTAGGTGATTTATCTGACGAGGCCAGTGTCTCAACGATCATTAATCGATCCAGCAGAGGTCAAAATAGTGCAATGGCATGCGCTGCATCGCCATTGTCATTCGAAGAATGCTAGCACATTTGATAGAAAAAACAGGGGGGAAATCATTAAATTGCGTTATTCGTTGGATTGAATGGCTCGCGGAAGCACGAGCCACCATGTGCATTATTCCCGGAAAAGATCGGCCCGGGTGTAAGGTTTTTCCATGCCAGCCAGACGGGCAGAAAACTGCGCCAGGAACTGTTGTGTGGTGGCAATCCGACCGTGACCCAGCAGCAGAACCGGCACCAGCAGCGCAGCGGCGATTTGCGGCAAGCTGAACCCTTTAAGTGCCGTCTCGCGCTGGGAAAGTAAAAACGCGGTACTCAGCGTAAAGCCCAGCAGCAGACCGGTAATGACCTCGCTGACGGAATGCGCATGGATAACCAGGCGCGAAACGCCAACCATTAAGGGAATCACATAGCCCACGCCAATCGCCAGGCCGCGCCACAGGCTTGAGCAGCGCCCTGAAATTAACCAAAGCATAACCGGCCACAGGGTTGCTGACATCGCGCTGTGGCCGCTAAATCCCGTGAAGTTAAAGCGTGCGCTGCCAATACCAAAGCCAAGAAACAGTATTTTTGACACGCTGACCACCAGCCCGGCCAGGCCAAAGGCCAGAAGCCAGTACCACAGGGCGCGACGGTTATCGCTTTTCCACGGTAAAATCAGGGCAATGATCACCGCCGTGGGAATCAATAACATGCTGTCACCAAAATAGGTGAGGGTCTTCCAGAGCATAATCTTCCTTTCTTCTTCTTGGGCAAAATGCCCTTATTCATCGGCCATACCGAGCCCGACAGGTGCTGTGCGACGTTGTTCTGTGTGAAGCGGCTAGTTTATCGGTGAAACCATTCAGGTTAAAAGGGGAAAGTCTGAAAAGGGGGACGGTGCCATTTCTCTGGCATCAAAAGGCCGAAATCCCTATACTGAGCGCCAACTCACCCTCTCCGTTCAGCCCCATTAACTGGGTGCGCAGTTTGCGTACAGTTTCTGGCTCCAGTATCAGGTTTTTAAAAGTATGACTGACAAGTCCCATCAGTGCGTGATCGTTGGCATTGCAGGTGCATCTGCATCCGGTAAAAGTTTAATCGCCAGTACGCTCTATCGTGAAATTCGCGACCAGGTCGGCGATGAGCACATCGGCGTTATCCCTGAAGATGCCTATTATAAAGATCAAAGTCACCTCACCATGGAAGAGAGGGTTAAAACCAATTATGACCATCCCAGCGCGATGGATCATGATTTGTTATTGCAGCACTTACGTGCGGTAAAGGCAGGGCAGGACATTGAGTTGCCCGTTTACAGCTATGTTGAGCACACGCGTACTCAGGAAACGCTGCAAATTAAGCCTAAAAAAGTCATTATTCTTGAAGGCATTCTCCTGTTAACCGATGCGCGTCTGCGCCAGGAACTAAATTTCTCCATCTTCGTGGACACGCCGCTCGACATTTGCCTGATGCGACGTATGAAACGTGATGTCAATGAACGGGGGCGTTCAATGGATTCCGTCATGAGTCAGTATCAGAAAACGGTCCGCCCCATGTTTTTGCAGTTCATTGAACCCTCTAAACAGTACGCAGATATCATTGTGCCGCGCGGTGGTAAAAACCGTATTGCTATTGATATTCTTAAAGCCAAAATTAACCAGTTCTTCGAGTAGTTTACGTCTCAAAGGACGTGACGCGAGCAGGTTAAAAGCACAGATGCCGCTTGTTCGCTACACTTACTTCATGGAGTTACCGTAATGAGATTATGCGACCGCGATATTGAAGCCTGGCTGGATAGCGGGAAACTGGCGATCACGCCACGGCCACCGGTGGAACGGATCAACGGTGCAACGGTCGACGTACGTTTAGGCAATCAGTTCCGGACATTCAGCGGACATACCGCCGCGTTTATTGATCTGAGCGGGCCGAAGCACGAAGTGAGCGCGGCCCTGGATCGCGTGATGAGTGATGAGATCGTTCTCCCCGAGGGCGAGGCATTCTTTCTGCATCCCGGCGAGCTGGCCCTGGCGGTAACGCTGGAATCTGTGACCATTCCCGACGATCTGGTTGGCTGGCTGGACGGGCGCTCCTCGCTTGCCCGCCTGGGCCTGATGGTCCACGTGACCGCGCATCGTATCGATCCGGGCTGGCAGGGCCGTATCGTGCTGGAGTTCTATAATTCTGGCAAACTGCCTCTGGCTCTGCGCCCGGGAATGCTGATTGGTGCGCTAAGCTTTGAACCGCTTTCGGGACCTGCCGCGCGTCCTTATAATCGCCGTGAAAATGCTAAATATCGTGGCCAGCAGGGTGCTGATGCCAGTCGTATCGACAAAGATTAATTCATGAGGATGTGATGAGAAGAGTGATAACCACGCTGGCCATCTTACTGGTGGTGGTCGTAGCGGGATTAACAGCCCTGGTTATGCTGGTCAACCCCAACGACTTTCGCAGCTATATGGTGCAACAGGTCGAACAGCGCAGCGGTTATCAACTCACTATCAATGGCGATTTGCGTTGGCACGTCTGGCCTAAACTCAGCATTCTGGCCGGGCGCATGAGCCTGACCGCGCCCGGTGCAGCCCAGCCCGTGGTCTCTGCAGACAATATGCGGCTGGATGTGAATCTTCTGCCCTTGCTATCACATCAGCTGAGCGTGAGCCAGGTGATGCTGAAAAACGCGGTGGTGCAGGTCACGCCAGACAGTGCGGCGCAAGTACCGCAAAATGCCCCGCGCGGTCCGCACAACAGCGAGCCTGCGTCTTCAGACCGATGGTCTTTCGATATCGGCAAACTCCAGCTGTTGGACAGCCTGTTTATCTGGCAACAGCCCGGCGGCGATGCGTTCACCTTCCGTAATCTCAACCTGAATATGGAGCAGGATCAGTCGAGCCTGGCAACAATCAATCTCAGCACCAGCCTGACGCGCAACCAGCGCACGGCGATGATCAATCTGAAGGGGCAATTTGATAAATCGCAGTATCCCCATCAGCTCAGTGGTCAGCTCGAACAACTGGATTACGCGTTGTCCGGGGCCAGCCTGCCACCGCAGGGCATTAAAGGTACGCTGAGCTTCCAGGGAAACTGGAATGGCGACAGAAATACCGTTGCCCTGTCCGATCTTAAGCTTAACGCCAACGACAGTGTTCTCAGCGGCAGCGCGCAGGGCGATCTTACGGCTCCGCAAAAGCTGTCTCTGGATCTTCATGCGACCTCACTGGATATGGATAACCTGCTTTTTATCTCTTCGTTAACTCAGCAGGTAAGTGGACAAAGCAGCCAGATTGCCCCTGCGCCGGTGATTGCAGACCAGCGCGAACCCACCAATGCGGACTCGCCGCTCAACGATATCGATCTGGACATAAAACTGCAGGCGGACAGCGCGGTCTGGCGAGGTCTTACGCTCTCAAAACTGGCTGTGGATGCGGTTAACCAACAGGGACTGATGACATTTAATACCTTGTCAGGAACGGTGGGGCAGGGGCGTTTCTCCGTTCCCGGCAGCATTGATATTCGTCAGCCCGTTACGCACGTCAGTTTCAAACCCGTGTTGAGTCAGGTTGATCTTCAGCCATTGCTGAAGGCGTTGGCTCTGCCTCAGTCGCTGCAGGGAACCCTTGATCTTAACGGCGAGTTGGCCGGTGATAACCTCACCCTTGAGGACGCGAAACAGAGCTGGCAGGGCAAGGCGGATGTCCGTGTGAGCCATCTGAAACTGGCGCAAATTGACTTACAGCAGATGGTCCGTCGCGCGGTGGCGCGCGTGAGCGATCGCGTCAGCAGCGACGATCAGGTATTGGGACAGGGAATCGATCACATCAGCGGTCAGCTTGCGCTGAAGAACGGCCTCCTGTCCTTTAACCATCTCAGCGGCGAAAGCAAGCAGCTGACGTTACGTGGCGATGGGAGCGTCAACATGGTGCAGCAGCAGTTAGACGTTACATTGGGCTTGACGCTGAGCGGCTGGCACGGGGATGAAAAACTGGTTGCGGCCTTATCCGATCAGGTGATCCCGTTTCGCCTTTACGGCAGTTGGGAGAATCCGCAATATACGCTGCCGGTTGACGATATGCTGCGCGAGAAGCTGCAGAATGAGGCGAAATCGCGCCTGAATCAGTGGCTTGATCGTCAGCAATTAAAAGGAAATAACGCCACGCAGCCAGACTCGGCGCGCCCTTAAGGCGCGGCATGCTGTTGCATGTCAGGCTGCGGCAGAATTTCAACCTTCTGAACCCGGTGCTGTTCAACCTGCAGAGTACGTAAGCGGTAATCCCCCAGGAGGATCTCTTCACCTTCCTGGGGAATATTCTGCAGGCGATCCATCACTAATCCGGCCAGCGTATGATAATTACGCTTCTCATCCAGCGGTAACGTCACGTACATCGCCAGATCCTCCAGCGGCATTTGGCCATTGGCAATCCAGCCACCCGACCCATTAGGCTGGATATCATAGCGGGCATCGGTTTCGCCTGCTTCATTTGGCAGATTTCCCGCAATGGTTTCCATTAAGTCGCTCAACGTGACCACGCCCTCTACCGAACCAAACTCATCGACCACAAATGCAAAATGTGTGTGACCCTGACGAAACAGCTCCAGCGCTTGTAACAAGGTGATGTGCTCGTGGAACACCAGGGGCTGACGAATCAGGCTGCGTAAATCAAGGGAGTGGTGATGCAGTGACTGATGGAGCAGATCGTTAACATGCACAATGCCGAGCGGCTCTTTGCTGTTGTCCGTAATAACGATGCGCGTATGCTGATTACGATCAAGGTTAGCCATGATCTCCGCCGGATCGTCGCTTAAATCAATGTGCTGAACATCGTGACGCGTCGTCATGATGGTGTTGACATGACGCTGCCCAAGCCCCATCACTCTGGCGATCATCACGCGCTCCTGGCGATTAAACAGCGCGACAGCCTCTCCATCGGCAATCATTGACGAGGTTTTTGCATCCAGTTCCGCCTGTTCGGCTTCGCCGCGTAACAGACGTAATACCGCTTCGGCAGTGCGCTGGCGTAACGGACGACCCGCCGACAGCACCTTGCGCCGGTTAAACTGTGCCAGCTGGTTCAGGGCTTCGATTAGCACGGAGAAACCGATCGCCGCATAGAGATAGCCTTTAGGAATAACAAAGCCAAAGCCTTCAGCCACCAGACTAAAGCCAATCATCAGTAAAAAGCTCAGGCACAGAATAACGATGGTCGGGTGACTGTTGACGAAACGGGTAAGGGGTTTACTGGCGAGCAGCATCAATAAAATCGCCACGGTAACCGCCACCATCATGACCGGCAGGTCGTTTACCATACCGACGGCAGTAATCACCGCATCCAGCGAAAAAATTGCGTCCAGCACCACGATCTGCGCCACGACAGGCCAGAATTTAGCGCCGCCTTTTTGTTGAGCGTTCTCCTCGTCCTGGCCTTCGAGCCGTTCGTTCAATTCGGTTGTCGCTTTGAACAGCAAAAACAGTCCGCCAAACAGCAGCAGCAGGTCGCGCGCGCTGAAAGCGTGATTAGCCAGCGTAATCAATGGCTGCGTCAGCGTGACCAACCAGGACAGGGAGGCTAACAGCAGCAGTCGGCACACCAGCGCCATCAGCAGGCCAATCACCCGCGCGCGGTCGCGTGCGGCTGCCGGCAGCTTCTCGACCAGAATAGCGATAAAGACCAGGTTATCGATACCCAGTACCAGTTCAAGAACGATTAGCGTTACTAATCCTGCCCATAGCGAGGGATCGGCCAATACCTCCAGCATGCTTTATTCACCTGAATGTCTAAAAATAAGCTTTGTCTGATGATAGTGGAGAGATGGCCTTGGGACAAATAGCGAGCTTACAGGGTCTTTACGATTTAATTGAATAGCCCATACATTAATTACAGGATAATTCTTCAGCAGATTGATTAATGCGGCGGTGAAGGTAGCGCATAAAGGTTGCAGATTAATGTCACCGTATTTCTCATTCAGAGGAATTTCTTATGCGATTATTCCTGGTGCGAACATGGAATAAATCTGATTTTTTCCTACCTGAAAGCTGAAAATGAGCGGCTTCAATACTTATTACTGGTAGTCTTTTTCCTAAAATAGTCCGGGGATGGCGGGGTCTACTTGTAAACATGCCAGTAATAACTAGTATAGCAACGAGTTAGACAACGCCTGCGCCCGAATCTGTAATTTGCGCAATCAACCGCCTCGGTACGCAGCAGAATGTCAACGCATTCTGCACAAGGACGCTTTGTGCGCAATCGCGCGCGGCGCAGGGAGAAACAGAGGTTATCAGGGCGGTATTGGCAGCGACAGCCAAGGGCGGTAGCGTGTCTGCGTCACCGCTTCGGTTTGATATTTAATCAGCACATTGCTGATAAAGTCAGAGTAATCTGTTGGTATTGTGCACGGTATTATTGGTTTCATAGTCAATGACAATGGCGTAAATGCCGCAGGAGCTCCCCTCAGAAACGCTCGGGCTTAAGAGACAATGCTGGTTACTTAAGCGTCTGGTGTGGTGGGTTAAGGAAATAAAATAAAGAGTTAAATATGCGCGATAATGAATTTACGTTTAAAAGTCTTATCACCAAATTATTATTGGCTTGTTCTGATTTAATATGTTTCAACGCGGCATTATTTATCGCGATGATGCTAATTAATATGACATCTCCTTCACTGTTATCGGATATGTCTGATCGGGAATTTAATTTAAAAGTTGCTACACACATCTGTCTGTCAGTAATTTGCGTGGGCTGGTTTTGGGTCAGACTGCGCCATTACACCTACCGCAAACCGTTTTGGTTCGAATTAAAAGAAATTTTTCGTACCATTCTCATTTTTTCCGTCATTGAACTGTCGATCACGGCCCTGTCTCAATGGCAGATGTCGCGCTTTGTCTGGCTGTTAACGTGGCTTATCGCCCTGGTGGCAATGCCGGTGTGCCGCGCACTGTCCAAACGCCTGCTGAATAAATACGGCCTGTGGAAGAAGCAGACCATCATTATTGGCAGCAATAAAAATGCCCAGGAAGCGTGGGAGGCTCTGCAAAGCGAAGAGGTTATGGGCTTTGAGGTTATTGCCTTCTATGACGTGGACGGATCCTGCCCACAAGAGCTGATTTCGGGTATTCCGGTGCTGCGCGACGAGCAGGCGCTGTGGAGGCTCACTAACAGTGAAACCCAGTTCATTGTGGCGGTTGAGTTTGAGCAAAGTCAGTATCGTGACATGTGGCTGAAATCGCTGGCGATGCATAACTGCCGCTCTGTTTCAGTGATTCCTACCTTACGTGGGGTGCCGCTGTACGGCACTGACATGGCTTATATCTTCAGCCATGAAGTCATGATCCTGCGTGTTCAGAATAACCTGGCCAAACGTACCTCACGCTTCCTGAAGCGCACGTTCGATATCTTCGGGGCACTCTCCATCATTTTGATGCTGTTACCGGCGCTGCTGGTGCTGGGATTCCTGGTGGGACGTGATGGCGGGCCGCCTATTTATGGTCACGAACGCGTCGGCCTGAACGGGCGTAAATTTAAATGCCTTAAGTTCCGTTCAATGGTGATCAACTCGAAAGAAGTGCTTGAGGAAGTCTTGCGAACCGATCCGGTTGCCCGTGCTGAATGGGATAAAGATTTTAAACTCAAAAACGATCCCCGTATTACTAAAGTCGGTCACTTTATTCGTAAAACCAGCCTTGATGAGCTGCCGCAGTTGTGGAACGTCGTACGCGGCGACATGAGCCTGGTCGGGCCGCGCCCGGTTATTGAAGACGAACTGGCGCGTTATGCGGGCGATGTCGATTACTACCTGATGGCAAAACCGGGTATGACCGGATTGTGGCAGGTGAGCGGCCGTAACGATGTGGATTATGAAACGCGCGTCTACTTCGACTCATGGTATGTAAAAAACTGGTCGCTGTGGAACGACATTGCAATTTTGTTCAAAACCGTGGGTGTGGTTTTGAAACGTGATGGTGCTTACTAGCCGCAAAAGAGCTTCTGTCAGCCGCGCGCCGAAGTGCCACTTCAGGTTCCGGCGGGCAGATTTCTCTAAAAAAAATCGGTACGGCATTGATAAACCGAAATGTTCTGCTTTGCTTTATTCCGTTCCGGGTAAAGCGCGTGATGGGTACAAGACAGGAGCTAAGAATAATGAACGACATGTTCAGGGCCTGAGTCAGGATAGCTTACTTTTTTCGAGCGCTTACACAGCGGCGTATTCGCCTCTATCAAACATTAACTGATAGCGAAGATCTAAATGATTACAATGAAAATGAAGATGATACCTGTTCTGGTATCTGCAACTTTTATGGCCGGGTGTACTGTCGTGCCGGGGCAAAATTTATCCACTTCGGGAAAAGATGTCATTGAGCAGCAGGACAGCAATTTTGACATCGACAAGTACGTTAACGTTTATCCGTTAACGCCAGGCCTGGTGGAGAAAATGCGTCCTAAGCCACTTGTGGCACAGGCTAATCCGTCGTTACAAACCGAAATTCAGAACTACGAATACCGCATCGGCATCGGTGATGTTCTCACCGTCACCGTGTGGGATCACCCCGAACTCACCACGCCTGCCGGTCAGTACCGTAGCGCCAGTGACACCGGTAACTGGGTCCATTCTGACGGCACGATTTTCTATCCTTACATCGGCCGCGTCCGTGTTGCCGGCCGTACCGTAGGTGACGTGCGTAATGAAGTGGCGCGTCGTCTGGCGCAGTACATCGAAAGCCCCCAGGTTGACGTCAGCATTGCCTCGTTTAAGTCACAGAAGACTTACGTGACCGGTGCCGTGACGACCTCAGGCCAGCAGCCTATCACCAACGTACCGCTGACCATCCTGGATGCGATTAACGCAGCGGGCGGCTTAGCGGCGGACGCAGACTGGCGCAACGTTATCCTGACCCACAACGGCCGTGAGCAGCGCGTGTCACTGCAGGCCCTGATGCAGAACGGCGATCTGAGCCAGAACCACCTGCTTTATCCGGGTGACATCCTGTATGTGCCGCGTAACGACGACCTGAAAGTGTTTGTCATGGGCGAAGTGAAACAGCAGGCCACCCTGAAAATGGACCGCAGCGGTATGACCCTGGCTGAAGCGCTGGGTAATGCGGCAGGCATGGATCAAACCACGTCCGACGCGACCGGGGTCTTTGTTATCCGACCGACGCGCGGCTCCGATCGCAGCAAAATCGCCAATATCTACCAGCTGAATACCAAAGATGCGGCATCCATGGTGATGGGTACCGAATTCCAACTTGAACCTTACGATATCGTCTACGTGACATCGACGCCGCTGACGCGTTGGAACCGCGTGATATCGCAGTTGATACCAACCATAGCCGGTGTTAACGATGCGACGCAGGCTGCACAGCGCATCCGCAACTGGTCGAACTAAGGTTTCGCCATGATTAAGTCCGTGTTAGTCGTCTGCGTAGGCAACATCTGCCGCTCTCCTACGGGAGAGCGCCTGTTCAAACGCGCGCTGCCGCACCTGCCTGTGGCCTCCGCCGGACTCGGCGCCCTGGTTGGGCACGCGGCGGATAAAACGGCGACGGAGGTGGCAGCCGAAAAAGGCTTATCGCTGGAAGGTCATGAGGCTCAGCAGCTAACGGCCAGCCTGTGCCGGGAGTATGACCTGATTCTGGTGATGGAAAAGCGCCACATTGAACAGGTAAACCGCATCGATCCGGCTGCACGCGGCAAAACGATGCTGCTTGGGCACTGGCTCAATCAGAAGGAAATTGCGGATCCGTACAGAAAAAGCCGTGAGGCCTTTGAAGAGGTTTACGGGTTACTGGAACACGCCACTCAGAAATGGGTCAGCGTACTAAGCCGATAGTTGGGATTATCCATGAATATAAAAAACAAAGTCATGACCGCGCCGCGCGAGGAATCGAATGGGTGGGATCTGGCGCATCTTGTGGGACAGCTTATTGATCACCGCTGGGTTATCGTCGCTGTCACCGCTTTTTTCATGCTGGTAGCAACGCTCTACACACTGTTTGCGACGCCTATTTACAGCGCCGATGCCATGGTTCAGGTGGAGCAGAAGAATACCAGCACCGTCCTGAATGAATTACAGACGCTGATGCCCACGACGCCAGCATCGGATACCGAAATCCAGATTCTTGAATCACGCATGGTGCTGGGAAAAACCGTTCAGGATCTTGGCCTGGATGCAGTGGTTTCACAGAACTATTTCCCGGTTATCGGCAAAGGTCTGTCGCGCCTGATGGGCAACAAGCCTGGCAATGTTGCGATCTCCCGTCTGGAGATTCCGCGTACGATCGAGAAGCGCAGTGTTGAGCTCGAGGTTACGGGTAAAGACAGCTATACCGTTTCTGCCGATGGCGATGAGCTGTTCAAAGGCAAAGTGGGGCAGTTCGAAAAACACGGCGATGTGAGCATGCTGGTCAGCGATATCAATGCGGAGCCGGGCACCACGTTTACCGTCACCAAACTCAACGATCTGCAGGCAATTAACAGCATCCTGTCTAACCTGACCGTTGCAGACAAAGGGAAAGACACCGGCGTACTGGGACTGCAGTATGTGGGTGAAGATCAGGAGCAGATCAGCAAAGTTCTGAACCAGATCGTGAATAACTACCTGTTGCAGAACGTGCAGCGTAAATCCGAACAGGCCGAGAAAAGCCTGGAGTTCCTGAAACAGCAACTGCCGGAAGTGCGTGGCAAACTGGATCAGGCGGAAGACAAACTTAACGCCTTCCGCCGTGAGAACGAGTCCGTTGACCTGTCGCTTGAAGCTAAGTCTGCGTTGGATTCATCCGTTAGCGTGCAGAGCCAGCTTAACGAGCTGACGTTCCGCGAAGCCGAAGTTTCGCAGCTGTTCACCAAAGATCACCCTACCTATCGGGCCCTGTTAGAAAAGCGTAAAACGCTGGAAGATGAGCAGGCGCAGCTGAACAAGAAAATTGCGCAGATGCCGAAAACTCAGCAGGAGATTCTGCGTCTGACCCGCGATGTGCAGTCAGGTCAGGAAATCTACATGCAGTTACTGAACCGCCAGCAAGAGCTGAGCATCAGTAAGGCCAGCACCGTGGGTGATGTTCGCATCATCGATCAGGCCGCCACGGCAAACTCGCCGGTTGCGCCGAAAAAGCTGCTGATCATCGCAGCCAGCCTGATTCTGGGGCTGATGGTGTCCGTCGGTGTGGTTCTGCTTAAAGCGCTGTTGCATCACGGAATCGAGAACCCGGAACAGCTGGAAGAGCTGGGCATGAACGTCTATGCCAGCGTACCGCTCTCTGAGTGGCAGCGTAAGAAGGATACCGAAGCACTGGCGCGTCGCGGTCACAAAGGCAAAACCGATCCGCATGAGACGCTGTTGGCTCTGGGTAATCCAACCGACCTCTCTATTGAAGCGATTCGTAGCCTGCGTACCAGCCTGCACTTCGCCATGATGGAAGCGAAAAACAACATTCTGATGATCACCGGCGCCAGCCCGGGTATTGGTAAAACCTTTATCTGCGTTAACCTCGCTACCCTGGTGGCCAAGGCCGGTCAGAAGGTGTTGTTTATCGATGGTGACATGCGCCGCGGTTACACCCACGAACTGCTGGGGGCGGACAATAAATCCGGTCTTTCTAACGTTCTGTCTGGCAAAACCGAGTTTACGCCGACCATGATTCAGCAAGGGCCATACGGTTTTGATTTCCTGCCGCGCGGACAGGTTCCACCGAACCCGTCAGAGCTGTTGATGCACCGCCGCATGGGTGAGCTGCTGGAGTGGGCAAGCAAAAACTATGATTTAGTCCTGATTGATACACCACCGATTCTGGCCGTAACGGATGCGTCCATCATCGGTAAGTTGGCCGGTACCTCGCTGATGGTGGCGCGTTTTGAAACCAACACCACAAAAGAAGTGGATGTCAGCTTCAAACGTTTCGCGCAGAACGGTATCGAAATCAAAGGGGTTATCCTGAACGCCGTGGTACGTAAAGCGGCTAACTCGTACGGTTATGGTTATGACTACTACGACTACGAGTACGGTAAACCAACGAAAAGCTAAGAGCTGAAAGAAAAGGGGCGGGTTTGACCGCCCCTTTTGATCCCTGGCTCAAGATAACGACACGTAACGATTTGCACAGGTGATTCTGGATACAACGCACAATAAGCGACGATCTAACGTCAATCATCAGAATTCATCATCAACACGCTTTTGTCTGTCGCGATGTCGGCGCAGACCTGCTGAGAGATCAACCCGGAAGGTAATCAGCACAGGCCACTGTTGGCATGAGAACTTGTGGATTTAAGGAATCACACCATGGCTCCATATTGGTATATATCAGGGTTTTTGCTGCTGATTTCGCTGTTCGAAATCCTGGTGAAAAAAGACGAACGCACAAATTATATTTTGACCTGGCTGCTGTGCTTTGCGGCCATTATTCTGATCGTATTCGGGGGGATTCGTGGCCTCGGCACCGGCATGGATGACTTCCAGTACCGCAGTTTCTTTGAGGACTTTGTACGGCGCATTCAGATCAACGGTTTTTTCAATACCGTCGCGTTTTTCCGCTACGAACCGCTGATTTTTGCGATGGCGTGGATAACGAGTCTGTTTTCGCATAACGCCAGCGTGTTTCTGTTCGTCTTCTGTGCGATTGCGGTATCCATTAACGCCTTCTTTTTCAGAAAGATGTCGCCTTATCCGGTACTGGCGCTGGCGCTGTATTCGGCGCACATCTTTATTAACAAAGACATCAATCAGATACGTTTTGGCTTAAGCTCCGCCCTGTTCCTCGGCGTGCTGTGGACGATCTACCTGAAGCGTTACTGGTGGGCCTTTACCTTTTTTATCCTGTCGTTCATGAGTCACAACACCGCCGTTATGGTGATAACGCTGGTGCCTTTCCTGTTTATTCGTGACTGGCGCTGGTGGCCGGTGGTGATCATCGTTGTCAGCCTGCCGCTCTCGGTCGTCGGGGGTTCAAGCTTCATCGCCCTGATTGCCGGACACCTCGGATCGCTGGGGGAAAGGGCATCGGGCTATAACAACGATCCCTCCTATGCAATGGATGGCAGCATCCTGTCAGTCTCGAACCTGAAGAACATCATGCTGGTGTTTATTTTCTTCTATTTCATGCTGACTGAAGAACTGAAGCGCGAAAACTATGCCCAGTATCGTCTGAACTACTTGCTGATTTTAAGTTTTGCTATCGGCGGGGCGATCCGCATCTTCCTGTATAACTTCCCGTCAGGTTCGCGTCTTTCCAACTATTTGCAACAGGTTGAACCCATCATTCTGACCTCGCTTATCTACCAGGCCAGACGCGTCTGGAAGCCGGCGCTGTTTGGCATGCTGTTTTTCTTCCTGCTCTATTACCTCTACTACAACACCATCTCAACCAAGCAGGCGGTTGTAGGGTACGAAGTGGCCCAGGAGTTCTGGCTGATTCGGTAACGGACCCGGCGGCGCGCCCCCAGTGAACGGCTTCACTTCGCGGGGCGGTCGCCTGTAACAACACAGGTTTTTCTTCGGCGCTTGTCGATTGAATTGTTTATTTTTGAATACTTTAATGAGGTGCTGGCAATGAAGGACATTCGTTTCTCCATCGTAATTCCGGCTTATAACGCGTCAGAATCGATTGTCACGACGCTGGATTGCGTTAAAGCACAAACGTATCGCCATTTCGAAGTCATCATCGTGGATGACAAATCTGCCGATGCCGCCGCGCTGGCGGAAGTGGTGCGCAGTGAGCGCTATCAGGACCTGGACATCAATCTGGTCTTGTCTGAGGTGAAACTCAACGGTGCCGGCGCGCGTAACAAAGGCATTGAGCTGGCAACGGGCGACTATGTCAGTTTTCTGGATGCCGATGACGAGTGGCATGCCGACAAGCTTCTGCAGGTCAGTGAAAAGATTGCGGAGCTAGAGGCGCAGGGTCAGCACAATACCATTATCTTCAGCCAGGTAAATATCTATCAGGACGGTGCGTTCCTGAAGGTTATGCCGATGCAGCCTCCGGCAAAAAATGAAACTGTCGCAGAGTATCTGTTTGGCTGTTATGGCTTTATTCAAACCAGCACCATCGTGCTGAAGCGCGAAGATGCCGCTAAAATTCAGTTCGATGCGCGTTTTATCCGCCATCAGGACTATGACTTCTGCATCCGTGCCGACCGCATGGGTTACCGGTTTGAAATGATCGCCGCCCCGCTGGCCAACTACCACCTGGTGACGAAGTTTGGCTCCAAACACAAAGGTGAATCGGTCAAGTACTCCCTGTTCTGGCTGGATACGATGAAACCGCACCTTACCGCACGAGATATTCACACCTACAAAGCATTCAAGCTGCCCCTGCGCTACAAAATGGACGGTAACTCGCTGATGGCGAGCGTCAGCTTCGCGCGCTACTTCCTGCTCACCAATAAAGATAATCGCACCTACTTCCTGAACCGCGTGAAAGACAAACTGAAAGCGCGGTTGGGTGGCGAAAAGGCACTCTCCTGATTCTATTGAATGTCGTGACGTTTTAACGCTACCGGAAGGTTATCTGGTGGCCCCGTCTATTTTATTTATTCAGGTATGAAAATGAATAATCACTCTGGTACCGTCGGCATTGTCATGCCTATGTATAATGCCCGCGAGACGGTATTACGCGCTGTACAGTCCGTCATCAATCAAACCTATCAGGACTGGCACCTGTATCTGATCAACGATAAATCCACCGATGATTCACTCGCGTGGGTGCGCGAGCAGTGCCAGGATCCGCGTATTACGATTCTCGACAATGCGGTCAATATGGGCGCGGCCGAAACCCGCAATGTGGGATTACGTGCTTCGCAAGAAGAGGTGATCGCTTTTCTTGACAGCGATGACGAATGGCACAGTGATAAGCTTCGCCAGCAGATGCAGGCTATCGCCGATGGGGACAATCTGGTCATCACGGAATACCATTACAAAACCCGCAAAGCTGACCACGATATTCGCTATACAAAGCCTTACCTTAAGCAGGACAGCTATGTCAAAAAGCAGTATCGGGTGTGCTTCTCATCCGTCTGTTTCCGCCGTCCGCCAGGCGGGATTTTATTTGAGCGAAAAGGTCACGAAGACTTCCTTTTCCTCTACGAACTCTTTAATCGCTACAAACAGGCCCGCGTAATTCAGAGTATTCTGGTGAATTATTACGAGTTAGGAAATTCCCTGTCGCGTAATAAAAACAAAGCCGCCAAATGGCACCTCGAACTATTAAGAATTATCTATAAAAACAATCCGTTAAAAATCTATTACTATTACGCTTGGTATATGGTGAATGGTGTGCTGTTTAGCCTGAAACACCGTTAAGCCGATCGGCAGGATTGTGTATAAATTTGAGGTGGATAACGTTTCATGAAAAAAATCGTCCTGGTGATCAAAGACGCTTACTCGTATGCGGGCACCGAAAATATCTGTAACTTTATGTCGGAATGTCTTGGTGATGCACATGAGGTCACCATCTACTCACTGGAGGGGCACGGCGAACCCTTTTACCCTTTCGACAAGGTCAAGCAGATCGTCAGCTTCGAAGGTGAAAGTAACCCCATCAAACGTGCCGTGGCGCGTATTCAGCAGGAAGGCTTCGACACCGTGTTTTTAATCAGCATGGGCCGTCTGAGCGTGATGTTTGCTTTCTGGAACCTGATGACGCTGAAAAAGAAGCGCTTCAAGGCCTATGCCTGTGAGCACGTTGCCATCAACTCCTTCAGTAAACCCATTAAGTTCCTCAAGTTCCTGCTACTGCGCTTCTACGACCGCGTCATTGTCCTGACGGATAAAGATCATCAGTTCTTTCAGCGCTGGCACATCCCCAGTCAGGCCATTCCTAATCCGGTGGTGTACAAATCCTGGCACCGTACCACGCGCCATCGTCAGGCGCTGGCGGTAGGCCGTCTGGACAATCAGAAAGGGTTCGACCTGTTACTGGATATCTGGCGTGACTTTTCCAGAGCGCATCCTGACTGGACGCTGGTGATTGCCGGCGACGGTGAGTTGCGCCAGCAACTACAGGATCAGGCAGCCGTGCTGGGCATTACCTCCAGCGTGAATTTCGTCGGTAAGGTCAGCAATATCAACGATTACTACCGCGACAGCGATATGGCGCTGATGACCTCCCGTTACGAAGGTTTGCCGCTGGTGCTGCTGGAAGCTAAATCCTGGTCGCTGCCGGTGGTGGCCTATGACTGTCCGACAGGTCCACAGGAGATTATTAATCACGGCGAAGACGGTTTCCTGGTGCCGATCAACAAGAAAAGCGAATTTCTGGCGCGGATGGAACAACTGGCCAGCGACGATGCACTGTTCTATGCCATGAGCGAAAAAACCCAGCAAACCGCGCTGAAGTTTGACGGTAAACAGATTAAACAAAGCTGGCTGGCGTTGGTGTAAGGGCTGAAGACGCTCACTTTTGATGTGCCTCATGGGACACCTTTTATGGCTGAGTTTACGGCCTTCATGACGACGGGATTAATTGCATGAAAAGAAGAGAAGTCTTGCAAACCGCAGCCTCCGCCCTTGTCGGCGCGCTCTCCGTGAGCACCTTTTCCAGCTACGCGGCCAAAAACACTGGCCTGGCGCTCAAGTCGGTTGATGCAAGCGCGGTACCCAAAGGCGATGTTCCGATTCTGACGCCTGAAAATGTCTACGCGATGCCGCCGCAGTTCTGGCAAAACTTCCAGGGAAAACTGTGGATCGGTAAATCGGGAAGCGATGCCAGCCAGGCGGGTAACCAGATCCCCGTGTTCCTGCGCGATGCCAGCGGCAAGCTGGCACAAATCACCCAGCCGATTACCCTGAATAAGGGAAATTTTGACCAGTTTGTAAAGGATAATGCGGCGCTGATCGCGAATCCGTCTCACTCTATGGCGCTGGAAGACAGCAACGGGCAGATGGTCTTTAACATCCCGGATGTCAGCCAGCCGGGCCAGGCTGCCTTTAGTCAGCGTCTGGCACAGCCTGCGGGTTATCAGCTAATCGGTGAGATCCCCTCGGTGGACGATCTGCGCAAGACGCGACCGCTGTTTGAAGGCGCGAAGATCAAGCTCAAAAGCTGGCACCCCGGCCTGGAAGTGGGGGGCGGCGAATTCATCGGCAGTTTCCAGCCGGCGCAGGACGATCAGGGGGTGATTTTCAGCGGCGACGGTTTTCACTGGCGTCGCGTAGTCGATGACTATAACCGACTCTCGCTGTTTGACTTTGGCGCTATCGCCGACGGCAAAACCGACAGTGCGCCCGCGATTAAAGCGATGTACCAGTGGTCGCAGCAGAGCGATCAGCCTATCTGCGTACAGTTCCCTGCGGGCACGTTCTTCGTTTCCGCCTGTAACTTCGGTGAGGAGCAGCGCCGTTTCTTCCGCATCTCCGGTGCGATGGTCAACTTTGGGTATTTCCCGGCGACCAGCATCGTCTCCGACGGCAAATCGCCGTTTGTTTTCGAGGTCAGCGCCCGCTGGGTGGAAATCTCTAACCTGATTTTTAACGGCAATACGGATACGCATCCCAATAAGCAGGGATTGTTCCGTAATACCTGCCCGGGCGGACAGTTTTTCCGTGGGGCCTGCCTGCGCTTCAACCAGGTTGGCGGCACCGCGCTCAGCCTGCTGGATACGCTGGATTGTAAGATTGACCAGTGGTACGCCTCAGCCTGTACGGGCGACGTGATTCAGGCCGGCTGGTCTGGTCAGAAAAAGGGGAACTGGGACCACAGTACCGCGATTGAGCTGTCAAACTTTAACGCCCAGCACTGTAAAGGCGGCAAAGTTCTCAACCTGCCGCGCTGCAGCCAGTCGCTGATTCACAACGGCTGGATTGAGCACTGTGATAATCCCGGCGATATCTCAAACGGTCAATGGATTATCGATGCCTTAAGCCTTGAGGACTGCAAGAACCCGCTGATTGCCTGGCACTCTCGCCTGAATACGCGTCAGACCAACCTGCAATCCGGCAGCTGGATTGACAACTCAGAGCAGGGCGATCGTTGGCTAAGCGCCTGGGAAATGGGATCGACCCGCGTTGAGTCCTACGGCGTCGCGATCGATGGCAGCCTGAAATATAACTATCTGACCTCACGCTGGATGTTGGAAAACAACACCAATCAGGCCGTGTGGTTTGAACTGGGCAATCTTTATTCCCCCACCGTTGGCGACTCGTGGGAAATCGAAATTTTTGGACAGTCGCAGTTCAATAACGGCACGGACGGTGAGCCGCTGATGAACCTCATCAGTGGGAAAAACACCGGCGGCCGGGCGGTTATTCACGTTCAACGCAAGAAAGACCATGCTGAAGCCAGTTGGTCGGCGGAAGGCAGCAGCCCGGTAGTGGATGTGCGCTACGTCGCTAAAACCGATACCGACACGCATGTTTTCATCAGGCTGGCAGGCTGGACGCCTTCGGCAGCGGTGATGATCAAGAGCACGGCGAAAGATCGCTTTGTCACCGGCCGCTGTGCGCGGGTCGATGCCAAAATGGCGAAGGCTACGCCGGACAGCGGCAGTCATGCCGCGCCGCAGCGCTTTAGCCTGCATAACGGTAAAGCGGGCGTGGGCGCGAATGAGCAGGGGGATTTATTGCTGGCCTCCCGCGCGTTGTCTGATGACAAGGTGGATACCAGCAAACCTGAAGGATTCGTGTCTGTCGTTATTAACGGTAAGCAGGTCGCTTTACCGTATTTTGCGATTAAATCGTAGTCAAAGAGGGCTGCCCTGATACGGCAGCCAACACCAACAGCATCTGGGATGTTGGTGCAGGATTTTTATTTGCTGTTTTTCTCCCTATTCATTTTGCCCGTTTCGGAACTGGGCGGTTGGTAGAATTAGAAAAAATTATTCGGAGTTTTTATGAAGATTTTATTGGTGGGTAACCATACCTGTGGGAATCGTGGGGATGGCGCGATTCTGCGTGGACTGATTGATTCAATTCAGGCCGCGCGCAACGATGTGGATATTGATGTGATAAGCCGTTATCCAACCAGCTCCGGTTATCTGCTTCAGCAACATATTCAGCAGGATAAGCTATTCCTGCACAACAACTCCTCGGGTAAGGGCCTGATTGGCTCTGTTAAACGCAAAGTCGCTAACCGACTGATGCCGAATATCATGATGGCGCATCTGGGCAAGGGTGGACCCTACAAATCCTTCTCCGTGCCGCCACACCTCAAAGCCTTCACGGAAAGTCTGGCGCAGTACGATGCGGTCATTCAGGTGGGCGGTTCATTCTTTGTCGATCTGTATGGCGTGACCCAGTTTGACCATGCGCTCTGCGCGCTACTGGCTAAGAAGCCGCTTTACCTGATTGGCCACTCCGTTGGACCTTTCCAGAACGCCCGCACTAATCAACTGGCCAACTTCGTGTTTGACCGGGTTGACCGCCTTATCTTGCGTGAGTCCGTTAGCCTTGACCTGATGAAGCGCGATGGCGTGACCAGCTCAAAGGTGATGCCCGGTGTGGATACGGCCTTCCTGGTACGTGCCCGTCACGTTGAAAACCCCAGCCACAGTCTGCAGCACTGGCAGAGCGTGATTCGCACCCGCAAAACCATCGCGATTACGGTCCGTGAACTGGCGCCGTTTGATAAGCGTCTGGGCGTCACGCAGCAGGAATACGAAGCCGCCTTTGGTCGCGTGATCAACGCCATGATCGCCAGCGGCTATCAGGTCGTCGCCTTATCTACCTGTACGGGCATCGACAGCTACGCCAAAGATGACCGTATGGTGGCGCTCACTTTGCGCGATCGCGTTGAGCAGCCAGAGCACTACCACGTTGTAATGGATGAATTTAATGACCTCGAATTAGGTGTCCTCCTCAGCGAGTGTCACCTGACCATCGGAACCCGTCTGCACTCTGCCATCATCTCAATGAACTTTGGTACGCCAGCGGTCGCCATCAACTATGAACACAAATCCATGGGCGTCATGAATCAGCTAGGTCTGCCGCAAATGGCTACCGATGTTCAGAGCCTGATGGACGGTTCGCTGATTGATAAAGTTCAGGCTATCCTGGCCGACTACGACACGATCAAGCAAAACGTCGAAACCGCCGTGGCGCATGAAAGGGAAGTAGGTAACAGAATCACTGAAGAGATTCTAAACGTAATAGGATGATGTGATGAAACTGACTTTTTTCACGATGCGTTTCCCGGTTGCCTCTGAAACTTTTGTTCTCAACCAGGTCACTCATTTTATTGATGCCGGTTACGACGTTGAGATTATCTCGGTATTTCCGGGAGACCTGGTCAACCGCCACGGCGCATTTGACGAATATGGTCTGGCGGCAAAGACGCATTACCTGTTACCCGAAGAAAAAATTTCCCTGACGGACAAGCTGGGACAGCGGCTGAAACTGGTTCTGCCCAAAATCACCAAAGTGTCGTTACTCCGTTCCCTTAACGTGCGCCGCTATGGCGCACAGTCCAGTAAGCTGCTGCTGCCGGCGATCGTTGCCAATGCACGTCAGACCTATGTCGCGGATGTTTTCCTGGTGCATTTCGGCTATGCCGGGGCGCTGGCAAATAAACTGCGTGAACTGGGTATCCTGAAAGGCAAACAGGCAACGGTGTTTCACGGGGCGGATATCTCTCGTCGTCACATCCTCGACGAGCATAAGCAGGATTACCGTAATCTGTTTCAGCAGAGTGAGCTGATGTTGCCCATCAGCCATCTTTGGCAGAACAAGCTGATTGAAATGGGCTGCCCGCCTGAAAAAATTCACGTTACCCGCATGGGAATTGAACCTGAAAAATTCAATTTCCAGCCGCGTGATGCCTTCCATACGCCGTTGCGCATTGTTTCCGTTGCCCGTCTGACCGAAAAGAAAGGACTGGATGTGGCGGTGAAAGCCAGCGCCATTCTGAAACAGCGCGGTGGCCAGTTCCAGTACACCATCATTGGCAATGGCGATCAGGATCAGATGATGCGTGACTTTATTGCGCGCGAAGAGATGGACGACTGCGTGACGATGCCGGGTTTCAAACCTCAGGAAGAGATCCGTCAGGCCCTCAACGAAGCGGATATCTTTCTGCTGCCCTCTAAAACGGCCGCAGATGGCGACATGGAAGGCATTCCGGTTGCGCTGATGGAGGCGATGGCGGTAGGGCTGCCGGTGGTCTCCACCTTCCACAGCGGTATTCCGGAACTGATCGAAAATAACGTTTCTGGCTGGTTAGTGAAGGAAGATGACGCCGAGGCGCTGGCCGAGACGCTGCTGAAATTGTCAGAAGGCGCGGTGGACGTGGCACCGGTTGTTGCCGCAGCCAGACATAAAGTTGAAACCGAGTTTAATCAGCACATCGCGTATCGCGAGCTGGCACAGATTCTGGAGCAAATGGTTTGAGTGGAATAAAGTCACAGGCGATTTGGTTGTTTGGCAGTACCTGTTTCTCTGCGGTATTACAGGTTGCTCAACTGAGTATTCTCGCCCGTAAACTCGAAACCCATGAGCTGGGGCTGTTGGCGATCATCAACGCTATTTTAGCGGTGGCGGGCGTGCTGCAGGACATGGGCATGAGCAGTTATCTGGTCCATCGCCAGAATATTACCCGACGCGAACAGAGCACCATCTATTGGGTCAACGTCTCGCTCAGCTTATGTACCGGCGTTGTCATGCTGCTGATTGCCTGGCCTGTTGCCTGGTTCTATCATCTGCCGGAACTGGTAGGGTTGATTATGCTGACGAGCCTGAACTTTCTGGTGCTGGGGCATCTTTCGCAATATCAGGCCCACTACATTAAAACCAAACGCATGGTGTCGCTGGCGAAGATCGAAATGGGCACCAAACTGTTTGCCTTCCTGTGCGTGGTGGCGATGCTGGAGTTTACCTCGCTGACGGTGGCCGCCGCGATTCTGGGGCTGTTTATTAACGCCTTTACCCGCATCCTGTGCATGATCGCGCTGGGTGAGAAGTCATGGCGTCCCACATGGGAGTTCGATAAACAGACTTTCTTTAGTGCGATTCGTTACGGTATCTATCAACTGGGTTCGCAGACCATTAACCAGCTTCGTACTCAGGCCGATGCGCTGGTGGTAGGTAAAGTGATGGGGGCAGAAATGCTCGGCGTCTATTCTCTGGCGAAAGAGCTGGTACTGCAGCCCCTGAAGTTGGTTTCGCCGGTGATTAACCGTCTGGCGCTACCGCGCTTCGCGGAAAAACAGCAGGATCCCGAGCAGTTGAAGAAGCTGTTCCTGAAAGGCACGCTGGTGATTATGCTCTTCAGCAGTGCCATGTACCTTGCTATCGGTATCTTGTCTCCTGTCATCGTACGCATTCTGTATGGTGCGTCTCACGAGCAGGTTTATCATCTTATCCCGCTGATGCTGCTGTTTGGCATGCTGCGTCCGATGGGTGGACTAACTGGCGCCATTTCACAGGCAAATGGCCGAACCAACGTGGAGTTCTACTGGAACATCGTGGCCAGCCTGGTCGTCATGGCTGTGCTTGCGACCACCTTTATCTGGCCAAACGTGCTTTACGTCGCGCTGACGTTGTCGATCTCACAGGTGCTGATTTCAGCGCTGGCGCATCCGTTCTTTATCAAGCCGGTTATTGGTATTCGCTTCATCCCTTATGCCCGACAGTGGGTATCTGTATCGGTCCTGTTTGTGGGGCTGATGCTGCTGGTAAATCACTTTGACCTTTTCGTGATGCCAGAATGGTTTGAACAGTGGCTGTGATGCCAATAACAACGGGCGACTTAGGTCGCCCGTTTCTTTTTATGGCTGGCACCAAAAACGGCGACGTCAATTTCTCTGCCGCTCATGTGGCCGGTCTTTACTGTTTGTGTTAACTCAGTTTATGGGGATGTTTACTCTAGGTAAAATCCCGAATTTGTAAGATTTCACAGCGAGTTAGTGTCGGCTTTTCAGATAAAGATTATACTTCCTTTTCCGGTCCATCCGGCATAATTGACGCATGTCTTCACTTCATTAGATGGAATAACTATGACCAAGCTTAAAGCAGTAATCCCGGTTGCGGGTCTCGGTATGCATATGCTTCCGGCGACTAAAGCCATTCCGAAAGAGATGCTGCCTGTCGTGGACAAGCCAATGATTCAATACATCATTGATGAGTGTGTTGCAGCAGGGATCAAAGAGATTGTGCTGGTCACCCATGCGTCCAAGAATGCGGTAGAAAACCACTTCGATACCACCTATGAACTCGAAGCCCTGCTGGAAGCACGCGTTAAACGCCAGCTGCTGAGTGAAGTCCAGTCAATCTGCCCGCCGGGCGTGACCATCATGAACGTGCGTCAGGCGCAGCCACTGGGCCTGGGGCATTCTATTCTCTGCGCGCGTCCTATGATCGGCGACAATCCTTTTGTGGTTGTCCTGCCTGACGTGCTGTTGGACGATTCCACCGCTGACCATTTACGATATAATCTGGCGGCGATGGTTGCGCGTTTTGAAGAGACTGGTCACAGCCAGGTGCTGGCAAAACACCTCACCGACTACGATCTGTCTGAATACTCAGTGATCACGACTGAGCAGCCGCTGGAAAACCCAGGTGATGTCAGCACGATTACTGACTTCGTTGAGAAACCTGAGCATCCGGCCGAGTTAAACTCAGACCTGGCAGCGGTGGGACGCTACGTGCTTTCAGCCGATATCTGGGCTGAGCTGGAGCGTACCGAACCGGGCGCATGGGGCCGTATTCAGTTAACGGATGCTATCGCCAGCCTGAGTAAGAAGAAAACGGTCGATGTCTCACTCATGACGGGTCACAGTTTCGACTGCGGACGTAAAATGGGTTACATGCAGGCATTTGTCTCCTACGGTCTGCGCAATAACGCTCAGGGCCGCGACTTCCGCGAAGCGATCGAGAAAATTCTGGCGAAGTAATCAACTATCATTCGCCGCGGCTAACGCGGCAGAAAGGGAGAAGAGATGGCTATTTTGGTAACGGGCGGGGCAGGTTATATCGGCTCCCACACAGTGCTGGCACTGCTTGAGCGCGGTGATGATGTGGTGGTACTGGATAATCTGTGCAATGCCTCGCGTGAGGCCATCAATCGGGTTGAGAAACTCGCCGGCAAGAAAGCAACGTTTATCGAAGGCGACGTTCTTGACCGCGCCTGCCTGCGTGACCTGTTTGCCTCCCACAGCATTTCTGCCGTGATTCACTTCGCCGCTCTTAAAGCGGTGGGTGAATCCACGCGTATGCCTCTGGAATACTACGAAAATAACGTATCCGGTACGGTCGTACTGCTTGAAGAGATGCGCAACGCGGGCGTCTGGAACTTCATTTTTAGTTCTTCCGCTACCGTTTATGGTGCCAATGCCCCGGTGCCTTACGTGGAAACCACACCGATTGGCGGCACAACCAGCCCATATGGCACCTCTAAGCTAATGGTCGAATTTATCATTCGGGATTTCGCCAAAGCTGAGCCGAAGTTCAAAACCATTGCGCTGCGTTATTTTAACCCGGTCGGTGCGCATGAGTCGGGCGAGATTGGCGAAGACCCAACCGGTATCCCTAACAATCTGCTGCCTTACATTGCCCAGGTCGCTATAGGTCGTCTGGATAAACTCGGCGTGTTTGGTGGTGACTACGATACGCCAGACGGCACCTGTCTGCGTGACTACATCCATGTCGTTGACCTTGCTGAAGGCCACCTGAAAGCGCTGGACCACCTCGATAAAATTGAAGGCTATAAAGCCTATAATCTGGGTGGTGGGAAAGGCTTCTCTGTGCTGGAAATGATCAAGGCGTTTGAGCAAGCCTCAGGCAAGCCCATTCCGTTTGAAATCAAGCCGCGTCGTGACGGTGATCTTCCGGCATTCTGGGCGGATGCGTCGCTGGCCAACCAGGAACTGGACTGGCGGGTTTCGCGTGGTATCGATGCGATGATGCGCGATACGTGGAACTGGCAGTCGAAGAATCCGGAAGGGTTTGCTTAAAGCTGAAAGGTTTAACGTATTTTAGGCGGACAACCAGTCCGCCTTACTTATCCCCTTTACATCCTCTCTTTGAAACTTTCTTATTGCCTTTTTAAAACCAACAATAAACTATTCTGGCATGTACTTACCAAATATTCGGCTAATAATTGAACTATCACTTAGTTGAAAGGCCATTTTGTTCGTGTTCAGCACACCGCAGTGTTAAAATTCCTCATTAGAAGTAATCTATCTCTTAAAGTATAAATTTGTTTAGACGAGTAGTGCCAAGTAGTTGGTAGACGCACTATTCTACAAGACGTGTTTTTACGTATCAGCGCACTGGGAGCTGCAACCCAAGGGCGGTAGCGTTGTCCTTTTCTGTTACGTTGACTCTTATTAATGTGGGTCGGGATGTCTCGGCCGCTAAGTCAGGAATAGCCTAATTTCATGAAGATTTTAGTTACTGGTGGTGCAGGTTTTATAGGTTCGGCGGTGGTTCGTCATATCATTCAGAGAACTCAAGACGAGGTGGTGAACGTTGATAAACTTACCTATGCAGGCAATCTCGAATCCTTAAAGGGAGTGAGTGACGACCCTCGTTACGCGTTCTGCCATGTGGATATTTGTGACGGAGAGTCGCTTACAAAGGTATTGGAGCAACATCAACCGGATGTAATTATGCATCTGGCGGCTGAAAGCCATGTTGATCGTTCAATCACTGGTCCGGCTGAGTTTGTACAAACTAACGTGGTAGGCACCTATACGTTGCTGGAAGCCAGCCGCCACTACTGGGTGAATTTAACTGGTGCGCGCAAAAATTCCTTTCGTTTCCATCATATTTCCACAGATGAAGTATATGGCGATTTACTACATCCGGATGAAACAACGGGCGAGCTGCCTATGTTTACCGAAACAACGCCATATGCGCCCAGTAGTCCTTACTCATCGACCAAAGCGGCTAGCGACCATCTTGTAAGAGCTTGGGGACGAACTTATGGTTTGCCTGTTGTGGTCACGAACTGTTCAAATAACTATGGTCCTTACCACTTTCCGGAAAAATTGATTCCATTGATCATCAGTAATGCGCTTGAAGGAAAACCACTACCAATTTATGGCAAGGGGGATCAAATCCGCGACTGGCTTTACGTCGAAGACCACGCCCGTGCACTTTACCTTGTTGCAACTCAGGCAAAAATCGGTGCCACATATAACATTGGTGGCCACAATGAGAAGCAAAATCTCGAAGTGGTGCATAAAGTATGCGAGCTGCTGGATGAGTTGCGTCCAAAAGATGCGCCATATGCAAACCAGATCACCTATGTGGCAGATCGACCTGGTCATGACCGTCGCTATGCCATTGATGCTTCAAAAATCCAGAATGAGCTAGGCTGGCAGCCGCATGAAAGTTTTGAAACGGGCCTGCGTAAAACCGTTGAATGGTACCTTAACAACCGGGAGTGGGTTGAACACATTAAGAGTGGAGCTTATCAAAACTGGATTGAAAAAAACTACGAGAAGCGTAGCTGATGAAAATTCTGCTCTTAGGTAAAAATGGTCAAGTTGGCTGGGAACTTCAACGCGCGCTTTCACCTATAGGTGAGGTTATCGCGCTAGATCGGCATTCGTTAGATTACTGCGGCGACCTCGCTAATCCTGAAGGCATCGCCAGAACGGTCCGCGATCTGCAACCTAATGTCATTGTTAATGCTGCTGCATACACGGCGGTTGATAAAGCAGAAAGTGACATTGAAAATGCAACCCTGATTAACGCAGAAAGTGTAGAAATTCTTGCACGTGCATCTCGTGAGATTAATGCGTTACTCGTACATTATTCTACGGATTATGTATTTGATGGGAGCGGAGATCGTCCATGGCGCGAAGAGGATATAACAGCACCGCTTAACACCTATGGTGAAACAAAGCGACAGGGCGAAGAGGCCATTATCGCACATGCAGCAAATTATCTGATTTTTCGGACAAGTTGGGTCTACGCGGCGAAAGGAAGTAACTTCGCAAAGACCATGATCCGTTTGGCACTGGAACGTGAAACACTGTCAGTGATTAATGATCAATTTGGTGCACCAACGGGTGCAGAACTCATTGCAGATTGTACCGTACATGCGATCAAAGCTACGCTGTTAAACCCCGAAAAATCGGGGATATATCACATGATAGCTTCCGGCGTTACGACTTGGCATGCTTACGCTGAATTCGTCATTGAATACGTGCGTAATAAAGGGTTACCACTTAGAGTCTCATCTGTGAACAGGGTTGAAACCACTGCATTTCCGACGCCAGCCAAACGTCCCCACAATTCTCGGCTTAATACAGAAAAACTCAGAGATACCTTTGCCATTACGCTTCCTGAATGGCAGCAGGGTGTCATGCGTATGCTGGATGAACTATATAGCTGAGCTACATGTGGTTTACAAATACAAAAGGAAAACGTTGTGAAAAATAAAAAAGGTATCATCTTGGCTGGTGGTTCGGGTACGCGCCTGTATCCAGTGACTATGGCAGTGAGCAAACAGTTGCTACCTATCTATGATAAACCTATGATTTATTACCCGCTCAGTACCCTAATGCTGGCCGGGATTCGCGATATTTTGATCATCAGTACGCCGCAAGATACGCCTCGATTTGAAAGTTTGCTGGGGGATGGTTCGCAGTGGGGACTTAGACTTCAGTATGTGGTGCAGGATAGTCCAGATGGTCTTGCTCAAGCCTTTATTTTGGGGGAAGAGTTTATCGGCGACGATAACTGCGCCCTAATTCTGGGCGATAACATTTTCTATGGACACGATCTTCATAAGCAGCTTGAAGATGCATCAGATAAAGAAAAAGGCGCCACTGTCTTTGCCTATCATGTTAACGATCCAGAGCGCTATGGCGTAGTTGAGTTTGACCAAACGGGTAAAGCAATTTCGTTGGTTGAAAAACCGGTTGTACCAAGAAGTAATTATGCCGTAACGGGTCTTTATTTCTACGATAACAGCGTGGTTGAAATGGCAAAAAACTTAAAACCCTCACCTCGTGGCGAACTTGAAATCACCGATATCAATAATCTCTATCTTGAGAAAGGTGATCTCTCCGTCTCCATCATGGGACGCGGTCATGCATGGTTAGACACGGGCACTCATCAGAGTTTAAATGAAGCAAATAACTTCATCCAGACCATTGAAACACGTCAGGGATTGAAGGTGGCTTGCCCGGAAGAAATTTCCTACCGGATGGGATTTATAGATGCCGAACAACTAAAAAAATTAGCTCAACCACTATTAAAAAATGATTATGGTAAATATTTAATGGCATTATATAACGGAAAATTGTAATGAAAATTATTGATACTAAAATTCCGGACGTAAAAATAATTGAGCCATCAGTATTTGGTGACGAGCGCGGCTTTTTTATGGAAACCTGGCAGCAAAAAAAATTCGAGGATTTAGTTTGCAAAAGGAGTTTTGTACAGGATAACCATTCAAAATCTGCAAAAGGTATTTTGAGAGGCTTGCACTATCAGACCGAAAATACGCAAGGTAAGTTAGTTCGCGTAGTTTCAGGTGAGGTCTTTGATGTTGCTGTAGATTTACGTAAATCTTCTGAAACGTTTGGCATGTGGGTAGGTGTTCTGCTCTCAGCTGAAAACAAACTTCAGCTATGGGTACCTGAGGGCTTTGCACATGGGTTTTATGTGACTTCAGAAAGTGCAGAGTTTGTCTATAAATGCACGGATTACTACAATCCACAAGCTGAACATTCATTATTATGGAATGATAAAAAAATTGGAATAACGTGGCCTATTACATCTGAACCGAAGTTATCCTCTAAAGATGCCACGGCTGCGAGCTTTGATGATGCAATCTATTTTGAGTAATGAAAATGCTTAATAAACATATTTTTACTGCGCATCGTCAGTTAATTTATCAAATGACGAAGCGAGAGATTACCAGTCGTTACAGAGGTTCTGCATTAGGTATGCTGTGGTCGTTTATTAACCCATTGCTAATGCTCATTGTTTATACATTTGTTTTTTCGGTTGTGTTTAAGGCTAAATGGCCGGGAACAGCCGAGGAATCAAAATCACAATTTGCAATCATCCTTTTTGCGGGGATGATTATTCATGCATTCTATTGTGAAGTGTTGAATTTGTCTTCAGGCAACATTGTTGGAAATTCAAACTATGTAAAAAAAGTTGTTTTCCCACTCGAAATTTTAACGTTGATAACGAGTTTTGCTGCTTTATTTAATATGTTTGTGAGTACGCTTGTGCTCTTTTGCATCAATATGATTTTAGGTGACACATTGCACTGGACAATGATATTGAGTCCCGTCGTCATTTTTCCTCTTTTTATATTGGCTGTAGGTACAGGTTGGTTAGTATCGGCACTTGGTGTATACATTCGAGATATTAGCCAATTTATGGGAGTGTTAACTTCACTGCTTTTGTTCCTTTCTCCTGTTTTTTTCTCTCTGAACTCTTTACCTGCAGAGTTCAGGGGGATAATAGAATTAAACCCTCTGACATTCATTATTGAACAGTTTAGGAAAGTCTTTATTTTTGGTGAACTGCCTAATTTTTTAGGGTTGGCGAATTATACCCTTGTGAGTCTGGTTTTTACTTTTTTTTCATATCGTATTTTTAATAAATTGAGGAAAGGATTTGCTGATGTCCTCTGAACAATTCGCTATCGAAATCGATAATGTAAGTAAGTGTTTTTTTGTTTATAAAAAGCCTGTTGACAGACTTAAGCAATTTTTTTTTCCAAAAGTTGGGTTAAATAATAAAAAATATTATGATGAATTTTGGGCTGTAAATAAAGTTTCTCTAAAAATCAAGACTGGTGAAACGGTTGCAATAATCGGTAGAAATGGTTCAGGTAAATCCACTTTATTACAGATGATCTGTGGGACACTTCAGCCAACCTTAGGTGAAATCAAAGTAAAAGGAAAGGTTGCAGCTTTACTTGAACTAGGATCAGGTTTCAATCCAGAGTTTACAGGAAGAGAAAACATTTATCTGAATGCTTCTGTATATGGTTTGACCCGGGATGAGATTGACAAAAAATTTAATAGTATTGTGAGTTTTGCTGATATTGGCGACTTTATTGAACAACCAGTAAAAACATACTCAAGTGGAATGTACGTAAGGCTTGCTTTTGCTGTTATTGCACATGTTGACGCTGATATTTTAGTTATCGATGAAGCTTTGGCTGTTGGTGATGCTGTATTCACACAAAAATGTATGCGCTTTATCCGAGATTTTCAAAAGAATGGAACCTTGCTTTTTGTCAGCCATGATATGTATTCTGTACAAAACTTATGTGAGAAAGCTTTATGGTTAAACAAAGGCAATACATTAAATTACGGCCTATCTAAAGATATTGCAGAAGAATATTTAAAATTTACATTGGAACAAATCTATGGGGAAAGTGCCGTCTTAGAAGATATCGGTGATAAATCTAAGAAAGAGGAGCTCCTGGACACTACTCCCGCCAAAGTCGATTACAAGGCTGATTTTAAGATAATCGATAATTTATCTGAGTCCAATGGTTGGAAAACAGGACAGGCTGAAATTACTGGAGTAACATTTAAAAACCTCACGCACGATGATGATATAGTGCGTGGAGGTGAGACAGTAAGAGTAACTATCAATGCGATAGCTCATAACGCATTAGATGCTCCGATTTTAGGTTTTTTAGTTAAAGACAAACTAGGACAGTATCTATTTGGTGAAAACACACTTCCAATCACTGGTTCTGCGCCTCCAACTTACATCGCAGGGCAAAAATTTTCAGCCTCCTTTGAATTTGTTTTGCCTATGTTGCCTAACGGTGATTACGCTGTGATGTGTTCAGTTGCAAATGGTGATCTAGTTAATAATATACAGCATCATCATTTACATGATGCGCTTTTCATCAAAGTGTTTAACAGCCAGGTACGTTGGGGACTGGTTGGTGTTAAATTTAGTAAAATAAAACTGGAAGCCGAATGAGTAACTCTCTATTTAGATTGTATCAAGAACATAACAAGAAACGTTCTGATAAGTGGGAATTATATATCAACGTATATGATAATATTCTCATGTCAGTTAAAAACGAAATTAAAAGTGTTTTTGAGATTGGTATTCAAAACGGTGGTTCACTCGAAATATGGGATAAATATTTCCCTAACTTAAATTCAATAGTTGGATGCGATATTAATCCTAAATGTGCTGAACTCACCTATGAGGACAGTAAAATCAATGTACTCGTTCAGGATGCTAATCAGCAGTCTACCGTATCATTGATAAAAAAAAGTTTTCCACTTGGTTTAGATTTGATCATCGATGATGGCTCACACACCAGCAAAGATATCATTCTATCCTTTCTCAATTATTTTCCGTTGTTGAATTACGATCGCTTCATGATTATTGAAGATCTGCATTGTAGTTATTGGAAAGATTTTGGTGGTGGACTTTATGATCCGATGTCTTCATTAGCTTTTCTGAAAAAACTAGCGGATTGCATTAATTTTGAACACTGGGGAATGCCATCTAAAAGTAGGAAAGATTTTCTGTCTGAATTTGAAAACTTTTATGGGGTGAGGATAGACGATGACCTCATTTCAGAAATTCACAGTATTACTTTCTATAATTCAATCTGCGTTATTACTAAGAAACCGGCTGAATATAATTATTTAGGTCGTCGTATTATGGCTGGTATAACACAACAAGTTATCAATTTAGATAACGTATCGATGCAAAGTCAGGCGCCAGACCAGTCTGAAAATTTTTGGTCTAATATATATAAATCTCCAGAATCATACTATCCTGATTTGTTGGGGAGAAACTATAATTATTTAAACGAAATAGAAGAGCTTAAAAATTACAATCAATCATTCAAAAAAGAAGAATCGGAATTGAATGCTAAAATTATTTCTCTTGAGAATGAATTAAAAAATGCTAATAGAGAAATTGATAGTATTAAAAGCTCATTCGCATATCGGTTTGCTAATAAATTAAAGTCGTTTGTTGGAATTAAAAAATGAATAATGTTAAACCTCTTGCTTTTTATCTTCCTCAGTTCCATCGTGTGAAAGAAAATGACGATTGGTGGGGGAAAGGATTCACAGAATGGACAAATGTTGCCAGAGCAAAACCTAATTTTAAGGGGCATTATCAGCCTCATGTTCCTGCGGATCTTGGGTTTTATGATCTTAATGATGTTGAAAACATGCGAGATCAAGCTGACTTAGCTCGTGAGCACGGCATACATGGTTTTTGCTTCTATTACTACAGGTTTAAAGACGGGAGGCGTATTTTAGAAAAACCGTTGAATAACTATATTGAAAGCAATATTGATTTTCCATTTTGTTACTGTTGGGCTAACGAAAACTGGACTAAAACATGGGATGGTTTAGACAAAGAAGTTCTTCTTGAACAAAATCATGGAGCAAAAGACGATGTTGATTTCTTAAATGAATTAATTACTGTCTTTAAAGATAAAAGATATATTAAAGTTGATGGTAAACCAATGCTTTTGGTTTATCGAGCTGATCTGCTGGTCGATTCCATTTCACTCACTAAGAGATGGCGCCAGATAGCAAAAGAAGCGGGTTTCCCAGGTTTACATTTATGCGCTGTACAATTTTATGGAATAGATAATCCTTCTGATTATGGCTTCGATGCTGCCGTCGAGTTTCCTCCCCATAAGTTTATTGGACCGGAAAATCGTCCAGATATGGCTGAAGAGATGACTAATCCAGAATTTACGGGGGGGATTGTTGATTATAGAAAAGTAATGAGTCAGGCTATTCGTCGAACTGTACCAGACTATCAATGCTATCGTGGTATTATCCCTTCATGGGATAATACAGCAAGACGTCAGCATACGGGACATATATTTGTTAATGCTTCACCTAGGCTATATCAATTTTGGCTTGCATATTTGGTAGATTATACAAAAAAATATTTCTCAACTGAACAACAATTTGTATTTATAAATGCATGGAACGAATGGGCTGAAGGTGCACATCTTGAGCCTGATTTAGAAAATGGCAGTGCATATCTTGAAGCTACTTTATTTGCGCTCAAAGAGAAAAAAATTGATATCAAAAGCGTAATAATAAATGAAGATCTTTTGGCTTTTTTAACAAAAAATTCTTCAGCAGAAGAAATCCAGATGATAAATGATGCAATACGTTTGTCATATTTTTCACCTGAAAATGTGAAAATAAATAAAAACGTGCTTCAAAACTCATGTGACTTTAGTAACATGAGAGCCCGTGATTACATAAGAATAAACCATCCTCGAATTTATAAGTTAATTCTTCCAATTTATAAACTGGTAAGAAAATTCAGATGAAAACAATTGCTGTTGTTGCTCACTACGATATAAATAGTATTGTTGATGATTATTTATTGATCTTATTTAAAAAATTATTCTTGGTATGCGATAAAGTCGTGGTGGTCACGACGTCTGGAATAGATTTAGAGAGTCGGTCAACACTTAATGCTTTGGGCGATTTAGAAATCATTACACGTGAAAACGTAGGTTACGATTTTTTGAGTTATAAAACTGGAATTAATAGTATATCTGATCTTCATTTGTATGATCGACTATTGGTTCTAAATGATAGTTTTTATGTTAATGAAAGTTTTAACCTTGAAAATATTCTTCTTGAAAGTGAGAAGAAGGATATTTTTAGTCTTACATCAACAAACCAGTTTAGATTTCATTTGCAAAGTTTTTTCATGGTTTTTAATAAAAAAGCCATATTGTCAAAGTGGTTTTTTAAGTTTTGGCGTGGAGTTTTCACATATAAACGTAAGATGAAAATTATTTTCAATTATGAAATGGGATTGACATCTACGGCTTTACATGAGGGATTAACTGTAGGAAGCGCGGTTAATTTTAATCATAAGGAAAATCCTTGCCATAAAAATGTCGATGAGTTGTTTTCTAAGATCGGTATTGTCAAGGTTGATGTATTAAGAAATAATATATCATATTTTGATATTAATAGATTATATAACTCAAAGTCAATCCAGTCTCATTTGGATAGAACTACATCTGCTTATAGTCAACGCAAATTGGAATATGGAAAAAATATAAAAGCGGGTGATAACTTTTTTGAGTATTCACACACTTCTGATAAGCAGGCGAACATAGCTTTAATTATACATATTTTTTATCCGGATATTTCTTCGGAAATTTTTGAATGTATTAAAAAAATCCCTGAAAATGTAGATGTCTTTATTACTGTGCCTGAAGAGACTTACATTCCTGACATTATTGACTTATTCATGGCAAGCGCTTCTTCACTCTTTATTGCTGTTACTGAAAACAAAGGTAGAGATGTTTATCCTTTTGTTAAAATGATGCAATCTTATGACTTTAAAAAATATACTATGGTTTTAAAGTTACATACTAAAAAGAGTAAATACAGTACATTAGGAGATGTATGGAGAAAAAATATCTATTCTGGCCTTCTTTCTTCTTCTGCTAATTTGAACAAGCTGTGTGGCACCTTTCTTAAAGGCGACGTCGGAATCGCGGCACCATACAAGGATTACCTCTCAAGTGAGAATTATTGGGGAGCAAATAAAGAGCGTGTTTATACCTACGCTAAGCGCTTGGGAATAAATGATGACAGGGTTAATCTTTTTTTTGTTGGCGGAACGATGTTCTGGTTCAAACCAGATGCATTATATCCTCTTGTTGAACTCATTCATGAGAGTGACTTTGAAGAGGAATTAAATCAACAGGACGGAACTTTTGCTCATGTTTTCGAAAGACTGACTTGTCTGTCAGCCATGAGTAAAGGCTATAAAGTTATAGATATAAATGAATATTTTGAGGTTGATAATTCCATGGTAAAAAATAACGAAGTAATTGTTCTTAAGTGAAGTGCGATATGATTGATACATTCGCATTTTATTTTCCACAGTTTTATCCAACTGTGGAAAACTCAGAATGGTGGGGGGAAGGATTTACGGATTGGAATCTGGTTCGTGACGCTCGACCTCAGTTTCCTGTGCACAATCAACCCAGATTGCCCACTAATGGGTATGTTAATCAATCAATTCCATCTGTGATTGCATCGCAAGCAGAACTTGCCAGAGACTATTCGATAACGGGTTTCAACTTCTACCATTACTGGTTCAACGGCACGCCGCATCTTGATATACCAGTTAAAAATTTGCTTGAACAGTCTTCAATTAACATCAAGTTTATGATGACGTGGGCGAATGAAAGCTGGACTCGTCAATGGGTTGGTAAGCCAAACGAATTTTTGATCAAACAAAATTATTATAGTAATGATTCTGATATCATTTTACATTATGATTATTTGAGCCGTTTTTTTCAAGATGATAGGTATTATAAAATAAAAAACAGGCCTGTTTTAAATATTTATAGGCCAGAGCTTATTCCTTCGCTTTATAGCGTTTTAGATAGGTTTAATAATCTTGCAAAAAAAGATGGTTTTGATGGTTTGTACTTAATTGCCTGCAGAAGTTACGATATTTCCAATGCTGAAAACGTTTATCAACCTTTTGATGCGATAATGAATTTCAATCCTCGCTATGCAATAAATTTTCATCTTAATAAAAGTAAATTCCCTAAGCTTGAAAAAATCGCTCGTAGTCTGCCAGAGAGTATACAGTCAACTATTTCTAGGTTTCGTAAAAATAATTCAAATCTAAAAGTATTTAATTATGAGGATTTTATTTCTTCATTGACATGTAGCGAGAGTTTCTTTTCTAATAAACCTGTATACCATTCAGTTTTTCCCGACTGGGATAATACAGCTCGTTATGGCGCAAGAGCGACGCTTTTCGACAATGTTTCTGTCGATAACTACAGAGAGGCGCTTTCCCTGGCTATCAGTAATCTTTCTGATTTACATCAACCACTTTTATTTATTAATGCCTGGAATGAGTGGTCTGAGAGCGCATACCTTGAACCAGATGACAAGCGAAAAAAGGCTTTTTTAGAAGTAACCCAAGACGTTCTTTCCTCGAATAAATAACTTAGACAATTTTTTACATTTGGGTTTGTGATGGTGAATAGTGAAAATTATAGCTTCTGTTGTTCTTTATAAACATCATTATAATGATATTAAAAGCACCCTAGATTCTCTAATCGCTGATGAGAGTATTGATAAGATCGTTCTTGTCGATAATGGTGGTCATTGCGTCTGGCTGTCAGAATTAACAAATCCGAAAGTCGAACTAATTAAAAATCGTCATAATCGCGGTTTTGGTGCGGGTCATAATTCTGTTTTGTCAAAATATGCTGGTTTTGCAGATTATTTTCTTATCTGTAATCCGGATATCTCTTTTCCAAAAAATGAAATTTCTAAGCTTTATAGTTATTGTTCAAAAAACAAAATAGATTTTTCAATCCCTAAAGTAGTCTATCCTGACGGCACGCTTCAATATGCCTGCAAATTATTACCTAATCCTGTTCAACTTTTTATTAGGCGCTTTTTAAAGGGTAACAGTGGTGAACTTAATCAACAATATGAATTACACCAAGCCGATTACGATAAGCCTTTTTTTGCACCGTCATTCTCGGGTTGTTGTATGATATTAAGTGACGCTGCTGTTCAGTATTCCGGTGGTTTTGATGAAAGATTTTTTCTCTATTTTGAAGATGTTGATTTGTCGCGGCGCTTGTGTGATTCAGATTTAAAAGTAGTCTACTGTCCACTGTCTATTGTTTACCATGAAGCCCAACGGAGATCTTACATAAAATATAAATTTCTTTTTTATCATATCGTTTCAGCTTGTAAATATTTTAATAAGTGGGGATGGTGGAATGATATAGCCCGAGTGAGATTGAACAAAAAATGCCTTAATCAGTTTAATTGACTAGATATTACATATTTCTCGCTTTAATTTATCATTTCCTTTAATTAACTTCCACGGATGGTCTGTTATTAGTATCATGTCTCTATCTTAACTGATCATAAGAACACTTGTAGATTGATCTTCAGACAGGAGTAAAAAATGTCCAAGCAACAGATCGGCGTCGTAGGTATGGCAGTCATGGGCCGCAACCTGGCTCTTAACATTGAGAGCCGCGGTTACACTGTTTCTGTCTTCAACCGCTCGCGCGAGAAGACCGATGAAGTGATTGCTGAGAATCCAGGTAAGAAGCTTGCGCCGTTCTACACCGTTGAAGAGTTTGTTGATTCACTGGAAAAACCTCGCCGTATTCTGCTTATGGTGCAGGCGGGTGAGGCCACTGATAAGACAATCGCCTCGCTAACTCCACATCTGGATAAAGGCGATATCCTGATCGATGGTGGTAATACCTTCTACAAAGATACCATTCGTCGCAACAAAGAACTTTCTGATCAGGGCTTTAACTTTATCGGCACCGGCGTTTCCGGTGGTGAGGAGGGCGCTCTGAAAGGTCCATCTATCATGCCTGGTGGTCAGAAAGAAGCGTACGAGCTGGTTGCCCCTATTCTTGATAAGATTGCTGCTCGTGCTGAAGATGGTGAAGCTTGCGTTTCCTATATCGGGCCGGACGGTGCGGGTCACTATGTGAAGATGGTTCACAACGGTATCGAATACGGTGACATGCAGCTTATTGCTGAAGCTTATGCTCTGCTGAAAGGTGCGCTCGGTCTGAATAACGAAGAACTGGCTGAAACCTTTACCGAGTGGAACAACGGTGAACTGAGTAGTTATCTGATCGATATCACCAAGGACATCTTTACTAAGAAAGATGAAGAGGGTCACTACCTGGTTGATGTTATTCTTGATGAAGCGGCCAATAAAGGTACAGGGAAATGGACCAGCCAGAGTTCTCTGGATCTCGGTGAGCCATTGTCACTGATTACCGAATCTGTATTTGCGCGCTATCTGTCTTCACTCAAGACTCAGCGTGTAGCGGCTTCAAAAGTTCTGAGCGGTCCCCAAGCCAAAGCCGTTAGCGGCGATAAAGCAGAATTTATTGAAAAAGTACGTCGTGCGCTGTACCTGGGTAAAATTGTTTCTTACGCACAGGGCTTCTCACAGCTGCGTGCCGCATCAGACGAGAACAACTGGGATCTGCAGTATGGTGAAATCGCGAAGATTTTCCGTGCTGGCTGTATTATCCGTGCGCAATTTCTGCAGAAAATTACAGATGCTTATGCTGAGAATGCAGGCATTGCTAACCTGCTGCTGGCACCTTACTTCAAAGATATTGCTGACCAGTATCAACAGGCGCTGCGTGATGTGGTTGCTTATGCCGTACAGAACGGTATCCCAACGCCGACGTTCTCAGCAGCCATTGCGTACTACGATAGCTACCGTTCAGAAGTGCTGCCCGCTAATCTGATCCAGGCACAACGTGACTATTTTGGTGCCCACACCTATAAGCGTATTGATAAAGACGGTGTGTTCCACACTGAGTGGTTAGATTGATCATCTGACATCAAAGCGCTATAAGGCTTCCCTCGGGAAGCCTTTTTTTAACCCACCAACAAATCCCCACTCCGCACCGACTTGTCTCCCGCCAGCCTCAACACCAGCATCCCTGCCGTGGCAAACCTGGCCCAATGCCGGGCATAAAGTATCCCGCCAAACTCCGCCACCAGTGGCGTGATATGGTCCGTTATCGGATCGACAATCTCCGCGACCACTTCACCCGGCCTGATAAGGGCGCCCAGCGGTTTACGATGCAGAATCAGTCCCGACACCGGCGAGTGAACGTATTCGCAACCGGCAAGCGGGGTGGGCGGATTTTTCAGCGCAGGTGATGAGGCGGATGTACCCTCGGTGTGACGCTGCTTAATAATCCTGCTTTCATCGGCAACCTGAGCAAGACCCGGAGCGCCGAGCCCGGTACCGCTTTCGTCAACGCCGACTAAATCTTCGCCTCCGCTGGCGACGGATACCAGCTCATCGCCGCCAATCACCGGTGCCGCGACCTCTACAGAAACGGCCGCCTCATCGGCGGTAATATAGCCCGATTCCTGTAGCGCGCTGATAATCGCATCGGCATCCTGTTCCGCCTGCTCTGGCGACACGTCGCGTACGCCACGGAGTTCAAGGGTTACGGGTAATAAACCCTGCGGCATGGGGAACTGTTCGGCAAAACGTTCTGCCAGCGTCAGCCAGGGCTCACAACAGGCTTCATCAAATGGCTCCCCGCCGGAAACTTGTGCCAGCAGCTGAACTTCACTACCCAACCAGCGTGCCAGCGGTTCGACCGCAGGCCATGCGTGCGGTGTGGTATAGAGGTGCGGGAGGGCTTCCCAGTCGCAGTGTAGATCGATCATTAAATCCGCCTGGCTCGCCATGCGCATGAGCGTGAACCGCTGCGCTTCCAGCTCCGTTTTCGGTACGGTATCGCGGTAGTAGCGATCGATTGCATCACGAATCAGTCGCTTGTTTTGGGTTTCGTTTGGCGTCAGTACGCCAGCCAGATCGTTAGCCAGCGTGGTGCCGAGTGATGGAAACTTACGGTTAAAATCTTGTCCAGTCTGCGTATGGAAGCGTCCCAAATGGGTGCCATGCCAGTGCTGGCCTAACGCAAGAGGATTTGAAACCGGGATCAGGGTGAAAGAGGCTTTTAACCGTCCGGCTGACTCCAGCGTTTGCAGACGTTGTTTCAGGTACCACGCAACCGCCATGCCAGGTATTTCATCGCCATGTAAGGCAGCCTGGATATAAACCTGTCGCGTAGCGTCATCGCCAAAATGAAAACTGATAATTTCACGCTGGGTGCCGAGAGAGGCGCTTAACAAGGGGTGATGTTGTTGGTACATACCGTGTTAATGTCCTTTTGTCGGTTCAGGGCGACAAGGGCCGCCCATAAAGTCATTGAGTATAGCCCTGCACAGGCAGGAGAGCGAAAAAGCCCACCGTGACGTTACTTCTGAATCGAAATATCGGTTGAGAAATAGCGCTTCTGAATCTTATCAAAGGTGCCATTTTTCTTAATTTCATCAAAGGCTGTATCCAGCGCGGTCTTCAGCTCGGCATCCCCTTTACGCAGACCAATCGCCGTGCCCGGTCCAATAATCGGATCCTGAACAATCGGGCCTGCCAGCGCAAAATCTTTGCCCTGCGGCTGTTTCAGAAAACCATTGGCGGCCTGCGCCGCGTCGGTAAAGACCGCGTCAAGGCGTCCGGCCACTAAATCGCTTTCCACTTGGGCCTGATCGCCGTAAGGCACCACAGTCACGCCATGCGGCTGCCATTTTGCGCGGGCATAACGTTCCTGCACCGTGCCCTGTTCAACACCCACCGTTTTCCCTTTCAGCGACTCTGGCGTCGGTAACAGGGCAGATCCTTTGCGTGCGATAAGCTGAGCGTGGGTATCGTAAAGCGGCTGGGTAAAGTCTATTTGCTTTAGACGCTCTTCTGTAATGCCCATGTCAGACAGGATGGCATCGAATTTTCGGGCTTTAAGTGCCGGGATCATGCCGTCGAACTGACTTTCCACCCACACGCACTTCGCCTGCATTTGTGCACACAGGGCGTTGCCTAAGTCGATATCGAACCCCACCAGTTTGCCCTGCGGGGTTTTTGATTCGAAAGGCGGATAGGTGGGATCGACGGCGAAGCGGACCTGTTCGATTTTTGCCTGTGCGCCGAATGCGCAACCAGCAAGCACGGCCAGTGCCAGCGCAGCGCGCAGGCGAATTTTGAGGGTTTTCGTTGCCATAGTTCAGATCTTCTGTTGTCGTAATGTTGTATCACGCAGAGTACCTTTCGACCGGGGTGATGGCAATTAGAGGATGATTTTCACAGTGTTAGCCCCACAAAGTGCACGGTAATCCTGGATGTTCAGGATCACTGAGTGGTCCAGCACGCCCGCATTAAACGCAATCTCATCGTAACGTTCAAACAGCAGCGGATCGACCACCACCTTTAAATCGGGATGAAAGCTGAATGGGGGAATCGCACCAAATACACAGCCCGTCAGCGCATCGACCTCCGCAGGCGAGGCAAGGGATGCCCGACGTCCTCCCACCGCTAAGGCCACTTTACTGAGATCGGCCTGCTGGTCGGCGGGCAGTACCGCCAGAACATGCTGTTTGATCCCATTGCCTTTCACATGGCACACCAACGCCTTTGCACCCTGACCGATTTCCGTGCCACGAATCGTTGCCACCGCTTCACATTTGCCGGTCGCTTCGTGCTGCATCAGGCGATAACGTGCGCGATTTTGGTCGAGTAGGGCAATTAATTTTTCATGAGTAGTCACGGTTCTCTTCCTGAGCAGTGAGTTGCAGCATCAGTGTCTGCAGCATATGTGGTTGACGCGGTAGCACGCCAGTTTTCAGACCCAGCGGTCTTAAGGCCCGGTTGAGCGTACTCAGGGTCGTATTTTCTCTGTCCTGCTCGATATCTGATAGTGTCCGGCGGCTAATTCCTGCCAGCGCTGCATAGCGTTCCTGTGAAAATCCCAGCACGTTTTTGCGAAGCTGCATCAGGAGTTCACCCTGTGACAATTTTTCTTCAAGAAACTGCTGAAGAAGGTTTAGCAGCATTGCCTCACGTTCAAACGGTGACAGCGTTTTCTTCATAGTTGCCAGCCTTCAATACGCTGATCCAGATAATCAAAGCCAAGAGCCGGCATAGTCAGAATTGATGCTGGTATACCTCGCTGAAGCAGACGCTCTTTGAGTCCGATAAGCTGTCGGGCCAGTACGGCCAGCTCAGCCAGTAATCTGTCCGATGGCACCAGGTCATCCAATGCGGCAGCAATCTGTTGCCATTGATATTGTCCCCCCTCCTCAAAAGGCGCCCCCCATTGCGTCGTGCGTACCACGCCTTCAGGATCCGCTTTCATCGGCGCAAAATCATAGATGGGTGCAAGCCACATGCCGGTGTCCTTTTTCAGAATCGCGCTGTTACGACCATGATTATCAGAATTGCCAAACGCAATATTCAGCATGTCACGTTTTACCCACTCAATGACGAACGCCTCTTGCGCGCGTCTGTCAGGATTAAGGTGTGTAATCAGCGTGCTAATTACCTCAAAATGATTGAGATAGCTGCCTGGCGGTTTTCGCATTATTGAATAGACAGATTCCAGACCATACATCACTTTTTCGCCCGCGATGTAAGACACATCAAAGCGGGGTAACCATAAGGAAGGATAACGGCTACCTTCACACAACTTCATTTTTTCACAGGGAATGGTGTCGAAACCCATCGACGCTAATTCATGATAGTAGTGGTATTCGGCGCGAAGTATGTCGCAATCGATCGCGCTGCGCGCACCGCGCGGATACTTCACCAGATAATGCGCATCCTGATTGTGTACATCGTCCTGCCAAGTATCTATCCATACCTCATCCTGTGGCGTATAGCGCAATAAGAGTTTTGGCGCTTCACCGCCAGCCCCGGTCGCTCCACCGCTGGCTGCACCCATTTGCTGAGCGTACGCCAGAAAATCACTGTCACGTTCGATGGCCCATTCAGACGGAAAACGTCGGTCACGTAGCTGACTTTGCGCGGGTAACGCGGGTATCGACTCTTTGATGCGCTGGTTTCCCACTGGTGCAATTGTGCCAGATTTCAGCAACCAGAAATCCTGCTCAGCGGCAGACTTTCCCTGTAACCCAAGCTGCTGAATCCAGTAACGTCTACTGGCACCTGCAGGCATAATGTCATCCAGAAAGGTAAACCACGGACGAGCCGCATAGCTGCCAATAAGCATGACCGGGTAATTCAGACTGCAGCTGGCATAATCATTCCGATCAAGATATTCAACAGCGTAGTCAAAGTTATAGGCGAGTAAAGCGGGATTTTCACGTCCCTGGTGGGGATGTTGGATATTGAGCTGGGCAGCATCATGCCAGCGGCCCTTAATAAACAGCTGGAGTGTGAGCATGACAACTCCTGTTGAGCAACATTATGCTCAATAATAGCGTTTAATTAATTTTTTGAGAAGGATACTGCTCAGAATCCGCATAAAAGTGGAATTCTGAGCAGTATATTGCACCGTTATTTATGACGGGCGCGCAGATTACTGATGATCGTGCTGAGATCTAAATCCTGGTCCTGTAGCAGAACCAGCAGATGATAGATCAGATCCGAGGCTTCGTTAGTCAGCTCTTCGCGATCGTTCACCGTCGCCGCCAGTGCGGTTTCCACGCCTTCTTCACCAACTTTCTGCGCGATGCGCTTGGTGCCGCTGGCATAGAGTTTCGCGGTGTAAGAGCTGTCCGGATCGGCGCTTTTACGTGACGCCAGCAGTTGTTCCAGCTGATAAAGGAACGTCCAGTCCGGTGCAGCAGGCGAGAAGCAGCTGGAGGTGCCTAAGTGGCAGGTTGGGCCAATCGGGTTCGCCAGCACCAGCAACGTGTCGTTGTCGCAGTCCGGCGTGATGCTGACGACCTGCAAAAAGTGGCCTGAGGTTTCACCCTTGGTCCACAAGCGGTTTTTGGTGCGTGAGAAAAACGTCACGTTACCGTCCTGCAGGGTTTTATTCAGCGCATCCTGATTCATATAACCGTGCATCAGAACTTCACCCGACACGTTGTGCTGGACGATAACCGGCATCATGCCTTGGGTCTTTTCCCAGTCTAACCGGGACAGCTGTTGTTCAGTTAACACGCGCGAATCTCCACACCGTTGTCGATCAGAAAGCGTTTCAGCTCGCCGATATTAATAATCTGTTTGTGAAACACCGAGGCCGCAAGAGCACCGTCAACGTTGGCCTGCTCAAAGGCCTCAAGGAAGTGGACCATGGTACCGGCTCCGCCAGAAGCAATCAGCGGCACCTTGCACACGTCACGGACTTTCTTGAGCTGCACCAGGTCATAGCCGTTGCGTACGCCGTCCTGATTCATCATATTCAGGACAATTTCGCCTGCGCCCAGCTTTTGCACTTCCTGTACCCAGTCCAGCGTTTCCCATTGGGTGACGCGCGTCCGGGATTCATCGCCCGTATACTGGTTAACGTGATATTTACCGCTGGCATCATCGAACCAGGTATCAATGCCCACCACAATGCACTGCACGCCAAAGCGGTCAGCCAGGCGGGTAATCAACGAAGGATCGGCCAGGGCAGGGGAGTTAATGGAGATTTTATCCGCGCCAAACTCCAGAATCCGGGCCGCATCTTCCGGGGTTTTAATGCCGCCGGCCACACAGAAAGGAATGTCGATAACCTCCGCCACGCGTGAAACCCAGCTTTTGTCTACGACGCGGTCGTCCGAAGAGGCGGTGATATCATAAAACACCAGTTCATCGGCACCTTCCTCCGCATAGCGCTGCGCCAGCGGCACGATGTCGCCAATAATTTCATGGTTGCGAAACTGAACGCCCTTAACCACCTGACCGTCGCGTACATCAAGACAGGGAATTATCCGTTTTGCCAGCATGCTATTGCCTCCGAAACTGTAAATTTACCTTCCAGCAGCGCACGTCCGACAATCACGCCCTGAACGCCGCTACCGCGTAAGGCGGCAATATCACTGAGTTCACCAATACCGCCCGAAGACTGAAACGCAATCTGTGGAAAACGTGCGGTCACTTCTTTATACAGGTCGACGTTAGAACCGCTGAGCGTACCGTCACGGGAAATATCTGTGCACAGAACATGCTTCAGGCCAACGGGCTGAAACTGTTCGATGACCTCTTCCAGCGTGATACCGGACGCTTCCTGCCAGCCGCTGATGGCGACCTCTTTGCGGTTCGCCGCATCGATGCGCACGTCCAGCGCCAGCACGATGGCGTCCGGGCCAAATTCGTTAAACCAGGCTTTGACTTCCTCAGGCTGTTTGACGGCAGTCGAACCGACCACCACCCGGCTGGCACCGGCATCCAGCAACGCTTTTACGTCATCCCGGTTACGGATACCGCCGCCAACCTGCACGACCGCCTCAACGCCGTTGAGCAGCTTCTTCAGTAAGGCAATCTGGCGTTTAGCCGGATCTTTGGCACCGGTCAGATCAACAAGGTGCAATACCGTTGCCCCCTGGCCGGCGTAGTCCTGCAACCGGGGCAGCGGATCGCTGCCGTAATCACGCTGTTGCGCATAATCACCCTGATGGAGGCGCACGACCTTGCCATCGATTAAATCTAAAGCGGGGATAATCATCACATCTCCAGGAAGTTTTTCAGCAACTGTGCGCCCACTTTGCCAGAGCGTTCCGGGTGGAACTGCACGCCAAAGAAGTTATCTTTCTGCACTGCGGCGGTAAAGGCCTGGCCATAGTGGCACTGGGCAATGGTGCTGGCATTCACCGGCATGGCATAGCTGTGGACGAAATAGAAATAGCTGCCTTCGTCGATGCCGCGAAACAGATGATTGCCCGCCTGAGCGGTAATCTGGTTCCAGCCCATGTGGGGAAGCGGTAATCCCTGTGTATCCATCAGCGAGACAGGATGGTCGATAATGCCCAGCGTCGGCACGCCACCGTTCTCTTCACTGTGGCTGCCCAGCAGTTGCATACCCAGACAAATACCCAATACCGGTTGCGTACAGGCCTTGACCAGCTCAATCAGCTCGCGCTCCTGCAGCTGGTTCATCGCGGCCTGCGCGGTGCCCACGCCCGGCAAAAACAGCTTATCGGCGCGCAGCACCACGTCAGGATGACGGCTGACTTCCGGCGCGTAGCCCAGACGCTCAACAGCCCATTTTACCGACGACAGGTTGGCACAGCCCGTATCCAGGATCACCACGTTCATCAGAGCACTCCTTTCGAGCTCGGCAGGGTATTTCCCTCAACGCGAATGGCCTGGCGCAGCGTGCGGCCAAAGGCTTTAAACAAGCTCTCTACGCGGTGATGGTCGTTTTTACCTTTCGTCTTGAGATGCAGGGTACTCATCATGGCGTAGGACAGCGAACTGAAGAAATGTTCCACCATCTCCGTGCTGAGATCGCCCACGCGCTGGTAGCTGAATTCGGCTTTGAATTCGATATGTGGACGACCAGAGATATCCAGCGCGCAGCGCGCCAGGCACTCGTCCATTGGCAGCACAAAACCAAAACGGCCAATGCCGCGCTTGTCGCCCAGGGCTTTCAGCAATGCCTCGCCCAGCGCCAGACCGGTATCTTCAACCGTGTGATGGTCGTCGATATACAGATCGCCTTTCACTTCGATATTCATGCGAAAGCCGCCGTGCACCGCAATCTGATCCAGCATGTGGTCAAAGAAGCCCACACCGGTGTTAATCTTGCTGCCGCCTTCGCGATCCAGCCACAGTTCAACGCGAACCTGGGTTTCTTTGGTGTTGCGCTGCACCAGTGCGTAACGATCGCGTTGCGTCAGCTGCTGCTGAATGGCCTTCCAGTCCTGACCTTCTGCACCATAGCGAATACCCTGAATGCCCATATTCTCGGCCAGCTGAATATCGGTCTGACGGTCGCCAATCACATAGCTCTGAGCCGTGTCGAGAGCGCCTTCTGCCAGCCAGGCTTCCACCATTTTGGTTTTTGGCTTGCGGCAGTCGCAGTCATCTTCTGGCTTATGGGGACAGATCAAAATATCGCTAAAGCGAATGCCCTGGGAAGCCAGAATCTGCATCATCAGATGATGCGGGCCATCAAAATCGGCCTGAGGAAAACTGTCCGTGCCCAGGCCGTCCTGATTGGTGATCATGACCAGCTGATAGCCCGCGTCCTGTAATGCCAGTAAGGCGGGGACAACATCAGGTTCGAACGCCAGCTTATCCATCCGATCTACCTGAAAATCCTGCGGAGGTTCAGAGATAATCGTGCCGTCGCGGTCAATAAAAAGGGTCTTCTGACTCATGCTTACTCCAGAGATAAGGCTTGCAGCGCGGCGATCAGGCGCTCGCACTCTGTTCGGGTTCCTACAGAGATACGCAGACAGCCTGCAAGGCCGGGGTTCTTGTTTTGGTCACGCAAAATAATGCCCTGATCCCACAAGGTTTTAAATACCCTGGGTGAGTCAGTAAAGCGCACCAAAATATAGTTGGTTTCGCTGGGAAATACCTGCTCGACCGCGCGAATCCGCGGTAACTGCTCAAACAGCCAGCTGCGATTGGCATTCAGCTCGGCTACGTGCTGACGCATCAGGGCAATGCCTTCTTCGCTCAGTGCCTGGCCTGCTACGTCGGCGACCGGGGTGGCAAGCGGATAGGGCGCAATAACTTTCATCAGCAGATCGATAACCGTCTTATTGGCCAGCGTAAAGCCACAGCGCAGGCCCGCCAGCGCGAAGGCTTTTGATAACGTACGCAGGATCACCAGGTGCGGGTAATCCTTTAACCAGCCCGCCAGCGTCGCCTCGGGACAGAATTCAATATAGGCTTCATCCGCCACCACCAGCGCTTTTCCGGCGGTCATAGCCAGCAGCTGACGGATAGCGTCCTGGTCGATCAGGTTACCGGTGGGATTATTCGGGCTGCACATATAGACGACTTTCACGCCGTCCAGCTGTTCGGCGATGGCGGGCAGGTTTAACTGCCAGTCTTCCCGCGCCGGAACGGTACGGTATTCAATGCCGATGGTTTCGGCACTGACGCTGTACATGCCGTAGGTCGGCGGGCAGAAAAGAATGGCATCTTTGCCCGGCTCGCAGAAGGCACGCATCAGCAGCTCAATGCCTTCATCTGCGCCACGGCTGACCAGTACCTGCTCTGGCGTAAGCCCGGCATAGGCCGCATAGCGGGTGATAACCTGTTTCGGCTGACACTCCGGGTAGCGATTCAGGGTTTGCTGCGACAGCTCGAAGGGCACCGGCAGCGGGAATTCGTTGGCATTCAGCCAGACATCGCCATTGCCCCCCAGGCGGCGAGCTGACTGATAGGGCGTCAGCGCACGCACGTTGGCGCGTGCCAGCTGTTCAATTTCCAGACTCATGCTTGCTCCTTGAGTGCGGCAACGCGCAACGTGACGGCATTTTTGTGGGCGTGCAGCTGTTCAGCGGCCGCCAGGGTTTCGATGGTCGCCGCCAGGTTCAGGAAGCCCTGCGGCGTCAGCTCCTGTACCGTCATGCGTTTCTGAAAGTCGGCCAGGCCCAGGCTGGAGCAGGTCGCGGTATAGCCGTAGGTCGGCAGCACGTGGTTGGTGCCCGAAGCATAATCTCCTGCGGATTCCGGTGAGCAGTCGCCCAGGAAAACCGAACCGGCGCTGGTAATCTGTTCCACCAGATCCCGTGGCGTGCGGGTTTGCAGAATCAGGTGCTCCGGACCATAGCGGTTGGAGATCGCAATGCATTGCTGCATATCCCGGGCGACGATCAGGCGGCTGCTTTCCAGTGCCTGGCGGGCTGTCGCCGCACGTGGCAACTGGGCCAGCTGATCCTCCACCGCCTCGGCGACGCGCTCGGCCAGCGCCAGCGAAGGCGTCAGTAAAATCACCTGCGAGTCAGGGCCGTGTTCCGCCTGCGACAGCAGATCAGAGGCAACGAAGGCCGGTGTGGCACCTTCATCGGCAATCACCAGCACTTCCGACGGGCCTGCGGGCATATCAATCGCCGCGCCATCAAGGCGCTGGCTGACCTGACGTTTGGCTTCGGTAACCCACGCGTTGCCCGGACCAAAAATTTTATCTACCTTAGGGATGCTTTCGGTGCCAAAAGCCAGGGCGGCAATCGCCTGTGATCCACCCACCTGGAACACTTCTTCCACACCGCAAAGTTTGGCCGCGTAGAGAATTTCATCAGCAATCGGCGGGGGCGAGCACAGCACCACGCGACCACAGCCCGCAATCCGCGCCGGGGTAGCCAGCATCAGAACGGTAGAAAACAGCGGGGCAGAACCGCCCGGAATATACAAGCCCACCGATTTCATCGGGCGCGTAATTTGCTGACAGCGCACGCCGGGCTGCGTTTCCACATCCACCGGCGGCAGGATCTGCGCACGGTGAAAGGTTTCAATATTGCCAATGGCCACGGCCATCGCCTGTTTCAGCTCGTCACCAAGGCGATCGCTGGCCGCCTGCATCTGCTGTGGCGTAACGCGCAGGTCGTCTGTTTCAACCTTGTCAAAGCGCGCGCTGAATTCTCGTAAAGCCGCATCGCCTTCCTCTTTCACTCTGACCAACACATCGCGCACGATCTGGCTGATGCTGTCAGACGAGGCGAGCGCAGGGCGTGCCAACAGCGCCTGCTGCGCCTCGCTGCTGCAGGCTTCCCAGTTCACGGGCGTCATGATTCTGCTCATCGTTTACTCCAGCATTTTTTCGATTGGCAACACCAGAATTGAACTGGCACCCAGCGCTTTGAGTTTTTCCATGGTTTCCCAGAACAGCGTTTCACTGCTTACCATGTGCATCGCCACGCGGCTGACATCGCCCGCCAGCGGCAGAACGGTAGGGCGCTCGGCGCCAGGCAACAGGCTGATCACGTCTTCCAGACGCTCACTCGGCGCGTGCAGCATGATGTATTTGGATTCTCGCGCTTTAATCACGCCCTGAATACGGGTCATCATTTTATCAATCAGCTCCTGCTTGGCCGCTGGCATCTCGCCGTCGCGCTGAATCAACACGGCTTTCGAGCGATAGATGACTTCGACTTCGTGCAGGCCGTTCGCTTCCAGCGTCGCGCCGGTGGACACCAGATCACAGATGGCGTCGGCCAGACCGGCACGCGGGGCCACTTCGACCGAGCCGTTTAATAAACAGGATTTAAAATTGATGCCTTGCTTGTCGAGGTACTGCTTTAACAGGTGAGGATAGGAGGTGGCGATACGGGCGTTATTCAGGCACTGTGGGCCGGTATATTCGTCATCAACCGGCATCGCCAGCGACAGGCGGCAGCCGCCAAAATCCAGGCGACGTAGCGTGAAGTAACGCGGGTCTTCGCCCTGCGCGCGGCGGTCCAGCATCTCTTCTTCCAGCACGTTCTCGCCGATAATGCCCAGATCCACTACGCCGTCCATCACCAGTCCCGGAATATCGTCATCGCGCACCCGCAGGATATCAATAGGCATATTTTCCGCAAAGGCGATCAGACGCTGTTGCTGAAGATTAATTTTGATACCACAGCGCGCCAGGAGCTCGCGTGAATCATCGCTTAATCGACCTGATTTCTGCATAGCTATGCGTAAACGGCTATTGTCTAACATCGTTCCTGTCCCCTTGATTGACCTGTCCTGAATGATTGATTTGCGTCAGCCCATAAAAAAACCCCCGGAAGACGATCTTCCGGGGGTTCTCTTGCGTTCGCACCACTGGAAGATCCTAGACGTCTTCCAGCACACATCGCCTGAAAGACTAGTCAGGGTGATGGTGGTGATGATGGTTGAACTGAACGCGTGTCATAAAATTCTCGAT